>Ga0207640_10000077_pt1 | contig 76155 bp, 74 predicted proteins | sample KBSCornC42_FD_184300 | JGI IMG/M metagenome (GOLD analysis project Ga0207640, IMG submission 184300) | Corn rhizosphere microbial communities from Kellogg Biological Station, Michigan, USA - KBS Corn C4-2 (SPAdes) (version 2) | ecosystem: Host-associated > Plants > Roots > Rhizosphere > Soil ... | reverse complement strand
GTCGAGGGACTCGAGCACATCCTTCTCGGGCTGCTCCGCGAGGAGGAGGGGCTGGCTGCCCGTGTCCTCGAGTCCCTCGACATCACCGTCGAACGAGTGCGCTCTCAGGTCGTCCGCATCGTCGGATCGGGCGAGGAGGTCACCTCCGGCCAGATCCCGTTCACCCCGCGCGCCAAGAAGGTCTTGGAGCTGGCGCTGCGCGAGGCCCTGTCCCTCGGCCACAACTACATCGGCACCGAGCACATCCTGCTCGGCCTGGTGCGTGAGAACGAGGGCGTCGCCGCCCGCATCCTGCTCGACTTCGACGCCGACTCCGACAAGATCCGCAACGAGGTGATCCGGATGCTGTCCGGCCCCGGCGGGCGTCGCCAGGGCGGCGGCGGAGGCAGCGGTTCGGGCGAGGGCAAAAAGTCTTCGAAACTGCTCGACCAGTTCGGGCGCAACCTCACCCGCCTCGCGGAGGAGGGCAAGCTCGACCCGGTGATCGGTCGCGAGACCGAGATCGAGCGGATCATGCAGATCCTTTCCCGCCGGACCAAGAACAACCCGGTGCTGCTGGGCGAGCCCGGCGTCGGCAAGACCGCCGTCGTCGAGGGCCTGGCCGCGCGGATCAACAAAGGCGAGGTGCCGGAGCTGCTGAAGAACAAGCAGATCTACACCCTCGACCTGGCCGCGCTGGTCGCCGGCTCCAAGTACCGCGGCGAGTTCGAGGAGCGCCTGAAGAAGGTGATGAAAGAGATCACCCAGCGCGGCGACATCATCCTTTTCATCGACGAGCTCCACAACCTGGTTGGCGCCGGCGCCGCCGAGGGAGCGATCGACGCCGCCTCGATTCTGAAGCCGGCCCTGGCCCGCGGCGAGCTGCAGACGATCGGCGCCACCACCCTCGACGAGTACCGCAAGTACCTCGAGCGCGACTCGGCTCTGGAGCGACGCTTCGCCCAGATCAAGGTCGACCAGCCCTCGCCCGAGGACACGGTGAAGATCCTCGAGGGGCTGCGCGAGCGCTACGAACAGCACCACCGGGTGACGATCCGCGACGACGCCCTCGAAGCAGCCGCCGAGCTCGCCGACCGCTACATCTCCGACCGCTTCCTGCCGGACAAGGCGATCGACCTGATCGATGAGGCCGGCTCGCGGATGCGGATCAAGTCGATGAGCACTCCGCCCGTGTACCGCGACCTCGAGGAGGAAATCGAGAAGACGCGGCGCGAAAAGGAGACCGCGATCGAGGCCCAGGAGTTCGAAAAGGCCGCCAACCTGCGCGACACCGAGCGTCAGCTGACCACCCGCAAGCGCCAGCTCGAAGACGATGGGCTGAGGGCGAGAATGGCGAACGGCCCGAGGTGGGCGAGGAGGAGATCGCCGACATCGTCTCGATGTGGACCGGCATCCCCGTCTTCAAGCTGACCGAGGCCGAGACCAAAAAGCTGATCCGGATGGAGGAGGAACTCCACAAGCGCGTGATTGGCCAGGAGGTCGCGATCACCGCCGTCTCGAAAGCGATCCGCCGCTCCCGCGCCGGGATCAAGGACCCGAAGCGGCCCGCCGGCTCATTCATCTTCCTCGGCCCCTCTGGGGTCGGCAAGACCGAGCTCGCCCGCACCCTCGCCGAGTTCCTCTTCGGCGACGAGGAGGCGATGGTCCGGATCGACATGTCCGAGTACATGGAGAAGCACGCGGTCAGCCGCTTGGTTGGCTCGCCCCCGGGCTACATCGGCTACGACGAGGGCGGCCAGCTGACCGAGGCCGTGCGCCGCAAGCCGTACTCGGTGCTGCTGCTCGACGAGATCGAGAAGGCGCACCCGGACGTCTTCAACATCCTCCTGCAGATCCTCGAGGACGGGCGCCTCACCGACGCCCAGGGTCGCACCGTGGACTTCCGCAACGCGATCGTGATCATGACCTCGAACATCGGCGCCGGTGAGATCGCCAAGAACACCTCGATCGGGTTCACCGTCTCCGACGAGACCGGCATGTCCTACGACGACATGAAGAACCGGATCATGTCCGACCTGAAAAAAGTCTTCCGGCCGGAGTTCCTCAACCGGATCGACGAGGTCATCGTCTTCCACAAGCTGGCGAAGGAAGAGGTCAAGGAGATCATCGACCTGATGATCAACCGGGTCCGCGTCCAGGTCGCCGAGCACGAACTGCAGCTGGAGCTGACCGACGAGGCCAAGAACCTGCTGGTCGACAAAGGCTGGGACCCGTCGATGGGCGCTCGTCCGCTGCGTCGGGCGATCCAGCGCTACATCGAGGACCCGCTTGCCGACGAAGTCCTGCGCCAGGGCGAAATGACCCCCGGCTCGACGGTGATGGTCGACCGCGACGCCGCCGGCGACGAGGAGGACAAACCGCTCAGCCTGAAGATCATCGCCCCGAAGAAGCCGAAAGCCAAAGCGGTGGAGAAGCCCGAGCGCGAGAAGGTCGGTGTCGGAGCGAAGAAGGACGATGGCGAGGACGGGCCCGAGCACGTCGACCCCGACGGCGCCGGCGACGAGTCCTAAGCGGAGCGCGGTGTGAAGGAGCCGGGCCGGGCCGCGATCGGCACCTGGAGCGGAGGGCGTTTCCTCCACTTCGGGGAGGCGATCACCGAGGACCGCTTGGCGGAGCTGCTGCGGCCGGGCGATGGCATCGACACGGTCCTGACCGCCGACGCCTACGGGCAGGGCGAGGCCGACCGGGTACTGGGGCGGGCGCTGGAGGGCGTCCCGCGCGACGACTACTGCCTGATTGGCGCGGTCGGCCACGACTTCTACGAGGGCGAGCGCGACGGGCCGAAAGGGTTCCCGCGCTTCACCGACCCGCGGCTGCGCAGTCCCGACGAGTACGGCGACTACCTGCGGATGGCGACCGAGGAAAGCCTCAGCCGGATCGGTGCCTACTCCTTCGACCTGCTGTTGCTCCACAACCCCAACCGCATCGGCTACTCCAGCGAGGTGGTCTGGGACGCGATGGCGACGCTGCGCGAGGAGGGGCTGGCGAGTCGAATCGGCGTCGCCCCGGGGCCGGCCAACGGCTTCACCCTCGATCTCATCTCTTGCCTGGAGCGCTTCGGCGAGCAGATCGACTGGGCGATGATCATCCTCAACCCGCTCGAGCCCTGGCCCGGCGAGCTCTGCCTCGACGCGGCGGCCAAGCACGAGGTCAAGGTGCTGACCCGGGTGGTCGACTACGGCGGCCTCTTCTGGGGTGACCTGGGCGCCGACACCCAGTTGGCCAAGCACGACCACCGCTCCTTCCGTCCCGCCGGCTGGATCGAGGCCGGCCTGGCGAAGCTCGACCAGCTGCTGCCGATCGCAGAACGGGCGAAGTTGACCCCGATCCAGCTCGCCTGCCAGTGGAACCTCGCCCACCCCGCCGTCGAGTCCGTCGCGCCGACCCTGATCCAGGAGATCGGCGCCGACGCCTGCCCGATCGAGGCCAAGCGAGTCGAACTCGCCCACCTGCCCGCCGACCAGCGCCTCAGCGAGGACGACGTCGCCGAGATCCGCGCGATCGGCGACAACACCGGCTGCATGGCCCTCAAGGGCGCAAGTCCCGAGCACGAAGGCGAAGAGCGCCCCGACCGCTGGCCACTCAGCCCTGAGCTGGCCGAGGTAGGCAACCGCTGGGGCATCGACCCCAATCGCGACCTCGTCGCGACTCACTGACGGCTTCAATTTCAGACGAGGTAGGGGTCCGGTCACCCTTCCCGCTCAACTTCTTTCGGTGGGGCCGCAGCTGACTGCCGCGGGCGTGGACGCCGAAAAAGTACAAGCCGCGGGAAGGGTGACCGGACCCCTCCACGAGCGTCTGCCGGAGTTCTGTGGTTGGAGGGGTGGGTGTCCCTCTCGCGCCCGGCGTCCTGTTCCTCGCACAGATCACTCAGCGAGAGAAGTTCAGTTAGAGGCGAGGAACCCAGGAAGCGAGAGGGACACCCACCCCTCCGCCGCGACCACATATAGCGTCGCCCAGCGATGAGAATCGGGGACGCGAACCGGAAGTGGTGGACGTTGGCGGGGGCTTGTGGAGGGTTGTTTCTGCTGATGCTCGATTCGACCGTGGTGGCGTTGGCGCTGCCGGCGATTCGGCATGACGTGGATGCGAGCTCGGAGGGGTTGCAGTGGGTGATGAACGGCTACCTGCTGACGATCGCGGTGCTGGTCGTGACCGCAGGGCGGCTGGGGGACATGTTCGGGCGCAAGCGGGTCTTCCTCGCCGGGATGGTGCTGTTCGCGGTCGGCTCGGTCGTCTCCGGTGCCTCGACCGACCAAGACCTCCTCATCCTCGGCCGCGTCCTGCAGGGGGCGGGGGCGGCGCCGATGCTCTCGCTCTCGCTGGCCCTGGTCTGCAACGTCTTCCCGTCCGAGGAACAGCCGCGGGCGCTTGGCATCTGGGCCGCGGTCTCGGCGGTTGCCTTGGCAATCGGGCCGCTCGCAGGCGGCGTGCTGATCGAAATCGACTGGCGGGTGATCTTCTGGATGAACCTGCCGATCTCGGCGCTCGGGATCGCGATCACGATCGCGGCGGCGCCGGAGTCGACCGATCCGGGCGCCGGCGACCGCATCGACTGGCCCGGACTCGCCTTCCTCAGTGTTGGCCTCACGGCGGTCATCCTGGCGCTGGTCCAGTCACGTGCCTGGGGCGCGGGAGCGACCGCCGCGTTTGCCGTCGTCGGCATCCTCGCCCTGCTCGCCTTCTGGGTGATCGAGCACCGCGCCCGTGCGCCGATCGTCGAATTCGACCTCTTCCGCAACGGTCCCTACTTCGGCGCCAGCGCCGCCGCCTTCGCCCTCGTCGGCGCCTACTGGGCGGTGATGTTCTTCCAGCCGCAGTACCTGCAGGACGTACGCGGCCACTCGCCGATCCTCAGCGGCCTGATGATCCTGCCGGTGACGGTGCCGATGATCTTCATCTCGCCCTTCTCCGGCCGCCTGATCTCCCGCTTCGGCGCCCGCCGGCTGATGACCGCGGGAATGCTCTGCGGCCTCGTTGGCCTCCTCGTCCTCACTCGGATCGAGACCGACAGCCCCTACGGCCTCCTCCTCGCCGGCTACCTCCTCTTCGGGATTGCCCTCGGCCTCGTCTACGCACCGATGTCGACCGCGGCAATGGCGGCGATGCCCGGCGACAAGGTCGGCATCGCCTCCGGCGTCCTGGCGATGGACCGCGTCCTCGCCGGCGCCGTCGCCCTCGCGGCCACCGGTGCCGTCTTCCACGCCCTGCTCGGCGACGGCCACTCCTTCGCCTCGGCAGTAGCCGGCTCGACCTGGGTCGTCGTCGCTCTCTGTGCGGTCGGCGCCGCCCTAACCTGGGCCTTCGTCCGCGACCCGGAGAGGCCATTGGAGGGCGAGCCGCACCACCACATGCACCACAAGCGGTTCCATCTTTAACTCCGCTTGACAAACGCCATTCCGACCTGTCCACTCGGAATGAGGCAAGCCGCATTCCAGAGCCGTTTCTGCCATCCTCTTAGGCGATGCCTTCGTTGTCCGGGGATGAGCTTCAAGAGCTTTCAGAACGCCAAGATCCCCGCCTACTACGAGCCCTTGACGTGGTCGCCCCCGGGGGCGCGCTACGAGAGGGAATAGACAACATCGTCCACTCGCGGACCGGCGGTCTGCTCGTGGTCGGCGACCTCGACGACATCTCCCACCTGCTCTCGGGGGGCATCAAGCTCGACGTCGACTACACGCCGGCGATGCTCTACCAAGTGGCGAAGATGGACGGCGCCATCGTTCTCAACGGCGAGGCGACGAAGATCGCCTGGGCCAACGTCCAGCTGATGCCGGACCCGACGATTCTCAGTTCGGAGACCGGCACCCGCCACCGCACCGCCGAGCGCGTCTCCAAACAGACCACGGCCCTGGTGGTCGCGATCTCGCAGCGGCGCGACGTCGTCTCCCTCTACGTCGAGGGGACGAAGTACATCCTCCAGGACATCCCGGCCGTGCTGGCGAAGGCCAACCAGGGCCTCGCCACGCTCGAGAAGTACCGCCAGCGCCTCGACCAGGTCTCGGCGCGGCTGACGCAGCTCGAGTACGACGGCCGCGTCGTCCTCCACGACGCGCTCTCGGTCCTGCAGCGGGCCGAGCTGGTGACGCGGATGGCGGTCGAGGTCGAGCGCTACATCGTTGAGCTAGGCACCGAGGGCCGGCTGATCGAGATGCAGCTGGAGGAGACGATGGTCGGGGTCGCCGCCGACAAGACCGCGCTGATCCGCGACTACAGCGTCGAAGATTCCGAGGGGAACTTGACCGCGGTGCTGCAGGCGCTGGGTCGGATGCCCCACCAGGACGTGCTCGACTTCGGTCGCCTCGCCGAGCTGCTCGGCTACGACCGCAAGGTCAACACCCTGGACTTTCCAGTTGCACCGCGCGGATACCGGATCTTGGGTCGGGTCCCGCGCATCCCCAAGCTTGTCGTCCAAAAGATCACCCAGGAGCTGGGCGGGCTGGAGGAGGTCCTCGAGGCCTCCGACGAAGAGCTCGCCGCCGTCGACGGAGTCGGGGCGCAGCGTGCCAAAGACATCCGCGAGGGCTTGAGACGGCTCCAGGAGGTCGATCTGGTTGACCGGTACTTGCAGAGCTGACGGCACTGGGCCGTCGCAAAACGAAAGGAGTCAGCGATTTCCGAGCTAGACGAGGCCACTGTGGAGGCAGTCTTCGAGGAGGACATCGAATACGTCTGCGACTTCGAGGAAGGCGACAAGGTCGTCTACCCGCATCACGGCGCGGGTCTGGTGATGGCCAAAGAGACCCGCGAGCTGATGGGGGAGAAGCGTGAGTACCTCACGATCAAAATCCTCCACAACGAACTCACGGTGATGGTTCCCTGCGAAAACGCCGGCAAGGCGGGCTTGCGGCGAGTCATCGACGAGGAAGAAATCAAGAAGGTCACAAACGTCCTCACCGACGACGTGTCGGAGATGCCGAAGAACTGGAACCGGCGCTTCAAGTACAACCGCGAGAAGATCAAGACCGGCGACGTCTTCGAGCTGGCCGAGGTCGTCCGCAACCTCGCGATCCGCGAGATGGAAAAGGGCCTGTCCACGGGCGAGAAGCAGATGTACACCCGGGCGAAGAAGATCCTCGCCTCGGAGTTCATGTACGCGCTCGACAAGGACGAGGAGGGCGCGGAGGAATACCTCGACGGCCTCCTCGAGGAGCGGTTCGCCGCAACTGCGACCGCCTAGAAGTCCAGTCGTAACCGCGGTCATCGCGGCCGCCGGCTCCGGAGATCGCCTCGGAGCCGGCGGCCCGAAGGCCTTCGTCCCCGTCGCTGGGCGGCCGATGATCGAGTGGTCGATCGACGCCTTTCGGGCGTGCGAGTCGGTGCACTCGATCGTCGTCGCGGCGCCGCCTGGCCACATCGGCGACTTTGGCGGGCACGACCTCGGCGTCGTCCCCGGCGGGGCGACGCGAGCGCAATCGGTCGCCAACGCCCTCGAGGCGGTCGGGACCGGCTACGTCGCGATCCACGACGCGGCGCGGCCGCTACTGACGCCGGAGCTGGTCGAAGCCCTGGTCGCCGACCTCGACGCGGACGAGGACGCGGCTGGCGTGATCACCGCCGCTCCCGTCAACGACACGATCAAGCGCGCAGTTACCTGTTCCTTATTGTCGGATAGCGACCAAAAGGAACAGCTGAAGGTGGTGGCGACCGAGGATCGCTCGCGCTTGTGGCGGGCCCAGACGCCTCAGCTCTTCCGGACGGGCCGGCTCCGCGAGGCGCTTGCGGCAGCCGAGCGGCCCGAGGATGCCACCGACGAGGCGATGCTGGTCGAGGCCATCGGCGGCACCGTCCTCATCCACCCGGTCGCCGAGCAGAACCTGAAGGTGACGACCCCGCTCGACCTGCAGGTGGCCGAGCTGCTGCTTCAGTCCCGCATCAGCACGTAGACGAGCGTCGCCGCGAAGCAGACCTGGCCGACGCCCAGGGCGGTGCCGAGGTTTTTCGCCCCGAGCAGCAAGGCGATCGCGGTGCCGCCGGCGAAGCCGAGCAGGAGGAGCAGGAGCTGACGGCTCATTCGGCGCGAAGTTTATGCTCGCCCCATGCTGACCGACTACCACCTTCACCTCCGTCCCGACGAGGGCGGGACGACATTCGAGCGCTACTTCACGGCCGAGAACGTCGAGCGCTACCTGGACGCCGCCAGGGCGGCCGGGATCGAGGAGCTCGGCGTCTCCGAGCACGTCTACCGCTTCCGGGCGGCCCTCGACCTCTGGCAGCACCCGCTCTGGGTCGAAAACGCGGTCGACGACCTCGACGCCTACTGCGAGTTCGTCCGCGGCACGCCGCTGCGCCTCGGCGTCGAGTGCGACTTCATCCCCGGCGCCGAAGACCGGACCGCGGCGCTGCTGGACGCCCGCGACTTCGACTACGTCGTCGGCTCAGTCCACTTCATCGGCGAAGGCGATGCCGCCGTCGACCACGAGGGCTTCGACGTCTGGGAGGGCGACGGCGACGCCGACGAGATCTGGCGCCGGTACTTCGAGCAGGTTGCCGCCGCTGCCCGCTCGGGCCTCTTCGACATCCTCGCCCACCCCGATCTCGTCAAGGTCTGGGGCCGGGCACGGCCGCTCCCCGACCGCGACCTGCGCGCCTTCTACGAGCCGGCGGTGGAGGCGATCGCCGAGAGCGGGATCGCGGTCGAGGTCTCGACCGCCGGCCTCCGCAAGCCGGTCGGCGAGCTCTACCCCTCGCGCCAGTTCGCCGAGATGTGCGTCGAGGCCGGCGCCTCCTTCGCCCTCTCCTCCGACGCCCACCTGCCCGAGCAGGTCGGCTTCGAATACGAGCGCGCGGTTGGGTTCCTCGACGAACTGGGGATAAGCGAGATATGCGTCTTCGAGCAGCGCCAGCGGAGCCTCGCTCCGCTCGGCGCCCGCGTCCGCTGATCATGGTCGGCCTCGGCTACGACAGCCACCGCTTCGCCCCGGGGCGCCGCCTCGTCCTCGGCGGGGTCGAGATCGAGCACGACCAGGGCCTCGAGGGCCACTCCGACGCCGACGTCCTCACCCATGCGGTGATTGACGCCCTGCTCGGCGCCACCGGTGGCGGCGACATCGGCGAGATGTTCCCCGACAACGACCCGGCCTTCAAAGACGCCGACTCGATCGACCTCCTGCGCACCGTGGTCGGCACGATCGCCGGCCCGATCGTCAACATCGACGCCACCCTGATCTGCGAGCAGCCCCGTCTCGGCCCCTACAAGGCGGAGATGGAACGGACACTCGCCGAGGCCACTTCCGCCCGGGTCAGCGTCAAGGCGACCAGCAACGAGGGCATGGGTTTCATCGGTCGCGGCGAGGGAATCGCCTGCATAGCAGTGGCAAGCGTCGAATCCGAATAATCTTCCGCTGGGTATGGCGCTTTCGCTCAGTCCGGCAAGCCTGCGTGGCTCGATCTCCGACTCGATCTTCGAGGTCAAGGTGCTGCGCGAAGCCGGCATCCTCGAGCCGATGCGCCCGGACAAGGCGCTGAAGATCGGCGGCACCTTCCTGCGCTGGGGTGCCTCGCCGGCGACCGGCGTCACCACCGCCGCGCTCCACCACCCGCACGAGCTGGCGATCGTCGACGAGCGCGGCGCCCTCAGCTGGGAGCGCCTGCACCGCCGCACCAACGCGCTCGCCCACTCACTGGCGGCGATGGGGATCGGCCACGGCGACGGGGTCGGGATTATGTGCCGCAACCACCGCGGCTTCGTCGAGGCGACCCTCGCCGCGGCCAAGCTCGGCGCCAGCGCGCTCTACCTGAACACGATGTTCGCCGGCCCGCAGCTGGTGGAGGTGACCAAGCGCGAGGGCCCGAAGGCGCTCGTCTACGACGAGGAGTTCACCGACCTGCTCAGCGGCGTCGACCCGTCGATCCAGCGGATCGTCGGCTGGTGTGACGGCGAGGTCTCCGAGCCGACCCTGGAGAGCCTGATCGAGGGCGGCGACGAATCCGACCACAAGCCGCCGCCCGACAAGCCCAAATTCGTGATCCTCACCTCCGGCACCACCGGCACCCCGAAGGGGGCGCAGCGCTCCAGCCCCGACGGGTTGATGGCGGTCGCCTCGCTGATCGACAAGATCCCCTTCCGCAGCCGGATGACGATGATGATCGCGGCGCCGCTCTTCCACTCCTGGGGCTTCTTCCACTTCGTGATGAGCCTGCCGACCTGCTCGACGATGGTGCTGCGGCGCAAGTTCGACCCGGAGGAGACGCTGAAGGCGGCCGAGCAGAGCCGCGCCGACGTCCTGGCGGCGGTGCCGGTGATGATCCAGCGCATCCTCACCCTGCCCGACGAGGTGCTCGACCGCTACAGCCTGCCTTCGCTGAGGATCACCTCGCTCTCGGGCTCGGCGCTGCCGGGCGAGTTGGCGATCGAGTGGATGGACCGCTTCGGTGACAACGTCTACAACCTTTACGGCTCGACCGAGGTCGCCTACGCGACCGTCGCCACCCCCGAGGACCTGCGAGCCGCGCCCGGTACCGCCGGCAAGCCGCCGCGCGGGACCCAGATCCGCCTCTACGACGAGAACGGGGCGGAGGTGCCGCAGGGCGAGTTCGGCCGCATCTTCGTCGGCAACGAAATGGCCTTCGAGGGCTACACCGGCGGCGGTGGCAAGGAGATCATCGATGGTCTCTACTCGAGCGGCGATGTCGGCCACTTCGACGAGGCCGGGCGCCTCTTCATCGACGGCCGCGACGACGAGATGATCGTCTCCGGCGGCGAGAACGTCTTCCCGCGCGAGGTCGAGGATTTGCTTGCCGACCACGACGCGGTCGAGGAGGTCGCCGTGATTGGGGTCGAGGACGCCGAGTTCGGCCAGCGGCTGAAGGCGTTCGTCGTCGTCCGCACGGGAGTCGAGGTCTCCCAAGGAGACTTGACTGCCCACGTAAAGGCTCACCTCGCCTCCTACAAGGCTCCCCGCGAAGTCGAGTTCCTCGAAGAGCTGCCGCGCAACGCTACGGGGAAGGTCCTCAAGCGCGATCTTCATGCCAACGAGGATCGGAAATTGCGGTCTTAGCGCTGTCTCTTAGCCGTAGTCCCCTCCGGCCTCGATAGTAGGTTGCTGGGAGTGAGCGAGCCGGCTAGGCAACTGCAGCAGGTGGGTGAGGCGACGCGGGCGATGCGCGGCGTCGCCGACCAGGCGCTGGAGTGGGTGCGGGTCAGCGAGGGTCGCGTCGCCGCGGCCGAAAAGCGGGCCGACGCGGTCAGGGACGAGGTCAAACAACGGGCGATGCTGACGCTGCGCAAGGTCTCGGCCGAGGCGCGCGAGCGGATCGCCGCCGAGCGCAAGGCACGGACCGAGGCCGACTCGCGCGCCACCGCTGCGGAGGCGGCGCGGGACCGGGCCGAGAAGTCCTTCGAGGAGCTGCAGAAGCGCGCGCAGTCCGAGCGCGAAGAGATCGTCGCCAAGGCAAGCCGGACGCGCAGCGAGGCTGAAGCGGCGGTGACCAAGGCGAGGGCCGAGGCCGAGAGCGCTGTCGCCGCGGCGCGGCTCGAAGTCGAGAATGCGACTTCCGCGGCCGAGCAGGCCGCAAACGAGGAGGTCGAGCGCCGGACGGAGGAGGCCCGCCAGCAGATCCAGGCCGAGGCAGATCGCCGGATCGCCACTGCCGAGCAGCGCGCCGCCGACGCCGAAGCCAAGGCCGAGGAGTCACATGAGGCCGCGGTGCGGCTGGAGACCGAGATCGAGCGACGGGTGATGGAGGGGACCGAGGACGTGCGCCGTGAGGCCGAGGAAAGCGTCCGCCACCTGCTTGAGAAAGTCGAGCGCGAGGCCGAGGAGGCCGCCCGCAAGCGCGCCGAGGACCAAATTCGAGTCGAGTCCGACCGGATCCGCGTGCAAGCGCAGAAGCGCGAGGAGCGGGTGCGCGAGGCGACCGAGGACGAGATCAAGGCCAGCGTCAGCAAGGCGCGCCGCGAGGCCGAAGCGGCCGCCGAGGAGACCGCGCCCTCCTGGCTGCGCGGCGAGTCGAAAGCATCGACGGCCGGTTACCGCACTTTTTGATCTAACCTCGCCTGCGCAATGCGGGAGGTGAGGATTAGAGACACCCTGACGGGGGAGCTGCGCAGCCTGGACTCGGAGGAGGTCGGGATCTATGCGTGCGGGCCGACCGTCTATAGCCGCATCCACATCGGCAACGCACGGCCGTTCGTCGTCTTCTCGCTTTTCGCTCGCTTCCTACGCTCGGAGGGCTACCGGCCGAAGCTGGTCATCAACGTCACCGACATCAACGACAAGATCTACGTCGCGGCGCGCGGCGCGGGCAAGCCCTCGGGCGAGTTCGCAGAGGAGATGACGCGGGCCTACTTCGAGGACACCGGCCGGCTCGGGCTCGGGCGGCCGGATTCCGAGCCGCTGGCGAGCGAGACGGTGGCGGGGATCGTCTCGCTGATCGCGGAGCTCGTCGACTCCGGCCATGCCTACGAGTCCGGGGGCGACGTCTACTTCCGCGTCCGCAGCTTCGAGCCCTACGGGAAGCTCTCCAACCGCCGCCCCGAGGACATGGACCAGGGCGAGGACGCCGGCTCGGCCTCGCTGAAGGAGGACCGGCTCGACTTTGCCCTCTGGAAGGCGCACAAGTCCGACGAGGACACCAAGTGGGACTCTCCCTGGGGTCCCGGCCGCCCCGCCTGGCACATCGAGTGCTCGGTGATGGCCGAGCAGGAGTTGGGCGCGAGCTTCGCCATCCACGGCGGCGGCTCCGACCTCGTCTTCCCCCACCACGAGAACGAGATCGCCCAGTCAGAGGCCGCCGGCCGCCCCTTCGCCCGGGTCTGGATGCACAACGGGATGATTGAGACGGATGCGGAGAAGATGTCGAAATCTGAGGGAAACATCTTTCAGCTTTCGGAGGCACTCGATCGTTATGGGCGCGAGGCGGTCGTTGCTTACCTGATCTCGGGGCATTACCGGCAGCCGCTTGCCTTTGGGGAGGAGCAGATGGACGAAGCGGTTGCTCGGGTTGAGCGGCTGCGGAACTTCTTTCGGGACAAATCGCCGGGGGCGCTGGGGGAGGGGTCCCCAGACAACAGCGGGGGAGCGTCTGGGGACCCCTCCCCCGGCGCCCATACCGGAGTGGCCGTCCGAGGTGAGGCGTTTCGGGCGGCTCTGGCCGATGACTTCAATACGCCTCGGGCTCTGGCCGAGGTGTTCGAGCTGGTCGGTGAAGCTAATCGGGGCGAGGTAGATGGAGGGGAGGCAGCTGGGGCGCTTGCGGAGATGCTCGACGTAGTCGGCCTCGGCACCCTTACTCAGCCAGATGAGGGTGTCGAGGCCGACGGCGAGGCGGCGCAGCTGATGCAGGAGCGCGAGGAAGCTCGGGCGGCTAAGGACTTCGTGAAGGCGGACGAGCTGCGGGATCGATTGGCTGAGATGGGCTGGGAGGTTCGTGATTCAGCCGAGGGCCCCAGCCTCGTGCCGAAAGCCTGATGGCTAAACAGGTCATCTATGGACGTCGTCCCGTTGCTGAGGCGGAGCGGGGGAGGCGGCGGGTGCATCGGGTTTGGCGGGCGCCGGAGACTTCGGGGGAGGAGCTGGAGCGGCTTTGTGGGTCGCCGGACCATCAGGGGGTGGTGGCGGAGGTCGATCCCTATCCTTACGGCGACGCGCGGGGGATGTTGCGGGAGGGGGCGCTGCTGGTCGCGCTGGACCAGGTGCAGGATCCGCGCAACCTCGGTGCCGTCTGCCGCTCGGCCGAGTTCGCCGGTGCTGCCGGCGTTGTGGTCCCGGAGCGGCGCTCGGCGGCGATCACGCCGGCCACCTGCAAGGCCTCCGCCGGCGCCGTCGAGCACATCGAAGTCGCCCACGTCCGCAACCTTGCCGACTGGCTGGCCGAAGCAAAGGAGGCCGGCTTCTGGATCTGGGGCGCCGACGCCGACGCCGAGCAGCCCCCCTGGTCGGTCGACCTGACCGGCTCCACCGTGATCGTCCTCGGCGGCGAGGGCAAAGGCCTCCGCCCCCGCGTAGCCTCCAGCTGCGACGGCCTAGCAGCGCTTCCCCAGCTGGGCAAAGTCGAGTCCCTGAACGTCTCGGCAGCAGCAACCGCCCTCCTCTTCGAGGCCCTGCGCCAACGCACCTAAAGCGCCTTCGGCAACTCCTGCAAATGCAACGCCATTTGCATTTTCGCAAATTGGGGGTTGACAGAACATCGCAGGACGGTAAGAATGCGCCGCAACATAAGGGTGAACCTTAAGTTGAGGCTCACTTGTAGAAGGCGCCTGCCAGGGGAGGTAAGCGGCGCCACGACCCTTCAGTCAAGGAGAAGGATCTGTGGCTCTATCTACGCCTACGCAGGAATTGCCAGTACCGGCGGCTGCCGCGCGCGTCCCCAGCACTAACCCTCAAGCTGAGCTTGATGATCATTACCTCGTCGCCCTCGCCAAGGAGGGACGACCAGACGCCTACGACACGATCGTCCGCCGCTATCGCGGCTTCGTCCGCCTCAAGGCTTCGTCTTACTTCCTCCTCGGGGGAGAGTCCGACGACCTGATCCAGGAGGGGCTGCTCGGCCTCTACAAGGCGATCCGCGACTACCGCACCGACCGTGAGTCGAGCTTCCGCAACTTCGCCGAGCTCTGCATCACCCGCCAGATCATCACCGCGGTCAAGACCGCGACCCGCAACAAGCACACTCCCCTCAACCAGTACGTCTCCTTTAGCCAGACCCCGGCTGCGGCGGGCGACTCGGAAACGACGCTGGACGAGATCCTGCCCGGGCCGAGCGTCCACGACCCGGTCAACCAGGTGATCGCGACCGAAGAGCTGGAGAGCCTCGTCTCCTGCCTCTCGGGCGTCTCCGGAGTGCTCTCGGACCTCGAGAGCCGGGTGCTCTCGCTCTACCTCGACGGCCACTCCTACGAGCTGATCGCCGAGCGCCTCGAGTGCGACACCAAGACCGTTGACAACGCCCTGCAGCGGGTTAAGCGCAAGGTTGGCACCCACCTCGCATCGCGCGAGGTCCCGCTCTAGGCCGGTCGCGCCGCCTGCGGCAGATCCGAGAGGACGTACTCGAGCAGCTCGCGCCCGTGGTCCGAAGCGACGGCAACGTCGTCGGCCTTGACTCGGACCCGGTGCAGCGACTGCATGCGGAGCACGTCGCCGTCGGTGCGGTGGTTGGGGAAGATCCCCGAGTAGGAGACGCCGAGGCGCTCAAGGTGGTCGGCGACGAGGGCGGTCGCCGGCCGCTCCAGCGGCAGGTCGATGTAGACGGCATCGAGGTTCTCGTGGTGGAAGAGGTGGTGGCGCTCGGCTCCGATCGCCTGCTCGAGGTCAGCACCTGGAGTGTGGACCGTGATCAGGGCCAGGTTGTGGCCGCGGTCGATCTCGCAATGGAGCTCTGAGCGCTCCTCCAGCTCGCACTCCGGCGGCGGATAGGCCAGCTCCCCGCGCAGCTCGCAGAGATCGATCGTCTGGGCGACGATCTCGCGGTGGCGCTCCGGCGCGTAGACCGGACGCTCGTGGCCGTCGTTCAGCTTCGTGTAGAAAAGCGCCGCCGACTGGCGACCGCGGCGGCCCTCGGCGGCGTCGTTGCTGACCGTCGCCGGGATCCAGCCGAGCAGGAAGCCGGTCTCGTGCGCGCCGAGCTCGATGTTCGCCTTCTGGCTGTAGGGGTGGGCGGCGGTCGCCTCGCTGTACATGCCGGCCAATCCGTGCTCCCGCGCCCAGTCCATCAGCCAGCGCTTGGTGCGGGTGAAAAGGTGCTGCCCGCGGGCCGAAGGTAACGTCACCGCCTGGCCCGAATGTGCGACCGCATCGCCCGCAGCCGCTAAGCTCATACCCATGTGGCAAAGCAGCTCACCTGCAGCGCTTTCGGCAATGCAAGAGACATAGGTGCCAGCGGCGATCCGGCGTCCGACCTCGTCCGGGTCGTACACCCACCGCAGGTCATAACTTTGACCATAAGCGGCCTCGATCGCACGCGTCAGCACGGTACCCTCGTCAGCCTCTAAGAATCTGAACGTCACGTCCATTAAGGACATCATCGCCACCACGCCCGCCTAGCTCAACCTGGGAGAGCACCTCATTTGTAATGAGGAGGTTGCCGGTTCGATCCCGGCGGCGGGCTTTCTTCGATCGGTGAGAGTTTTGTCACCAACTTGTTCATTATTCGCCGCAACTTTCTCTTTACTCGCCGTTTAGCCCAGCGAAAGGCGCTTGGCGCTGATGGCAAGGGAACCTGACAGAAAGGGAAAGAAGATGCGGCAACAGCAGGGGAGTGAAGTTTCAGAGCGGAGGTCGGTGGGTCGACTGGCAATGGTGATGGCGGTCGTGGCCGCAGTTTGTGCGCTTTTCGCGAGCGCGGCGCAGGCGTCCGTGATCAGGATTGGCAGCGTGCTGCCGGAAAAATTCGAAGCGACCGAATTCAAACGTGTGCAGACGCTCTTCAACACGGCGCTGCCGGAGCCGGGAGCAGTGCTCTCCTCGCCGGTGAACGGAGCGATCGTGAGCTGGCGGGTGCAGGGTGCGAGCGGCGGTCCCTTCTACCTGCGAGTACTTCACCCCAACGGCAAAGGCGGCTACGAAGCGGCGGGTACCAGCCAGGGAGCATCGCCCAAAGGCGAAGGCCTCGAAGGCTTTACCACCAATCTCAAGATCAAGGCTGGTGACCTGGTCGGGATCGACCCGACGAATTCGACCGACAAAATCGGTGTCGCTGAAGCTTCCGGTGCCAGCTATGCCTCCATTTTTCCCACGCCCCTCGAAGGTTCGGTCGCCCCATCCAGTGCATCGGTGAGCGGCAGCGAGGTCGAGCTTTCCGCCGAAATCCAGCCGGAGCCGGAAATCACGGCAGTCACTCCGCCATTTGGCTCTATCACTGGCGGCACCGTGGTGACGATCAGCGGCACCAACTTCACCAAAGCGAGCGAAGTGAAGTTCGGCAGCACCCCCGCTGGATTCACCATTGACTCCGACACGGAAATCACCGCCACGGTTCCGAGCAGCACCCGTCCTGGCAGCGTCGACATTGCGGTAACGACGTTCGCGGGCACCAACCCCAACACCCGGTTCGACGACTACCTGTACACGGCCTGCGTGGTGCCGAAGATCAAGAACCGCACGCTGAAGGTGGCGAAGTCGCTGCTGAGGCGTCGTGGCTGCAAGCTCGGCCATGTGAAGAAAATGGACGCTGCAAAAGCCAAAGAAGTCGGCAAGGTCCTCAAGCAGCAGCCGCAGGCGGGCAAGATCCTGCCGCCTGGTGCCCGGGTCCGTATTCAGCTGGGCGTCAAGCCCAAGGCCTAGGAGGAGCTTGAATCGCCGCCGAGGAGCCGGGTCTTCTCGGCGGCGAACTCCTCTTCGGTGAGGATTCCCTTGTCGCGCAGCTCGCCGATCTTTTCCAGGCGCTGCAGGCGGGCATCCTCCTCGCTCACCTGCATCGTCGTGGTGGGGGCCTCGCTCCCTTCCGCGTCGCCTTCGGGTCGCCGCCTCTCCGGCAGTCGCAGCTTCGAGGCCTGCTCCCCGACCCGCTCGGGGATGTTCGCCTCCTTGACCGCGCTGACGACTTTGTCGCGGGTGTGGCCGAAGGCGCCGTCGTAGCTCGCGTCGGGGAATTCCTCCGCGGTCTGTTTGCGTAGCTCGTGGATGCCGAAGGCGGCCATGCCGGCGACGATCAGCGTCGTCAGGAAGGCGCGAAGGCCCTGGGTCGGGCCGCTGAGGAAGTAGATGCCGACCAGGATCACCAGGCCGGTGTAGACGTAGGCGACGTGGAGGCGCAGGGTCGGTGCCATGTAGCGGCGCGCGGTGCGGGCGGCGCCGGTTGGCGAGGCGAGCCAGCCGGCGGCGGCGAAAAGGACGCCGACGACGATCACCGTGGTCGCGATGCTGACCATCAGCGAGGTGCCAATCGACCAGGCGGCTTCGCCCGCCGGCTGGATGCTGTCGTTTTTCACCAGCTGGTCGACGACGATGCCGCCGGCGATATGGCGGAAGACGACTGCCGCGAACCCTGCCGCGATCAGGCCGATGCCGCTGTAGAGAACGGTGACCCAACGCCCGCCGCGGGAGAGGTAGATCGCCGCGCCGAAGGCGGCAAAGGTGAGAATCGAGAGCAGCAGCGCCAGTCCCTTGACCGCGACCGCGATGTTCTGCGCGGTCTTCAGTTGGTCGGACTTGAGGATCGTGATCTGGCCCGCGTCGGGCGGCAGCTTTTCCGCCAGGCTTTCGCCGATCCCGACCTGCTGGGCGAGGTTGGTGAGGAGGCTGCCGAGGTTGAGGGTGACTTCCCCGTTTTCGGTTTCGACGGCTTCTTTCTTGTTTTCCAGCACCGCCAGAAGCTGTTCGTGGGTGGCCCGGTTCGCGTCTTCCCACAATTCCTGCGCGGTCGTCGTTTCCAGCACCTTTTCGGCACCGTCGCCGGCGACCTGGCGCAGCCCGCCGGCCGCGGGGCCGGCAAGTTCGCTCGCTTCGCCGGGAAGGATGTCTTCCAGTTCTTTCTTGACGTCGACGTTTTCGTAGAGCTGGTCGACGAGGTAATTACCCACCGCTTCGCGGATCTTCTGGTTGTGGATGAGCCGGCCGCTGGTCGAGACCCAGTCGTCGGTATTGAGCGCCTGGCGCTCGATCCAGATCGCGAAGACGCTGAGGAAGGCGAGGACCGAACCGACGACGATCAGGGCCCTGACAGCGCGTCGTCGTCCGCGGCTCATTGGCGGATGGTATACGTGAGCAATGAAGCTAGAGGGGATTCACCACATCACCGCGATCACCGAGAACGCCCAGCGCAACGTCGACTTCTACGCCGGCGTCCTGGGATTGAGGCTGGTCAAGAAAACCGTCAACCAGGACAACCCGACCGTCTACCACCTCTTTTTCGCCGACGAGGATGGGGACCCGGGCTCCGATCTGACCTTCTTCGAGTACCCCGGCGCCGCCCAGGGTCGGCCCGGGGCGGGGATGGTGCACCGGATCGTCTGGCGGGTCGCCTCGGCCGACGCGTTCGACTTCTGGGAGGAGCGGCTGCGGGCCAGCGAGACCGAGCCGCGGCGCGAGGGCGAGGGGCTCGTCTTCTCCGACCCCGAGGGGCTCGACCACGAGCTGGCGGTAGTCGAGGTGCCCGACACGCCGCTGATCGCCGACCATCCCGAGATTCCCTCCGCGATGGCCTTGCAGGGCTTCCACGCGGTGCGTGCCTACGCGGCCTCGCCGCAGGCGAGCGCAGGTCTGCTGGAGGCGCTCGATTTTGAGCAGGTCGACGGTGGTTGGGAAGCGCGCGGCGAGAACCGCGGCGGCCTCTACGTCTACGACGAGGCACCGGGCGAGCGTGGGATCCAGGGTGCGGGGAGCGTCCATCACGTTGCCTGGGCCTCGACCCCCGACGAGCTGCTGGACTGGCGCGAGAAGGCCGTTTCGGGCGGGGCTCAGCCGACGCCGGAAATCGACCGCTTCTACTTCCGCTCGATCTACTTCCGCGAGCCGAGCGGGGTGCTGTTCGAGATCGCGACGATCGGCCCCGGCTTCACCGTCGACGAGCCGCTCGAGCACCTCGGCGAGAAGCTCTCGCTGCCGCCCGACTTCGAGCACCTGCGCGACGAGGTCGAACCGCGCCTGCGCCCGGTCGAGAACCCGCGGGTGCAAGCGCAGGGTTGAACGGCGAGTTCACCTGGCGCGACGCTGGCCGCACCGTCGTCTTCCAGCGGGGCGGGGTTGGCGAGGCGGTTGAGGTTCTGCGCGAGCAGGGAGTCGAGGAGTTCGAGCTGCTGAGTACCGAGCGGGCGCTGGCCGATGCTTCGACCTTGACCGAGACAGCCGATGGCGTGCACACGGTCGCGCCGGGGTCAGTCCCGGCCGCCGCCGCGGCGTTGGTGGGCGCACTCGCACCCCCTCCTTTGCATAGCGAGGGGGTGCGAGCGCGCCCGCTCGTGGCGCTGGGCGGCGGCCGGGTGATCGACGTGGCGAAGGCGATAGGCGCGGTTTCGGGGGCGGAGGTGATTGCGATCCCGACGACGATGTCCGGGGCGGAGATGACCGGGTTCCATCGTCTGCCGGAAGGAGCCGAGGAACGGGCGAAGGGGATGGTTCGGCCGGCGCTGGTGATCGCCGACCCCGATGCGATGACGAGCCAACCCGAGGCTGAGCTTCGCGCGAGCTCGATGAACGCGCTCGCGCACGGGGTGGACACGCTTTACCTGCCGCTCTCCAATCCGGTCTCGGAGATGACCGCGCTGCGCGGCGCGGTGCTGATCAGCCGAGCGCTTGACGAAGAGCGGGAGGGACGGGACAACGACGCGCTCGCGCTGGGCTCGCTGCTCTGCGGTTACGCGATCGACTCCGCCGGGATGGGCCTGCACCACCTCGTCTGCCAGACGCTGGTGCGCCTCTGCGGCACCCCACATGCCGAGACCAACGCCGCGATCCTGCCTCACTCGGTCGCGCTCCTGTCTGAGCAAGCGCCGGATGCGTACACGCAGTTGGCCGAGGCTCTTGACACCGATCTTTTCGGTCTCCCCGAACGCATCGAGGAACTAGGTCGCCCTCCCCGTCTCGGCGATGTCGGCGGTGACGCTACGAAGTTAGGCGAGGCGATCGAGGCGATGCTCCAGCGCCCGGAGCTGGAGCGCGTCCCGCGGCCGCCTTCGCGTGAAGAACTGACCGAGTTGGTCGCCCAGGCGTGGTAGCCGGCTCTCGGGCGGTTGATCCGCGAGTCCGTAAAAAGTGGCGTAGAGCACTACTTTTCACGGACTCGATGCGCCGTAACTCAGCACCCCCATCCGTGTAGCGCTACGCGTGACCCCAGAGAGGCTCGCCTCCTACCACGCCTACACGCGCAGGCACAGCGTCAACTGGCCGATGTACTGCGTCGCGCGGGCGTTCCTGCTGCCGTTCTTCCTCGTCTACTTCCGGCTGGCGCGGTTGGGGCGGGATTACGGGAAGGCGAAGGGCGGAGTGATCGTTGCCGCCAACCACCGCAGCTTCCTCGACCCCTTCGTGGTCGGTGCTTGCCTGCCCTGGCGACGGCCGATGAATTACATGGCCAAGGTCGAGCTCTTCGAGCGGCCGCTGCAGGGCTGGTTCCTCTCGCGCCTCGGCGCCTTCCCCGTCCGCCGCGGCGAGTCGGACGAGGAATCGATGCTGACCGCGCGGATGATCGCCGAACGCGGCGGCGCCGTCTGCGTCTTCCCCGAGGGCACCCGCATCCGCCGCGGCACTCTCTCCAACCCCAAGCGCGGGGTCGGCCGCCTCGCCCTCCAGACCGGCGCGGTGGTGATCCCGACCGCCGTCCTTGGCACCGAACACGTGCGCCGCGGCTGGCGCATCCGGCCGAAAAAGGTGAAGGTGCGGCTGGGGCCGCCGATGACCTTCCCGCGGGCCGAGGAGCCTTCGCCGGCGCTGGCAGAAACGGTAACCGCGCGGATTTGGCCCAACGTGCTGCTGCAGTGGGAAGACCTTGGCGGCCTGCCGCCGATGCGCCGTGCCGCGGTGATCGGCGCCGGCAGCTGGGGGACGGCGGTCGCGGTGCTGCTCGCCCGCGGCGGGCTCGAGGTCCAGCTCGGGGCGCGGACGCCGGAGCGAGCCGAGGAGCTGATCTCTGACGGCGAGAACCGTCGCTACCTGCCCGGCGTACCGCTGCCCGAGTCGATCGACGTGCGACCCGCCTCGGCGATCGAGCTCGCCGGCCTCGATCTGATCTGCCTCGCGATCCCCTCGGCGCAGCTGCCGCAGGCGGTGGGGGCGATCGCCGACCGGGTCAGCTCGCGCAGCGCGGTGCTGATCCTGACCAAGGGGCTGATCGCGCCCGGCGGCCAACTGCCCTCCGAATACGTCGACGAACGGGTGCGGGCGCGCGGGATCGCCTGCCTCGGCGGGCCGGCTCACGCGCGCGAGGCGGTCTCCGGCTCGGCCGCGCTGGTGCTCGGCTCGGCTGACGAGGAGCTGCGGGCCCAGGTCGGCGAGGTCTTCGACAAGGCGGGCCTGGTCTGCGAGCGCTCCCGTGACGTCACCGGGGTGGAGATGGCCGGGGCGGCGAAGAACGCAGCCGCCCTCGCCGCTGCCGCCGCGGAGCCGCAAGGATTGAACGCCGCCGGGATCGCAGTGGCGGCGATCTGGCGCGAGTGCATCGACCACGCCGTCGCCCGCGGCGCCGAGCCCGAGACCTTCGCTGGCCTCGCCGGCGTCGGCGACCTGACCGCGACGATGATGGCGCCGACCGGCCGCAACCGCCGGGCCGGGGAGCTGCTCGGCACCGGCACCCCGGCGAAGGAGATCCCCGGCAAGATCGGCCAAGCCTCCGAGGGGCTCGACACGGTGCCGCTGCTGGCGGAGACGGTCGCCGCTTCCGGCGCCAAGGCCGCCGCCCTCTCCGGTCTCGCCGCCCTGATCAGCGGCGAGTTTGAGGTCAAGGAGTGGATCGCGACCCTGCGCCAGGTGGAGCGCGAGAGGCGGGCCGCCTGATGGTGGCGGGGGCGCGAGTAGGCTTGGCCAGTGAGCGACCCCGCGAAGAACGTCGAGCCGGCGGAGCTGGCTCCGGCGGCCAAGGCGGAGCTCGACCGCGCCTTCGAGGACTTCTACCGCTCGCACCTGCGCGACGTCTATTCCTACGCCTACTACCGGGTGGGAAACCACCACGACGCCGAGGACCTGACCGAGCAGGCCTTCCTTCAGGCCTACCGGCACTTCGACCGGGCGCGCCGCGAGTCCGACGGGCGGCCGCTGCGGCCCTGGGTGATCCGGATCGCCCACAACCTCGCCAGCAACTACTACCGCGACCGCTCGCGGCGGCCGCAGACGCCGCTGGAAAACGCCGACCCGATCGCCGCCCGCCACGACACCGAGGCGATCGCCGAGGGGCGCGAGGAGCTGCGCCAGGTGATGGCGCACCTGGAGCACCTGCCCGACGACCGTCGCGACGCCCTGATCATGCGCTTCGCCCTCGGCATGGACAATCGGGAGATCGCGCGGGCGCTGGGCCGCTCGGACGGCGCGACCAAGGTGCTGATCCACCGCGCGATCAAACAGCTGCAGGAGGAAATGGAAGATGAGAGACCCGAGTGAGACCCTGAGCGGCTCGACCTGGGACGTCGAGCAGCTGCTGAACGACGCCCTGCGGCCGATCGAGCCGCCGGAGCGGCTCTCGGCCCGCTTCGAGGACACGATGGCGGCGATCACCCAAGCCGCCGCCGAGGAGCTCTCCGACTGGGCCGAGGAGCTCTCCGAGAGCGAGCTGCGGGCGCTGCGCGATCCGCGCAACTGGGTGCGGCCGGTGGTCGCGGTTGGCGCCGGCGGGGTGGCGACGGGAGCGCTGGTGCTGCTGGAGCTGCGCCGCCGCAGCCGCCAGAAAAGCCAGAGCGGCCTACGCTCGATCGCTGGCGGGCTTCGCTCGCGCCTTTGAGTTCCCGGCCACCGCGGCGAGGCCGAGCAGGCCGATCGCCAGGTGCAGGCCCTGGGTCCCGAGGCCGAAGATCCCCAGCGCCGTGAAGAGGACGCCCATCGCGAGGGCATAAGAGCGCGAGCTGGCGCCGGCGACCAGCACCCCGACGGCGCCGGTGATGACGTAGAGCAGGTTGAACCAGGCGTTCACCTCGAGCACGCCGAGCGCGGGCTCGGTGTCGTGCAGACCGGTGAACGACGCGTCGTAGAAGAAGCCGACGATGCCGAGGACGACAAGGAAGGCTCCGGCGACGGTGGCGTAGAGGCGGGCGGGGCTCGGGGGCTCCATCGGCCGCGATTGTAGGCTCCGCTGTCCGTGTCCGAGACCGAGACGCAGACCTGTTACCGGCACCCCGACCGCGAGACCCGCGTCTCCTGCTCCTCCTGCGGGCGGCCGATCTGCCCCGAGTGCATGACCCCGACCCCGGTCGGAATGCGCTGCCCCGAGTGCGCCAGCCAGCGCACGCGGGTGGTGCGGAACCCGACCGGAACCCCCAGCGGATTCGAGGCTTTCCCCGCCACCTACGTCCTAATCGCGATCAACATGATCGTGTTTTTGGTGGAGATCGCGAAGGGCTCGGGTGGGTTCTACGAAGTCGGGCTGAGCCGGTTCATCGTCGACTTCGCGCTGTTCGGCCCTTCCGTCGCCGAAGGCGAGTGGTATCGGCTGGTGACCAGCGGTTTCCTCCACGCCGGGATCATCCACATTGGCTTCAACATGTTTCTGCTGTTCGTCCTCGGCCGGTTGCTGGAGCCCGCGCTCGGGACGCCCCGCTTCCTCATCCTCTATTTCGCGTCTCTGTTGGCCGGCTCGTTTGGCGCCCTGGTGCTCGATCCAAACGCTCTGACCTACGGCGCTTCGGGGGCAGTATTCGGGCTGGCCGGTGCCGTGTTCATCATCGCCCGAGGTCGCGGCATGGATGCCCTTGCCGGTGAGATCGGTTTCCTCATCCTCTTCAACCTGGTCTTCAGCTTCGTCTCGCCGCGGATCAGCGTCGGCGGTCACATCGGCGGCCTGATCGGCGGCATCATCTGTGCCCTGGCGATCGTTGCCGGCGAGAAAGGGATGCTCGGCCGCAACCATCGGGCGATGGAGATCGCGGCGATGGTCGCCGTCGCCGTCGTCGCGGTGGTCGGCTCGCTCGCCGTCGCCTAGGTAGGTGCTGCTCAGGCGTCGCGCGCTGGCCGCGTCACCGGCGCCCGCAGCGCCGTGAAGGCGACGTTGCCGGGAGGGTCGACGAGGTCGGGGTGGAGGATGTGGCCGAGCAGCTCGACTCCATCGACCAGCCGCGGCCCGGGGTCGCAGAAGAGCGTGCCGTCGACCGCGTAGTGGCGGACCGCGCCGAGCGCGGCAATCCGCTCCCAGTGCTCCATCGCCTGCGCCTGCGCCGCCTCCAGCGGAACTTCCGGGATTACCACGACGACGTCGGGACGCAGGCTTTCCAGCTCCCCCAGGGTGACCTTGGGCGGGTTCAGCCCAGGGTCTCCGGCGACGTCCTCGCCGCCCGCGATCGAGATCATCTCCGGGACCCAGAAGCCGCCAACCCGGACCGGATCGAGCCGTTGCAGGGCGATCACCCGCGGCGACCCGGTTCCCGCCACCGCCGCGCGCACCGTTGCCAACCGCCCCTCGAGCTCGCCGCGCATCTCGTGGGCGTGTGCTTCCATGCCCGTCGCCTCGCCCAATCTAACGACCTCTTCGAGCATCTCACTGAGCGTGGCAATTCGCATTGTTCAGCAATATCCCACCTAGAGGGCCCGAGTTGCGCAAACGTGCCTGCCCGGCCAGCTATATTCACGTGGCCTATATGGCCGAGGACGTCCCAGCCCGAAGTACCGGGCCGCATAGCCGATGAGCGTCCTACTGCTCGTCCTCCTGATGCTGTTGATCGCGATCAACGGCTTCTTCGTCGCGGCCGAGTTCGCCCTGGTCCGCAGCCGCCGCGGCAAACTCGAACAGGCCGCCGAGGAGGGGGAAGCTGGGGCCGAGGCCGTGGTCGAGCAGCTCGACCGCATCGACGAATCCCTCTCCGCCTGCCAGATCGGGATCACCGCCGCCTCGATCGGGATCGGTTTCCTCGGCGAGCCCTCGTTGGCGAAACTGCTGGAGCCGGCCTTCGGCGGCCTCTCGCACGGGGCCGCCGCCGCGCTCTCGCTCGTGCTCGCCTTTGCCTTCGTCACCGCGATCCACATCTCGATCGGCGAGCAGGTGCCGAAGATGCTGGCGATCGCCAACGCCGAGAAGACCGCCCGCCGCGTCTCGCGGCCGCTCGGCTGGTTCGCCGTCGCCACCACGCCGGTGACCAAGGGGCTGAGCTGGTTCTCCAACTGGGTCGTCCGCCTCTTCGGCGTCAACCCCAAAGACCTCGAAGAGCACCACACCTCCGAGGACCTGAAGCAGATCATCGACAGTTCGCGGATGGGGGGGACGCTCGACCCCGGCGAGGCCGGCATGCTCGGTGGCGTCTTCCACCTGCACGAGCAGGAGGCGCGCGAGGTGATGACGCCGATCCCGGCGGTGATCACCGTCGACGCCTCTGAGACCGTCGAGGCGGCGCTGCGACGCTGCGTCACCTCCGGCCACACCCGGCTGGTCGTAATCGAGGACGACAACCGCGACCGGGTGAAGGGGATCGTCCACAACAACAGCCTCGCCCGCCTCTACATGAGCGAGGGGCCCGACGCGCTGCTCGATACGGTCGTCCGCGACGCCCTGATCGTTCCCGAGACGCGCCCGCTCGACGACCTCCTGCACGACCTGCAGGTGCAGCGCACCTCGCTCTCGGTCGTCGTTGACGAGTACGAACGCACGGTCGGGATCGTCACCGTCGAGGACATCCTCGAGGAGGTGGTGGGGGAGATCGAGGACGAGACCGACCCCCGCGCCGCCGCCCTGCGCAAACTCACCAACGGCGACTGGTTCGTGCGCGGCCACGTCTCGCTCGGCGACCTCGAGGACGCCGGGATCGAGCTGCCGGTCGACAGCGACACCTACAACTCGATTGGCGGCTTCGTCTTCGGCGAGCTCGGGCGGCTGCCGAAGCGCGGCGACTCGGTAGCCGTCGACGGCTACACGATCCGGGTCGAGGCAGTGCGCGAGAACCGGATCGAGGCGGTGCGGATCAGCCGCCGTTCCGTCCGCCCCGCGGCTTAGCTTCTCCGGGCAACCCGCGATTCGCTCACCGTTGGAGGTACGCCATGTGGGTTGTACGCCTGACCGACAAGCAGCTTGAGGTTCTGAGGGCGTTACTGCGCTCTGAGGAGCACCTTGGCCCAGCCCTGCGTGGCGCGATCGAGGCTCTCGACCTCGCCCGTTGGGACGATCTACCCGAGGCGGAGTTGCCCTGGGAAGAGATCGAGATCGTCGCCCGCCGTCAGGGGATCAGCGAGGCCGACGTGATCTGGGACCTCGCCGCCAAGGGAGGCCCCGCGAAGACCGATTAGCTTAGTCGTACGAGTAGAAGCCCGCGCCGCTCTTCCTCCCGAGCTTTCCTTCCTCGACCATCTTCACGACCAGCGGTGGCGGGTCGTGGGTGGGCTCGTTCGATTCGGCGTAGAGGGCGTCGCCGATCGCTTTCGAGACGTCCATCCCGACGAAGTCGAGCAGCGCCAGCGGGCCCATCGGGTGGCCGGCGCCGAGCTTCATGCAGGTGTCGACCGCGCCCGGCTCCATGCCGGTCCGTTCGACCATCCGGGCGGCGTCGAAGAGGTAGGGAAAGAGGAGGCGGTTGACGACGAAGCCGGCTTCGTCGGGGACCTCGACCGCGGTCTTGCCGAGCGCCGCGCACCACGCCAGCGCCTTCTCGCGCGCCGCCGCGGCGCCGTCGGGGATGCAGATCTCGACCAGGGCCATCCGCGGCACCGGGTTGAAGACGTGGAAGCCGAAGAGCTTCTCGGTGCCGGCCGCCTTGGCGATCTCGGCGATGCTGAGCGAGGAGGTCGTGGTCGCGAGGTCGGCGTTCGGGCAGGCCGCGGCGATGCGGCTGAGCAGCTCTCCCTTTGGCGCCACCTCCTCGACGATCGCCTCGACGATGATGTCGCAATCGGCGAGGTCGGCGGGGTCGGTCGTGACCCGCAGCCGCGAGGGCTCGGCGCCCTCGAGCTTGGCGCAGGCGGCAACCACTTTCTCCTCCGCGCGCCAGGCCGAAGCCTCGCTGCGGGCGAGCAGAATCGTGTCTGCGGTCGTGGTCGAGACCGCGGCAAGGCCGGTGGCTATCGCCCCGCTGCCCGCGATCCCCGGACTCGTGTACCCCTGATTAGCGCTCATTGGCCGGGGCTTGTATCACGCCGCGAGGGGGCGGTGAGGTGCGAGCGACTACGGCCCTGGCTCCGCGGTTGCCGGGAGCCGGACTTCCTCTCGATCTAAAAACGCACCGTTCTGTACGGCTCTAGGTTCTTCCTCCTCAAAAGTGAGTATCAAACCGAAGTAATCGCGGGCAATTCTTGAGAAGTCTTCACATTTCTCCTTAGCCCCCTTGGACTTCTTTGACTTTTCCAGATTGCCTCTCATACGTTTTCTTCAAATACTCAACTAATTCGGAGGATTGAGGAGTGAAAGTTCAGGGAGGAATAGCGATGCTCTCGCTTGTCCTGCTGCTGGCAGGTTGCGGGGGAGGAGAGGACACGACCGCTCAGCTGAGCAAGACCCAGTTCATCAAGCAGGGCGACAAGATCTGTGCGGCTGCCTCAGAACAGGCCACCGAGGCTCTCAAAGCTGCAGCCAAGGATCTGAAGCCGGGAGAGACCTTTACTCCTCAGGAAGCAGAAAAGATCGTTCGAACCCAGACCTTGCCGGCGATGGAGAGCGCGGCACAGCAGCTCACCCAGCTTGCGACGCGGACGGGGGAAAAGAAGGCCGAAGAAGTCGCCGTCACCTTAGAAGACGGTGTCAAGGCGGCGATGAAAAATCCTCGCCAGGTCCTCGTGCCGGTAGAAAGTCATGGAGCGCTGGCGGATGCAGTTCGTAGGGGAAGGGAAATGGCAGATGCCTACGGATTCGAACACTGCACCGAAATCTAGATTCCGAAGGCTGACTCCACTAGCGGGGCTCGAATCGAGCCCCGCTTTCTGTTCCCCGCGACAGACTGAGCCTTGGCTGACTGACCAGTCAATCGGCTACCCTGAAAGGGAGATCTTCAACGACGGAGGGCTGCGATGGGCAACGGCAACGGCAAGTTCGGAGGGCAGGAAGTAGTCATCGTCGAGGCGGCGCGGACGCCGATCGGTCGCGGCCATCCGGAGAAGGGCTATTACAAGGACCTTCATCCCTCGAACCTCCTCGCCCGCACCTACAAAGAGGTGATCGACCGCGCCGGGATCGACCCGAACGAGGTCGGCGACGTCGTTGCCGGCTGCGTGCAGCAGTTCGGCGAGCAGGGGCTCAACATCGGCCGCAACGCCTGGCTTGAGGCCGGCCTGCCGCAGGAGGTCCCCGGCACCACCGTCGACCGCCAGTGCGGCTCCGCCCAGCAGGCCGTCAACTTCGCCGCCGCGCTGGTCGCCTCCGGCGTCCACGACGTCGCGATCGGCGGCGGGGTCGAGCACATGGGCCACATCTCCTTCGCCGACTCCTACAAAGTGATGGAGGAGCACGGCCTCGCCTTCTCGCCGGAGCTGATGGAGAAATACAACCTGATTCCGCAGGGCCTCTCGGCCGAGATGATCGCCGACAAATGGGAGATCAGCCGCTCCGAGCTCGACGAAATCGGGGTCCGCTCCCAGCAGCTCGCCCAGCAGGCGACCGAGGAGGGGCGCTTCGAGCGGGAGATGATCCCGATGCAGGTCAACGGCGACACCTACGTCACCGACCAGGGTCTGCGCGAGACCACCCTCGAGGGCCTCGCCCAGCTGAAGCCGGCCTTCAAGGAGGACGGCAAGATCACCGCCGGCAACTCCTCCCAAGTCTCCGACGGCGCTGCCGCGGTGCTGCTGACGACCCGGGAGAAGGCGGACGAGCTGGGGCTGAAGCCGCGGGCGCGGATCTTCGACCAGACCACGGTCGGCGTCGACCCGGTGATCATGCTGACCGGCCCGATCCCGGCGACGCAGAAGCTGCTCGAGCGCAACGGGATGACGATGGACGACATCGACCTGGTCGAGATCAACGAGGCCTTCGCCTCCGTCCTCGGCGCCTGGCGGCGCGAGCTCGAACCCGACATGGACCGGGTCAACGTCAACGGCGGCGCGATCGCCCTCGGCCACCCGCTCGGCTCGACCGGCGCCCGCCTGATCACCACCCTGCTGCACGAGATGGAGCGCACCGACAAGGAGATGGGCCTGGTGACGATGTGCTGCGGCGGCGGCCTCGGCACCGGGACGCTGATTCAGCGGGTCTAGCCGCCGCGGTTCAGCGGGACTAAGGGCACGCAGAACTGCGCGCCCTTTTTATTGGGCAGAATGTCACCCGTCGGGTATCGTCCCGATTACTCAAATGGTTTGGAAGAGGCGGGGATACGTTGCGGGATGCGCGCTGGCTTTGTCGCTGGCCCTCGGTGCCTGCGGGAGCAGCGACGAAGGGGGTGCAGATCCCGTCAAGACGATTCCTAAGGCGCAACTGATCAAGAAGGGTACGGCGATCTGCGAACAGGGGAACAAAACGATCAACGCTGAATTCAGCGTATGGGGAACGAAGAACGCCGAAGAAGGCAAGATCGCCACGGAAGCGGAACTGGACGCGGAGACCGCGAAGGTCGTCCTGCCGATAAGGAAGGTGGAGGTGCAGCGCCTTCGGGCCCTTGGCATGCCGGACCAGGACCAGCAGCAGTTCAAGAAACTGCTGACGGCGATGGAAGAAGGGATCGAAAAGGGCGAACAAGACCGCTCGTCACTGCGAGATTTCGGCGGCCGCTATGCCTTTGCTAGGGCATTTGACCTGGGCGTCGCCTTTGGTCTCAAAAGTTGCTGGCTAGAAGAATGAGGTTTGGGGGTGAGGGCCTTCTGCTTGTCCGCGACGGCCCTGATCCTGTTGATTGCGATCTCAGGATGCGGCAGCGACAGCAGCGGGGAAGCTGCCGCAGAACGAGCGCCTCGGTTGAGCAAGGCAGAGCTCCTGAAAAAGGGCTCCGCGATCTGCGATCACGGGAACAGCGTGATCGGCACCCAGTTCAACCACCTCTCGAGGGTGGATGCCGCGGCCGGCAGGGTGGCAACCCATCACGAGCTCAACGAGAGGGCAGCGCGGGTTGTGTTGCCCGTCAGGAAGGCGGAGCTTCGGCGCCTGCGCGCGCTGGGGATGCCGGCCGAAGGGACGCGTCAGTTCCAGACAATGCTCGCCGCGTCCGAAGTGGGCATCCGCTTTGGACTCGTCAGCTGCTGGCTGCAATGAGCCGATGAACGCCTGGCATTTGAGATACCCCCTTGTCCTAGGGGCCTTGGCGACCTTCTTGCTGTTGCTCAACGGATGCGGCGGCGGCAGCGAGAGGGCGGCGGAACAGGTGCCTCGTATGACCAAGGCTCAGCTCACCAAGCAGCTCGCCGAAATCTGCTCGGAACACACTTACGAACAGGTGGATGCGGTCGAAAAGTTCGACAAGCAACACGGCTGGCCCTATGGGTCGGCCCACGAAAACGTCAGTGAGAATCAGTTGGAAAAAGAGCTGACGGTGGTGATCGTGCCGATCGTCCGCGAAACCATCCAGGACATCGAAGAAAAACTGCGTCCGCCCCACGGCGAGGAAGCGAAGCTCGAAGCGTTCATCGGAGCGCTCGAACACGGGATCCAGGTCAGCGAAGAAGATCCGAGCTGGGTGACGGGAACAACCAGCGAAGAACCGTTCCGCAGGGCCCGTCTTCTGTCCGTGGCTTTGGGCACTCCCTTGTGTGGTCAGGCCTGAGGGTGATCTCGTTGCGGTGGACCAGGCAAACGGGGGGCGTCCTTCTTCTCCTCGGATTGCTATGGGTCGCTGGCTGTGGCGGCGGGGGCTCGGAATCCGTTTCGACGACGATCACGAAAAAGCAATGGGTCAAGAAGGCGTACGACATCTGCAGCCAGCTGAGCGCCGAACAGCAGGATCAGCACTACGCGTTCGAGCGGGCCCACGACATGAAGGTCGGCGAACTGGACCAGCCAGAACAGGAACAACTCAACACCGTTTTCGTCATGCCCTTCGTCGAACGGAAGATCGACGCACTGCGGGCACTGCCCCTTCCCGAAGGTGAGCAGGCAAATGTGGAACGGATCCTGAAGTCGATGGAAGAAGGCATCCGTGTCAGCAAGGCTCACCCCGACTGGCTGGCGCGGCCGACGCAGGCGCATCCGATCCCGTTCGGCGACACGATCGAACTGACCGCTGCCTACGGCATCTGGATCTGCGGGCAGGCATGAACCTTGCCTGGCCAGCTGGCCAGCCGACCCCTATATGCTCCGCGCGATGGACTTGACGCTGTCGCCATCGGAGGAGGAGTTCCGCGACGAGGTTCGCACCTGGCTGCAGGAGAACCACCCGGGGCCTGAGCCCGAGGCGGGGCTCGACGAGATCATGGTCTTCCGCCGCGAGTGGCAGCTGAAGCTGCACGAGGCGGGATGGGCCGGGATCTCCTGGCCGAAGGAGTACGGCGGTCGCGGCGCGACGATGATCGAGCAGGCGATCTTCGCCGCCGAGGCGACCCGCCAGGAAGCACCGGCGCCGGCCAACGTGCTGGGTCTGGCCATGGGCGGGCCTGTGGTGATCGCCCACGGCACCGACGAGCAGAAGGCCCGCTATCTGGAGCCGATCCTTACCGGCGAGGAGATCTGGTGCCAGGGCTTCTCCGAGCCCGAGTCCGGGTCCGACCTGGCGTCGCTGAAGACCCGTGCGGTCAAGGACGGCGACGAATGGGTCGTCACCGGGCAGAAGGTCTGGACCACCTTCGCCCAGTACGCGAAATGGTGCATGCTGGTCGCCCGCACCGACCCCGACGCGCCCAAGCACCAGGGCCTCACCTACTTCCTGATGGACATGGAGCAGGAGGGCGTGCAGACGCGGCCGCTGGTCCAAATCACCGGCGAGGGCGAGTTCAACGAGGTCTTCTTCGAGGAGGCGCGGGTGCCCGACGAGAACGTTGTCGGCGGCGTCGGCAACGGTTGGGCGGTAGCGATCACGACGCTGATGAACGAGCGCGCTGGGCTCGCATTCGGGGCGATTTCTCAGATCCAGAACAGCCTCGGCCGGCTCGGCAAGCTGGTCCGGGAAACGCCGGCCAACGGCGGCACCGCGGCCGATGACTCCTACTTCCGTCAGCGGATCGCCCAGCTCCACATCGAGGTCGAGACGATGCGGCTGAACGCCTACCGCGGCCTGACCAAGACGATGCAGTCCGGTATCCCCGGGCCGGAGGGTTCGCTCGGCAAGTGGCAGTGGGCCGACATCAACCAGGACTTGACCGAGCTGGCGCTGGAGATCGAGGGCGCTTACTCGCTGCTGGCGCGCGGCTCCGAGCACGCGGTCGCCGGCGGCGCCTGGCAGTACGGCTTCCTCCGCTCCCGCGCCAACTCGATCGAGGGCGGGACCACCGACATCCTTAAAAACATCATCGCCGAGCGGGTCCTGGGCCTGCCGCGGCTGCGATAGCGACCATGTACTTCGACCTCACCGATGAGCAGCAGGCGATCAGGTCGACCGCCCACGACTTTCTCGCCTCGCGCTTCAAATCGGAGCGGCTGCGGGAGATCGCGGCGAGCGAGGACGGCTTCGACGAGAGCGGCTGGAAGGAGATGGCCGAGCTCGGCTGGGCCGGGCTGGCGCTGCCCGAGGAGTGGGGCGGCCAGGGGCTCGGGATCGTCGACCTCGCCGTCCTCTTCGAGGAGATGGGCTACGTCTGCGCGCCCTCGCCGCTGCTCTCGAACACGATCGCCGGCCTGGCGCTCGCCTTCGCCGGCTCCGAGGAGCAGAAGGAGCGTTGGCTCCGGCCGCTGGCCGCCGGCGAGTTGCGCGGAGCGCCGGCTCTGTTCGACGCAGGCGCGCCCGCCGAGCCGAACAAGTTTGCGTTGGCGGCGGAGGGTGACGGTGACGGCGTCGTCTTGAACGGCGAAAAGACGCTGGTGATGGACGCGGCGAGCGCCGACTTCTTCCTCGTCGCCACCGCCGACGGCCACCGCCACGTCGTCGAGAAGGCGGCCGAGGGCGTGACCGTGACCTCGGAGCAGTCGATTGACCTCACCCGTCGGGTGTCCTCGGTCCGCCTCGACGGGGTGCGGGTCGCGCCCGAGAACACGCTGCCCGGCAGCACCCAGGACTACTGGCCGGTCTTTCAGCGCGCCTGCGTGGCGATCGCCGCTGAGTCGACCGGGGTGGCGCAGCGGGCGCTCGACATGTCGGTCGCCTACGCCAAAGACCGCCAGCAGTTCGGGCGGCCGATCGGCGCCTACCAGGCCGTCTCCCACCGTTGCGCGCAGATGCTGCTCGAGACCGAGAACTCGCGCTCGGCCGTTTACGGTGCCGCCTGGGCCGCCGACTCCGAGCCGGAGTCGCTGCCGCTCGCCGCCTCGACGGCCAAGGCTTACTCCTCCGACGCCGGCTGGCGCGTTCCCGACGCGGCGATCCAGGTTCACGGCGGCATCGGCTTCACCTGGGAGCACGACCTCCACTTCTTCCTCAAGCGTGGCCGCGCCAACGCCGCCAGCTTCGGCGACGCGAAGTGGCACCGCGAACGTGTCGCCGACGCGGTGCTCGCCGGCGACTCCGTCCCCGCCGCCTCCTGACCTGGCCGGCGTGAGCGCCCTCGACCGCATCTCCGTTGCCGCGATCGGCACCTCGGTCGCCGACCTCGAGGCGGAGACGCTGCGGGCCGAGGCCGCCGGTGTCGAGTGCGTCTGGGCGCCGGAGCTGTTTCGCAGCGCCGTCACCCAAGCCGCCTATCTGGCGGCGAAGACCGAGCGGATCGGGGTCGCGACCGGGATCGTCTGGGCCTTCACCCGCAGTCCCTTCATCCACGCGGTCAGCGCGCTCGACGTCGACGAGATGTCGGGCGGGCGTTTCCGCCTCGGGATGGGCGCCGGGGTCAAACGGCTGAACGAGACCTGGCACAACGCCGACTACGGCCGCCCGGCGCCGCACCTGCGCGAGGCGATCAAGGCGACGCGGCTGATCATGCGCCAGGCCAGCGCGGGCGAGCCGATCCGCTACGAGGGCGAGTACTACGACATCGACATCAAGGGTTGGGTGCGCCCGCATCCGGCCCCGCGCGAGGGGGTGCCGATCTACACCGCGGCCGTGCAGGCGGGGATGGCGCGGATGGCCGGCGACGTCGCCGATGGGCTGATCGGTCACCCGATTCAGTCGCTGCAGTGGATCGACGAGGTGGTGGTCCCGGCCTTCGAGGAGGGGCTGCGCCGGTCGGGCCGCGAGCGGAGCGATTTCGACTACCTGCCGACCGTTTGCTGCGCGATCGACGAGGACGAGGGGCGGGCGATCGAGATGGCCCGCCGCACGATCTCCTTCTACGCGACGGTGAAGACCTACATGCCGCTCTGGGAGATGCACGGCTTCGCCGACAACGCCGTCGCCGCAGGCGATGCTTTCCGCCGCGGCGACCTCGCCGCCGTCCCCGCCGCGATCAGCGACGAGATGGTCGAGGCCTACTGCGCTGCCGGCCCGCTCGACAAGGTCCGCGCCCGCGTCGAGGCCACCGCCGAGCGCGCCGACGGCCTCTTCCTCACCCCGCCGACTTACTTCATCTCCCCCGAGGAGCTGAGCGAGTTCCAGAACCGCATCATCGACGCCTTCGGCCCGGGGGCGTGAGCCGCGAGTCTGTGAAAAGTGGCGTAGTACACGCCTTTTCACAGACTCGCGAGTTCGAGGTGCTGGAGCGGGTGCGCTCCATTCCCGAGGGTTTCGTCAGGACCTATGGGGACGTGTCGCCGGGGGCGCCACGGTTCGCCGGCACCGTCCTCTTCCACGACGACGATCCCGACCTGCCTTGGTGGCGGGTCGTCCGCGCCGACGGCTCCCTCGCCAAGGGCGACCGGCAGCGGGCGCTGCTCAGAGCTGAGGGTGTTCCGTTCCGTGGGAATAGGGTGGATATGCGGCAGGCGCGAGTACCTGCCGAGACCGAAACCGTCTGAGTGCACCTATACGGGGCACTGAGACAGCCTCGCAACTCAGCCCTTTTCCATCTCCCGCTGGACGTCGGCCTCGGTGATCTGGTTGCTGGGGCCGTAGGCCTTCCAGCCCTGGACGACGAGGGCGATGGCGACGCCGAGGATGACCCAGATCGGCCAGTAGTAGCCGCCTTCGCCGAGGGCCCAGATGATCGTGGTGACGACGATCGCAAGGGCCCCGCCGCCGGCGAGGCCCTTGAAGTCCTGCTTCATCCTCAGCCGCTGGATCGCCAACCCCCGAGCGTGCTCGGGTTTGTAGACGCCTTCCTCGACCGTGTGCCGTTCGACCATGGCGACGATCCTATGCCTACGGGCAGACCACGATCAAATGGAAGTCGGCGTCCTCGTTGGAGCCGTCTTTGTCGCGGGTGTGGACTTCGATCGCGTTCGGGTTCGAGGGCGAGCTGTTGGTCTGCGCGTAGCCCGACTGCGGGTTCGAGGTGCCGGCGTTGTTGCGGCCGGCGACGTCGGCGCAGACGCTGACGTTGAAGGGGAAGGTGATGGTCACCGCGCCGCCTCCCTCGCTGGCAGTGATGTTGGGGCCGCTCGAACGGGCGAGCGCTGCGTTGCCCTGGCCGCCGGGGTTGTGGACGACCGCCCAGAAGGTGTGGGTCGAGACCTTCGCGAACGGCACCGTGCCGAGCTTGTTGGTGTTGATCTGGAACCCGGTGAGGGTCTTCTGCTTCAGCTTGCCGCCGCCGATCGACTGCTTGATGATCGCGCCGCCGTTGATCTGTTGCGCCGCGTAGGCGGTTCCCGCGAGGGCGGCGATCAGGGCGATCACCGCGACGACCATCGCCGGCGACGGGCGCTTGCTCCAAGGCTTGCTCATCTGACTCCTCCTGTCATGGCCGAATACCCGAAACCAAGTAACCCGCGGCGGGGCGGGCCGATGCGGTCGGCTACCCAGGCAGGGAGGAAACGAAGCGCTCGAAGGCGCCCATGTCGGCCACGGCGGGGCCGTGGCCGGGGAGGATCAGCGAGGGGTTGAGCTCGGCGAGCTTGCGGATCGAGCGCCGGTTCTCGGGCGGGTCATAGGTGAAGATGTCGGGCGGCTCCTTAATCCCCGGCAGCCCGGTCGCGTAGCTCATGTTGCGGATCACGTCGCCGCAGATCGCCACCCGGTCGCTCTCGCGGAAGAAGATCACCTCGCCGCGCGAATGCCCCGGCGCGTGGACGACGCGGAAGCCCGCGACCTCGTCGCCCTCCTGCAGCACCCGCTCGACTTTGTAGGGCGGGCCCTCCCAGAGCGCTCGGACGATGCGGTTGACGGGATTGCTGGTCGCCGCCTCCTGGATCGGTCGCTTCCCTTCCATCGCCTCGACGTCGTCGGCATGGCAGGCGAGGGGGACGTCGCGCGCCTCGCAGACGTCCTTGGCGGCGCCCTGGTGGTCAGGGTGGACGTGGGTGAGGGCGAGCATCGAGACATCCCGTCCCTCCAGCTCCTTGAAGATGCGGCGCTTGTCCCAGCTGCGGCCGGCGTCGATGAGGACGTCCTCGGCGAGGTAGACGTTGATCGTCGGCGCCGGGACCTCCTTCAGCCGCCAGACCCCCGGAGCCAGGTACTTCAATGCGTCATCCCGAGCCCGTCGCGCGGCTCACCGCTGTGCTGGGAGAGCTCTTCGAGCCGGGCGATCTGGCGTTCGCCTTCCACTCGCGCCGGGTGCCCGGCCGGCAGCGGCTCGATCAGGCGGCGAATGCGGTTGCGGATCTGCAGCGAGAAGTGAGGGGTGACGGGCCCGGCGAGGGCACGGATGTCCTCCGGGGTCAGCTCCCGCGCCTGCCCCAACAGCTCCGGATTCTCGGACTCGCTCATGGTTCGTTGCCGATTTTGGCGAGTTCCGCCAGTTCGTTGACTTCCGCCTGCTGGTTCAGGTCGATCGCCTCTTGGTCGCCGATCAGCCAGACGCGGTTGTAGAAGGCGCGGGTGGGGTCGTTGGTGTAGCCGGGCTTCACGTCGAGGAAGTAGTCATGGACGGCGCTCGGCAGCGTACCGGCGTCTTCGGTGAGGAGCAGCGGGCCCCAGGTCCCGGAAGCCGAGAGCGGCGCGGCGGCGGCCGCGGCGGCGGGGGAGTCGCTGCGGGCGAGGACGAAGCCGTGGCCGGGGTCGTTGACGTTCCAGCCGAAGCTGCCGGCGTGGAAGCGGGCGAGGGCGAGCGCGTTGGCGGCGGGGTCCTTGCCGGCGACGCGGGTGACGCTCTTGGCGAGCTTGTCGATTTCCGCGAAGACGTCCTTGGAGATCGCGGCGGTCGGGCCGAGGACGAAGACGGGCGTCTTCGGGTGTTCCTTCAGCACCTGCGCGGTAGCTGCCGGCAGCTTCTTCGTGTCGGCGTATAGGACCGGGTCGCCGGAGCGGGCGGACCAGGCGGCGGCGGGCATCGCGAAGTCGGGGCTGGAGCTGGAGGCGACGAGGATGTGGGCGGGCGGCTTGTCGAAGAGCCGGTCGCGCAGGGTGGCGATCTGGGCCGCGGTGGAGGCAGGGTCGCCGGAGTCGACCCGGGTCGCTTCGCTGGCGCCACCGGACAGCGTGACCGAGCCGATCGCGAAGAGGGAGGCGCCGCCGGTCGCCTTGTCGCCCTGCGGGTCAAGCGCCGCCAGCGCTTGCTCGCTCGTTTCCGGGAGTTCGTCCGGCTGCGAGAAGAGAAGGGGGGCACGGACCGGTTCCGCCATCAGGACCGAGGCAGCGATCGCGCCCGCCCAATCTTCTTCGTTGACGAGGGTGACGGCGCTTGGTTGCTGCGAGGGGGTGGTGGAGGGAAAGACCGCGAGGGCGACCGCCGCCGCGTTCGCCGCCGGGTCGGAGCCCCCGATGCGGGTCGTGTTGTTGGTCGCGAAGCTGGGATAGCCGAGCGCTTCGGAGGTTTGGGAGGCCGGTTCCCCGCCGTCGTTTTTGGTGGCGGCAGGCGCCGGGGCGGGGGTGCCTTCGCTCGTGCCCTCGTCCTTGCCGCCACTGCTGCCGACGATCGCGACGACGATGAAGACGACGGCGAGCACGACGAGTGCCGCCAGCAGCTTCGGGGCCTGTGATTTGGCCTCCGTTTTCTTCTCTGGTTCGGGAGGAGACTCGGGATTGGGGACATCCCGGTTGATCGGGCGCTTGGGGATCACCGCAGGAAACGTATCCGAGCGGTTGCCGCGCGAAGGAGTACAGTTCCGGAAACTGGCTGACTGACCAGTCAATCAGTCATCGGCAGAGAGGAACCCAGAGGAGACGAGATGGACTTCGCACTGAACGACGAGCAGAAAGAGTTCAAAGCGCGCTGTCGCAAGTTCGCGCGCGAGGTGATCCGGCCGGCGGCACGCAAGCACGACGAAGAGGAGAGCATTCCCTGGGAGGTGATCAAAGAGGCGCGGAAACAGGGCTTCGGCACGCTCGAGTCGATCCAGCGCTCTGCCGCCGACTCCGAGGGCCAGTTTCAGGTGATCTCTGCCGAAGAGTTCCACTGGGGCTGCGCCGGCACCGCCCTGGCGATCTCTGGCTCCGGCCTCGCCGCGGCGGGTATCGCGTCTTCCGGTACCCCCGAGCAGATCATGAGGTGGGTCCCCGAGTGCTTTGGAACTGAGGACGAGATCAAACTCGGCGCTTACGCGGTGACCGAGCCGCAGGCCGGCTCCGACGTCAAGAGCCTGAAGACGACCGCCAAGCGCGACGGCGATGAGTGGGTCCTCAACGGCACCAAGGTCTTCATCACCAATGGCGGCATCGCCGACGTCCACGTCGTCGTCGCCACCGTTGATCCAGCGCTCGGCACCCGCGGCCAGGCCTCGTTCATCGTCCCCAAGGACACCCCAGGCCTCTCCCAGGGCAAAAAGGAGACCAAGCTTGGGATCCGCGCCTCGCATACGGCCGAGGTGGTGCTCGAGGACTGCCGCATCCCCGGCGACTGCCTGCTCGGCGGCGAAGAGAAGCTGGAGAAGAAGCTGCAGCGTGGCCGCGAAGGGAAGAAATCGCGTGGCGCCGACGCGCTGGCGACGTTCGAGGTGACTCGGCCGCTGGTCGGCGCCTCGGCGCTGGGCATCGCCCAGGCCGCCTACGAGTGGACGCTCGAGTACCTCGACGGCCAGGAAGAAGGCGGGGTGCCGATGCTGAAAGCGCAGCGGATCCAGCAGACGCTGGCCGACGTCGCGACCGAGATCGAATCGGCCCGCCTGCTGGTCCAGCGCGCCGCCTGGATGGGCCGCAACGGGGTGCCGATGACCGGCGGCCAGGGCTCGATGTCGAAGCTGAAGGCCGGCGACGTGACGATGTGGGCGACGACGACGCTGATGGACCTCGTCGGCCCCTACTCGCAGAGCACCGATTGCCCGCTGGAGAAGTGGTTCCGCGACGCCAAGATCTACCAGCTGTTCGAGGGCACGGCCGAGATCCAGCGCATGGTCATCTCCCGCATGCAGGCGCGCGAGTATGCCGAGCGCCTCGGCTACGCCGCCGAAGTCGCCGATGAGGCGATGAAGAAGGAGCCGGTCGCGGCGTAGGCAGGTTCTAAGCTCGGTCCGTGCACGGGCCGCACGGGCATACGCATTCGCTGGACGCGCGCCGGGAGGACAGCCGGCGGCGAATGCTGGTGGCGCTGGCGATCAACGTCGGTCTCTTCGCAGCCGAGGCGATCGGCGGTTTCCTCACCGGTTCGCTGGCGGTGCTCGCCGACGCCGGCCACCTGCTCTCCGACATCGGCTCGATCGTCCTGGCGCTGATCGCGGCGCGCCTGGCGGCGCTGCCGGCCGCCGGGCAGCGGACCTTCGGCTACCAGCGCTCGGAGGTGCTGGCGGCGCTGGTCAACGGGCTGCTGCTGGTCGCGGTCAGCATCGCGATCGCGATCGCCGCGCTCGGCCGCTTCTCCGACCCGCCCGGGATCGACGGCTGGGGCGTGCTCGCGCTCGGCGCCCTCGGCCTCGCCGGCAACCTCGCCGCCACGCTCGTCCTCGCCCGTGGCCAGCGCCAAGACATCAACCTCGAGGGAGTGCTGCGCCACTCCGCCGCCGACGCCCTCGGCTCCCTCGGCGTCCTCATCGCCGGCGCCTGGGTCCTCCTTGGCGGCTCGCCGATCGTCGACCCGATCGTCGGCCTCCTCATCGCCGCCCTAGTCCTCGCCTCCTCCTGGCGCCTGATCAAGGAGCCCTTCGACGTCCTCATGGAGTCGGCTCCTTCCGACATCGACGTAGAAGGCGTAGGCCGCACGATCTGCCAAGAGCAAGGAGTCCGCTCCGTCCACGACCTCCACGTCTGGACCGTGACCTCCGGCTTCGGAGCCATAGCTGCCCACGTAGTCGTGGCAGAAGGCGCCGATCGAGACCTCATCCGCCGACGCCTAGAGCTGACTCTTAGAGAGAGCTTCGGCATAGAGCACACCACCCTCCAAATGGAGGAGGAGGCCAGCCAGGACCTCCTTCGTGTGGAGAACGCTCAAGGCGGTTAGGGAGTCGGCCGCGGCAAAGGAGCTGGGGGCGGGGCCCGGTGCCCCCAGCCCCCAGCCCCCGGCTCCTTATTTCTCCTTTGTGGCGCCCCTGGCTGCCACATCGCGGAGCCCCCTCCGCTGACCGAATGCGACAGTACCCTGCGCCGCTCACGGGAGCATCTAGCTCCGGGCAGCACTACGCAACCGCTCAGGCGAAAGGGTTTCTATCTCGCTGACCTCGGCGGCGATCACCTCGACCGCCGCTGCCCCTCCGAGCGCCGGGGCAAGCGCGATGTAGGAAAGCACCGGCGCCGCGATCGGCAGCTGCGTTCCGCGTCCGGTGGCGACGAAGTGGTGGATCACTCCCCACATCGCCCCGATCGATGCTTCTGCCGCGAACACGGTCGGCTGTTGCGCCGGCGGGGCTCCCCGCCGCAGCATCGCCGCCAACTTGGCGATCATCTCGCTGCGCCATCGGATCGCCTCGGGCCCCGGCGAGAAGACCTCAAGGAAGGCGAGGCCGGCAAAGGCGGGGTCGCCCGCGAGGTGCTGACAGAGCCTGGCGATCATGCGGTGGATGCCGCTCGCCCAGTCGTCGGCCATGAGGTAGAAGGGCTCCGCTGTGGCGAGAGTGCGGTCGCTCAGCATCTCGAGCGTCGCCAGGAAACAGTCCGCCACCCCGTCGAAGTGGGTGTCGAAGCTGCGCCTGGAGACACCAGCGGCGGCGCGTACTCGCGGCACCGTGAGCGTCGCGTAGCCCTCCTTGCTCGCCAACCTCGCCGTCGCCGCCAGGATCAGCGCGCGCTCGTCGCCAAGCGGCAGCTCGGCAGCGATTGCGGGCAGCGGCAGCGCCTCGGCGACGCCGAGGCCGCGCAGGCGGACGACGTCCTCGTCGCAGAAGGAGAGCGCCCACTCCATCAACTCGCCTCCGTCGAGCGTCAGCCGGCGGGGGTCTCCCGAGAGCAGCCGCGCCCGCGCCACCCGGCCGCAACCGGCGACGATGCCTTTCACCACCAGCCGCGGCAGCCGGGGGGACCCGTCGGCAAGGGCGAGGTTCTTCGCCACCAGGGTCTCGAAGAGTCGGTTCGTATGCTGCATCCGCTCGACTGCGGCGGCGCCGGCGGCGAAAACCTCGACGAGGGCCAGCCGCGCCGTCGCGGGGCTGCCGGCGATCTGGCCGGCGAAGGCGAGAAGCCCGAGCCGAAGCCGCTCGCACCACTCCTCCTCGCCCTCGGTGGCGGTGAGGATCCCGCGCACCGAGTGGCTGACGATGGAGTCGTAGGCGGCGAGGAAACACTCCTCCTTGCCGGCAAGCTGTTTGTAGAAATCTCGCTTCGAGACGCCGGCGTGCTTGGTCAACGTCGCCACGGCGACGCCGTTGTAGCCGTGCTCAGCGACGAGCTCGACCATCGCCCTCTGCAGCCGGCCGCGCTGGTGCGCGGCTACGTCCTCCGCCGAACGTCCCGGCCCCGGCCTCAGCTTCGGGTAGCGCGAGCTCCGCGAGCGCGCGCCCCGCGATGGGTTGGATCTGCCGGCTCGTTCCTTGATGACGATCAGTCAGTACCAACAACTGAGAGTGCGCCTAAGTTGCTACGCCAAATAGGAAAAATCTAGGCGCAGAATCTGCCTAAACGGAACGCGGTGGTCATCGGCCGGCTGGAGGCTGGTGGGGGTGCTTGCGCTGGTTCGGCGAACCCCTCCCCGGCTTCCTCGCAGACCGCGCGCAATACCAATTGCAGGCCTTTTTGGGTGGCTGAGCTGAAAAACAGCCTTGGCTAGCCTCGTTTCGATGGTCCTCAACCGTTCCGTTGTGACGGCGCTTTGCGCTGCCGCCGCAGCACTCCTGACCTTGCTCGTGGCTGCCCCCGCAGCCCCTGCTGCCGATCTCCAGTCCGAACTGGAAAGCAAGCAGTCGCAGTTGGACAAGGTCGAAGAACGCAAGGGCGTGCTGACGACGACGATCGCCGGCTTCAAGGACAAGATCGATCGCTTGACGGCGGAGGTTGCCGAAATCCGCACCCGCGAGTCGGCGGTGCGGGAACGGCTGGCGGCCAAGCAGGCCGAGCTCGACGAAGCGGAGGCCGAGCTCGATGCCGCCCAGGCGCGGCTGGACAAGGTCCGCTCGCACCTGAAACGAGCGCTGAGCGCGCTGCGCGAACGGCTCGTGGCGATGTACGAGACGGGCAGCCCGGACGTGCTCAGCGTCATCGTCGGCTCCAGCAACCTCAACGACCTCGCCGCCCGAACCGAATACCTCAACCGCCTGCACGGGATGGACGAGGCGGTGGTGGGGCGGGTACGCGACCTGCGCGATCAGGTGAAGGAGCTGGTGACGCGCCTGCGCGACAGCAAGAATCGGATCGAAGACGCGCGCGACGCGATCGCCTCCGAAAAGGAAGCGCTGACGGACGCCCGGGCGGCGCTGCAGAGCCACCAGGCCGAACTGGTGGCGGCCCGCCACGACCGCGAAGCGGCGCTGGCGAAGGTCAGCCAGCACGAGGAAGAGCTCGACGGCGACCTCAGCGAAATCCAAGGCAAGATCGCCGCCCAGCTGGCCGAAACCGGCTCGGCGCCGCTGCCGGCGGGGCCGATCAAAGGCGGCAGCGGCAGCATGATCTGGCCGGTCGACGGGCCGGTCGTCTCCGGCTTCGGCTCGCGGACGATCAACGGCAGCTACGAGTACCACCCCGGAATCGACATCGCGGTGCCGGAAGGGACGCCGATCCGCGCCGCCCTCACCGGCACCGTCAGCCTGCAGCAGTCAGAGGCCGAAAGCGGCGGCTACGGCAACTACACCTGCCTCGACCACGGCGGCGGGCTCTCCACTTGCTACGCCCACCAGAGCTCTTTCGGGGTTTCCCTTGGCCAATCGGTTAGTCAAGGTGATGTAATCGGGTACACGGGCTGCACCGGATACTGCCTCGGGCCACATCTCCACTTTGAGGTTCGTATAAACGGCTCCGTGACCGACCCGATGGGCTACCTATAGGTAACAATCACTGAATGATTCGCCAGGCGCGCAACTACTTAGTGGGGGCGATGTCGGGGGCGAGCCTGATCGCCGTCGCCATTGCCGTTTTCGTCCTGCTCGTTTCGACCCAGGTCTTCGGCGACTGGCCGGTCGCCGGGCTGCTCGGCGGCGGCGATCGACCATCGGTCGCCAACGCGCAAGAGGCGGCCGCGGCAGCAGGCGGTGCCGGGGGCGCCGGGGCGACGAAAGGCGCGGCTGAAGGCGCGGCCGCGACCGGCAAAGGCGGCGCCGCGGGCAAAGGCGGTGGCGGTTCCGGCGGCGGTTCGACCGACGTGGCGGGCCAAGGTGGCGGCGCGCAGCCGGGCAGCGGCGCTGGCGAAGGCGGTTCCACGGGCGAAGGTGGAGCGGGCGGCGGCGAAAGCGGCTCCGCTCCATCCGGCGGCTCAGGCGGTTCGAGTGACTCCAGCAGCGGCACCGAACTCTCCGGCGGTAGTGGCGGCGGCGGAGGCGGCAGCACTGGTTCCGGCGGTGGCGAAACGACGACTTCCTCCCCCTCCTCCAAAGTGACCAGCACCGTCAACGAAACCGTCAACCAGGTCGACGAAACCGTCACCGGCGGCGCCCTCGAAGAAACGGGCGTCACCGAAGCGACCGAAGAAGTCGTCGAAAACGTGGCGGGGCCCGAATCAACCGTCGGCCAGGTCGTCGACGAAACGACCAAGACGGTCGAAGGCATCGTCGGCAAATAGTCCCGCAGCCTGCTTCGCAGGCTTTCCGCCTGCATAGACCCTGATCGGCCACAATGCCGGTCCGATGGGTGAGAGCGGACAGGCGGCAGTGAGCGGCGATCCGATCGTGGGATCGGCTGTCTTCCCGCGGGGAAGCCGGGTGAACGAGGAGGGTCATCTGGAGGTCGCCGGTTGCGACCTGGTCGAGCTCGCCGAAGAGCACGGCACCCCCGCCTACGTCTACGCCGAGGACGACATCCGCTCCCGCGCCCGCGAATACCGCGAGGCGTTTGAGAGCCGCGGCGCCGACTACGAGGTTCTCTTCGCCAGCAAGTCGCTGCCCTGCACCGCCGCCTAACAGCCTCTTCCCGAGGAGGGGCTGTCGGTCGACGTCGCCTCCGGCGGCGAGCTGCACATGGCGCTGAAGGCCGGCTTCGACCCCGACCGCATCCACATGCACGGCAACAACAAGTCCGACGAGGAGATCCTCTTCGCCGCCCGCACCGGGATCCGCCACCTGATCCTCGACTCCTTCGACGAGATCGAGCGCTGCGAGCGGCTCCTCGACGAACCGCAGCGGGTGCTGATCCGGGTCACGCCGGGGATCAATCCCTCGACCCACGACTACATCACCACCGGCCAGCTCGACTCGAAGTTCGGCTTCGGGCTCGAGGACGGTCTGGCGGCGCGGGCGATCGAGCGGGTGCTTGCTTCCGAGAAGCTGGAGCTGGTCGGGCTACACGCCCACATCGGCTCCCAGATCTTCGAGCTCGAGCCCTACACGCTGGCGATCCAGGCCCTCGGCGAGCTGGCCGGCGACTGGTGCCGGGTCGTCAACGTCGGCGGCGGCCTTGGGGTCGCCTATACGGCCGAGGACGAGCCGCCCTCGATCGACGCCTACGTCGACGTCAAGGTGCGCGGGGTGGCCGAGGTCTTCGGCGAGGGGGTGCGGATCCTGGTCGAGCCCGGGCGCTCGCTGGTCGCCAACGCCGGTGTCACCGCCTATCGCGTCGGCACCGTCAAGGAGATCCCGGGGGTGCGGACCTATGTCGCGGTCGATGGCGGCATGTCGGACAACCTGCGGCCGATGCTCTACGGCTCCCGCTACGAAGCGCTTGTCGCCGACCGCGCCGCGGCGCCGGCGGAGACGCTGGTGACGATCGCCGGCATGCACTGCGAGTCCGGCGACGTGATCGTCCGCGACGCGATGCTGGCCGAGCCGGCTGTCGGCGACGTCCTCGTCACCCCGGCGACCGGCGCCTACGGCTACGCGATGGCGAACAACTACAACGGCGTCCCCCGTCCCCCGGTCGTCTTCTGCCGCGACGGCGCCTCGCGCGTGGTCGTCCGCCGCGAGACCTACGAGGATCTGACCGCGAGGGATCTGTAGGCGATGACTTCGGAGGGCTCCAAACCGGTTCGAATCGGGCTGCTTGGCCGCGGCACCGTTGGCGCTGCCTTCGCCGAGCTGCTGCCGGAGCGGGCCGACGCGGTTGAGGCGGCGACGGGGCGGCGGCCGGAGATCGCCGGGGTGCTGACCCGCGAGGAGGGCGACTTCGAGTCGATCCTCGCGGGCTCGGACCTGGTCGTCGAGCTGATCGGCGGGACCGAGCCGGCGCGGGACTATGTGGCTCAGGCACTACGCGCCGGCAAACCTGTCGTCACCGCCAATAAGCAGCTGCTCGCCCAGCACGGCGACGAGCTTTTCGCGGTTGCGCGCGAGGCGGGGGTGCAGCTTCGCTTCGAGGCGGCGGTGGCGGCGGTGATCCCGATCGTCCGCACGATCCAAGAGAGCTTCGGCGTCACCGAGATCTCGAAGGTCTTCGGGATCGTCAACGGCACCACCAACTTCATCCTCACCGAGATGGCGGCGACTGGGGCCGGCTACGACGAGGTGCTGGCGCGGGCGCAGGAGCTCGGATACGCCGAGGCCGACCCGACCGACGACGTCAGCGGCGCCGACGCCGCGGCGAAGATGGCGATCCTCGCCCGGCTCGCCTTCCACACGCCGGTGACGCTGTCGGAGGTGACCTACGAGGGGATCGAACGGGTCCTGCCCGACGACCTCGCCTACGCGAAGGAGTTCGGCCTCTCGCTGAAGCTGCTCGGGGTGGCCGAACGGCGCGACGGCGGCGTCAGCGTTCGCGTCTTCCCCTGCTTCCTCTACCGGGGCCACCCGCTGGCGCCGATCGAGGGGCCGTTCAACGCGGTGATGGTCGAGGCGCCGGCGATCACCGAGGTGACGATGTCGGGGCCAGGTGCGGGTGGTCTGCAGACCGCCTCGGCGGTGCTCGGTGACGTCGTCTCGATCCTCGCCGGCGACGCGCCGGTGCACGAGACCCGGGTCGAGCTGCCGATCGTCCAGGACGTCACCTCCTCCTTCTACCTCTACCTGGAGGTCGCCGACCAGCCCGGCGTGCTGGCGCGCGTGGCGACCGTGCTCGGCGACCACGGCGTCTCGGTCAAGAGCGTCGTCCAGCGCGGGATCGGCGACGAGGCGCGGCTGGTGATGGTGATCCACGAGTGCCTGGAGTCGAAGTTCGCGGAGGCGCTCGAGGCGCTCGGCGAGCTGGAGGAGATGCGCTCGCCGCCGCGGTCGATCCGGGTGATCGAGGAGGAGTACTAGCCGATGGCGGCGGGGCTGATCGACCGCTACCGCGACCGGCTCTCGCTTGAGCCGGGCGACCCGGTAGTGACCCTGAACGAGGGCTCGACGCCGCTGATCGAGGCGCCGCGACTCTCAGAGCGCATCGGAGCGCGTTGTTTTCTCAAGTTCGAGGGGCTGAATCCGACCGGGTCGTTCAAGGACCGGGGGATGACGGTTGCTGTGTCGCGGGCGAAGGGGCGCGGGGCGGAGGCGGTGATCTGCGCTTCGACCGGCAACACCGCCGCCAGCTGCGCCGCCTACGCGGCGCGGGCGGGGCTGCGCGGCGCGGTGATCGTCCCCGAGGGCAAGATCGCGATCGGCAAGCTCGCCCAGGCGCTGATGCACGGGGCGCGGGTGGTGGCGCTGCAGGGGAACTTCGACGACGCCCTGCGGCTCGTCCGCGAGCTCTCCCAGAAGCACCCGATCGAGCTCGTCAACTCGGTCAACCCGCATCGGATCGAAGGCCAGAAGACGGCTGCCTTCGAGGTGGTCGAGGACTTGGGTGAGATGCCGGGCGCCCTGGCGATTCCGGTGGGTAACGCAGGGAACGTGACCGCCTACTGGCGCGGTTTCACGGAGTTGGTAGAGCACGTCATTCGTAATGACGAGGTCCCCGGATCGGCTTCCCGTCCCATCCTCTACGGCTTCCAGGCCGAGGGCGCCGCGCCGCTGGTCAAGGGCGAACCGGTCGACCACCCCGAGACCGTCGCTTCAGCAATCCGGATCGGCAACCCGGCGCGGTGGGAGGAGGCGATGGCCGCCTTCACCGCCTCGCGCGGCCGCGTCGCCGCCGTCTCCGACGAACAGATCCTCAACGCCTACCGCTGGCTGGCCGACAACGAAGGCGTCTTCTGCGAGCCCGCCAGCGCCGCCTCCGTCGCCGGCCTCCTCGCCCACGGTCTCCCGACCGTCGAGGACACGCCCACCCCCGAGACCGTCGTCTGCGTCCTCACGGGCCATGGTCTCAAGGACCCCGACACCGCCCTCTCCAAAGCTCCTTCGGTGATCAACTGCGAGAACGACTTCAGCGCCGTAGAGCGCGCCGTCTTCGACTGAGCTGGTACGAATCTCAGGCTCAATTGGTATGTATTCCAATACCAGCTAGTATGCTTTTCGTACTATGGAGCTGAATCCATTCGTTTTCAACCGACCCCTCGACCCCGAGCAGCTGATCGATCGGGATGAGGAGGCCAAGCGGTTGCTCCAGCTGGCGGAGGGAGGACACGCCAGCCGTCTCTCGGCGCCTCGGCGCTACGGGAAGACCAGTCTGCTGCGCCGGGTCGGTCGCGATGCCGAGCTTGCGGGTCTCACCTACGTAGAGGTCGATTTCTATGGCGCCCTTTCGGTTGCTGACGTAGCGGGTCGGATGGAAGAAGCCTATGGGCGCCTGCGTACGCCACTGCGCCGGGCAGCGGTGGCGGCAATCGACACGCTGAGGCCGAAACTCAGTATCGGGGCAGGCCCGCTGCGGGTCGAGGCACAGGCCCTTCCCAGGGCGCAGGCCAACAAGGTGCTTGCAGCTCTTCTCGATCTGCCCCTTGCTTTGTTCGAACGGAACGGCACCAGGACCCTGGTCGCTTTTGACGAGTTTCAAGAGCTTCTTGCAATCGGTGAGGGAATCGATGGACTCTTCAGGAGTCATATCCAGCGTCACGGTGACGCGGCCAGCTACATCTTCGCTGGTTCTCAGGCCGGGCTCATGCACCAGCTCTTTGGTTTGCATGAGCGGCCGTTCTTCGGTCAGGCCAGGGTCTTTCGACTCGACCCTCTCGCAGATGCCGACCTCATCGAATACGTGGGGACGCGCTTCGAAGAAACCGGACGCGAGGCAATGCCGGCGCTCGAAACGCTGCTCGACATGGCCAAGGGGCATCCCCAACGGGCGATGCTTCTTGCCCACCATCTCTGGGAGCGAACGCCGCGGGGAGGCGAGGCGACGCCGGAGATCTGGTCGGAGGCACTGGACACGGTTTTCGAGGAGCACAGCGAAGCTTTAGAGGCAGCCTGGGATGCCTTGGGAAACAACGAACAGGGCGTTATGGCAGCGGTGTCGTTCAGCAGCGAGTCGCTGTTCAACCAGCGCACGTTGAATCGCTTCAACCTTTCGAAGGGCGCCGCCCAGCATGCGCGTGACAAACTCGCGCAAGTGGGACACCTGCACCAGATCGACGGGGAATGGCAGCTAGTGGATCCGCTGCTCGCTGAGTGGATCGTGCGGTTGGAGGCGCGCAGCGGTCGGGGTCAGGTGCGATGACCGCGCGCCACCGGCTCGTCCGGGTTCCCGCCTCCTCGGCCAACCTCGGGCCGGGGTACGACGCGATGGCGACGGCGATGGCGCTGTATCTGGAGCTGGAGGTGGAGGAGAGCGGCGAGTTCTCCTTCGACCCGGGCGGGTTGGAGGTCTCGACGGGGCGCGACAACCTGATCGTGCGGGCGTTCGAGAGCTTGCGGCCAGCGGACGGGATCGCCTTTCGGCTGCGCAGTGAGATCCCGCTGGCGCGGGGGCTGGGGTCGAGTGCGGCGGCGATCGTCGCCGGGCTGGCCGCGGCCGACCACCTGTACGAGCTGGCGCTCTCGAAGGAGGAGATGCTGGCGCGGGCGACCGAGATCGAGGGGCACCCCGACAACGTCGCCGCGGCGATCTATGGCGGATTCGTGGTCTGCAGGGCGGGGGAGAGCGGACCGGCTGCGGCGCGGTTCGACCCGCCCGAGGGGCTGGAGGGGATCGTCGTGATCCCGCCCGACGAGGTATCGACCGAGCGGGCGCGGGAGGCGATCCCGGCCGAGCTGCCGCTCGCCGACGCCGTGGCCAACGTCTCCGCCGCGGCGACGCTGGTGCTGGGGCTGCGCAGCGCCGACCTCGACCTGCTCGCCCAGGGGCTCCACGACCACATCCACCAGGACCGCCGCCGCGAGCTCTACCCGCGCTCGATGGAGATCGTCGACTCGGCCCGAGAGATGGGGGCGCTGGGGGCAACGATCTCCGGCGCCGGCCCGACCGTCCTGGTCTGGACCACCTGGCAGGAGGCCGGGAACGTCGCCGCGGCGCTGGAGGAGCCCTGCGCCGGCTGGGCCGAGGTCAAGCGGCTGCCCTTCAGCCCCCTCGGTGCCGACGTCCCCGAGCTCTGAGATGGACTGGGTGGTGAGATTCGGCCTCGTCCAGCTGGCGCTCGGTGGCCTGCTTGGCTGGGCGATGGTGGTTCGGGAGGAGCGGCCCGAGTGGCTGCGGCGGATCGGGATCGTCGCCCCGCAGCGAATCCGCCAGGTCCACCTCGACTACGTGATGATGGGCCTGATCCTGATCGGCGTCGGCCTCGCCGTGCCGGACCTGCCGACGGCGGTGGCGATCGCGCTCGTCTTCGGCACCTTCGTCAACCCGCTCCTCTTCGTTCCGCTCGCCTTCGACCCGGATGTCGAGAAGCGCACCTGGTACCGGGCGCTGGCGGTGGTTTCGTTCATCGGGGTCAGCGGCGGCCTCGTAATTGCCGCGATCGTCGGCCCCGGCTAGCGCCCGGCGGCGCGGATAAAGTCGCCGCATGCCGACCTTCAAGAAGCTTCCGCTCGTCCTGTCCGCCCTCGTCTTCGTTGCGCTGCTCGCTGTGCCGGCCGCTGCACAGGCGACGCTCGCCTACGTCCGCAACCCGCTCCACACGACGGTCTTCGTCGCCAACGACGACGGCTCGGGGGCGAAGAAGATCGAGGCCGGCGAACTGCCGCGCGTCTCTCCCGACGGCAACTCGGTCGCCTACCTCCATCAGGGTCCGAAGAACGCGCAGGAACTGAAGGTGGCGAATCTCTCGACGGGTGCGACCAAGACGCTGCTGACGAACTGGCGGGAACCCTTCTCCCTTGCCTGGTCGCCTGACTCGACGATGATCATCGCCCAGCGCGGCCCCGAAATCGGAAGTCGCAAGCTGGTCCTGATCGAAGTGGCGACGGGCGCTCAGGAGGTCATGGCCCAGGGGTTCTTCAGCGGCGCAAGCTTCTCGCCCCAAGGCGGCCAGTTGGTCTTCGCCAAGGCGAAAAGCGTAAAGTTCCCGCCGCGCAGCGACGTCTACCGAGTGGACTTGATCCCGCCGGGTGCCGTCGGCGTCGTGCCGCTGCTCCCCCACCAGATAACGAGTGACCATCGCTCCGCGTTCCCGCTCTGGGGGCCGACCAAGATCGTCTTCGTCAAGACGCTCGACGCAAACAAGCGCAAATACGGCCCGAAGAACGAGCTCTACCTGATGAACCCGAACGGGAAAGGCGTCAAGCGCCTCACTCACACCAATGTGCCGGCGCTGGCGCAAGGCCTCTTCCCGACCGACTGGTCCGCCTCCGGCAACCAGCTCCTCGCCGAGTTCGAGGGCCAGGACATCAGCTACGCGGTCAAGGTCAACCCGAAGACGGGTGGCCAGAAGCCGGTCTCAACCGCGGGCGAGCAGGGCTTTGTCGGCACCGCCATCTCCAACGACGGCAAGTCCGTCCTCGGCTACACCGGCGGCTTCGATCCGGGCCTGAAGCACGACGTGGTCCGCGTTCCGTACAAGGGCGGCAAAGGGAAGGTGCTCGCCAAGAACGCCTTCGAGCCCGACTGGAGCTTCTAGAGCAGGCCCAGCTGGCGCAGGATCGAGACGCTGTCGGAGTAGACGTCCTTGCGCTTGACGAGGCCGTTCTCGAACGGGATCACGTCGAGGCCGTCCCACTCGACGCGCTTGCCGGTCGGCTCGGCGACGAGGTCGCCGCGGCGCATTGTGTTCGTGTGGGTCGCGACCGCGGTCCATTCCTGCACCACCAGCCCCTCGCGGACGTAGAGCCGCCGGGTCGTGAAGTTGATGTCGGGCCAGGTCTCGAAGATCGAGCCGATGTGGGCGCGGGCCTCCTCGCCTTCGGCCGACTCGCCCGCCGTGTGGTTGTCGAAGACCATGTCCGGGGCGTGCATCGCCATGATCGCGTCGAGGTCGTGCTCGTTCCAGGCGACGTTGTAGCGGTCGATCGCCGCGCGCAGCGCTTCTGCTGAGTCCTTGCTTGAATCGGTCATCGGCGGTTAGGGTCGAACCTACCCATGGCGAACTACGCGATCAAGCACCAAGACGAATTCGAGCGGATGGAGGGGTCAGGCGAGTGCAACTGGCTGCTCGCCCGCAAGGCGCTCGGTACCGGCGCCTTCGGCTACAACCTGGTCGAGATCGGGCCCGGCGGCCAGATCCCCGAGCACGACGAGGCCCAGAGCGGCCAGGTCGAGGTCTACGCGATCCTCGCTGGCGAAGCCGTGTTCCGCCTCGACGGCGAGGACCATCCCGCCCCCGCCGGAACCTACGCCTCGATCGAGCCGGCGGCGACGCGCCAGATCCTCAACCGCTCCGACGCTCCCGTCACCGCGCTCCTGATCGGCGTCCAGCCCGAGGGCGGCTACGAGCCGATGTCCTGGGCCTGAGCCGGTCTGAGTCGCGTAAATACCGCATAACGCGGGGAAATCCGGTTCCCAGGGGGGAGACTTGACCCCCGCGCCTATAATTCGCGGACTCGTCAACCCGTCGCGCGTCCGCTCGAAGAAGGCGTGGAACCCGGGAGGTCAAAAAGTGAAGACCCAGTCCGATCGCAGCGCTCGCGTCGAGCGCTATTCGCCAGAGCGCCCTTACCGCCCCCTCGTCTCGCCGCCTAGCGTCGAGGACAAAGACGCGTGTGCCATCTACGCATCGGTCCGCAAAGACTCGACGCCGAGCCACGAACCGATCGAACTGGCGATTCCCGCCCTGCAGAAGATGCTCCACCGCGCCGGCAACGTCGACGGCGAGGGGGACGGCTGCGGCCTCCTGCTCGACATCCCGCGCAAGATCTGGGCCGAGGAGGTCCGCACCGGCGGCCACGACCCCTCGCTCGCCACCGACGAAGCCTTCGCCGTCGCCCACATCTTCATCGAGCGCTCCCAGGACGTCGAGAAGGTCAAGCACGACGCCCGCGATCTGCTCGCCGCGGGCGGCTTCCGCGTCCTCGCCGAGCGCGTCGGCGTCGTCAACTCGCCCGCCCTCGGCCCGACCGCCCGCGAGGAGGAGCCGATCTTCTGGCAGGTCGCCGGCCTCGTCACCGATGCCAGCTGCCGCGACGACGTCCTCTTCGACCTGATGATCGACCTCGAGAAAGAGCTCGACGTCCACGTCCCCTCCTTCTCTGCCACCACCTGCGTCTACAAGGTGATGGGCGCGCCGAAGGTGCTCGGCGAGTACTACCCGGACCTGCTCGACCCCCGCTTCGAGACGATCGGCTGCTTTGGCCACAACCGCTACTCGACCAACACCTGGCCCTCCTTCAAACGGGTGCAGCCGTTCTCGGTCCTAGGCCACAACGGCGAGATCAACACGATCCAGCAGCTGCGCCAGGAGGCGAAGATGCTGGCGGTCCCGATCCAGCCCGATTCCTCCGACTCGCAGGACCTCAACCGCACGATCGACACCCTGGTCAGTCGCGAGGGCTTCAGCCTTGCGGAGGCGATGGAGATGGTCGTGCCGCCGATCGTCCACGAGATCCGCCGGCTCCCCGAGGACCTCCACGCCTTCTACCTGTACCTGCACCAGACGATGGGCCCGTTCGCGCAGGGTCCGGTGGCGCTGATCGCCCGCCACACCGACGAGTGCGTCTTCTCCGCCGACGCGATGGGCCTGCGCCCGCTCCGGCAGGTGGAGACCGAGGACGACTTCGTCTTCAGCTCCGAGCCCGGCGTCGTCCCGGTCGGCAAGATGACCTCCGAGCCGAAGCCGCTGGCCCCGGGCGAGAAGGCGCTGGTGCTGATCGACCGCGCCGAGCGCAAGACGACCCTGCACCCGCACGACGAGATGCTGCGGATCGTCCGCGACCGCTGGCTCGAGCGCAACGGCGCCGAGGCCGCCGCCGGCTACGACCGCGCCCTGGAGACCGGCGGCCCGCTCGAGGGCAAGGACGTCCCCGGCTACTCCGACGCCGGCCCCGAGGCGCCGGTCACGGTCGCCGACCGCGTCCTCGCCGGCTTCGGCTGGCAGCGCGACGACGTCAAACTCGTCCAGCAGATGGCCTCGAACGGGGCCGAGCCGGTCGGCTCGCTCGGCTACGACGGCCCGCTGGCGGCGCTCTCGCCGGAGCGCCAGAACCTCGCCGACTACTTCAAGGAGACGGTCGCCGTCGTCACCAACCCGGCGATCGACCGCGAACGCGAGATGGAGCACTTCTCGACCCGCGCCCTGTTCGGGCGGCGGCCCTCGCTGGAGAACGCCGGCGCCGACACCGGCACCGTCGAAACCGGCTTCCCGGTGATCCTCGGCGGCCACCACGAACTGGCGCCGCTCGCCGAAGAGCCCTACCGACGGATCGCCCGCGAGCACGACACCTACCTGCTCGAGGACCTCTGGGAGGAGTTCAGCGGCCGCAACGCCGCCGTCGACATCTCCCTGCTGGAGTCGGAGACGACCCAGGGGGCGATCGAGCGGGTCAAGCAGGAGGCGGTGAAGAAGGTCCGTAACGGCTGCGAGCTGCTCGTCCTCACCGATCGCACCGTCTACGAGGCCGACCGCCGCTACCTCGACCCGCACCTGGCGATCTCGGCGATCGACCAGGCGCTGAAGCAGTTCAAGGTCGAGCCGGGCGAAGTGAACCTGCGGCGGCGCTGCGGCATCGTCCTGCGCTCGGCGGCGATCCGCAACGTCCACGACGTGATGCTGGCGCTCGGGCTCGGCGCCAACGGCGTCTGCCCGTACGTGATGATCGAGGTGATCTGCGTCGAGGACTACGAGTCCGACGTCTCCAACCTCTGCGCGGCACTGCGCAAAGGGATCGAGAAAGTGATCTCGACGATCGGCATCCACGAGGTGCGCGGCTACGCGCGCCAGTTCAGCTCGATCGGGATCAAGCCGGAGCTGGCGGAGATCTTCCAGACCGAGTTCTACGCGGCTTCCGACAAGGCAGGGACCGGCTTCGCCGACCTCGACGAGGACACCAACGCGCGGGCGCATGCGCTGAGCGGCGACGACTCGGCGGCGAAACCGGCGAAGACTTTCCGCTTCTACCCGAAGGTCTACAAGGCGGCAATCGCCACCGCCAACGGCAGCGGCACCTACGGGGAGTACTCGGAGAAGGTGCGGGATCTGGAGAAGCAGAGCCCGATCTCTATGCGCCACATCATGGGGCTGAAAGGGGATCGCCCGGCCGTCGACCCGGCCAACGTCGATGCCGGCGTCGGCCACCACGACTACCCGATCGTGATCTCCTCGATGAGCTTCGGCTCGCAGTCCGAGCCGGCCTTCCGCGCCTACGCCGACGCGGCGAAAGCGATCAACGTCCTCTGTATCAACGGCGAGGGCGGCGAGATCCGCGACATGTACGGCCAGTACCGGAAATGGCGCGGTCAGCAGGTCGCCTCGGGGCGCTTCGGCGTCTCGGCGGAGATGCTGAACAGCTCCTACGTCGCCGAGATCAAGATCGGCCAGGGCGCCAAGCCCGGCGAGGGCGGCCACCTGCCCGGCAAGAAGGTCTCGGAGAAGGTCGCCGCCGCGCGTAACGCCTCGCCCGGCACCGACCTGATCTCGCCTTCGAACAACCACGACCTCTACTCGATCGAGGACCTGGCCGAGCTGATCGACGAGCTGAAGACGGTGAACCCGGACGTCCGGGTCTCGGTCAAGGTGCCGGTGGTGCCGAACATCGGCACGATCGGCCTCGGGATCGCCAAGGCGGGTGCCGACATCATCACCCTCTCCGGCTTCGAGGGCGGGACCGGCGCGGCGCGCCAGCACGCGCTGCGGCATGTGGGCCTGCCAAGCGACATCGGCACCCGCGCGGTGCACCGGGCGCTGATGGAGGCTGGGCTGCGCAACCGGGTCGAGATCTGGGCCGACGGGGGCTACCGGACCGGCCACGACATCGTCAAATTGCACTGCCTGGGGGCGAACCGGGTCGGCTTCGGCACCCTGGCGATGGTCAGCCTCGGCTGCACGATCTGCCGCGGCTGCCAGCTCGATACCTGCCACGTTGGCATCGCGACCCAGATCGAGACGCCCGAGGAAGCCGACGCCCACGGTCTGAAGAAGTTCACCCCGCAGGAGGTCGACAGCGCGGCCGAGAGCTGCGCCCGCTTCTTCCAGGCGATGGGCGAGGAGGTCAAGGAGGTCGTCGCGTCGCTCGGCTACGAACGCGCCCAGGACCTGGTCGGCCGCTACGACCTGCTGGAGCAGGTGGCGATGAAGGACTCGATCGACCTGGCGCCGCTGATCACGCCGCTGGAGGAGTTCCTCGACCTCGAACCGCTCGACCTGCCGGTGGCCGGGGAGGCCGACGTGCGGGCCGAAGCCGGCCTGGTGATGGCGCGGCCGATCCGGATGGAGGCGAAGGAGGCTTCGAGCCAGATCGCGGCGCTGGCGCCGGAAGTCTGCGGCGGCGGCACCGTCCGCAGCCAGTTCCCGCGCGCGACCGATGCCAACGACCGCGTGCTCGGGACCGAGCTGGCGGGGGCGCTGGCGCGCTGGCGGATCTTCGACGACGGCCCGGCGGGCGCCGAAGGCGACGAGCTGGCGAGCCTCGAGTTCAACGGCGGCTCGGTAGCCGGTCAGGGGCTCGGTGCGTTCAACTCCTACGGCGTCAACATCCGCGTCGAGGGCGGCGCCCAGGACGGCGTCGGCAAGACCATGCTCGGCGGCATGATCTCGATCCTCAAGGGCAAGGGGGCCAAGGGCAAGCGCCTCAACGGCTCGGTCGGCAAGTCCTTCGCTTACGGCGCGCAGCGCGGCAAGCTCTACGTTCAGGGCAGCGCCGACTCCCGCTTCTGCATCCGCCTCTCGGGCGCCGACGTCGTCCTGGCCGGCGAGCCCGAGGGCCCGATCGACGACAGCCGCGGCGCCATGGCCGACCGCGCCAACGTCAAGGGCTTCGCCTTCGAGTACATGACCAGCGGCCGCGCCGTGGTCCTAGGCGACATCGGCCCCTGGGCCTGCGCCGGCATGACCGGCGGCCGCGTCTACGTCCGCCAGAACGCCTTCCACATCGACCGAGCCGCCATAGAACGCCGCCTAGGCAAAGGCGCCAAAGTCGAACTCAAGGACCTAGACGCCGAGGCCCTCATCGACCTGGACGACCTCCTAGGCGGCTACGCCAACGAGCTCCGAGCCACCGGCCAAGACCAAGAGGCCCAGCGAGTCCTCGACCTGGCAGCGGATGCGACGAGCAACTTCCTGATGATCGTCCCGCTGAAGGTCCAGGCAGACCCGAGCATCTCGACCGAGTGATTGACGATCTGAGCGTCCCACTGGGGTCTGCTCACTGACGGCGCATCGAACTGATCCCTCGAGAGTTGCTGCCGTCCATCCCGTCGGATGCTCGGGATAGAGTTTTCAGGATCGTGAGCCAGCGGACCGACCTACAACTAGACAGCGTCATGCTCGGCGACTGTCTCGAGCTCCTTCGGGCTCTACCCGACTCGAGCGTCGATTTGATCGTTTCTTCGCCTCCATACAACCTTGGTAAAGAGTATGAGGATAGACGTGAACTCACCCTCTATCTAGAGGATCAAAAGCGGGTTCTGCATGAGTGCGCGCGGGTAATGTCAAAGAAGGCATCGATCTTTTGGCAGGTAGGCGCATACTCAAACCGAGGGGCACTCATTCCGCTAGATGTAAGGTTCTTTCCACTGCTAGAGGACCTCGATCTTATCCCTCGAAACAGAATCGTCTGGGTTCGCCAGCATGGGCTGCACGGGCGTCGTAAGTTCTCGGCGCGGCATGAGACGATTCTATGGTTCACCAAGACCGATGAGTACGTTTTCAATCTTGATCCCATCCGAGTTCCGCAAAAATTCCAGAACAAGAAGGCATGGAAGGGAAGTAACAAAGGACAGTTGACGTGTCATCCCGGTGGCAAAAATCCGGGAGATATATGGCTCTTTCGAAACGTCAAGCACAACCACGAGGAGCAGACTGTCCACCCCTGTCAATTTCCCGAGGATCTGGTTTCAAGGATCGTCCTGTCGACGACCGAGCCTGGAGATGTCGTTCTGGACCCGTATATGGGCGCTGGAACCGTTGCCGTTGTTGCTCGCGATGAGGGGCGCCATTTCGTAGGGGCGGAGCTTGACCCTGATTACCATGCGATCTGTCAACAGAGGCTCAGCGGTGAACCGGACGAGAACGGCGTATTTCCTAATTTAAAAACTCTCCGGGACTACGCGGCAAGAACCGGAACGCAGGCTTCCACCCTCCAATTTGCGAAGCAAGTGGGAAGAGCGCCGACCGACCGCTCAAAGGCGCGCATCTATCCGGAGAAGCATCATCGGCAGCAAATGGAAGAGAGGCTCGAGTATGAGGAGGAGTGCTTTGCGGCTGATCGAAGAGGGGACTCTCGACCTAGTAGCCGGGACTTCGTACCATCGACGCATGAGGCGAGACTGCTACCGCTTCCTGGGCTAACTGATTAGACCCGCCTCACTTTGGCGCATTGTGCTCCATACATAGTCGAGCGAGCGGTCCAACTGATCTCCATTTGGCAAGGTTCAATAGCCGTGGGGGTTCGGCTGGTTCGGTCGGCGTAGGTCGTCCACTCCGCATCGATTCGGGAAGTGTTCGGTGATATCCCCAGGCCGACGAGCCGAATCGGAATGTCGAAAACATCGAGCTGGGTCACCACGAGATCGAGCTGTGCAGCGGCTTGCTCAAAATACAGGCTGCTGTTCGATGAAGGAAAGACACCGCTCTTTGCAACGACAAGCAATGCGTCCACCCGTCGAATCCCATCAAGAGGCGGCTGCTGCAAATAGACAACCTCGGTGCGAATGACGTTGTTCCCTAAGAATGGGTAATTAGAGAATTGCCACTCTGCAAGCACGCCATTTTTACCGGCATCCCAATCGGTACCGAAGGGTCGAAGGGCGATGGGTACGGTGATCTTCGACCACCCTCGCCTTTTGGCTGCCTCGTTTAGAGCTAGATTCGTGCCCTTGGGATCGAAGATCGGTGAATCTATTTTGCGAGCTTGACGCGAAGGCTGGAACCGGGGGACCAATTCATCGAGCATCGCCTCGATGTCCTGCCACTCCATTTGCCCTGGGCCTGAGAAATACTCGTCCGCTGCGTTGAAGTCCCGGTATGTGTAGAACACGGTTGAAACTCTATACACCCCTCAGCAGCCGACCAAAAATCAAGGAGCGTCGCAGCGGCAGCCTATGCGGCTCGTCTCGAAGGGCTCAAGGAGAATCAGGAACGGACGCTGCCTTTATTCAGGTTCCCGCCCCTCCAACCGATCCGCTATCGACCGGACCTCTTGCAGCAACCCGTCGAGCATGTGCTCGGTGTCGGAGTGGATGCGCCATTCGGCCAGGCGGCGCTCGGCGTCGATGCTGTCTAGGCGTTTTTCAAGGGTGTCGGTGCGGTCTTCTAGGCGGGAGATTGAGCGGTCGGTGCGCTTTTGGGATTTGCGGATGCGGGTCTTGACGTAGCGGCGGAGGTCCTCTTGCATCGTGTCGAGCTCGCGGCGGAGGTCGGAGTTGAGGGGCGTGTTTTGTTCGTCGAGCACTTGCTCGACGCCGCGGCGGACTCGCTCGATCTCCTCGTGGAGCTGGGCGCGGGCGCGCTCGGCCGAGGCCGAGATCGACTCCTCGCCTGGCGGGCGCGGGGGTTCGTCCGGTGCAGGGTTCACCGGGAGGGATCGTAGGGACGGGGGTGGCGGGAAAATCCGGCCCAGTTTTCCGCGAGTCCGTCAAAAGTGGCGCTATACGCCACTTTTGACGGACTCGCGCTCAGGCGTGCAGCAGGTACAGGCGGTGGCGGCCGATCGTCAGCTCGTCGCCGGGCTTCAGCTCCGCCCATTCCACCTTGCGGCCGTTGACGAAGATGCCGTTGAGGCTGCGGTCGTCGAGGACGCGCGGGGGGCGCTCGGAATCGGTGGCGACGATTGCGTGGCGACGGCTGACGCTGGGGTCGTCGAGGCAGATCTGGGCCGTCTCGCAGCGGCCGATCTTGCTCCAGCCGACCCCGAGGTGGAAGGTCTGGGTCTCACCCCGCTCGCGCATCGCCAGATGATAGCCGGGCTCGCTCAGCTGCCCGCGCGCGTCGTCGAGCCAGGCCGGCGGCTCGTGCTCCACGGTGATCGCGAATTCGACGGTGGCGGAGCCGTGCTCCTGCAGCGAGGAGAAGATCGAGTCGCGGCGGAAGCGGGAGGTGCCGCATCGCGTGCACTCGGGCAGGTGGTCGGTCTCCCGCAGGGAGAGCTGGGTGCCGCAGACGAGGCAGAAATACGTCCCCTCTCCGGGCATGGATCCGGTGGCATATGCCTCGCCGGCCGGGCTGGTGCCGGCGCTGTCGAAAATGGGAAACCTCTCCTTCCTAAACTGGGCCTCCGATACTAGACCCGTACCTAATTTCTGTCACGGCAAAGTTCTCCACCAAAGTTCCGCCGACGCCCAGCCATCTAGAATCCCCGCTCCGATGGGACCCGTCAGCGCCGAAATCGAGATCGACGCCCCGCGCGAGCGGGTCTTCGCGACGCTCCTCGACCTCTCTGCCCGCCGCTCCTTCACCGACCACTTCCTCACCGACTTCCACCTCACCCGCATCGACCCGGTCGGGATCGGCGCCGGCGCCCGCTTCTGCGTCAAGGCACCGCTGCGGAAGGTCTGGATGGACACGGCGATCGTCTCCACCGAGGAGCCGTTCAAGATCGTCGAGGAAGGCGAGGCCGGGCGCGCCAACCGGATCCGCTGCCACACCGTCTGGGAGCTGAAGGACGGCCCCGGGCCGTTGACCACCGTCCGCGTCGCCCAGTGGACCGAACCGACCTCGGTCGACCGCCTCCTCGAGATCGCGAGCGGCGGCTCCTTCTGGCTGGCGCGCGGCTGGCGCGAGGCGCTGCGCCGCCTCCGCGACCAGCTCGAGTCCGACCAGCCCGCCGCCGAGCGAGTCGCCGTTGCAGGCGGCAACCGGTACGCGACGGGCATCCCCTAGCGATATATAGACTCCGCGCCGCGATGCACCCCACCCGCCGCACGCTGTTGCCGCTCTTCGCCCTCCTGGCGCTCCTCGCGCTCGGGGTCGGCGTCTCTGCCTGCGGCTACTCGAGCGACTCCAAGGATGTCGTCGAGGGTGAGTCCCTGCAGCTGGGGGAGCTGAAGTACAACGTCACCTTCTCGCGCTTCCTCAACCCCAACGACACCGAGGACGCGGCCTACCTGGTCGGCCAGGAAGAACCGCCGAAAGACAACAACTACTTCGGCGTCTTCCTCGAAGTCCAGAACGAAAGCGACGAACCGCAGACGCTGCCCTCGACGCTGACGATCACCGACGCTGAAGACCAGGAGTACGAGGTGCTGCCGAGCGAAAGCATCTTCGCGCTGCCCTTCGAAGGCGAAGTCGAACCCGAAGAACAGATCCCGGTGCTCGACTCGCCCCCCCAGCAGGGCCCGATCGAGGGCTCAGTCGCGATCTTCCTTCTGCCCGAAGAAGCCTCCGCAAACCGCCCGCTCACCCTCCACATCGAAGGCGGCGGCGAAAAGGGCGAGGTAACGCTCGACCTCTAGCCGAGCCCGGCGGAGAGCACTTCCGCCGCGATCGGCGCCGCGACTTCGCCGCCTGCCGCTTCGGCTTCGATCAGCAGCACCCCGACCGCCAGCTTCGCCTTCTCCGCCGGCGCGAAGGCCGAGAACCAGGCGTCCTTGATCTGCACCGGGTTTTCCGATTCCTCTTCGCCCGGCTTGGGGCCGAGCTCGGCGGTGCCGGTCTTGCCGGCGACCTGGGCCTCGGGGATGGCGCCGGCGGTGCCGGTCCCTTCGGTGACGACGCCGATCATCAGTTCGGTCATCTCGTTGGCGATCTGCGGCGACATCACCTCCACCGGTTCGGCGTGCGGCCGCAGCTTCTTGTTGGCGACGATCGAGGTCGGCATCCGCACGCCCTTGTTGCCGACCGTCTGCGCCACGTTCGCCATCTCCAGCGGCGTCGCTAGCACTTCGCCCTGGCCGATCGCCGAGACGCCGAGGTCGATTTCTTCGCCGATTTCGGTCGGGATCGTCGATTCCTCGGGTTCGACTTCGCGGACAACTTTCGGCGCGTAGAGGCTCGGCGGCGCGTTGAAGCCGAACCGTTCGGCCGTTTCGACCAGCTTGTCGTTGCCGACCGCCGGCCCAAGAGGGGCGAAGACCGCATTGCAGGACTCGGCGAAGGCCTGGCGGAAGGTGCCGCCGCAGTACTCGCCGTTGGCGTTGTTGAGGAAGCGGCCGCCGACGTTGACGCCGTTGGTGATTTCGAATTCGTCGTCGAGGCTGACCTTGTCCGCCTCCAGCGCCGCCGTCGTGGTGACGATCTTGAAGGTCGAGCCGGGGGGCTGAGGGGCGGAGAAGGCCTGACCGGCGAGCGCCCGCACGTCGCCCTTCTGCGCGTCCAGTACCGCCACGCCCCCGGAGCGCCCGGCCAGCGCCGAGACGGCCGCTTCCTGCAGGCCGGGGTCGATCGTCGTCTTCACCGGTGCCCCTTTTTGCGGCTTCGACTGGGCCAGGGTGCGGACCGAGGAGCCGTCGGCGGCGACCGCCAGTAGTTTGCCGCCGGGCTTGCCGGCGAGCCGCGCGTTGAAGGCGCGCTCGAGGCCGCTGACCCCGACCGGGGTTTCTGGCGAGAAGCCGTGGCGGGCCAGCTGCGGCCACTCTTCTTCGGGCGCTTCGCCGACTTCGCCGGTGACGTCGATCGCGGCGCTGCCGATCGGGTGTTCGCGTTCTTCGGCCGGGCCTTCGGCCAGCGCCGTCCCGTCGCGGGCGAGGATCGGCGCCCGTTCGGCCAGTTCGACGTCGGCGGCCAGTTCTTCGCCGTCGCGCAGGCCGGGGAAGACCAGGCTTGCGTTCCATTCGATCCCGCCGTCCGCGTAGGGCACGTCGAGGTCCTGTTCGACGCTGCCGAAGGCGACGGTCTGGACCGTCATCTTCACCGGGACGACCTTTGCGTCGCCGCTGGATTTGGGGTCGCCCGGCGAGCTCGCTTCGATCGCCCGGGCCGTCGCCGTCTCTTCCGCTTCGCGGTAGGCGGCTTCGAAATTCTTCAGGTTCACCTGCCCCCGCGAGGCTTCGTTCAGCTCCGCGTACATCGCCTTGAAGTCCCTTTCGGTCCAGGCGTGGGCGAAGCGGCCGGCGGCATCCTTGTCCGGCGAGCCGGACTTGCCGGCCGTGATCCCGACGATGAAGGCGACCAGCGCGATCACCGCCAGCGGCAGGGTGCGGGTGACGAGGCGCCGGCGTCGCTCAGCGTCCGTGGGGATTCGGTTCACCGGCGGAAAGGTAAAGGAGGCTCTCCCGGCATGCTGAAATTCCAGTTGTGACCGTGTTGGACTGGGCGATCCTGGCCTTCACCTTCGCCCTGGCCCTCTGGGGTTACCGACAGGGTTTGATCGTCGGCGCCCTCACTCTGGTCGGCTTCGCTGTGGGCGCCTTCGTCGGCAGCCGGATCGGGCCCCTGCTCCTGAGCAAGGGGGCCGATTCGCCCTACGCGCCGCTCTGCGGAGCGCTGGGGGCGCTGCTCGCAGGCGCCCTGATGGCGGTGACGGTGGAGAGCTTCGCCCTGGGGCTGCGGGAAAAGATCGTGCGGCGGCCGTTCCTGCACGCGGCCGACGGGGCCGGCGGGGCGGCGCTGATCGCCTCGGTCGCCCTTGGCCTCGCCTGGGTCTTCGGCGCGGTCCTCCTGCACGCGCCCTCGACGGTACAGCTGCGTGCCGACATCCAGCAGTCGCTGATCCTGCGCAGCCTCAACGACGTGCTGCCGCCGACCGGGCCGCTGCTGAATGCGCTCGACCGGGTCGACCCGGCGCCGACGGTGCTCGGCCCGGCCGCGCCGGTCGCCCCGCCCGACTCGGCGATCGCCTCCGACCCCGAGGTCCTCCACGCCGGCGACTCGGTGGTGCGGGTGCTGAGCACCGCCTGCGGGCTGGGGATCGAGGGATCGGGCTGGGCGGTTGCACCGGAAATCGTCGTCACCAACGCCCACGTCATCGCCGGCGCCGAGGACACCACCGTCACCACCCAGGACGGGGCCGAGCTCGCCGCGACGCCGATCTACTACGAGCCGAGGCAGGACCTGGCGCTGCTGCGGGTCGGCGCAGCGTTGCCGCCGCTTCCGGTCCGCTCGCAGCGGCGGGAGGGGGAGGACGCCGCCGTGCTCGGCTATCCCGAAAACGGCCCCTACACGTTGGAGCCGGCGCGGATCGGCGAAACCCGAGCGACGGTCAGTGAGGACTCCTACGGCAACGGGCCGGTGGAACGGACGATCACGGCGCTGAGCGGGGCGGTGCGCAGCGGCAACTCGGGCGGGCCGCTGGTCGACGGCGACGGCGACGTAGTCGGGACCGTGTTCGCGGCGACGACCAGCGGCCCGCGCGGCGGCTTCGCGATCCCGGCCGAGCAGGTGGAAGCGGCGCTCGGACACACGGCGGAATCGGTCGACACCGGGCCTTGTACGGCATGAGGGCTGAAAAGCCGGTCACTTACGTTCGGTAAGCTCGCGATTATGGAGCAGGTTGGGGCGACCAAGGTCCAGGAGGGTTCGAAGGGGGCGGTTTGCCCGCACTTCCACCATGCGATCGAGTTGATCGGGAAGCGCTGGACGGGCGCGATCGTCTGCGCCCTGACCGAGGCGCCGATGCGCTACGGGGAGCTCCGCAAGGCGGTGCCTGGCCTCTCCGACCGGCTGCTCTCGCAGCGACTGCGGGAGCTGGAGGAAGAGGGTCTGGTCGAACGCCAGGTCGAAGCGGGGACGCCGGTGCGGGTCACCTATTCGCTGACCGAAGCCGGGCAGCAGCTCGACCCGGTTCTGAGGGAGCTGAAGGTTTGGGCGAGGCGCTGGAAAAAAGCGGCGTAACGACTCTCCCCGGGCCGTTTGCCGTCGGTCGGTACGCGCGCAAACTGCAGGAGTGGATGCGCGAGCGGTCGCGGGTGCAGCTGATCGGCGAGGTGACCGGGGTCGGCCGCAGCAAGGTCCAGGCCTATTTCGAGCTGCGCGACGGCGAGGGTGCGATCCCCTGCGCGATCTGGCTCAACGACCTCGAGAAAGCTGGACTGAGCGAGGGTGCCCTGCGCGACGGCGCCGAAGTCGTCATCTCCGGCGGCCCCGACTACTACCCCGGCGGCGGCCAGGCATCGCCGAACTTCTGCTTCCGGGCGACGCACGTGCGGCTGGCGGGCGAGGGCGACTTGATCGCCCGCCTGGAGGCGCTGCGCAAGCAGTTGCGGGCCGAGGGGCTGTTCGAGCTGCAGAAGCAGCTGCACCGGCCGGCGCTGCCGAAGGCGATCGGCGTCGTCACCGCCGAGAGCGGCGCGGCGCGACGGGATCTGCTCGCCGGCCTCCAACGCCGGGGCTGGGGCGGGACCGTGGTCTGGGGCTTCGCGCCGGTGCAGGACCGCCACGCGGCGCCGGCGATCGGCCGGGCTCTGCAGGACCTGGCGGCGCGGCCCGAGGTGGAGGCGATCGTGGTGACGCGGGGCGGCGGCAGCCTCGCTGACCTCTGGGCTTTCTGCGACGAGACCCTCTGCCGCACCGTGGCGCTGCTGCGGGTGCCGGTGATCAGCGCCGTCGGCCACGAGCGCGACAAGACCTTGATCGACGACGTCGCCGCGGTCGCCTGCTCGACCCCAACCCACGCGGCCGAGGCGGCGGTGCCGCTCGACTGTCTCGCCGCGAAGGAGGGCCTCGAGCGCAGCGCAACCGCGTTGCGGCGGGCGGGGGAGGGAGCGATCGGTAGTCGCTCTCGGCACCTCGGGGCGCTGGCGCGGGGCCCGGAGCGGGCGCTGCAGCGGCAGCGCTCTTCCCTCAATCAGAAGATTCGCGAGATCCGCGCCGCCGCCGAACGCGGGCTGGCCGAGCGCGCCACCTCGCAGCGGCGGATCGGGACGGTGGTGCTGGAGCGGGCGCGGCGGCGGGCCGCGGGCGCCGACATGGAGAAACGGCGGGTGGCGCTGCACCGGGCGACGGTGACGCTGCGCGCCCACGAACCCGAGCGCACGCTGGAGCGCGGGTACGCGCTGGTTGAGGGCGAGGGCGGGGAGCCGCTGACTTCGGCCGAGGCGACGGCCGCCGCCGAGCAGGTCAAACTGCGGTTTGCAGATGGACGCATCCGAGCAAGGACCGAGGGAGACGTCGAGCGTGAGCGAGAGGCCTGAGAGCTACGAGGCCGCAGTCGAGCGGCTGGAGGAGATCATCGACCGGCTCGATTCCGGCCAGGCCGGCCTGCGCGAGACGCTGGAGCTCTGCAAAGAGGGCCGCGACCTCGTCGGCTACTGCGCGGCGGAGCTGGACGAGGTGGGCGAGGGACTGAAGGAGCTGCGCTTGGACGACCTCGCGGCGAAACTAGAGGTCGGCTCCGAGCAGGGTTAGTTCTCCCGCGGGCCGCTGCAGAGGCCGCGGAGGGCGGGGCAGCCGCGGCAGAGGGACCAGTCGCGTTGGTCCTCTGAGGCGACGGGGAACTCGCCGGTGCTGATGCGGGAGATCGTCTCTTCCAGTGAGGCGCGGGCGGCGGCCATCTCGGCTGGGCCGAGGAGCGAGGTGGCCGGCTCGTCTGGTCGCTCGAGGAAGACGTAGGCGACCTCAACCTCGTCGACATCGAGTGCCTCGGCGACGGCAAGCGCGTAGATCGAGCGCTGGACGCCGTAATGGGCGGCGCGCTCTGCCGGGTCGGCGCCGTCAAGCCGGTCGGTCTTGTAATCGACCACCAGCGGCGCCACCCCCTCACGCTCGACCAGCAGATCGATCGAGCCACGCAGGACGGTCCCGCCGACTCCGAGCAGCAGCGGTACCTCGGCGCGAGTGCGGGTCGCCTCCGCCGCGATGCGCTCGCGGAGCGGTGAGGAGATCCACTGCCGCACGGGCTCCAGCAGCTCCTCGGCCAAGCCGGGGGGCAAGCCGGCCGCTGTCGCGTGACGTAGCACAAGGTCTTCGGAGGGCTCTGCCCATCCGTTCGCCTGGCTCCACTCCAGCAGTGCATGGACAGCGGCACCCCGTGCCGTGCGCTCTTCTGGGGCAGATAGCGCGACTTCGTCGTTTGGCGCGCCCTGATCGATTGGTGCCAGCCCCAGCACGCGCTCCATGTAGAAGCGGTAGGCGCACTCCTCGTAGGCGCTGATCGCGGTGTAGGAGAGGGGGCGGCTGGGGACGATCGGGGGCTTGCGCTCGACCAGTGGCGGCGGGCCTGCGCCGAGCTCGCGGTCGGCTGCGCCCTCGCGTCGCAGCTCCCGCAGCTCGGCGGCGCGCTCGGGCGAGGGGAGGTTGACCCGCACCGCGAGCTCCGAGGGCTCGAACTCGGCCTCCAGGCCCGGTCGCGGGGCCGGCGGCGCGACCGGGACGGTCGAGTCCTCATCTCGGGGCGCCCCGAGGGCGTCTACCAGGCGCTCGACCACGGCTTTCCCTTTCGTCTCCCGCCCCGCCTGGGGGTTGACGACGCCGCTGAGGATCAGCCGCTCCTTCGCCCGGGTCGCGGCGACGTGGAAGAGGCGGAGCTCCTCTTCTGCTTCGCGCTCCTGCGACTCCTCGCAGAGGACGCCGTAGTCGAAGAGGTCGATCTTGGGGCTGCCGAGGCGGAGCAGGCGCAGGCCAACCCGCGGTTGTTCCTCGTGGCCGAGCGCGAGCAGCGGCGAGCGGGCGCCGTTCAGCAGCCGGCGCGAGAGGTCCGGCACGGCGACGACGCCGAACTCCAGGCCCTTGGCGTTGTGGACGGTCATGATGCGGACGCCGTCATGGCCCTCGGCGGCGGTTGCCGCTTGCGCCTCGGCGTCGCTTTCGGCCCGCGCCGCGAGGAAGTCGAGGAAGCCGCGCAGGTCGCGCCCCTCGCGTTGCTCGAACTCGGCTGCCAGCCGTCCCATCTTGCGCACGTTGGCGAAGCGGGCCTCGCCCGCCGGCCGGCTCAGCACCGCCAGGTCGTAGCCGGTCTCGGTCACCGCCGCTTCGACCAGCGCCGGGAGCGAGAGGCGCGGCGCCCGCTCGCGCAGCGAGACGATCCGCGCGACGAAGGTGGAGAGCAGCTCGCGCTCGGACTCGGGGATCCCGTCCAGCCGCTCGGGGTCGACCAGCTCCGCCTCGCCCATACCTGCCGCCTGCTCCACCGCCGGCCAGACGTGGCGCTTCTTCCCGGCTGCCGCCCGCAGCAGCCAGAGCGTGTCGGGCGCGACCGCGCAGGCGGGCGAGGCGAGGGCGCCGAAGAGGGCGTGGTCGTCGAGCGGGTTGGCGATCGTCGCCAGCAGCGCGCCGACGTCGGCGACCTGCTGCTGGGACCAGTAGCCGCGCCCGCCGACGACGTAGGGGCGCAGGCCGGCGCGTTCGAGCGAGTCCTCGTAGGCGTCGAGGTGGGTGAAGGCGCGCAGGAGCACCACCATCTCGCCACGCGGCACTCCTTCATCGGCGAGGGCACGCAGGCGCGCGGCGACGAAGCGCGCCTCGGCCAGGCAGTTCAGCGGCGTGGCGCCGTCGATCGCCGGCTCCAGCTCGATCCCGTCGGCGTCCCAGCCGTCGCGGGCGCTCAGCAGCAGCTCGACGGATCCGCCCTGCTCCGCCTCGGCTCCCACCCGCAGCGGGTTGTACGCCTCGCCGAGCAGCGTCTCGCCGAAGAGGTTGACCGCGCCGACCACCTCCGGCCGCGAGCGGAAGTTGCCGCTGAGGCGCATCAGCTCAGCGTCGGTGCGGCGGTCGATCTCCTCGCGGCGGCGGCGGAACACGTCGAGATCGGCGTGGCGGAAGCCGTAGATCGACTGCAGCTCGTCGCCGACCACGACCAGCTCGGCCTTCGGCCCGCGCAGCGCCTCGATCAGCAGCAGCTGCAGGCGGTTGGTGTCCTGGAACTCGTCGACGAGGATCTGGCGGAAGCGGGCGCGGTAGTGCTCGCCGATCTCGGCCCGCTCGAGCAGGCGCGCGGCGAGGATCTGCAGGTCCTCGAAGTCGATCCCTGCCCGCCGTTCCTTCGCCGCCTGAAAACGGGCGGAGAAGAGGCGCAGCAGCTCGCGCAGGTGGCCGTAGACGACACCGCCCTCGCCGGCCTCGGCGGTGCGGGCGACCGCGGCGTCGATCGCCTCCTTATAAGGGGCGAGCGCTTTCGCTTTGCTGGTCGTGGCGAGCGCGCGCAGCTCGTCCAGCGAGGGAGGCGGGCCGCCGGTCCCGAGCCGCGCCAGCGCTCGCTCCGGCAGCTCGCGTTTGCCGTCGCCCTCCTTCAGCTCTCCCAGGCAATCGTGGGCGGCGTCGATCGCGCACCGAATCGCCGCCTCCGGGTCCGCCGCAGGCGGATCCGGCAGCTGAGGCTGGGCGATGCCGCGGCTGCGCAGCTCCTCGTGGACGCCGACGATCGCCGCCCGCAGGCCCTCGATGTCGTAGGCGGCGACGGTCTCCTCGCGCGCTGCCTCTCCGTCGGAGAGGAACTCGACGAGCGCGTCGTCAAACGCCTCGCGCGCGGCCCGCGCCGTCTCCGGCGCGTCGAGCACCCGGAAGCCGGGGTCGATCCCGGCGGCGACGGGGTGCGCCGCCAGCACCCGATTGCAGAAGCCGTGGATCGTCGTGATCCAGGCGCCGCCGATCCCGGCCAGGACCGTCGCCGCGCGCTCAGAGCCGCGGTCCGCCCGCCGCGCCAGCTCGGCCCTGATCCGCTGCCGCAGCTCCGCCGCCGCCTTCTCGGTGAAGGTGAAGGCGAGGACCGCGTCGGGGGAGAGGCCGCTGTCGCAGACGAGGCGGCAGTAGCGCTCGACCATCACTCCGGTCTTGCCGGTCCCGGCGCCGGCCTCGAGCAGCACGTCCTTGCCGCGGACGGCGATCGCCGCGGCCTGCTCAGGGGTCGGCTCGCGCGATGGTGCGAGGTCGGCCTGCTTGGTGCTCACCGCTCGTCTTCCTCCGGGTCCAGGTACTGGGGCGCGCGGTCGCGGCGGCAGATCGAGGCGAAGGTGCAGTACGTAGGGCAGACGTCGTGGCCGCGCAGGCCCTGGCGCGGCCCGGGGTCGCGGCGGACGTCGCCGGTGCGCATGCGGGCGACGATCTCGCCCGCCCGCCGCCGCGAGCCGTCCAGCAGCTCCTCCAGATCCTCCGGCTCGACCACGTCGTTGGGGTAGAGGCCGTAGCCGCCGAGCTCCTCAGCGACCGTGGCCGAGACGACCCCGCGCGGGCGCCGCGAGGAGGTGCCGCGCAGCGGGTGGTAGAGGGCGCCGACCGGCTCCGCGCCCCAGTGCTCGGCCACCGCCAGCAGGTAGAGCGGCAGCTGCAGCTTTGCCCGCTCCTCGAACTTCTCCCGCGGGGTGACCTGGCTCGCGAGCTTGTAATCGATGACGACGGCGCAGCCGTCGGCGGCGCGATCGACCCGGTCGACGGCGCCGTGCAGGCCCCAGCCGCCGAGGTCGAGCACCGGCCGCTCGGCGTCGGGATGCTCGCCGAAGCGGGCCTCCAGTAGCCACGGCTCGAAGCCGCCGGTCTCGCGCTCGGCCTCCTCGGCGAGGAAGCGCTCCAGTAGGCGCTCGACCCGCCGCACGATCGCCCGCTCGGCCGGGTGGTGGCCCAGTTCGCGCTCGGCGACGATCGCCGCCACCAGTTCGCGCCCGCGCGCGGTCCAGGCGGCCAGAGTGCCTAGTCGCGGCAGCGGGTCGCCGCCCGGTCGCTCGCGGTAGAGGCGGTCAAGCGCCTCGTGCATAAGGCCGCCCTGGACGAGCGGGTCGGGGACCGGGTCGAGCAGCTGCGGGTCGAGCTCGTGGCCGGCGAACCAGCGGTAGGAGCAGACGTCGAACTCCTCCAGCGTGGTGCCGCCGTAGGCGGCGACCGAGGCCAGCGACTCCAGTGCCGCCGGGTTGGCGAGGGGGCCGGGGGCCCGGGAGGCGGTCTCGGCGTGGCGGGCGTCCTCGACTCTCCCGACGAGCCGCCAGACAAGCTCGCCTTCGACCCCGACCTGCGCCAGCAGCGCCGGGGCATCCGCCGCCGGGCCGTATGCCGCCAGCGCCCGCGCCAGCTCGTCCTCCGAGGCTGCCTCGGCCAGGGGGGCGACCACCTGCGCCAGGTCGCGGGTCACGGTCAGCTCCTCCTCGAGCGGATCCGGGCCGGTGCCGTCGGGCGCGGGGGAGAGGAGCGCCCGCACGTCGTCGATCAGCGGCGAGCGGGTGGTGGCGGCGCCGTCCTCGTCGCTGTCACGGTAGGAGAGGACGAGGCTCTGGCGGGCGAGCGCGAGGCAGGCGTGGAACAGGTAGCGCTCCTCCGCCTCGGTGTCGCGGCGGGGGTCGAGGCCGAGCGTCTCCCGCTGTGCGTCGGCGAGGAAGGGGTCGCCGCCGCGGTTGCGGCGGGGGAACTCGCCGTCCTGCAGCGAGCCGACGATGACGTGGTCGAAGCGGGCGGCGCGGAGGCGGTAGGGGTCGGCGATGCGGATGCGGCCCTCGACTGGGCCGGACCAGACGCGGAAGTCGAGTTCCTCGACCAGCGCCGCCAGCTCGCGCGGCTCCGGCGCCAGCGGCCCCAGCTCGGCGAGCTCGGCCAGCGCCGAGGCGATCTCCGAGGCGGCGCGCAGCTCCAGGCCTTCCCCCTGCGGCAGCGACGGCCCGTCGCCGGCGTCGCGCAGCGGCCGCGAGGCCATTCGCGCCGCCAGCGCCCCGACCTCCGCCGCCAGCGCGGCTGGCGAGCGCTCGGCCGCCTCGCGCAGGCGCACGAGGTCGCGCGGCGGCTCCCCGTCCTCGCCCTGCCAGAGCAGCAGCGCCGTCTCCGCATCGCGCACGCGGCCGCGCCGCAGCCGCCGCTCGAACCAGTCGACGCGGCCGGGGGAGAAGCCGGAGGGCCCGCGGAGGTAGCGCAGCAGGTCGGAGGCGCGGCGGGCGCCGAACTCGGCCTCCAGCAGGGCGACGAGGGCGCCACCGACGCTGGTCCCGGCCGCCGGCACCTCGGCCTCCAGCGCCGCCGCGATCCCGTTCCGCTCCAGCGCTGCGGCGACCTCGGGCCCGCGGCGGGAGGGATCGCGGAGGGCGATCGCGATCTCCGCCGGATCGGCGCCGTCGCGGACGAGCCGCGAGACCTGGGCGGCGATCGCCTCGGCCTCGGCCCGCGTCCCGGCGGAGCGCAGCAGGGTGAGGCTGCCGTCGTGCTCGACCCGTTTGGGGTGGGGCTGGCCGAAAGAGCGGGTCAGGTGGAAGAGGACCAGGCTCTCGGTGTTGAGCGGGTCCGCCTCGGTCAGCACCTCATCCGCGGCGCCGATCCGCTCCTGCAGCCGCCGCAGCAGCTGCCCGCGCGCCGCCAGCGCCGCGCTGCCCTCCTCGTAGGGGAGCGCCACCGTCACCTCCGCCCGCTCGGCCAGCGCGGCGACCAGCTCGAACTGGTTCTCAGTCAGGTCGTCGAAGCCGTAGAGGAAGACCGGGCGCTCGCCCCAGAAGGAGCCGTCGCCGCGCAGTTGCGCGATCGCCTCCCGGGCGATGCCGTGGGCGTCGGCGCGGCCGGTCCGCCGCCGCACCTCCTCGTAGCCGCCGAAGAGGGAGGCGATGTCGCTGAGGTAGGCGGACCCCTCCAGCGTCGCCGCGCTCGCCTCGACCTCCTCCGGCTCGATCCCCGCCGCCTGCAGCTCGTCGAACAGGCGCTCCAGGGCGCGAGCGAAGCGGGGCCGGCCGGCCGAGCGCCGCAGCGGCCCGAGCCGCTCGCGCCGCGCCGCGACGGCCACCGCGACCGCCCGCAGCCGCTGCGCGGGCGAGAGCTCGGCGCCGGGGGGTGACTCAGCCGCGGTGAGGACGGTGCGGAAGAGCCCGCCGAACGTCATCGCTGAGCCGCCCAGCAGGCCGCCTCCGGCGCACAGCTCACGCTCGAAGGCGAAGACGTCGTCGACGGTCGGCACGACCAGGATCGGGTCGCGCTCCAGCGAGTCGGCGAAGCTGCGGCGGACAACCCCGGCGCGTCCCGAATTGGGCGGCCCGTGGATCAGTTTCAGTGGCACTCGCCCGAGCCTAGGGACGGCTCCGGCGCCTTCCGGGAGGCATCCCGCACGACCCCGCAAATTAGGGGGTTAGCGGCACCTTTTTGTCGTCCCCGCCCCGCTCTACCTTTTCGCCATCCGATGCCCCTCTGCTTCGTAGACCCAGCCGACGCCATCCGCGTCATCGCCGACTCAATCGGTCGGGAGGCCCGTCGCCAGCTCCTCGGGGAGGCGGTCCGCGCGTGGGTGGATGAGATCCCCGACTCCGAGCTCGAGCTCCACTACGCGAAGGCGATCTCAGAGCTCGACGAGCACGACCTCTCGATGCTTGCCGCCTGGCACGGCTCCCTCGAGTCCGGCCAACCAGTCCCCAACCGCGACTTCCTCATGGGCGCCTTCAACTCCCTCGGCGAAAACCGCCGCGAGGCCCTCAAGCTCGCCGCCGGCTTCCGCGGCGAGGAGGCCGTCGACTCCGGCGTCACCGAAGAGGACGCCCTAGAGCTAGTCCTAGGCCTCCTCTCCCCACCACGCCTGATGGAACTCGCCGCCGAGGCGGTAGAGCTCTACGTCTGGGATAGAGCCGGCAGCGACAATTAGCTAGCTTTTTTTCAGTTTTTGTTTACTGGACAAAGGTAGGCGAGTTGTCCAGTTTCTGTCACAATACCGGTCGTGTTTCTTGACAGGTATGAGCCCGAGTCTGCAGAAGTGGCCTTGGCTCAGGCTGCCGACGAGCCGCTTTCCGCGCTGGACATCCTCCCCAACAAGACGTACGAGGCCGAGCTCGCCGATTGGGCGCAGCGCCGTGAGGAACGGCGAGCTCTTTGCGCTCAGGAGCTCCAAGAGCGGCGCGTGCGCCTGGAGCTGGAGATGAAGGAACGTGAGACGATCCTGGTGAACCGTGCTTGGCGGGAAAGGCTTCTGATGGGAATGGCTTTTATCTGCTTTATCTTCGCGGTTGCCCTGTTGCTCATCGACGTAAGCACCCATCGGGGCACTGTTCTCTATGCATCCGGAGCGACCGTCGCGGGATCATTGCTCGGCATGCTGCGCATGGTTCTCCACCGCGCTGGCTAAGCTCGTTTCTTGGACGTTCCTCCGCAAGCAATAGCCATCTTCGGTGCCACCGGCGACTTGGCGCAGTGCGAGCCGCTTCTACGTCTAGGACCGCGCCGGCAGCGATAACTGAGTCGGTAGAGGCAACAAAAAGACCCGCCTGTGCGGGTCTAGTTGCAAGGTGGGTAATCAGCCCACAAACGCCTGATAAGCCCGTTGATCGTATCAGCGGGGCACGCGTTCAACTGACTTCCGCTTGGCGGGTCAATCTGTGGCGGAGAGCGGGGGATTCGAACCCCTGCCGGCTGATTAGGCCGACCTCGCGCTTATCAGGCGTTTGCCGCACCTCGCGGCCTCTGCTCTCCGTCCAGACAGAGTAGAGAAGACGACAATAAGTTGCGGTCTGATCTGGACGATGAGCCGACCTTCCTCGCGACCACCGCCACCGCGCTGGTTAACCTCGTCTGATGGACGTTCCTCCGCAGGCGATAGTCATCTTTGGCGCTACCGGCGACCTAGCGCGGCGGAAGCTGCTGCCGGGGCTGTTACGGCTGTTTCAGGCTCAGTTGTTGCCGGAATTTCGGATTATCGGGGTCTCGATGGAGGAGATCGGGGATGCGGAGTTCCGGGGGATCGCCGAAGGGGCTTGCCGGGAGTACGCCCGCAGCGGCTTCGGCGGCGAGGAATGGCACGAATTCTCCGGCAAGCTCTCCTACGTACCGCACTCGCAGGCGCCGGAGGGCCTGAAGGAGGCGGTCGACAAGGCCGAAGGGGAACTGGGGTCGGAGATGCGGTTGCTCCACTACCTGAGCGTCCCGCCAGCGGCCGCGCCGGACGTGATCCAGATGCTGAAGACCTGCGGGCTCTCGGAGCGCTCGCGGGTGATCATGGAGAAGCCGTTCGGCACCGACCTCGCCAGCGCCCGCAAGCTGAACGAGATGGTCCACGAGGTCCTCGCCGAGGATCAGGTCTTCCGCATCGATCACTTCCTCGGCAAAGAGGCGGCGCAGAACATCCTCGCCCTGCGCTTCGCCAACGGCCTCTTCGAGCCGATCTGGAACCGCAACCACATCGACCACATCCAGATCGACGTGCCGGAGACGATCGGGATCGGCTCCCGCGTCGCCTTCTACGAGAAGACGGGCGCCTTTCGCGACATGGTCGTCACCCACCTGATGCAGATCCTTGCCTTCGTCGCGATGGAGCCGCCGACTTCGCTGGCGCCGGCGCCGATCACGGACGAGAAGAACAAGGTCTTCCGTAGCCTGCAGCCGCTCGACCCGAGCCAGGTCGTGCGCGGTCAGTACGAGGGCTACCGCGAGGAGGCTGGGGTCGATCCCGAATCCAGCACCGAGACCTTCGTCGCCCTGCGCTGCGAACTCGACAACTGGCGCTGGAGCGGCGTCCCCTTCTACCTGCGCACCGGCAAGCGGATGGGCGAAAGCGCGCGGATCATCTCGATCGCCTTCCGCGAGCCGCCGCAGGCGATGTTCCCCGAGCACTCGCGGGTCGGCCGCTACGGCCCCGACCATCTCACCTTCGACCTCGACGAGTCCTCCCGCGTCTCGCTCTCCTTCTACGGCAAGCGGCCGGGGATGGGGATGGTGCTCGATAAGGCGAGCATGCAGTTCTCGCTCGACGAAACCGGCTACCGCGGCGAGGCGGTGGAGGCTTACGAGCGCCTGATCCGCGACGCGATGATCGGCGACCGCACCCTGTTCACGACGGCGCAGGGGATCGAGCGGCTGTGGGAGATCTCCGAACCGCTGCTGCAGGACCCGCCGCCGGTCAAACCGTACCCGCAGGGATCGTGGGGGCCGGCGGAGATCGGCGCCCTGATCGCGCCGCACTCCTGGCGGCTGCCGTTCGCGCGGCGCTGGCGCGAACCGGCGTCGGGGGCCGGCAACGGCGCCGCCGAGCGGGTGACTCGCGAGCGCGCCTAGCCGAGCGCGGCGCGGATCTCGCCGATCGCCTGCTCGTTGTCGCGGAAGTGGACGGCGCTCATCCCGATCGCCTCGGCGCCCTCGCAGTTGGGGTGGAGGTCGTCGATGAAGAGGCACTCCTCGGCCCGCATCCCGATCCGCTCCA
>Ga0207640_10000076_pt1 | contig 76366 bp, 79 predicted proteins | sample KBSCornC42_FD_184300 | JGI IMG/M metagenome (GOLD analysis project Ga0207640, IMG submission 184300) | Corn rhizosphere microbial communities from Kellogg Biological Station, Michigan, USA - KBS Corn C4-2 (SPAdes) (version 2) | ecosystem: Host-associated > Plants > Roots > Rhizosphere > Soil ... | reverse complement strand
CCTCGCCGACCAGCGCGGCACCGGCGGCCTGGGCGATCCGGCCCCAGTTGGGATCGCGGCCGAACAGCGCCGTCTTGACCAGCGGCGAGTTGGCGATCGCGCGGGCGACCCGCTCGGCCTCGGCCTGGGTGGCGGCCTCGGTGACCTCGATCCGGCCGGTGCGCGCGGCGCCCTCGCCATCGCGGACGATCTCGATCGCCAGCTGCATCAGCACCGCCTCCAGCAGTCCCACGGGCAGGGGCTGGCCGGAGGCGCCGGAGGCTTGGAGCAGCACCGTGTCGTTGGTGCTCATCTGACCGTCAACAGTGATCCGGTTGAAGGAGGCATCGACGGCGGCGCGCAGCAGCGTGTCGGCGTCCTCGACGACCGCGTCGGTCTGGACGAAGCAGAGCATCGTCGCCATGTTCGGCTCGATCATCCCCGCCCCCTTCGCCTGGGCGGAAAGCGTCACACCGCCGGCGCGCAGCGTGCAGCGCTTCGGCCAGCGGTCGGTGGTGAGGATCGCGTCGGAGAAGGCGGTACCGCCTTCCTCGGCGATCCCGGAGGCGGCCTCGGCGATCCCGTCCAGGACGGCGTCGACCGGCAGTGGCACCCCGATCGTGCCGGTCTCGGCGACGGCGACCTGCGGCTGCGCCAGGCCGAGCTGTTTGGCGGCGACCTCGGACATGGCGAGTGCGTCGGCGTATCCCTGCTCGCCAGTCTCGGCGTTGGCGTTGCCGCTGTTGACGACGGCGGCGCGAATGTCGCCGTGGTCGCAACGCTCGCGACAGACGCGGATCGGCGCCGCCGAGGAGGCGTTGCGGGTCAGCAGCAGGGCCGAGTCGACCCGCTCGGCGTCGCAGACGATCAGACCGACGTCGGTGCGGCCGCCGCCCTTGAGCCCGCAGTGGGCGCCGCCGGCGCGGAAACCGGGGGCGAGCTGGTTGGGATCGAGCTCCTCAACGCCGTCGGGCGCGTCGACCCATCTGGACCTAAAGAAGGACGTGGTCGTCGGATCGCTCAAAGCAACCCCTCCGTCTCGTCGAGTCCGAGCATCAGGTTGAGGTTCTGCACGCCCTGGCTGGAGGCTCCCTTCCAGATGTTGTCGATGGCGGAGAAGGCCATCACCCTCCCCCGCTCCTCAACGGTGACGTAGACGTGGCACTCGTTCGTGTCGCGGACGGCGCGCAGGTTCGGCGGGCCGCCGAGAACGTGGACGAACGGCTCATCGGTGTAGCGGCGCTCGTAGAGGTCCGCGATCGCCTCCTTCGAGGTCGGCTCGCCGAGGGTCGCGAAGCAGGTCGCGAGCTCGCCCTGGTCGAGCGGTAACAGGTGCGGGACGAAGGTGACGGGCGCGGGGCTGCCGAGCGCCGCCAGCTCCTGCTCGATCTCGGGCCGGTGCCGGTGCCCCTCGGTCTTGTAGGGGAAGGCGTTCTCGGTCATGTTCGAGAAGTGGACGAGGTCGTCGCTGCTGCGGCCGTAACCCGAGGTGCCCTGCATCGCGGCGACGAAGACCTCCGAAAGCAGGCCCTGCTCGGCCAGCGGCGCCAAGGCCAGCACGCTTGCCGTCGGGTAGCAGCCGGGGGTGGCGACCAGCTTTGCCTCGCGCAGCTCGTTGCGGTAGAGCTCGCTGAGGCCGTAGACGCCGGTGCCGAAGAGGTCGGGGGCGCCGTGCTCGCCGTACCAGCGCGCGTAGGTCTCGCGGTCGCGCAGACGGAAGTCAGCGGAGAGGTCGACGACGAGGATGCCCTGCTCGCGCAACGCGGCGTCGGTCGGCGCGGCAGCGCCGTGCGGGTAGGCGACGATCGCCGCGTCGACCTCGGGCAGGTTCTGCAGGTCGAGCTCGGTCAGCTCGATCGGCACCCGATACCGCGGGTAGATCGCGTCGAGCCGTTTGCCGGCGTCGCTGCGCGAAGTGGCGGCGACGAGCTGCAGCCGCGGGTGGTTCCAAACGATCTGTGCGGCGAGGGCACCGGTGAAGCCGGAGGCACCGGCGACGAGCACCCGCGCGGCGGGATCGCCGTTGAGCGGTTGTGCGCTGAGGTCACTCACGAAGAGAACCCCCGATCTCGCCCAGCTTCGCCTTGATCGCCTCGCGCCGCTCGGCGACCTCTTCGTCGGTGAGGGTGCGGTCGTCGGCGCGGAACTCGAGGTTGAGGGCGAGGCTCTTGCGGTCCTCGCCGAGCTGCTCGCCTTCATAGAGGTCGAAGACCTCAGCCGCGCGGAGCAGCTCGCCGCCACCGGCCATCACCGCGGCGCGCACCTCGGATGCAGGCACCTCGGCCGAGACCACGACCGCGAGGTCCTGGTAGACGGCGGGGAAGGTGGTGACGTCCTCGTAGTTCTCCTCGCCGACGGTCGCGGCGGCGATCAGCGGCGCCGCGTCGATTTCGAAGGCCACAGCGGCGTCGAGGTCCCAGGTCCGGCAGACCAGCGGATGCACCTCGCCGAGCCAACCGGCAGGGTTGCCGTCGACCGAGACCGTGGCGGCTTGGCCCGGATGCAGGAATGGCTCCACCGCCGGGGCGAAGTCGAGCTCGACCCCGAGCTGGGCCGCCAGCGCTTCCAGCACGCCCTTGAGCGCGAAGAAGTCGGCGGCCTCGCCACCGCCCCGCCACGAGCGCGGCGCCAGCGGCCCGACGGCGATCCCGGCGAACCGGTGCGGCTCCGAGAATGGCGCCGGCTGATCGCCCGCGAACTTGCCTGCCAGCGGGTCGATCCCCCTCTCGGCACCTGGCGCCTCCTGCAGATAGACGCGGGCAGATTCGAACAACGCCAGCGCGTCGGTACCGCGGGCGGTGTTCCTGGCGGCGATGTCGAGCAGCGATCCGAGCAGGGTCGTGCGCATCGCCGACTGCTCCTCGGAGAGCGGGTTGGCGAGCAGCACCGGCTTCGCCCGCGGGTCGTCGGCGGGGATCCGCAGGCGCTCAGCCTCGCCGGGGTCGGTGAAGCTCCAGCCGACGGCCTGGTCGAAGCCGAGGTCGCGCAGGGCGTCCTCGGCCCGCCGCCGCAGCCGCTGCTCGCGGCTGAGACCGCCGACCGCGCCGCCGACTGCGGGCAGAGTCGTCGGCAGGTGCTCGTCGATGCCGTGGACCCGCGCTACCTCCTCGATCAGGTCGACCTCGCGGGTGACGTCGTAGTGGCGGTCGGGCGGGACGACCACCTCGAGGTCGTCCCCGGCCGGCTGCACCTCGAAGCCCAGCCGCTCCAGATAGGTCTGCTGGTCCTGCTGGGAGATGAACATCCCGAGCAGGCCCTCGACCCGCTCGGCCCTCAGGATCAACCGCCGCGGCGCCGGGGCCTCAGCGGCGACGTCGATCGTCCCCGGCACCAACTTGGCGCCGCAGAGCTCGACCAGCAGCCGCGAGGCGATCCGCTGCGCCCGCATCGTCAGCCCCGGATGCAGTTGCTTCTCGAAGCGGGAAGACGCCTCGGAGCGCAGCCCCAGCACCCGCGAGGTCCGCAGGATGTTGGTCCCGTTCCAGTTCGCCACCTCGAGCAGGACCCGCGTCGTCTCGGCGGAGACCTCGGAGGTCTGCCCGCCCATGATCCCGGCGATCCCACTGGGGCCATTGCGGTCGCAGACAAGGACGGTCTCGGCGTCGAAGGTCCGCTCGACGTCGTCGAGCGTGGTCATCTTCTCGCCCTCGCTCGCGGTGCGAACGGTCAGCTCCCCCCCGGGCACCTTGTCGAGGTCGAAGGCGTGCAGCGGCTGCGCCGTCAGCAGCATCACGTAGTTGGTGATGTCGACGACATTGTTGATAGGCCGCTGGCCGGCAGCGGCGAGGCGCGCCTGCAGCCACAGCGGCGAGGGGCCGACCTCAACGTCGGTGAAGACGCGGGCGGTGAAGCGCGGGCAGAGCTCGGGCACCTCGACCGTGACCGAGGCGTAGTCGGAGGCCTCCCCCTCCCCCTCGGCCGGCGCGTCCTCGGCCCAGGGGTCGGCGGCGAGCGGCGCGCCGGTGATCGCGTGCACCTCACGGGCAACCCCGTGGACGCCGAAGCAGTCGGTCCGGTTGGGCGTCACCTCGATCTCCAGCACCGCCTCGCCCAGCGGCAGCACCTCGCTCAACGGCGTCCCCGGCGCCGGCCCCTCATCAAGGACCATGATCCCGTCCGCCTCCTCGGCGATTTCGAGCTCGGCCGCGGAGAGGATCATCCCTTCGGAGGGAACACCCCTCAGCTTGGCTTTGCGGATCTTCATCCCGCCCGGCATGGTCGCCCCAGGCAGGACGATGGCAACGGTCTGCCCGGCGTCGACGTTCGGCGCCCCGCAGACGATCACCCGCTCGCCGTCACCGGTGTCGACCCGGCAGACGCTGAGCCGATCGGCTTTCGGGTGCTTTTCCCGCGTCGTCACCTTGCCGACGACAAAGCCCTCGGCTGAGGGCGGTCCGACCTGGTCGAGCCGCTCGACCTCGGTCCCGGTCATCACTAGGCGGTCGGCCAGCTTCGCCGGCTCCATCTCCGGATCGCAGTACTCGCTCAGCCATCCATACGGGACCCTCATCCGAACTGCTCCAGCATCCGCACGTCGTTGTCGAAGAAGCGCCGTAGGTCGGGGACGCCGTGGCGCAGCATCGCCACCCGCTCGACTCCGATCCCGAAGGCGAAGCCCTGCACCCGCTCGGCGTCGTAGCCGTAGGACTCGACGAAGCCGAGCACGTTGGGGTCGACCATGCCGGCGCCGAGGATCTCGATCCAGCCCTGGCCCTTGCAGAGGTTGCAGCGCTCGCCGCCGGCCAGCTCGCCGGTGCCGCCGCACTGGAAGCAGGAGACGTCGACCTCGACGCTCGGCTCGGTGAAGGGGAAGAAGTGCGGCCGCAGGCGCACTTCGCGGTCGGGGCCGAAGATCGCCCGGCACATCGCCAGCAGCGTCCCCTGCAGGTCGGCGAGGGTGATCCCCTCGGCGATCGCCAAGCCCTCCATCTGATGGAACATCGGGCTGTGAGTGGCGTCGGAGTCGCGCCGGTAGACCTTGCCGGGGACGATGACGAAGATCGGCGGCGGCTGGGTCTCCATCGAGCGCACCTGCATCGGCGAGGTGTGGGTGCGCAGCAGCACGTCGGGGTGCGACTGAACGTAGAAGGTGTCCTGGAGCATCCGCGCCGGGTGGCCGGGCGGGTGGTTCAGCGCCGTGAAGTTGTAGTAGTCGTGCTCGATCTCCGGACCTTCGGCGACGTGGTAGCCGAGCCCGATCATCGTGTCCTCGATCAGCCGCGTGGTGCGGGCGATCAGGTGCGCGTGGCCGACCGGTCGCGACGGCGCCCCCGGCAGGGTGACGTCGATGCGATCAGTGACCAGCTTCGCCTCCAGCTCGGAGGCACCGAGCCGCTCAGTGCTCTGTTCGAGCAGCGCTTCCAGCTCCTTGCGGGCCTTGTTGGCGGCGCCGCCGACCGCTCCGCGTTCCTCTTGCGGCAGCTCGGCGATCCCGCGCAGAATTGAGGTCAACTCGGCTTTGCGGCCGAGGTAGCGGACCCGCAGCTCCTCCAGCTCGGCGCTGTTGCCGGCGCCCTCGATCGCCGCGGCGGCCTCGGCCCTGATCTCCTCGATCCGCTCAAGCATCGCTCTGACCCTCCGGCATGGCGAGCGAAGATATCCGCTGAGCGGCGATCGCAGCCGCGGCGGCGACGTTGAGCGACTCGGCACCGCCGGTCCGCAGCGGAATCGTCACCCGGGTCTCGCACTCGGCGAGCACCTCCTCGGGCAGCCCCTCGCGCTCGGCCCCGAGGCAGATCGTCGCGGCGTCGTCGAGCGCGTCGAGGCCCTCGCCGCCGTGGGCGACCAGCGCCGCGCGCGGCTCCGGCGTCGCCTCGATTCCCGCATGTACGGGCGGCTGATTGAAGATCGATCCCATGCTGGCGCGCACCGCCTTGGGCGAGTAGGCGTCAGCGCAGTCGGGCCCGAGAACGACCGGCCCGTCGATGAAGGCGTCAGCCGTACGCACGATCGTCCCGACGTTCCCCGGATCTCCGACACCGTGTAGGTAGAGGCAGGACGAGGTGGTGAAAACGCGGTTGTTCCCGCTATGCGGAGACAAAGGCGTTTTCGAGGGCGGGATCGGCCAGACGGCGATTACCCGGGTACCGGAGCCGAGGGACGAAACGTCAGCGAGGAGATCAGGGGCCACCTCTTCCCCCTCGACGCCCGAGCCCGCCGCGACCAGCACGAACTGCGGCTCCGCCCCGGCGGCCACCGCCGCCTGCAACAGGTCCTCGCCCTCGGTCGCGAACAGGCCCTCGCGCTCACGGTGCTTACGGTCGCGCAGCTTGCGGACCAGCTTCAGCTTCTCGTTTTGGGGGCTTTCGATCACGGTTGACTCTGTTGACGGTGTCTTCTTCTCTGCGGTTTCTTCTCCTGGAACGAAAAAGCGGGCCGATAAACGGCCCGCCCGGGAGAGAGTGATGTCAGTGCGCCCTCAGGCGGCCGCACCCTCCCGGGCTATCTCCACAAATCGGCGGAAGGCGTCGCGATCCGAGACGGCGATCTCGGCCAGCATCTTCCGGTTCACCTCGACCTCGGCTTTATTCAGGCCGTGCATTAGTTCCGAGTAGCTCATGCCCTCAAGCCGCGCCGCGGCGTTGATCCGGGTGATCCAGAGCCGGCGGAAGGTCCGCTTTTTGTTGCGCCGGTCGCGGTAGGCGTACATCCCCGACCGCTGCACCTGCTCTTTGGCGAAGCGATAGGAGGAATGCTTACGGCCGAAGTAGCCCTTCGCTTCCTTCAGCACCTTGCGGCGCTTCTTGCGCGCGTGGACGGAGCGCTTGACGCGGCTCACTTGCCACCCCCGAGCAGCGTCCGCACTTTCTTCGCGTCGCTCGGCGCAATGTCGACCGGTTTCGCCATCTTCCGCTTCCGCTTCGGCGACTTTTTCTCCAGGATGTGGCTGGAGTAAGCGCGACGCCCGCGGAGCTTGCCCGTGGCGGTCTTCTTGAAGCGCTTCTTGGCGCCGGAATGGGTTTTCATCTTCGGCATCGAGTCCGCTATTGAAGCAGACGCCTCGCTCGCGAGTACGCTGGCGCCGCGATGCGCATCCTCTACGTCGTCGGGACGCGACCTAACTTCGTCAAGACGGCCCCGGTGATCGGGGCGCTGCGCGAGCGCGATCCCGAGGGGCGGCACGCGATCGTCCACACCGGCCAGCACTACGACCGGCTGATGTCGGAGGTCTTCCTCGAGGAGCTCGGGGTGCCGGCGCCCGACTACATGCTCGAGGTCGGCTCCGGCAGTCACGCGGCACAGACGGCAAAGACGATGGAGCGGCTAGAGCCGGTGCTGGCCGACGAGCGGCCGGATCTGGTGATGGTCCCCGGCGACGTCAACTCGACCTTGGCGGCGGCGCTGACCGCGGTGAAGATGGGGATCCCGGTCGCCCACATCGAGTCGGGCCTGCGCAGCTTCGACATGACGATGCCCGAGGAGGTGAACCGGATCGTCGCCGACCGCTTCTCCGAGTGGCTCTTCCTACACAGCCCCGAGGCAGTGACGAACCTGGAGGCCGAAGGCATCCCCGGCGAGCGCATGCACATGGTCGGTAACACGATGATCGACACGCTGGTGGCGCTGGAAGGGCGCTTCCGGGCGGCCGGCGCGGCGGCACGGCTGGGGGTCGAGCCGGGCTCCTACGCCCTCGTCACCCTCCACCGCCCCGCCCTGGTCGACGGTCCGCTGCTGGGTGAGACGGTCGCCCAGCTGGCGGCCCTGGCACAGCAGAGGCCGGTCGTCTTCCCGGTCCATCCGCGGACGCGGAAGATGATGGAAGGGCTGGAGCCCGACGCCCCCGGCCTACACCTGATCGAGCCGCTCGGCTACCTCGACTTCCTCTCGCTCCTGGCCGACGCCGGCGCCGTCCTCACCGACTCCGGCGGCATCCAGGAGGAGACGACCTACCTCGGCATCCCCTGCTTCACCCTCCGCGACAACACCGAGCGCCCGGTCACGCTCACCTCGGGCACCAACACCCTGCTGGGGCTCGACCCGGCCGCGATCGGCCGCATCCCGGGCCTGCTCACCGAGCGAAGCGAGGCGTTTCGCACCGGCGCCCCCCTGCAGCCTCCGCCCCTCTGGGACGGCCAGGCCGCGCAGCGAATCGCCGACGTGATCCTCGGTTAGGCGTCGGCGGGCGGATCGGATTCGACAGGCGCGTCGGCGGTGGTGCCGTCCTCGGGCTTGTCGGCGTCTGCAAGCTTGTCGACCTCTTTGCTGGGGCCGAGCAGCATGCTCATGTTGCGGCCTTCCTGTAGCGGCGCCGACTCGATCGTCGCCAAGCCGTCGAGATCCTCGAAGAGCTTCTGCAGGAGGTTGCGGCCCCGCTCCGGGTGGGCCTGCTCGCGGCCGCGGAACATGATCGTCACCTTGACTTTGTCGCGGTGCTTGAGGAAGCGTTCGACGTGACCCTTCTTCGTTTCGTAGTCGTGGGTCGCGATCTTCGGCCGCAGCTTGATTTCGCGCACGTTGACCTGCTGCTGGTGCTTGCGCGCTGCCTTCTGCTTCTGCTCCTGTTCGTATTTGTACTTCGAGTAGTCGAGCAGGCGGGTGACCGGCGGCTTTGAGTTGGGCGCAACCTCGACCAGGTCGAGGTTGGCGTCCTGCGCTTTTTTCAGCGCGTCACTGGTGTCGAGAATGCCCAGCTGCTCACCGTCGGCGCCGATGAGGCGCACCTTCGGGACCCGGATCCGGTCGTTGATCCGCGTCGTGTCGCGCTCTGGAGGGCGCCGGTCGAACCTGCGAGGAACCGGCACTATCGCGAAGAACCGTGAGACTTCAAGAGGACGAGACTGGGGTCGGGCACGGGGCGCTCAGCGGCGGCGGCGGTTGTTCGTGCCTACGATCAAGTTCATCGCAGTATAGAGACCGAGCGGCCGCGCGTAAATGCGGCGCTCAGCGGGCATCAGTCTCGGCCCGAACGCGGGCGGCGAAATCAGCCAGCGGCATCGCCCCCAGATCGCCGTCCTCGCGGGAGCGCACCGCGACCGCATTGGTCTCCTCCTCGCGGTCGCCGACGACCAGCATGTAGGGGTAGAAGCCGATCGTCGCGGCGTCGCGGATCTTCTTGCCGATCGACTCGGAGCGGTCGTCGACGGCGACCCGCACCCCGAGGTCACGGAGCTGCTCGAAGGCGCGGTGGCCGTAGGGGTTGTGGCGGTCGGAGATCGGCAGGACGATCGCCTGCACCGGCGCCAGCCAGGTCGGGAAGCGGCCGGCGTAGTGCTCGATCAGGATCCCGGCGAAGCGCTCCATCGAGCCGAGCAGGGCGCGGTGGATCATCACCGGCCGATGGGCGGCGTCGTCGGCGCCGGTGTAATAGAGGTCGAAGCGCTCGGGCATTTGAAAGTCGAGCTGGCAGGTGCCGCACTGCCAGGAGCGGCCGAGCGCGTCAGTGATGTGGAAGTCGATCTTCGGCCCGTAGAAGGCGCCGTCGCCCGGGTTGAGCGTGTACTCGCGGCCCTGCCTGTCGAGCGCTTCGGCTAGCGCCGCCTCGGCCTTGTCCCACTGCTCCTCGCTCCCCATCGACTTCTCCGGCCGGGTCGAGAGCTCGACGTGGACGTCCTCGAAGCCGAAGCGGGCATAGAGCTCGTCGATCGCCTCGCAGATCGAGGCGACCTCGCCGCCGATCTGCTCCTCGGTGCAGTAGACGTGGGCGTCGTCCTGGGTGAAGGCGCGGACGCGGAGCAGGCCGTGGAGGACACCCTCGCGCTCGTTGCGGGAGACGCGGCCGAACTCGGCCAGGCGCAGCGGCAGCTCGCGGTAGGAGTGGCGGTCGGAGGAGTAGACGAGGCAGGCGCCGGGACAGTTCATCGGCCGCAGCGCGTAGCCCCGGTCGTCGTCCTCCATGAAGTACATGTCGTCCTTGTAGTTGTCCCAGTGGCCGGAGCGGTGCCAGAGCTCGACGTCCATCACCTGCGGGGTGGCGATCTCCTGGTAACCGCGCTTGCGTAGCTGGTCACGGACCTCGGTCTCGATCGAGCGCAGCAGCGTGGTTCCGTTGGGCAGCCAGAACGGCATCCCCGGGGCCTCCTTGCGCAACATGAAGAGGCCGAGCTGGGGGCCAAGCCGGCGGTGGTCGCGTTCTTTGGCCTGCTCGAGCCGCTCCAGGTGCTCCTCCAGGTCCTTCTTGGAGAAGAAGGCGGTGCCGTAGATGCGGGTCAGGCTCTCGCGGTTCTCATCGCCGCGCCAGTAGGCGCCGGCGACCGAGCTCAGCTTGATCGCCTTGATGCGGCCGGTCGAGGGACCGTGCGGGCCGCGGCAGAGGTCCTCGAAGGGGCCGTTGCGGTAGAGCGAGACGGTCTCGACGCCCTCGTCGCGGATGAGGTCCTCGATCAGCTCGACCTTGAAGCCCTGGTCCTGGGACTTGAAGATGGCGATTGCCTCGGAGACCGGCACGTCGCGGCGCGAGAACTCCTCGTCGGCCTTGATGTGCCGGCGCATCGCCTCCTCGATCTTCGGCAGGTCGTCTTCGGTGATCCTTGTATCAGGGGGGAACTCGAAGTCGTAGTAGAAGCCGGTCTCGATCGGGGGGCCGATCGTCACCTTGGTCCCGGGATAGAGGTCGACCACCGCCTCGGCCATCACGTGAGCGGCGTCGTGGCGGATCAGTTCCAGCGCCTCGGAGTCGCGGTCGGTGAGGATCGCCACCTCTCCCCCGCCCTCCGGCAGCGGCGCCGCCAGGTCGCGCAGCTCCCCGTCGACCTTGATCGCCAGCGCGGCCTTGGCCAGGCCGGGGCCGATCGCCGCCGCGGCATCGGCGCCGGTGGCACCCGCCGGGAGCTCCAGCGGCTTGCCGTCAGGGAGCGTGTAGGTGGTCTTCTCGGTCGCGGCCTCCATGCGTGGAGGCATGGTACGGGGAGATCAGTGAGCGGGTCCCTGTCGCGCTTGCCGTTCGGCGATCAGCGGGCAGGGGCTCTTGCCCTCAGTTGGGTGCGACACCCTCCGCAGAGTCCACCCGTCATCGTCTTCGATCACGAAGCGGACACCCGTCGGCAGCTTCCCCGCTTCCTCGGTCGACTGGATGCAGACACGGCCGCCACGAAGTTCCCAGGAGATGAAGGGCCCGCCGTGTTCTTCTTGGAGCAGCTGCGGCGAGGCAACGACGAGGGTCGGCCCTTCGCCGACAAGCTTGCGGTAGTCGCTGAGGGTCGAGGAGTAGGCGGTCGGGCCGACAGGCGCGTTGGCGAGGGCGAGGAGGGAGCAGATGCCGGCAGCGAGGACGAAGAGGCCCACGGCAATCCGTGCCAGCCGCTGCGGTGCGAGTTTTGGATGCATGGCAGCCATAACTCGCACCACTGAGGCGCGGAGCAGCGGCAGCAAGATCGTCAACGCAACGAGCGGCGCCCCGATCTCGATCGCCTTGGCGGCCGTGTAGGGCGTGCCGCCGACCCGGGCAGCGGCATACGCGAGGGCGGCGGCGGCGAGGCCGCTGAGGATCGCGGTCTCACGGCGGCGCCACAGGTGGACGACGCCGTAGACGAGTAGCGCCAGTGCGAAGGCGATCCCCAGGTAGTAGGCGGCCGCCGGCACCGCCCCGTCCCCCGGCGCCAGCCGGAAATCACCCGAAGGCCAGATCCCGAGCGCCTCGAAGGGCGAGATCTGGCCGAAGAGGTTGCCGAGGCCGGGGCCGTTGGGATCGAAGGTCTCGAAGGAGTGGAAGTCGATCATCCGGCCGATCTCGGGTGCGACGAGGACGACAAAGACAAGTAGCGCAAGACCAAGCGCCTTGACAGCAGGACGGGTGAAGATCGCCCACAAGACCGCCGCCCCACCCAGCCAGATCAGGCCCGGGAAGCTGTAGGTGTAGACGGACCCCACCGCGATCAGGGCGGCCGGCACATAGCGCAGCGGCAGCTCAGACCACCTCCGGTCCACCTCTCGCAGCGCGAGGACGAAGGCGAGGAGGAAGAGGGCTTGCATCGTCTCCTTGAAAGCGCCCTGGGCGAAGTAGGAGGCAACGATGTAGGCAACGCCGACGAGGAGAGCGCCGGCGGCGCGCGGGAGTAACGACAGGTCCGCAAAAGCCGCCAGCGCAGTCAGGCAGGCGAGAATCGCGATGGCGACCGTGAGACCGCTGAACCCCTGCACGAGCCCGATCCCAAGTCCCTTATTGAGCGCGACGACGATCGAGTGCGGGCCGAGCGGATAGCCCTGGTTGAGGAGCTGCGAGGAGTGCCCTTCCGCCAACCGGTCCGCCGCCAATAGGTGCTGCGACATGTCTGGGTTGAAGCTGGTCCCAAGGATTCCGAAGTGGCCTTCGACCGCGAACGGCAGCGAGGCGGCCAGCAGCGCGATCAGCGCCACCGGCCACCCCACGCGGAGCGCCTCCCCGGTCCTCTCGACCCGGCTCCAGAGATAGGCGATCGCCGCCACCGTCAGCACCAGCACGACCACGGCAGAGACCACTCCGTCCCCCGGCAACCGCACCGTCCCCCAGCACAGCGCACACAGCAGCGCCAGCCCCACCGCCGGCGCCAGCCACGACCAGCGCCGCCCGCCGCACAGCAGAACCGTCGCCTGCCCGATCGCCAGCGACGACACGCAGATCGCCGCCACCGCTGCATAGGTCCCGATCACGAAGACGCGAGCCTAGACTGCGGCGATGGCGTCAGTACCTCCCGCCCGCCACCTGCTCCGGGCCAAGGACCTCGCCGACGCTCGTTACGCCGAGCCGCTCGAGGTCGACGACCTCGCCCGCGCGGCCGGGCTCTCGAAGGCCCACTTCAGCCGTGAGTTCCGGCGCACCTTCGGCGAGTCGCCCTATGTCTACCTGCTGACCAGGCGGCTGGAGCGGGCGGCGGCGCTGCTGCGGAACACCGACTACTCGGTTGCCGAGATCTGCCTCGAGGTCGGATTGCAAGGGGTCGGCTCCTTCACCACCAGCTTCAAGCGGATGTACGGGATGACGCCGACCGAATACCGCGCGGCTGCTCCGCCGGCCTCGGCCCATGCGGTCGTCCCCGCCTGCATCGTCCGCACCTACGCCCGTCCGCAACACCGCACGATTCGAGAAGACAGCCCGCCCGAGCGCTCCTAGCATCGCCACCAGTCGATTCCAACCAGGAGGACGAAGATGAAAATTGCAAATGCACATTTGTGGGTTCACGATCAGGACGAGGCGCTCGCCTTCTACACCGAGAAGCTGGGGATGGAGGTCCGCTCCGACGTCACCCTGCCTGAGGTGGGCGACTTCCGCTGGCTGACTGTGAGCCCTCCCGGGCAGGAGGACGTGGCGATCGTGCTGATGGCGATCCCCGGCCCACCGGTGATGGACGAGGAGACGACGCGGCAGGTCGAGGACCTGATGGCGAAGGGCTTCTCCGGCACCGTCTTCCTCACCACCGACGACTGCCAGGCCGACTACGAGCGCCTGAAGGCACGCGGGGTCGAGTTCACCGAGACGCCGGAAGAGCGCCCCTACGGCATCGACTCCGGCTTCCGCGACCCCTCCGGGAACAGCATCCGCCTGACCGAGGTAAAGCTCCCCGCGACCGCCTGAGGGCGGTCGCGGTTGGCTATGCGGGCTGGGCGATGAGCGGCTGAGCGGGGCGAGTCGCGCCCGCCCGCGAGGGCGGGAGCAGCAGCGCCGAGGCGCAGACCAAGCCGAAGGCGGTTGCCTGCAGGCCGATCCCGACCGCTCCGGTCGCGAGCGGGTCGCCGAAAACGACGACGCCGCTGAGGATCTGCGCCACGCTTGCGACCAGCCCCATCAGGCCGATCGTCTCGACCGCGCCGCCACGCTGCAGAGAGGCCACGGCCGAGTACTGAGCCAGGGCGCCGCAGACTACGATCGCCGCGATCCACGGGGCCAGGATCAGAATGGAGAGGTCGCCCTTGCCCGTCAACGCCTTGATCGCCACTCCAGCGAAGGCGAAGAGCGTGCCGGCGATGACCGCCATGTGGGCTCCAAGGCGAGCGTTGAGGCTCCGGCGCCGGTAACCGAAGCCGAGCGTCAGGGCCAGCAACCCGAGCGTGCCCTCGAAGGCGACGATCGCAGGAAGGGCGAATTGAGAGTGGCTGCCGCCAATGCTCGGCAGGGTCAGGGCGAGGAGTGCGAGACCCGCTCCGCCCAGCAACAGCGCCAGCCACTGGCGCGGCTCGACGGCAGTCCCGAAGAACCGCTGCGAGAGGACGGCGAGGCTGACTGCACCGCCCGCGAGCGCCGCCTGCACCAAGGAGATCGGCGCCATCGAAAGGGCAGCGATGTGGACGAGCCAGGCCACCGCGGCGATCCCCCACCCTGCGGCGAACCACCGCGAGGCGGCGAGGCGGCGGGCGCTGCGAAGCGGTTCGTGAATCCTCACCAGCGGCACCTGCTGGCAGCCGTGGTGCTTCAACAGCGAGGCGAGGTTCGCCATCACCGCCCCCACCAGGGCCAGCGCGATGCCGACCTCGACGGAGGAGGACATTCGTCAGACCTCGGGGGCGCCCAGCCGCCGTCGGGCGGCGGCAACCGCCGGAATCGAGGAGCGGCAAGCCTTGGCGATCGAGCCGTTCGTCCTCTCCGGGGCCCGCAGCACCTCGAACTCAACCACTGCGGCGCGCCGCAGTTTCGCGCGGTCGCCCCGGTCTACCTCGGCGGGAGCCGAGTCGACTGCCGCCTCGGCCGCCCGCTGCCTCCTGCAGCCGAGGCAGAAGGTTCCGTCGGCGCAAACCTCCCAGGACTCGGGAGGCGGCGCCGCCTCGGCGTCGCTGCGACTGGCCGCGACGCCGCACCCGCTGCAGGTCCACTTGCGGGCGGTGGCAACGGTCATGCGCGGCTCCTGTTCTTGCGGCCGCTCCGGTTCCGGCTCGGCGAAGGCCGCGAGCCGATCTGCTTTTGGCGGCCACCATGGGTCATCTCGAACTGCCGGACGAGTCCGAGGTCGCCCGCCATGCGGCGGACGTCGTCGGCCTGATCGGCGAGGACGAAGCTGACGCCCGTTCCCTGGTTTCCGGCCCGTCCGGTGCGGCCGATCCGGTGGACGTAGGCGTCGCGATCCTCCGGCGCGTCGTAGTTGATGACGTGGGTGACCCCCTCCACGTCGATGCCGCGCGCGGCGACGTCGGTGGCGACGAGGGCTCCGACCTCACCTTCCTCGAATCGGGCCAGGGCCCGTTCGCGCTGGCGCTGGCTTTTGTCACCGTGCATCGCGACCGCCTCGATCTTGCGACCGCGCAGGCGCTTGACAAGCCTGTCGGCTCCCCGCTTGGTGCGGACGAAGACGAGGGTCGGCCCACAGTCGTCGTCGCGCAGCTGCGCGACCAGGTGGTCGAGCTTCTCGCCCTGGCTGTCAACCGGCAGGAAGTGATGCTCGATGTCTGCCTTGGCCTGCTTCGGGGCGTGGGTGTGGCGGCGGGCGTTGCGGGTGTAGGCGGCGGCGACCTTCCCGGTCGCCCCCTCCAGCGTGGCGGAGAAGAACAGCGTCTGGCGCTCACCAGGGGTCTGGGAGACGATCCGGTCGACGGCGGGCTTGAAGCCCATGTCGAGCATCCGGTCGGCCTCGTCGAGAACGAGGATGCGGACTTGCTTCAGGGAGACGACGCCGCGATCGATCAGGTCCTCGAGGCGGCCGGGCGTAGCGACGAGGACGTCAGCCTGGCGCGCGGCCTTGATCTGCGGGCCGAACCCGACGCCGCCGTAGACGGCGGCGATCTTCAGGCCGCGCGAATCCGCGAGGGGGCGGAGCTCGTCGACGATCTGACCCGCGAGCTCGCGGGTCGGGGCGAGCACGAGCGCACTGGTGCATCCGGCCTCAGGCGAGAGGCGCTCGAGCATGGGGAGCCCGAAGGCGAGCGTCTTGCCCGAGCCGGTCGGGGACTGGACGAGTAGGTCGTGCCCGGCAAGCGCGTCGCGTATGACTAGCTGCTGGACGGGAAAAGGATGGGTGATCTCTCGGCGCGCGAGCGCACGGATCACCGGCTTGGAGATGCCGAGATCGGCAAACGAAATTATTGAAGTGCTCCTGTCTTATGTGACTAAGGGAGATCCTGCGGCCCCTAGGCACCAAACGGCACGTGGAGGAAACGGAACCTCTCGGGTGGCGATTCGGCCAAACCCGACTGATCCACCGTAGCAGGCGAATTGCCCCTCCATGACCGCTGCCGAGGACTGCACGAAAGAGGCTATGGGCGTAACTGGGCTCGAACCAGTGACCTCCGCCTTGTCGAGGCGGCGCTCTCCCAACTGAGCTATACGCCCGGGAAAAGTGAATCTAGCAGCGGCCGGCCTGAGGCTGGTGGCTGGCGACGCAGCCGTTTGTTCGAGGGGTTAAAGGATCGATTGCAACGGTCGATGCAATCGATGCAACTTTCAGCGGTCCCCGGTGTTTATTGGGGTGAGCTTGCCAAGTTTGAGGACCGACGAGCCAGCGATTTAGCACTCTCTGGTGGTACGTCCTTCGGAACCAAAGGGCCCCGTGAAGGGGCCCTTTTCCGTTCCCCGGTGCTCCCGCCCCGAGCGATGTCTCAGACGTGCTCGCTGGGTAGGTGCCAGCGGCGCGGCGCAATCAGCTCGTCGATCTCCTTCGGCCCCCAGGAGCCCGACTCGTAGGGGATCGCCGGTGGCGGTTCCTCGAGCAGCGGCTCTGACACTTCCCAGAGCCGCTCGATCGCCTCGGAGCTGCTGAAGAGCGTGCGGTCGCCGACCATCACGTCGTGGATCAGGCGCTCGTAGGGGTCGAGGGCCTGGTCGGTGCCGCCGAAGGTGTCGGCGTAGCTGAAGCGCATGTGCGCCTCGCCGAGCTCGATCCGCGGTCCCGGCACCTTGGCGAGGAAGGAGGCGGAGATGCTGCCGGGGTCGCCGAGCTCGAAGGTGAGGTGGTCGTGGCCGAAGGACTCGGCGATCTGGTCGCAATCGAGCGGGAACATCCGCCGCGGCGGCTGCTTGTAGGCGACGGTGAGCAGGTGCCGGCTCTCGGCCAGCCGCTTGCCCGACCGGAGGAAGAACGGCACCCCCTCCCAGCGCCAGTTATCGACGAAGCACTTGACGGCAACGAAGGTCTCGGTGTCCGAATTGGGCGCCACCCCGTCCTCCCCGCGATAGCCCTCGTACTGGCCCCGAACCACGTCGCCGGGCCGCAACGGCGGCATCGACTCGAAGACCTTCTCCCGCTCGACCCCAAGCGCTTTCGGCCCCAGCGAGGTCGGTGGCTCCATCGCGACGAAGCCGAGCACCTGGAAGAGGTGGGTGACGATCATGTCCCGGAAGGCGCCGGTCTCCTCATAGAAGGAGCCGCGCATCTCGATCGAGAGCGTCTCGGGGATGTCGATCTGGACGTGGTCGATGTGGTTGCGGTTCCAGACCGGCTCGAACATGCCGTTGGCAAAGCGCAACGCCAGCAGGTTCTGGACCGCCTCCCGGCCCAGGTAGTGGTCGATGCGGAAGATGCAGTCCTCGGCGAAGACCGAGTGCAGCTTCCGATTCAGCTTGCGGGCGGAGGCGAGATCGGTGCCGAAGGGCTTCTCGGTGATCACCCGCGCCCGGTCGCCGAGCCCGTGCGCGCCGATCTGCTCGACCGTACCTTCGGCAGCCTGCGGGGGCAGCGAGAGGTAGAAGAGCAGCTGCGAATCTTCGCCGAGCTCCTGCCGGGCGCGCTCGATCTCCTCCGCAAGCGCCTCGAAGCCATCGCCGACGCTGGCGAAGCTGAGCGACTCTTCGAAACGCTTCGATTCCTCGTGGTCCCCGGCTTCACGGCTCGATTCGCCGATCGCCTGCCGCGCCAGCTCGCGGAAGCCCTCGGCGCCGATGTCGCGGCGGGCGGCGCCGATGATGCGGAACCGCTCCGGCATCAGGCCGACCTGCTGGAGGTGGAACATCCCCGGCAGCAGCTTGCGCTTGGCAAGGTCGCCGGTGGCGCCGAAGAGGACGATCACCTGGTCCTTCGGCGTCGGCATCGAATCCTGTTGGCGGTGCGTCATCACCCTCAGCCTATGCTGGTTCCCGATGACCCCCCAGACCAAGCGCGGCGTCACCTACGACCCCGCCGCGCTCGACCGCGCCGAGCGTCACTTCTGGCGCGACATCTGGGAATCGGTGCCCGCGATGGTGGCGACAGAGCATGGGATCGAACTGTGCCAATTCGGCAGGGTCCAGGCGTCAATCGTGAGCGACCTGCGGGAGGCCTCGATGCTGAACCTGATCCTAGGTGCGCCGGAGGCAAGCGACGACGACCTCGGCTACGCAGTGGCCTGGACCGAGGAGCACGGCGTTTCCCCCTACGTCCCAGTCACCCCTGGGCTCGACTACTCCGCGGCGGCGAAGGCATGGCTGCAGGGGCACGGCTTCGAGCGCGCCTACTCCTGGATGAAGTTCGTCCGCGACCCGCACCTGCCTCGCTTCCCCACTCCGGATCGCGTCGAGGTGGTGGAACTGAGCGCTGCCGACGAAGAGCCTTTCGGAGCGATCGCGGCAATCGGCTTCGGGCTCCCCGCCTGGGCGGCCGAGTTCTTCGTCCGCCTGCCCGAACGCGAGGGCTGGCGCTGCTACGTCGCCCGGGTCGGCGGTAAGGCCCAGGCCTGCGCGGCAATGCTGGTCGAGGAGGGGATCGCCGAGTTCGGCATCGCCGCCACCCTCGAGGAGGCGCGGGGTCGCGGATGCCAGACCGCGCTCCTACACCGGCGCATCCGCGACGCCGCCGAGGCGGGTTGCCACACCCTCTTCGTCGAGACCGGCGAGCGGGTGCCGGGTAGGCCCTCGGCCAGTTACCGAAACATCCTGCGGGCGGGCTTCGAGGAGGCCTACCTGCGCCCCAACTGGCAGCGATCCCGACCGCCGGGCTGAACCCCCGTGCCCGCGGTTACGTAAGCCGGGACGAGTCAGGGACCTCAAAACGAAAGGCAGGAACCATGATCAAGCGTGTCTCGCTTCTGATTGCAGCTACTGCGTTGATGCTCGGCGCCATCGCCCTTCCGGCGCAGGCGGCGCTGCGGCACATCGACGGCACCGTCGCCTCGAAGGACGCCTCCAACCGCACCTTCAAGCTCACCACCCAGGGCGGCAACACCGTCCGCATCAAGGTCAACTCCTCGACCAAGTTCCAGCGCCTCGCCGGCTTCGGCGCCCTGCACAAGGGACTGCGGGTCGAGGTCGACGCCAAGACCACTGCCAACGGACTGGTCGCGACCCAGGTCGAGACCCCCGGCGGTGGCGGTAATGGCGGCGGTGGCGGCGGCGCCGACGGCCCCAACCACACCTGAGCTAAGCCGGGCGCGAAGCGAGCAACTGCTTGGCTCGCCCTTCGAGTAGCTCGAAATCGTTGACAGGCATCGCCTCCCCGATCCGCGGGGAGGCGCTCGCCTGCCCGCCCACCAAGACGCTCAGCTGAGGGTGCCCGCTGCGGACGCCCTCGACCGTGCTCTCGAGCACGGTTCCAAGTTCAGGCATCGTCGCCGAGAGGCCCAGTAGGTCGGGTGAGAACGACGCGATCGCCTGCATCAGGGCTTCGGTCGGGACGTCGGCTCCGAGATAAATCGCTTCGTAACCGGCGTCCTCGAGCAGGTCTGCCGCCATCCTCAGGCCGAGCGCGTGTTGCTCGCCCTCAACCGCGGCGAGCATCGCCCGCGGCCCGCCGCTACTTCGCTCGCCGCCAGTCATGACACCCGGCCGGAGCGCCGCCAGCACCCGGTGCGTCAAGGCGGTTGCCAGGTGCTCGTCGGCAACCGTGATCACCCCCTCCTCCCACAGCCGTCCCAGCTCGTGCATCGCCGGCGTGATCACCTTTTGGTAGACGGCGGCGAGAGGCAGCTCCTCCAGCGCCCCCGATGCCAGCCGATAGGCGCCGCCGGCATCGGCCGCTCGTAGCGCTTCCAGATACGAGCGAGCGAGCGTTGTCGCTCGACGTTCTGCTTCTCGCCTGACCGCTTCATCGGCCGCTGCCGAGTGCTCTGGCACTGGTCACAGGCTATGCCCGCGGTCCGGAAACCTCGACCGACAAAGACTTCTGCTGCCGGTTGAGCAGGCGGTCTAGCGGATCGTGGTCGAGCTAAACCGCAGCGATTCGTCCCTCCAGCCAGATTCTAATTTCGTTAGGGGTGGCCCCTCCAGCGGCGATGCGCTCCACCATTGGCACATCGGTATCGGGGTCCGCATCTTGGATCGCCACGCCGTTCGCCGCGAGGAAGCGCTCAAGGGCGAGAAAGGCACAGCGCTTGTTTCCATCGGGCAGGGGGTGATTGCGCGCCAGGTGCTCGACCAAGACAGCAGCCTTTTCGATCAGGGCCGGATACGCGTCTTCGTCGCCGAAGCCTGCCGCAGGCGTGGCGAGCGCAGACTCGGCAAGGGCGATCCTCGGCAGGCGAGCAATCTGCTCAAGGGTTGTTCCAAGCACCTCGGCAGCGATACGGCAGTAGTCGCCCAGCGTGAGGTAGCTGACTTCAGCCACTGGTTATGACTGGCCTACTGCGCCAAGCGGCGCAGCGTCTCTTGATGCTTTTTCATAGCCGCCCGAAGCTCGCGGCGCTGCTCCTCAGGGGTACCTGGGAGCCCGGACTTCATCTTGGAATCCGGCATAGCTTTGGCCGGAGGCTTGGCGGGAGCTTGCGGTTTCATCGCTCCGACATTGTTACACCCAGGTACTACGCCTCCGCAGATTCCAAAGAAGTGGGCGGAGCTGTGGGTCAAGCGAAAGGCGCCTACCAGAATCGAACTGGTGTAAACGGCTTTGCAGGCCGCTGCGTAGCCACTCCGCCAAGGCGCCGAGGACGGGTTGAAGGGTAGCGGCGCTCAGGCGGGTTCGTTCGGTGGCTACTGCTCGTAGCTCTCGACCGTGCCGCCGTCGCGCATGCTGGCGTCGTCGGGGTCGTCGCCGGCCCGGCGGAGGGCGCGGCGCTGGCGGAGGTAGTCGTAGGCCTTGTCGAGCTGGAGCTGCAGCTCTTGCAGGCGGGCGTGCTCGTCGTCGTCGAGGCCCTCGCCCTCGTGACGGTGCAGCAGCGCCTCCTCCTCCTGGACCAGTTGGTCGATGCGGTCGAGTACCTGCTGGTCGTCCATGCGACGAGCCTACCCGCTCTCCGTCACCTGGAACCGGATTCCGGCCTTCTGCACCCGGTCGAGGAGGGCGTCACCCATCGCCACCGCGGTGGTCAGCTGGCCGGCGCGCTCGGGCAGCTCGTCGAAGGCGAGGCAGAGGCCCGACTCGGCGAGCATTTTCGAGGTCTCGCCGTAGCCGGGGTCGCCACCGCTGACCTCGGTGACGACGCGCTTGCCGCCGCCCTCGCCGACGAAGACGATCTTGAACCAACTGCGCTCGCGCTCGGCCTCGCTCGGCCCCTCCCCCGGCGCTTTCAGCTTCAGCAGCAGCTTCCGCGTCGGCGGCAGCTGCGCCAGCGCCCCGGCGGTGCCGACCCCGGCGGCGATCGCGCCCACCGTCGCCAGGTGCTTGGCGACCATGTTGTGGCCGTAGGTGAAATCCGGGCCGTAGCGGTCGAGAGCGGCGGCGGAACGGCGGATGACGGCGCCGTCGATCGTCGGCAGCGGCACCGTCCAGCCGCCACGATCAGCGTCGCGGTGGATCCGCGCCGACGCGGCGTGGATCTCGCGACCGTCAGCGCGCGGCTCGAGGCGGCGGCGCTCTTTGGCCGCGCTCATCGTCTGCCGGGCACGGGCGAAGCCGTTGACCGCGGAGTGGTAGGTGCCGCCGGAGAAGCGCGCGTTCGATTTCACGTAGCCGTTGACGGTCAGCGGCACGCCCTCCGGGAGCTGCTGCACCGTGAAGTAAGCGCCGAGGTCGTGCGGGATCGAGTCGAAGCCGCAGCAGTGGACGATGCGGGCGCCGGTCCGTTCGGCCTCGGCGTTGTGCTCGACCCACATCCGATCGACGAACTCGGGCTCGCCGGTGAGGTCGCAGTAGTCGGTGCCGGCGGCGGCGCAGGCGGCGACCAGCGGCTCGCCGTAGAGTGCGTAGGGGCCGACGGTGGTGATGACGACCTTCGTCTTCGCGGCGATCTCGTCCAACGCCTTCCGGTCGGCGGCATCGGCCACCAGCAGGTCGGGCTTCGGCGCCTCGGGCAAGGCGGCGGCGAGGCGCGCGGCAACCGCATCGAGCTTGGAGCGGTTGCGTCCAGCAAGAGCCCAGCGCAAATCAGCAGGAGCGTGTGCAGCCAGGTAATCGGCGGTCAACCCACCGGTGAAACCCGTCGATCCAAAGAGAACTAAGTCGTACTGGCGAGCCGACTCCATCCGGGGCATCCTCTCAGAGTCGGGCCGGCACTGGGGGGCGCAGGTGGAACGGGCGCCGCAGACGACCAGTCAGCGACCACGACGCCCGTTGCACGTGCATGGCCTTTAACGGAGACTTTTGACAGGTGTCAGGCCCAAGTCAAAGAACTTGATATGAGCAGCAGTCCTGTTTCTCTCGCAATTTCCGAGAAAACGCGGCTGAACAACTTTTGCGGCGGTTGCGAATCACGCACCGGTGGGCATTTCCCTAGCTCGCGGGCGCTCGATACCTTCCGGCAGCTGAGCCGCTAGCTCAGGCTGCCGAGGGAGCTGCTTCGGCGGCGCCGCTCTCGATCGGGTGGCCACCGTCGCGCCAGACGCCGACGCCTTTGCCGACGTGGACGACGTCGAAGCCCGCGCGCTGGAGGATCGAGGCGGCGAGGCCGCTGCGTTTGCCACCGCGGCAGATCGTCGCGATCTGGCGGTCGCGGGGTAGCTCGTCGAGGCGGCCGGCGAGGTTGCCGTAAGGGATGTGGGCGGAGCCGGGAATGTGCTCGCTCTCGTACTCGTCCTTGCCGCGGACGTCGAGGATCAGGGGGCCGGCGTGGCCATCGACCCGGCGCGCCAGCTCCTCGGGGTCGATCAGCTCGATCCGGTGGACCGGGCGTTCCTCGGTGCGCCAGGCGGTCATCCCGCCCTCGAGGAAGCCGCGGACCGGCAGCCCGACCGAGGCCAGTAGCTGCGCCGCGGCGCGCTCGTCGCCACTGGAGGCTGCGACGACGACGATGTCGGCGCCCTCCGGGGTGACGCGCGAAACCTTGGTCGCGAAGCCGGTGTCGTAGGAGGAGGCGCTGAGGGCACCCTCGATGTGGGCCTCGTCGAACTGCTCGTTGGTGCGGCCGTCGATCACCACCGCCCCTGCCTCGACCAGCTCCTCGACCTCGTGCGGACTGAGTGGCGCCGGCGTGCCGAAGTCCTCGACCAGCGGGCCTTTGTTGAGGCCGACGATACGCTCGACGTTCGGCGGTTTGTCGCCGAGCGAGCCGACCTGCTCCTCGACGAACTCCGTCTCGTCGGAGATCTGCAGCGCCCGGTTGTGGCGGCGCTCGAAGCCGATCGTCGAGGAGGTCTTGAGGTCGAGCCCGGAGCCGCCGCAGAGCGAGCCGCCGAGGTGCCCTGGCCAGACCTCGACCTCGTCGGGCAAGGTAAGCAGGCGCTTGTGCAGGGAGCGGAACATGTCGGCAGCGCCCTCGCGCGGTTCCACCGCCAGGTCCGGGCGGGCGACGTCGCCGATGAAGAGCGAGTCGCCGGTCAAGAGCGCCCAGGGCGCACCGTCGCGGCCAGCGTCGCTGAGCAGGAAGCAGGTGTGCTCGGGCCGGTGGCCGGGCGTGTGGATCGCCTCGATCGTAAGGTCGCCCAGCTCCAACTTCCAGCCGTCGCCGAAGGGCTCGTGCCGGTACTCGGCCTCGGCCAGCTCGTGGACGTGGACCGTAGCGCCGGTGCTCCGGCAGAGGCGGCCGTGGCCCGAGACGTGGTCGGCGTGGTTGTGGGTCTCGAGGACGTGGCCGATGCGGACCCCGTGCAGGCGCGCCAGGCGACGGTAGGGGTCGATGTCCCACTGCGGGTCGACGATCGCGGCGACCCCGTGTTCCCGGTCGGCGACCAGATAAGACGCGCAACCGAGGTCCTCGTGGATGATCTGGCGGAAGAGCATCTTCTTGCTGGATCAGGCTAGCGCCTGGCCCCAACCGGGGAGAGAGATTCTTGCGAGAGAGCCGGCGGCGCTGGCGACGTTCGCAGAGGGACTCGTCGAGGGACAGGGGCAAATCGACCGCCTCAGCGTCGCCCCGGTAAACTGCCGCCCAGTGCGGCTGTAGCTCAGCTGGCTAGAGCGTCTGCTTGCCATGCAGAAGGTCGAGGGTTCGAATCCCTTCAGCCGCTTTACCCGAGATCCCGCTGTACAGCGGGATCTCATCGTTTATGGAGGCAGAAAAGGGAAATGGAACCATCCCCACCTATCGCCTCCCATTTTGGGCACTAGTGCCCAAAATGACGCCGATGCGTGGCGATTAGCGGCGTTTTCGGCCGATTCCGCTCGCTGTTGCTCAGCCCGAGGTACCGGGGCCGATCCAGTCCTTCACTACCCGCGGCCAGTCGGCCTTGCGTTGCGCTGCCCCCGTCCAGACATCCCAGAAGTCCGGGTCGGCGCTCATCGGCCGCTCGTCCTCGGGTAGCTCGCGGACCTCCAGAAGGGTCGGCAGCACCGCAGCCCAGCCAAGAAGGAGCGCGTGACGGGTCGGCAGTGAAGGTAGGTCCTCGAGCATGCCCCCGAGGTTGTCGGGAACGAGCTTTCGGACCAAGCTCTGATCGAGGTCATTGACCAGTCGGTGCAAGAGGAAGCTGTTGCACTGGGCGAGGATCGTCGGGGAGAGCTCGGAAGGTCGCTGACTGGCAAGCACCAGGCCCAGGCCGAACTTCCTTCCCTCGCGAGCGATTCGCTCGAAGGTCCGCACGCACATCTCGCCCGGGGACTGGAACTCCGCCCCCGGCGGGTGATATCGAACGAAGGCGTGTGCCTCCTCAAGGACGAGGGCGGTTGGCAGCGCCTTCTTGTGGATGCGCCGATGTCTCTGCAGTGCCTCGAAGACCATTCTGCCCATCACCGCGACCACCAGCTCGATTACGTCGCTCGGGACGAGCGAAAGGTCGATGACAGCGACCGTCGAGCTCTCGCCGGTCCCTAGATATTCCTCGAGCCACTCTTCAAGAGTGGGCTTCTCGTCGGGAATCAGAATCGGCCGGATCCGCTCGTCGGCCAGTAGCGAGCGGACCCGCAGCTTGAGGCCGCCGATGAAGCGGGCTGCTTCGTCGTACTCATTGAGCGAAGCGACCGAGTCGAGGTGATCAGCGAGCAGGTCGGCATCGAACTCAAGTGGCAGATCCTCGTTTCCCATCGGGATCTCCGAGGTTGCTGGCAGTACCTCGATCAGCTCGTCAAGTGAATTGAGGATCAAGTCGAGGTCGGGCTCCGAGAATGCTTCGAAGCTTCCCTGGTAGCCAGCGCGGTCGCTCAACACTCCGTCGATCTGCTCGATCAGAGCCCGCAGCTCGTCCACACCGACCGCGATGTCGTCATAAGCCTCCAGGCCCTCCTTGAGGACGACGAGTGCGTTGCCGAAGCCCTTCACCATTGGAAACTCGGTGTAGCTGCGCGGGTTGGCCTTCTTCGCCTCGATGAGGACCAAGTGCCCTCTGCACAGACGGCAGAGCATGTGCTCTTTGCCGGCCTCGGCGGGATTTCCGGTGCGAAGATTGCGCAGCCCGTCGAAAAGCACCGGCCGCTGCACTTTGGGAGAGGCGAAGGTGACGCTTGACCACTCATGGCTATTGAGAAGCCACGCAGGGACCTTTAGGTGCTTGGCGTCGGTGGCCTCAACCGGTGGCACCTGAAAAAGCCGGAACCCAGGCAGATCCTTGAATGCCTTCCGATACTCGCCGCTCGGGTCGAGGACGATGAAGCGGGCATTGGGATCGCCTTTGGCTTTCGGCTCGCCGCTCTCTTTTTTCGCGGCCTCCAGGGACCAGCGGATCAGCCCGGCGACGGTGCACGACTTGCCTGACCCAGTGTTCCCGAGGACCGCCAGGTGACGGCCGAAGAGTTTGTCGGGGTCGACGCGCACCTCGGCGTCGTTGCCGAGCAGGGAGCGCCCGATCGCGACCCGTTCGTCACGATCCTCGCCGTGGGTAAGGGCTTGCAGTTGAGAGCCGGATGGGAGGGCAACCGGATCCCCGACAGAAGGAAAGGTGACGACACCTCGCTGAAGCCGGAACTGGGACCCTCCGGATGCCGTGGAGCGCTCGAGCGTTCCTACCGGCACGACGGCCATCTTTCGAAGTGGGAAGGGCAAGTCGACGAGCCCGAAGTCCTTCATCCCCGGGCGTTTTGGAAAGCTAGCGTGCTCGATTCCCAGCCAGGTGACGATCCCTACGAGAGCCCCAGATTCGTTGGGCACGACCACGAATCCGTTGAGTCGGGGGAAGCCGACTGGGCTACCCGTGTTGAGCGCCGTGGTTCGGGGGGCGTCGAGCTCGAGAGAGACGGTGATCTTGGCAGGTGAGACCGACTCGACGGTGCCGACGTTGAGGGCCGCCTGTCGGTCGGTCGGCGTACTCAGAGAAGACCCCGGTTCGGTCACGGGTCGGCCGGTCCTGGAGCGGAATCGTCTTTGTCGGGCATCTCTTCCGGTGAGGCTCCCCCTGCCGCTTTGTCTCCCGCAGTCTTGTCGTCGAGCTCGCGCTCGCGACGTGCCTGACGCAGTAGGAGTTGCTCGGCGCCAGCTTGCGGCAGGTAACTCTCTACCAAGGTCCCTAGATCGCCAAAGTGGGAGCCGAGCAAGACGCTTGACTGCTCGATCGCGACATTGGAGAGGAAGCTTTCGATCCTCTCCCCGGGGTCGCTATATGAGATGACCAGGATGTGGGTGGATCGCAGGGTCAGCATGTCAAGGATGACCCTGTTGACGTGGTCGTCGCCAAACCCGTAGCCGAAAGTGACCAGCACGTTGTTGGGACGGCAGAGGGCTGCCGAGAAGTCACGGAAAAGCTCGGCGTAGGGGAACTGGAGGGTCTCGACATCCTTGGCCGCGTTCGGGTAGATCATTAGCCGCTCCAGTGCGCCGCTCTCCTTCGGATCCTCGAGTTCGGGGTCTTTGCCCCCAAACTCGAGCGGCATACGGCGCAACCTCCCCGCCTCGATTCGCCAGTCGAGCGAGCCATGCAGCTTGCAGAGGCGCATCACGCCCTCCAGATAGCGCGGCTCTCCGCGAATTCCAGGCGGGTTGTAGTGGAGGTCGACGTCGAGTCGTGAGGCGCGGAAGGTCGGCTCGATACTGCCGACGAAGCGGTCCAAGACCCTCAGCCCGCCCCGATCGCAACCGAACTCGATCAGACGGTCGTAGTTCGTCGTGAAGACATTGAGGCGCTCGCGAGAGGGCGGCCGACTGGCAAACCCGAGTAGGAAGCCGACGAGCATCTGCTCGACGCTTTGCCCGTCGTCCCCGGCGGCAACAACCTTCTCACGAATCTTCTGCTCAGCCTCCAGCCCGCGTTTTGCGAAGTTGCCGAGAATCGAAGTCAGCTCCGTCCGCCAGGACTTGGTTCGCGCGCCGTTGGGTTCGAGCACTTCGAGACCGGCAAGAAGCGCCAGTGCGCTTCGCAGTTGGTCCTCGATGTTTGCCTCACCACCGCGACCGCAGGCCTCCGCCAGCTTCGCCGCGTGAGCATTGACCTCGCCTGCTTCGTCTCCCTGCAGCTCGGTGGTGCTCATGTCGAGCCCCTTCGCACCCAATGAGCTGGCTACGGCTATCCCGAGTCCACTCCCCACCAAGAGGGACAGGTGCTCGGCCCCCACTAACGCGGTCAGCCATGAACGAATCGCCTCGGCGTGATCGGCGACATCAGGCTCCTTGCTCAGAGGCGTGTCGTGTGCCTGGATGCGGAGATGATGCGCCCCGAACATGCTCATCTCAAAAACCAGGTGTCAGGGGGAATGGCCTGAGAGGGCACTGCTTGATGTCTCTCGTTTAGTTCAAATTCCGGATCCACGCACGCGAGCCTATCGAGTGGCGTGGCGCCTTCCGTGGGTGTCACAACTCACTGAGTCGCACCCCAATCTCCGAGGAGCCCGCTGTTCGCAAGGCCAGCGCTCCCCGCCGACGGTGCGACCATCGCACTGGGCCGCGGTGATCCTCGGGGCGTCGGTACCTTTTTGCATCGTATGTTTGGGTCGCCCAAGGAGAGTCAACGCATTCCCGAAGACGTCTTGCGCTGGATTCGACAGGTCTTCGCCGACGGCAACACCCGGGTCACTGAGAAGCTCATCAGGAACCCGAACTTGCCGGAGGAGTCGCTCGATCTCAGCTGGATTGAGCACTTGAGTCGATTCTCCACTGCAGAGAGGTTCCCATCGGGCTGGATGGTGAGAATCGAGTCGCACTATCTTGGCGGCTTGCGGCATTTCCGCAACTGGGAGATCGCCGATATCGGGCTCCTGGTCTTTTTGCGGCTGGCCCCGGGCAGCAGCGTCAACAAGGTTGCGCTGCTTCAGTCCAAGCGGCTTTATCCGAACGGCATCCCAATTCGGGAGGAAACCAGAGTGGACTTCGAAACTGGCTTCGCGCGCTTGGCGGACCCCGAGGACATAGCGTGGCCGATCGGCCCAAGCACCGAGTTCCGTTTCACCGACGCAAGCCGGTACGGCGCCCTGCGGCGCGGTTCGGATCAAGTCGGCGCGATTACCAACTATCAGTCGGACGCTGATTTACGGGTCTACTACCAGCTTTACAACCCTTGGACGATCCCTTTCACCCAGCAGGTTCCTCTGGCTGGATATATCCCACCCGAAGGCAGGCCGTCCCTGGGAGTCAGGGTCATACCTGCCCAAATCGTCCACGCGAAGCTCACGGAGCAGGATGGCGCGACGCCAAAGCTCAGCGACTTCGCGAAGATATCGCCGCTCCCAAGCTACGGATGGCGGCTGGAGGAATTCGTGTGCGATGAGCTCTTGGCGTGTCGTGAGGGCGATCGTTTTAACTCGCCTGACGACTACAAAATCGAACGACTCTTCTACCGGCGCACGGGGGCGATTGCTGCGGCGATCGCGGTCACCATCGAAGCTCCGGACGCGGTCGCGATAGAGCAGCGGGAGGGGTAATGGTGAGCGCTTGTTTCTGCGGCATGGATGCAGTCGCGAATTGTCAGGGGCCGTGCGGCCGTCGACTCTGCGCCCGGCACGCGCTCCTGGAGATACGTGACTTGTCGGCGCTGGAGGACCCCAGATTTGACTATCGACCACCCTCCGATGAGATCCTGACGCGGATTCCTTCCCTTGAGATTGCGGCGAGAATCGGTTTCGCCAGTGGCCTCGGACGGCGCTGTTCGTCCTGTCGCAATGGTGCTGCCGCGCAGGCACTTGATGCCGTTGACAGAGACTGGCCTGACGATCCAATCGAGCGGATGCTCTGGCAGTACGAGCACTTTGGAGAGGCTGAACGATTTCCGGCCGGCGATTGGGGCTCGGATTGGTCTGCCGCAGCACGGCGGCGCAGCATTCCCTTCGACACCTACCACATCGCAAGCGGTGGCTGGGAGAAAGGCGAGACGCCGGTGATTGATGGTCGGCCCGTTTGGCGCTTTGTCCGCTCGGATCGCAGCGACTCCGGCCAGGGCTCGAAGTGGGCGGATCCCAAACCGCCCGACTTGATTGTCGTGTTCTTCGACGCTGAAGGTAATTCTCCGATCCAGACACCGGGGCCGACCAAGCGGCGCCTCTTTCAATCTCCAGTAGCCACGAGCGTCACCACCTGGGCGCAAGGTCCGGCGGGCGGCATGGCAAAAAGCCGATGGGGTGAGTTGTGGCCCAGGCGAGAGTTCCTCGACGCGTTGGTCGGCTTCCAACCTGCGCTTCGGGCACCTTCTAATGGCGAATGGTTAGGTCTTCCCCCGCCCGAGATATTTTCGTGGCTGTCCGAAGGTCGAGCGTAACTGGGTCTACCGAAACCGGCGATCCACCCCGAGATGGCGGAATCGAACCGCCACCTCCAATGCTGGGCACTTCTGCGCCGAAGTTCCCAAATCGCTGGATATCGGCGCATATCCACGCGTATTGCTGATCGAGGGCCGTCTGCCTCGTTGCCACAAAGCCCCTGCAAGCGGCGATATCACCGCCCCGCTGGTCTCGGAGATTGGCCTAATTGCCATGCAGAAGGTCGAGGGTTCGAATCCCTTCAGCCGCTTCTCTTCGTTGCCTGTCATCACAGTTATGCTCGCCCAGAGATGAGCGGATCGATCAATTCCCTGGAGAACGTGGGCATCGTCGTCGAGGATCTTGCGGCGGTGAAGGCGTTCTTCTTCGATCTCGGGCTGGAGCAGGTGGGCGAGACGGAGGTGGCGGGCGAGTTGGTGGACCGTGTCGTTGGACTCGAGGATGTCCGTTGCGAGATCTCCATGCTGCAGACCCCCGACGGTCACGGGCGGTTGGAGCTGATGCGGTTCAAAAGCCCGGTGGCGCGCGAGGGCGATACGAACGCAACGCCGAACACGCTCGGCATCCGCCGCCTCGCGTTCTCGGTCGATGACATCGACGCCGCTGTCGTCAAGGTGCGGGAGCGGGGGTTGGAGCTTCTCGGCGAGGTAGTGCGCTACGAGGACGTGTACCGGCTCTGCTACGTCCGCGGCCCGGAGGGGATCATCGTGATGCTCGCCGAGCGGATCGACTGAAACTTCCCGAAGGGTCTCACCGCCAAAGCTCGCGGCGCAGCATCGCGTTGCCGCGCTCGAGCTGCTCGATGGTGGCGCTGGCAACCGAGCGCGCTCGGGTGGCCCGATTGATGCGGGCCTGGACCTCCCGGTGTGACTTGCCCGTGCGACGGGCGACGTCGGCGACCAGGCGCCTACGCTCGCCGCGCAGTCGCTCTCGGGCCGCATAGGCCGACTCCCGCTCGGGTTCGCCGTCTTCCGATGGGGCTTCGGGCCCAGCGAGGGTGGTCGCCTTCTTCGCCCCCGGCCCGGAGTCGTCGGTCGGGAAGAGCTGAAGCGTGGTTTCGCTCATGATCGCCTCGTCCAGTTCGGCGTCCCCCGAGCTGAGAACAGCAAAGCCTTCGCCCGGCTTGCGCTGCTCCGGATCCTCGTCCATCTCTTCGCCCTCTTCCTCCTCGGCACTCGGCGAGAGGTCGAGCGCGTGACGGCGCTCCAGCTCGATCTCATGGGCGAGTGCCTTCAGCCGCGGGTCGGCCGGCATCAGGAGGTAGCTCATCTGGCGGCGCGGCCGCGGGGTGGCCCGGATGAAGCGCCCGACCACCTGGCGGAAGAAGAGCTCGGTCCGGGCCGCCGTCGCGTAGACGCCGACCCGCAGGCGGGGGATGTCGACGCCCTCCGAGACCATCAGGACCGAGACCAGCCAACGTCGATCGGAGGAGGCGAAATCGGCGATGCGCTGGCTGGCACCGGGCTCGTCGCTCATCACCAGCTCGGGTTGCTCCCCCGAGATCGACCCGAGCCGCGCCGCGATCGCCCGCGCGTGGTCCTGATCGGAGGCGATGACCAGGCCGCCCGCTTCGGGGTGGCCGTCGGCACGCACCTCGCTCAGCCTGGCGTCGCCGTCGCGCAGCACCTCCCCCATCCACTCGCCCTCCGGGCTGAGCGCCGTCCGCAAGCGCCGGGCCGACTCCGCCGCCGGCAGGCCGAGGTCGAAGTCGGCGCTGCGCAGCCGACCGTCGGAGACCCATTCCATCTCGCCGTCATACGGCAGGAAGGTGATCGGGCGGCACACCCGGTCGACCAGCGCCTGCGGATAGCCGTAGGCGTAGTCGGCACGGCTGAGGCCGTCCTCGTCGTAGGTGACCCAGGGGATGGCCGAGTTGTCGGAGCGGAAGGGCGTGCCCGAGAGGAGCAGCCGGAAGCGGGCGCCGTCGAAGGCCCTGCGCGTTTGCAGACCCCAGGCGGCCAGATCGCCCATGTGGTGCGGCTCGTCGGCGATCAGCAGGGTCGACCGACGGGCGGCCGCCAGCCGGTGCGTATCCGGCCCCGCCGCGATCGTCTGGTAGGTGACGGCGACGCCGTGGAAGTCGGCCGACTCCGGCCCGTCCGAGTTTGGCCTGTTCGGCTCGAGGTCGATGCCGTAGCGAGCCGCATCGGCAGCCCACTGGCGGCAGATGTGGGTGGTCGGACCGGCCACGACGACGCGCGAGACGAACCCGGCGCGCAGCATCCGGTGGGCGATGTGCAGGCCGAAGGTGGTCTTGCCGGCCGCCGGCGTGGCCGAGGCCAAGAAGCTGGCGGCCGAGTGCGCCCGCACCGCCTCGGTCGCCTCCTTTTGCCATGAGCGGAGGGGTCGGGCATCGGGCCAATCCGGAAGCGACCGGGCACGTGCCCCGCCGTCGGTCAGGTGCTGAGAGGAGTCGTACAAGGGCGGGGCCACAATATGGTGCCAGCGGCGGAGGTTCAATTGGAAGAAGCTAGTCTGAGTAATGAAGCTCGACTCTGAAAACCAGTTGACCTCGGGAGGGCCTATGTCTGCCCTGTATCGCGTTTACACGCGCTTGTTCGTCTGCGTTGCTGCTCTTGCCGCATTCGGAGCGCTCGCGCTCGCTCCGGCCGCCGGCGCCACCGGCGTCGGAAGCACCTATCTCGCGCTCGGCGACTCGCTCGCCTACGGCTACCACCAAGCCCAGTTCCAAGAAGAACTGAAAACCAAAGGCTTCGTCGAAGCGAAAAATTTCAACGACGGCTATGTGGATGACTTCGGCGCGACGCTGAAGCTGGTGAATCCCAAACTGCAGATCGTCAACGACGGCTGTCCTGGCGAGACCACCGAAACGATGATCAAAGGCTCCGGCGTTTTTGGGCCTGAATTCTGCGCCGGCGGTCCGACCGGGAGTCCCTTCCCGAAGGCGTTTCTGCACCACCCCTACCCCGGCACGCAGCTTGAAGACGCGCTGGCGATAGCGAAAGAACCTGGGGTCGGCACGATCACGCTCGACATCGGTGCCAACGACATCCTCCAGTTCCTCAGCCACACCTGCGGCTTCCCGGCGACGTTTACCTGTAGCCAGGCTCAGATCGAAGCCGAGATCGGGCATGTCACCGCGAACGTCGGATTCATCCTGGCTCAGCTGCGCGCGGCTGCACCGAACGCGAAGATCATCTTCGTCTCGCAGTACAACCCCTACCCGACGGTGCTGAAACCGGAAGGCACGGGCGACGCGACTGTCGAAGCGCTCAACGGCGCGCTGAAGAGCGTGGCCGTGAACTATGGGGTCGGCTTCGCGAACACGGCGAGGGTGATCAACTTCTCGGGCACCCATGGCGGGCCGGAAGCGGGAGACATTCCCACGGTCTGCGCCTTCACGGCCATGTGCCCGGGCGGTGTATTCAATCCCGCAAGCCCGAACGCCGACATCCATCCCACCAAGGCCGGCTATGCCGCGATGGCTGGGGTCGTCGGGTTCACTTACCTATCTCCCTGAGGCGTCCACACCGCGCTCCGCCTGACGGGTTGGCGGAGCGCGGTCCACTTTCCCGGCTAGGAGGAGGCCTGCCGGCGTCGGCGGAGGTCGGCGATGTTCTTCATCAACGCGCCGAGGAAGATCAAGCCAGCGGAGAAGCAGGCGTAGATGGCCACACCCCACCAGATCGGGAGCGGCTCGCTGTACTCGTAATGGTCCGGATAGCCGAAGGGAACCGCGAATGGGATCGCCAAGAAGGCCAGCAGCGCGAAGCCAAGCTGGCCCGTTCCCAATCCGAGCAGCACCGAGGCAACCGCCCAGATCACAATTGCCAACTCACCGTGCCCGATGTTGGCGTTGAACAAGACGACAGCCGCGGCGGCGGTGACCAGGTAGACCACAATGAAGGCAATCCGGGCCATATGGACACAAGCACCCCAGAAACGGGCTTCGGTTCCACGGGTTGCATAGGGTTCGCCAGCGGTGTCGGGCCAGAGCGGGAGAGACCGGGGACGAACGCTCCTCGTCATCGGCGGAGGTGCGCTGGTGATTTCTCCGTTCCTCCCTTGGGTGGACGTCATCCTGCTCGGCAATCTGAACCTCTTCCAGCTGTTCGAAGCAGCAGGGCGCTCAGATGGGCTGGCCTGGGGAGCGGTCCTTGGTGGCGGCGCTACCGCCTTTGTTGGCTGGAGGGAGGGCAGTTCGACGGTCGTTCGTGCGACTGGCTTGGGAGTCGGCATCCTCGGCGGACTACTTGCGTTCTACGCCCTGGGAAATCTGCGTCACGAAATCAGCGAAATCCAGGGGCTCGCATCAGTGGGAATTGGCCCCTACGTTGCCCTGGCAGGATGCCTAGCGATGGTTGTCGGGGCTCTGCTGGCCCAAGGCCAGCGCAGCTAGATCGCTGACACCGCCTGCGCCACGGGCATATCGCCCGAGACCAGATCGAAGGTCTTGCCGATCGTGTTGTCTGCCTCCAGGACCGCTGCGAGGACGGCGGCGACGTCGGCGCGGGGGATCTGGCCGCGCTCGAGGGCCTCGCCAACCTGGACTAGGCCGGTGGGTGGATCGTCGGTGAGACCGCCGGGGCGGACGATGGTGTGGGCGAGGCCGCTGGCGGCGAGGGCGCGGTCGGCTTCGGCCTTGGCACGAAGGTAGGTGCCGAAGACATCGCCGCCCTCGGCGGGCGGGTCGGCGGCGCCCATGGCGCTGACCATCACGTAGCGATCGATGCCCTCGGCCTTGGCGGCGTCGATCAGCTTCAGCGCCCCGCCAAGGTCCATCGTGCGCTTGCGCTCGACGCCGCTGCCCGGCCCTGCGCCGGCGGCGAAGACGACGGCTTCGGCCCCGCTAACCGCCTCGGCGACGTTGTCGTCGCCCTCGAGATCGCAGAGCACGGGCTCGACGCCAATCTTGTGGAGGTCATCTTCCTGTTCCGGATTGCGAATCAGGCCAAAGACCGTGTGGCCGTGCGCGACCAGGATTTTTCCCAGTAGCAAGCCGATTTGGCCATGTCCACCGGCAATCGCGATCTCCATCTCAACAACCTAAAGGAATCTTTTCCCGGTACGTGCGTTTGCCTTACCCATTATTGGGTATTACCATGGCGTTCCCACATTGATCCATCCCCGGACGCGGCGCAGAGGATGAGCCCTTTCCCGTTTCGGCACCGTCGTTTTCCCTGGCCACGGATGCCCGACGCTCCTCCTCCGCGCCGCGTCTTTTCTTTACGCGCTACCGAGGAGGCACAACCTTGCTGCGAATCAAGCTGGTCACCGTCCTTTCCATAGCCATGGCAGCCCTCACCCTCCTTCCGGGCGTCGCCTCCGCCTGGGCGCCGGCCGGAACCGCCAAAGTGCATCCGGGTGTCCAGACCTTCACCGAAGGCGCCCAGTGCACCTCCAACTTCGTCTTCCAGGAAGGCTCGACCGTCTTCATCGGCCAGGCGGCCCACTGCTCCGGCACCGGCGGTCAGACCGAAACCGACGGCTGCACCAGCGGCTCGCTGCCGATCGGCACGCCGGTGGAAGTGAGCGGCGCGAGCAAGAAAGGCACGCTTGCCTACAACTCCTGGCTGACGATGCAGGCGGCGGGCGAGAAAGATCCCGACACCTGCGCCTACAACGACCTCGCCCTGGTCAAGCTCGACCCGGCCGACGTCGGCAGCGTCAACCCCTCGGTGCCCGGATACGGCGGCCCGACCGGGGTCGGCACGGTCGGCGACCTCGGCTCGACCGTCTTCTCCTACGGCAACTCGGAGCTGCGGCTCGGCAGCTCAAAGCTGAGCCCGAAGCAAGGCACGCTGATCCAGAACGAAGGCGAAGGCTGGAGCCACATCGTCGTCACCCTCACCCCGGGTGTCCCGGGCGACTCCGGCAGCGGCTTCATGAACGAAGCGGGCCAGGCGATCGGCGTGCTCAGCACTCTGCAGCTCGCGCCCCTGGCAGGCACCAACGGGGTTGGCGACATCGGCAAAGAGCTCGCCTACGCGCGGGCGCACGGCTTCCCGAACCTGCAGCTGGTGCCGGGGACCCAGGCGTTCAAGCCGGACCTGGTCGGCGCAATCCTCGGCGCTTAGTCGCGCAGCTCGGAGATCAGGTCGTCGAGGTCGAGGGGGGTGGTGCCCATCTGCACCCCCTCCCCGTCCGGCGGCATCGGCCACTGCTCGCGCGGCCGGTCCCAATAGAGCTCGACGCCGTTGTGGTCAGGATCGGAGAGGTAGAGCGCCTCGCTGACGCCGTGGTCGGAGGCGCCCTCCAGCGGCCAGCCCGCCTCGCTCAGCCGCCGCAGCGCGTCGGCCAGGGTGCGGCGGGTCGGGTAACGGATCGCCGTGTGGAAAAGGCCGGTGGTGCCGGGGGCGGGCGGTGAGCCGCCTTTCGAGGACCAGGAATTGAGGCCGATGTGGTGGTGGTAGCCGCCGGCGGAGATGAAGGCCGCATCGGCGCCCCAGCGCTGCATCAGCTCGAAGCCGAGGACGCCGCAGTAGAAGTCGAGGGCGCGGTCGACGTCGGCGACCTTGAGGTGAACGTGGCCGATGTCGACGCCGGGGTCGATCGGCTCTACCTTCGGGTCCGCGTCGCCCTCAGCCATCGAGGACTCCGTCGAGCGCTTCGTTGACGAGGCAATCGGCGTCGGCGTTCTCGGCGCGGCGAACATGGCGGATCGACCAGGAGTCGAAGTCCCGCAGCGCCTGCCTTACCGCGGCGTGGAGCTCTTTCATCCCCGCGTTTTTGACTTTGTAGCGCCCTTCCACCTGCCGCACGACCAGCTCCGAGTCGCCGATCAGCTCCAGCTCGTCGGCGCCGTGCGCCTTCGCCAGCTCGATCCCACGCAGCAGCGCCCGGTACTCGGCGACGTTGTTGGTCGCCTCGCCGATCTTCTCCCCCACCTTCTCCAGCAACTCGCCGTCGCCGTCGCGGAGGACGACGCCGATCGCGGCAGGGCCAGGGTTGCCGCGGGCGCCCCCGTCGACGTTGACGGTGACTTTGCTCACCGCTGCGCCGGTTCCCTGGGGAGGCTGAGGCTGCCGGCCTCACCGACCGCGGCGTTCCACTGCCGCGCCGCCGCGTCGAGCTGGTCGATCTCCCGGCCCTTGTCGATCTGGAAGACGGGACGCAGCTCGTCGCCGATGTCGACCCCCCACTGGTACCAGGAGAGCTCCCAGGCGACGGTGATTCGCACCTCGTCGGGCGCGCCGGCGGCAGCGCCGATCGAGGCCTGGGGCTTGCCCAGCGTGCGGGTGAGACCGGCGACGGTGTGGCCCGCCTCGCTGGAGTTGAAGCGAGCGACGGCGCGCTCGAAGGGACTCGGCCCCTCGGGGTCTTGAGGCGGGGCAGGCCGTGGCCTGCGCAGGCGCCAACGTCGCTCATGCCCGTTCTCGGGCCGCTCCGGCTCGGGCTCCCCGGCCGGGCGCCAGCCAAGTCCCTCCGCGCGGGCGACGCAGAGTTCGCAGACAGACCGCTCCTCACCTGCCTCGACGAAGCCGTGTACGCGCTCGCCGGCCAGGATCGTCCGGCCGCAGATCGCGCAGGTGGCCTCGGCGCTCATGCTCTCGCCAAGGTACCAGCGGGCAGGTGCCGCCCCAGAGGGGTTCAACCCTGCTGCAGATGCGATTTCAGCCGCATTACTGCCTTGGTGTGCAGCTGCGAGACGCGCGACTCGGTGACGCCGAGTACCTCGCCGATCTCGCGCAGGGTGAGGTTCTCGTAGTAGTAGAGGGCGACGACGAGCTGCTCGCGCTCGGGTAGCGAGCCGATCGCCTCGGTGAGGCGGTCCTTGACCTCGGTCGTGGCCAGTGCCTCTTGCGGGTCGGCAGCGCCATCGTCGGCGATCGTGTCGAGTAGCGAGACCTGATCGCCCGAGGAGTCGGAGACGGTCCACAGCTCGTCGAGCGCGTAGACGGAGGAGTTGGCGATCTCCAGCAGCGCGCTCTGCAGTTCCTCTTCGGTCATGTTGAGTTTGGCGGCGAGCTCGGCCTCGCTCGGCGCCCGCTGCAGCTCGTGCTCGAGTTTCGCCTGGGCGGCTTCGATTTCGCGCGCCCGCGAGCGGACCGAGCGCGGCACCCAGTCGAGCGAGCGCAGTTCGTCGATGATCGCGCCGCGGATGCGGGTCATCGCGAAGGTCTCGAATTTGATCCCGCGCTCGGGCTCGAAGCGCTCGATCGCCCCGATCAGGCCGACGAGGCCGTAGGAGATGAGGTCGGCGTCTTCGACGTGCGAGGGCAGCCCGGCGCCGAGCCGACCGGCGACGAACTTGACCATCGGCGAGTAGGCGACGACGAGCCGCTCGCGGGCGGTGCCGTCCCCCTCGTCCTTGTAGCGGCGCCACAAGTCGCGGAGCTCTACCTCTTTCACGCCCGTTTCCATCAGGCGATTCTATGCGCGATTGCGGGGATTTTTCTCATGCACGGGGGTGGCTGGCGGCGTAAGTGTCACGCAGTCTGGCGGCATCTACTCGGGTGTAAACCTGGGTGGTCGAGATCGATGCGTGACCTAGTAACTCCTGAATCGTACGCAGGTCGGCACCCCCCTCGAGTAGATGGGTTGCAAAGGAATGTCTGAGTGCGTGCGGCGAGACCCCGGCGGCGAGCGCCGCCTCGCGGGTCCAGAGGCCGAGGCGGCGGGTCACATCCGAGTTGGAGAGGCGGCGGCCGCTCTTGGAGAGGAAGAGGGCCTCCTCGCGTGGATCGGCGACGAGGGCGCGGCGACCTTTGTCGAGATAGCGGCGCAGGGCGCGCTGGGCTGGCTCGCCAACCGGCAGCAGCCGCTCCTTCGAGCCCTTGCCGAGCACCCGCAGCTGCTCGGTCTCGAAATCGAAGGAACCGAGGTCGAGGTTGACGATCTCCTCGCAGCGCAGGCCGCAGGAGTAAGCGAGCTCGAGCATCGCCCGGTCGCGCAGCTCCAGCGGCGTGCGCGCCGGGATCCGCTCCAGCAGCGAGCGCATCTGCTCGGTCGTGAGGACGTGAGGAAGCTTTTCCGAGCGCTTCGGGCTGGAGACGAGCTCGGCCGGGTTGGAGCCGGCGCGGCCGGTGCGGACGAGGTAGGCATAGAGGCCGCGGATCGCCGCCAGCTTGCGGGCCACCGTCGCCGGCGCAGCCCGGGCATTGGAGAGGCCGGCGCCGTAGCGGCGCACGTCGCGATGGCGGACGTCGCCCGGCCCGAGCCCCTGCTCACCCGCCCACTCGGCGAAGCCGCCGAGGTCGACCCCGTAAGCCCGCCGCGTCCGCTCGGCCGACCCGCGCGCGCGCAGGTCGCGGTCATAGCTCGCCAGCGCTTCATCCCAGTTCACGGAAGGTTGATTCGCCCCAACCGCCCGGCGTCCTGCGAATCAGCCTCCGATAAAGATCGGGGTTCCCACTTCGACCAGGTCATACAGTTCTTCTACGTCGGGAATCGCCATCCGGATGCAGCCGTGCGATTCCGCATGACCGAGCGAGTAGGTCTCTTCGGTGCCGTGGATGCCGGCGCCTTCGAAGATCCCCATCCAGCGCGCCTTGATTGGGTTTGACGGCCCCGGCGGGATCGTCTGCCCGGCCAGGCTGCCGGCCCAGGACGACAGCGGCACGTGCCAAACGGGGTTTTCTTCCTTTTCCTGGATGTGGTAGAGCCCTTCCGGCGTTTCCAGGCCTTCCATCCCGACCGCGACGGTGTATTCCTTGGTCAGCTTCAGGTGCTGGAAGAGGCGCAGCGTGAAGGTGCCGCGATCGAGGACCAGGTAGGACGGATACTCGGCGGCTACTTCCTGCTTGGTGATTTCTGGCTTGGTCGCGTGGATGCGGGCGACGATCTTGTGCGGCGCGTTCGCATTCAGCACCGCGTCCTTGAGGTCTTGCTCCAAGAGGTTGTCGCGCAGCTTGCGGCCGTCCTTGCCGGCGACGACTTCAAGGCCTTCGGGATTCGGTTCGACGTCGGCGTTCTGCGGTTCGCGGTTGACTTCCTCGGCGACGTGGCGGACGAAGCGGTTGACCGCCTGGTCGGAGTAGGCAACCTGCGGCGTGATCTGTTCGTCGACTTCGCCGCCGCTAACGTAGCGGACCAGGCGCCCGGGGAAGCCGCCCTCCTGGCTGTCTTCGACCGCTTCTTCGACCGCCGATTCGACATCGGCGCGGATCTTCAGCTTCTTGCCCGGGAGCTTCCACTTCTGCCCGTCGAAGGTGACGACGAGGGAGTGGCGCAGCGGCGCCAGCAGCCTGCGGCGCACCGCGGCCGTCGCTTCTTCTTCGTTCATGCCGCCGACGTCGACGCCGCCGACCGTGACACCGTCGGCGATCTTGTCCTTCTGCGAGCTGTCGTAGGCGTAGGCAGCCGCAACCACAACCGCCAGCAGAACTGCGGCGATGATCACCACAATCGAAGTCTTCTTACGCATTGACTGGAGCTAGTTCCTCAGTACGTCGCTGGCCCGGAAAACAAAAGTCTAAGCACTGTCCCGGTCTTATCGGCAGGGCTGGTGGATATCTTTCGCCGGGTGCGCACGAAGGACGAGGTCCGCAAGGAGGTGTGGAAGGCGATGGAACGCGAGGGCGTCTCCCGCTTTCCGGGCGCCGAGGGGCGGATCCCGAACTTCGCCGGGGCCAAAATGGCGGCCGAGAAGCTGGCCGGGCACCGGCTCTGGAAGCGGGCGCGGGTGATCAAGGCCAACCCGGACTCGCCGCAGACGCACGCACGGCGGATCGCCCTCGAAGAGGGCAAGACAGTGATCATGGCGGTGCCGCGGCTGCGCGACCCCCATCCCTTCCGGGTGCTGGAACCGAAAAAGCTCTCGAAGACGGCGATGAAAGAGGCGGCGACGATCAAGGGCGCGCTCAGGCACGGACGCGTCGTCGCCCTCGACGAGCTGCCGGAGATCGACTTCGTCCTCTGCGGCTCGGTGGCGGTGAACCTGAGCGGCGCCCGAGTCGGCAAAGGCGGCGGCTACCACGACCTTGAGTACGGGATCCTCAGCGCCGCCGGCAAGATCGACGAGCACACGACGGTCGCCACCACCGTCCACCCGATCCAGATCCTCCGCCAGCACCTGATGGTCACCGACCACGACCTCCCGGTCGACCTGATCGCGACGCCGCGGGCGGTGATCGACGTCGAGCGCCAGTACGCGCGCCCGCGCGGCATCCTCTGGGACCACCTGCAACCGCCGCAGATCCGCGAGATCCCGGTCTTGGAAAGGATGGGGTATGCCTAATTCCCAGCGCCAACCTGCTCCGGCCTTCCCGGGGACCGACTACGGCAATCCCGACGGGACGCCGGAATGGCTGCGAGTCGACTGGCGCCAGCACCTGAACCGGGTCGATCTGCCCGGAGCCGACGGAGTCAACTACGTGGAGATCGGTGAAGGTGAGCCGATCGTCTTCGTCCATGGGATCGCGGGCTGCTGGCGCAATTGGCTCGAGAACCTGCCTTACTTCGGCCGTAACTACCGAGCGATCGCGCTCGACCTGCCGGGGTTCGGAGACAGCCCGATGCCGACCTGGGAGATCACGATGGCCAACTACGGCCGCCTGATCCACGACTTCTGCGAGCGGCTCGGGATCGACCGAGCGGCGGCGCTGGTCGGCAACTCGATGGGAGGTTTCATCGCCACCGAGGCGGTAATCGAGGAGCCGGAGCGCTTCGACCGCCTGGTGCTGATCTCTGCCGCCGGCATCAGCTTCGCCGAGTGGGAGGGCCGCTCAGTCGACGCCGCTGCCCGCATATTCAGGGCGGCAATCCCGATGCTCAGCGGCGAGCGGCGTTCCTACTGGACGCGGCCGCGGGGACGCAAGCTCGCCTTTGGCCGGATCGTCCGCAATCCCAACAAGCTGCGGCCAGAGCTGCTCGCCGAGCAGGTGCGGCCGGGGCTGCAGGCGCCGGGCTTCTCCGACGCGCTGGCGTCGATCTGGGGCTACGACACCCGCGGGCGCCTGCCGGAAATCGAGATCCCCACGATGGTCGCCTGGGGCCTTAACGACCAGATCGTCCCGGTCGAGGCGGCGCTGGGCTACCACCGCCTGATCCCGCATTCGCGGCTGGAGATCTTCGAGCGCACGGGCCACCTGCCGATGCTCGAGCGGCCGGCGCGCTTCAACCCCATGCTCGAAGAATTCATCGAGTCCTCGCGGCCGCTGGAGGCGGCGGCGCAGGACGACACCGCGATCGGCTAAGAGGTGATCGCGCCTTCCGAGGCGGACGAGACCGTTGCCATGTACTTGGCCATGACGCCGCGGGTGTAGAGCGGCTCGGGCTGCTGGTACTCGGCGACGCGCTGCTCGATCTCCTCGTCGGAGAGGGCGATGTCGAGGCGGCGGTTGTCGATGTCGACGGTGATCTCGTCGCCCTCGCGGATCGCGGCGATCGGCCCGCCTTTGGCGGCCTCCGGGGCGACGTGGCCGATCATCAGTCCGCGGGTGGCGCCGGAGAAGCGGCCGTCGGTGACCATCGCCACGCTCTCGCCGAGCCCCTCGCCGACGATCGCCGCGGTCACCTGCAGCATCTCCCGCATCCCCGGCCCGCCGACCGGGCCCTCGTTGCGGATGACGACGACGTCGCCGGGGTTGATCTGCTGCTCCTTGACCGCCCGGAAGCAATCCTCTTCGGACTCGAAGACACGGGCCGGGCCGGTCTGCTGGCGCCGCTCGGTGCCGGCGACCTTGACGACCGAGCCTTCGGGGGCGAGGTTGCCGCGGAGGATCGCCAGGCCGCCTTCGGCCTTCAGCGGGTTCTCGACCTGGCGCACCACTTCCTGGTCGGGCGCCTCGCTCGCCGCCGCGGCCTCCTCGCCGATGGTGCGACCGGTGACGGTGATCGCCTCGCCGTGCAGGATTCCCGCTTTTGCCAAGCGCTTGAGGATCACCGGCACCCCGCCGGCCGCGTAGAGGTCGGTGGCGACGAAGCGGCCGCCCGGTTTGAGGTCGGCGAAGAGCGGCGTCCCGCGGGAGATCCGCTCGAAGTCGTCCATCGTCAGCTCGATCCCCAGCTCGTGCGCGAGCGCGATCAGGTGCAGGACGCCGTTGGTCGAGCCGCCCGAGGCGCAGACGCAGGCGATCGCGTTTTCCAGCGACTCGCGGGTAATGACCTTGCTCGGCCGGATGTCTTCGGCGAGGACGTTGATCACCAGCTCGCCGATTTTCTCCGCCACGGTCGGCTTGTCGTCGCCTTCGGCCGGGACCATCGCCGAGCCGCCGGCGCTGATCCCGAGCGCCTCGAAGGCGCAGGCCATCGTGTTGGCGGTGAACTGGCCGCCGCAGGCGCCGGCGCCGGGGCTCGCGACCCCCTCCAGCTCGTGCAGTTCCTCGTCGGTCATGTCACCTGCGTTGTGGGCGCCGATCGCCTCGAAGATGTCGAGGATGGTGACGTCGCGGCCGTGCCAGTGGCCGGGGGCGATCGAGCCGCCATAGAGCAGCACCGAGGGCACGTCGAGCCGGGCCAGCGCCATCGCGCAGCCGGGGATCGTCTTGTCGCAGGCGCAGAGGGCGACGATCGCGTCGAACTGGTAGCCGCGTGCCATCAGCTCGATCGAGTCGGCGATCACCTCGCGGCTGATCAGCGAGGCCTTCATCCCCTGCGTCCCCATCGTCACCCCGTCGGAGACGGCGACCGTGTTGAACTCCATCGGCGTCCCGCCGGCGGCGCGCACCCCCTCTTTGACGTGCTCAGCCAGCGCCCGCAGGTGGAAGTTGCACGGCATCGCCTCGGTCCAGGTATTGGCGATCCCGACCGTCGGCCTGCTCAGCGCGTCGTCGTCGAACCCGATCCCCTTCATGTAGGCGCGCGCGTGAGCACGGTCTGGACCGTCGAAAACGGTGGCGGAACGGGGGCGGGGAAGCTTGGTCGCGGTCTGGCCGTTGTCGCTCATGCCGTCGAAATCTACTGAGGGCGCAAAGGTCGCGACTGCCGGTTTTCGACAACCGGGAAGGCGAAAATGCTCAACCGAGACCGAAGACGTCCACCGGTCCGGGCCCGGCGCCGATTCCACGCAGGCCGTCCCGCACCGCTTCCGAGGTGACCGTATGGGCCTCTTGTGCAGCCGCAAGCGGGTCCCGGCCAAGGGCCAGAAAGGCAGCAAGCGAGGAGGAATGGGTGCAGCCTGAGCCGTGGGCGGCACCGTCGGGGTACTTCTTTCCGTGGAGCTCCACGACCTCACTGCCGTCGTAGAAGACGTCGATCAACGCCTCGCTGTGGCCACCGGTAACCACCGCTGATTTAGCTCCCATCCCCACCAAGGCTTCGGCCAGCTCCGCCTGGGTCGCGTCCTCCCCCAGCCCCGTCAGAGCCCGCGCCTCGGGAATGTTGGGAGTGACCACAGCCGCCAGCGGCAGCAGCTTCTCCGCCAGCACCCGCCGCGCGCCCTCATCGAGGAGCACCGCCCCGCTCTCGGCGATCATCACCGGGTCGATCACCACCGGCGCCTCCCCCACAAAAGAGAGCGCCTCAACCACCGCCTCCACGGTCTCCACCGTCCCCAGCATCCCGATCTTCACCGCGTCCACGCCGATGTCCTCAGCCACCGCCCGCACCTGGGCAACAATCACCCGCGGCGAAATCGCCTGCACCGCCTCCACCCCCACCGTGTTCTGCGCCGTAATAGCCGTAATCGCCGTCATCCCGTGAACCCCGACTCGCGCAAACGCCTTCAGATCCGCCTGGATGCCGGCGCCGCCACCGGAGTCGGAACCGGCGATGGAGAGGACGGCGGGGATTCGTGAATCAGCCATCGTTCAACCGTACTTTCATTCCTCGGGGTTTCCATTCAAGATTCCTCAAGGGGACGGGGAGATGAAGGCGAAAGAGACGCAAATGAGCATTCTTAAGTCTGGCGGCATCATCACGGCCTTCATCTTGGTCATCGGTGGCCTCATCTATGCGCAAATCGAATGGGGCATCACGGGGTTCACCGGGTCTTATCCGGGAGATGAATTCTTCGAACTTGCCGCTCAAACCATTCCCATCCTTCTGGTGGCCTTGGCTGTGGAGGCACAAGCCCGCCGCCTCGATCGATCTGAAGCCGGAAAGTTGCGTGTTGCCGCGGTCATCCTTCTTGCCCTTGGCGAGACGAGTGCGATTTTGGTTTCGGCCGGTCTCTTCGATCCTGATCCGGGAACCGCACTCTCTAAAGCGTTTGTAGTGGTCACCGCAGGGGGATTGCTGGGCGGCTTCGGAGCCGTCATAGCTGTTGCTTTGGCTCCTTCCCCCAAGCACTCGGAAGAGAGGGAACAAGCGCCGATCGTGCAAGCGCCGACGATTGGTCTTTCGACGAGCGAGCTCGCTTCCCATGGGAGAGTTGACGATCTCCCCCGAGTCATGGCCACCGTCGCGGCTGCCGCCATAGGAGCCCTTCTCTCTATCGCTCTCCTTCAGGCGAAGCGCTGAGAGATCAGGGTCAGGCTTCAGATCCGAGCAGCGTCCGCGAGTAGGTGCCAACGTTGGAGCAGGTGAGGTAGCCGAGGAGCTCTAGGCGGGCTAGGGCTGAGGCGGCGGCGGGGCCGGGGAGATTGGTGGCGGTGGCGACGGCATCGCAGCTGGAGTGGCCGGACTCGACTGAGGTCAGGACGGCTTCTAGGGCGGGGTCTAGCTGAGGGCTGCGGTGCTCGATCTGTTTGCGGCCGGGACCGAGCATGGCGTCGAGGACGTCTTGGGCGTCGCGGATGACGCAGGCGCCGCCGGCGAGAAGGGCGTTAGGGCCGGCGGAGACGCGGGAGGTGACCGGGCCGGGGACGGCGCCGAGGTCGCGGCCGAGGTCGGCGGCGAGGTCGGTCGTGATCAGGGACCCAGAGCGGGCGGCGGCCTCGACGACGATCGTCATTCCAGCCAGGGCAGCCATGATCCGGTTGCGGGCAGGAAAGGTCCAGCGCCAGGGAGTCGCTCCCGGCGGCAGCTCGGAGACCACCAGGCCGACTTCGCAGATCCGCCGCCAGAGCGAGCGGTGGCTGGCGGGGTAGGCGACGTCGGGCCCGCAGCCAAGGACGGCGATCGTCCGTCCGACGTCGACGGCACCGCGGTGGGCGCAGGCGTCGATGCCGAAGGCGAGGCCGCTGACAATCGTCATTCCGGCCGCCGCCAGTTCCCGCCCGAGCTCGCGGGCAATCTCGCGACCGTAGGAGGTGGCGCGGCGGGCACCGACGATCGTCACCGCTTCGAAGGGCTCAAGGCCGTCGAGCAACTTCGGACTGCCGCGGCCGATCAGCGCCCATGGGGCATCCGGGGCATCACGCAACGAGTCTGGGTAGAGATCGCCGTGGCGACAGCAAGCCCAGCACTCGGCCAGCAGTAGCTCTTCCACCAACCGCTCCTCCGGCAGCGCCGCATTCCGCGCCAGCATCTGCTCCCCCACCTTCGGTGCCGCGACCTCGACCAGGTCCTCGTTCGAGAGACGAAGCAGTTCTGGCGAGCGCCTGCCGACCTCGCCGGTGGCGATCTTCTCGATGTAGGGACCGAGAGCGGCAAGCAGCCACGATCGCCGCAGGCATTCGATACAAGCCGTCGGCTCAGCCACGGTCCCGTCTCCGCATCTGCAGGGCCTGTGCCATCTGCTCCTCGCCGATCCCTTCGGCGCCCTCGAGATCCGCGATCGTCTGTGCCAACCGCAGCGCCCGGTCGTGCGCGCGACCGCTGAGCCGCTGCCGCGCGTAGAGATCCGCCAGAAGAGCGGCGGCATCCGAGCTGAGGGTGCAAGTACGCGCCTCCGCCGGCGTCATTTCTGCGTTGCAGCGACCCGGTCCAAGCCGGCGCTCCTGGCGCTCACGCGCCTGGCAGACCCGGTCGCGCACCGCCGCCGACGATTCCCCCGGCGCCCCGCCGATCTCAGCCGCACTCGGCTGGCGCACCGCGGCGAGGATGTCGATCCGGTCCGCCAGCGCCCCGCTCAGCTTCCCCTGGTAGCGCTGTACGTGGTGGGGAGCGCAAGAGCAGTCCGGGTCCGTTTCACCCCGACCACACGGGCAGGGATTTGCCGCGGCGACCAACATGAACCGGCAGGGCAGGCTGCGCTGGCTGCCGGCGCGGGAGATCGACACCTCCCCCGTCTCCAGCGGCGCTCGCAGCGCCTCTAGGGCGTCCCGCCGAAACTCGCAGAGCTCGTCAAGAAATAGAAGCCCGCAATGAGCCAAGGTCGCCTCTCCGGGTCGCGGTGGCGTGCCGCCGCCGATCAGGCCGGCGGCGCTGATCGTGTGGTGCGGGGCCCGGAAGGGCCGGCCCCCGGAGAGACCCGAGCCGAGCCTGCCGCAGGCGCTGGCGATCCGCGCCACCTCCAGCGCCTCGATCGGGGCAAGCGGCGGAAGGATCGACGGCAGGCGACTGGCGGCGAGCGACTTGCCGGCACCAGGCGGGCCTACCATCAGCAGCGAATGACCTCCGGCGGCGGCCACCTCCAGCGCGTGCCGCAGGTGCGGCTGGCCGCGGAGATCGGCCAGGTCGGGGGCGCCAGGAGGCGGATCGAGCTGCAGGGGCAACGATTGCGGTCGCGCCGGCTCCCACTCCCCGGCGACCAGTGCCGGCAGCTGCCCGAGCGCCTCGACCGGCACCACCTCGATCCCCTCCGCCAGCGCCGCCTCCGCCCCGTTCTCGGCCGGCAACACGATCGCCTCCGCCCCGCTCTCCCGCGCCGCCTCGGCCATCGCGAGTGCCCCCTGCACCGAGCGCGTCGAGCCGTCCAGGGCCAGCTCCCCCGCCAGCGCTACTCGCGCCAGCCCCTCCCACTCCAGTTGCCCGGAGGCGCTCAGCAGCGCCGCCGCGATCGCCAGATCCATCCCCGGCCCGGCCTTGCGCAGGCTCGCCGGCGCCAGGTTGACGACGATCCGCCGCAGCGGGAACTCGAAGCCGCAGTTGACCAGGGCCGCCCGCACCCGCTCGCGCGCCTCCCGCACCGCCGCGTCGGGTAGACCGACGATGGTGAAGTTCGGCAGGCCTCGGTGGACGTCCACCTCGACCCGGACCGGGCGGGCGGAGATGCCATCGAGGGTGAAGGTGCGGGCGGTTGCGAGCATGGCGGCGACGCTACGGAGGCAGGTCGCACGCGTGGCGCGCAGATTTCAAGAATTGCGTCCCGGCTCTGTCAATTCTCTGGAACTTTCTGTGTGGGGGGGAGAGTTCGGTGGCCCCGAGCCCTTAAGGGGGCATGACTGACGCCCGCCGCACCACCGGCCAGATCGCCGAGGATCTCGTCTCCGAACGCCTACACGCCGAGGGCTGGGAGATCGTCGAGCGCAACGCCCGCACCCGCTACGGAGAGCTCGACATCGTCGCCCTCGACGGTCGCACCCTGGTCTTCGTCGAGGTCAAGGGCGCTCGCGCCGGCACGAGCTTCGGTCCCGAGAAGCCGATCCTCTCGATCAATTTCACCAAGCAGCGCAAGGTACGCCGGCTTGGCACCGCCTGGATGGCGGAGCGCTGCGACTTCCCGCACTTCAACGAGATCCGCTTCGACGCGGTTGGCGTCACCCTCGACCGCGCTGGGCGCGCCGTCGAGGTCGAACACATCGAAGCTGCGTTCTAGCCCAGCTCTAGCTGCGAGTAAGCCACCGACTGGAACGACCGGCGGTGTAGCGGCGAGATGCCGATTTCCTCGATCGCCTGGCGGTGCTCGGGGGTCGAGTAGCCGACGTGCTCCTCGAACCCCCAGCCTGGGTGCAAGTGGGCGACCTCGCGCATGTAGCGGTCGCGGGTGACCTTGGCAATCACCGAGGAGGCGGCGATCGCGGCGCTGGTCGCGTCCCCCTTGACGACCCGCCGGTGCGGGACCGCGCAGTTCGGCAGGCGGAAGCCGTCGACGAGGGAGATCGCTTCCCCGTCTGGTGGCGCCAGCCGCTCCAGGGCAAGCGAGAGCGCTTCAACATTGGTCACGTGCAGGCCGCGGCGGTCGATCCCGGCGGCGCAGCGCACCACCACGCTGACCCGCTCCGCCGCCCGCAGCACGCACGGGTACATCTCCCAGCGCCGTTCCTCGGTCATCTGCTTGGAGTCGTACAGGCCGCTGAGGGCGCGGCGGTCGGAGTGCGAGATGGACTCGTAGTCGAGCAGCACGGCGGCGGCGACCAGCGGCCCCGCCAGGCAGCCGCGACCGGCCTCGTCGGTGCCAGCTACGTAGCGACTCCCCAAGCCGCGATCGAAGGCGAACAGGCGGCGGCTGCGCGCCAGCCTGCGGCGGTGGTGCTTGCCCGGCTTAGAGCCCGCCGATGCGATCTGGGGGCCAGTAGGTGGCAAAGGCCTCACCGATGATCCAGTCTCGGGGGACGGGTCCCCAGAAGCGGCTGTCGTCGCTTGCCCCACGGTTGTCGCCCATCATGAAGTACATGTCGGGTGGAATCGTGATTTTTCTTGGCATGTTGCAGGCTGAAGAGCTGCCACAGGGGTTGATGTAGGGCTCATCGGTCTTCTCCACCCCGTTGACGACCGGGTGCCCGTCTTTGACCGAGAGCGTGTCCCCCGGCCCGGCGACGATCCGCTTGATGAAGTTCTGGCTCGACTCGCCGGCGGTCGGTTTCGGGCAGGGTTCGCCATTTTTCGGCTGCACCCCGCATTCGGTGCCGTTGTCGGCGCCGGCGGGCGGGTGGAAGACGATGATGTCGCCGATCTTCGGGTCCTTGAGGTGGTAGATGAAGCGGTTGACGAGGACGCGCTGACCGACGTCGAGGGTCGGCTCCATCGATTCGGAAGGGATTTGGTACGGCTTGACGATCCAGGCTTGGATCGCCAGCGCCAGGCCCAAGGCCAGCGCAACGATGACGGCCAACTCGATGAGGCCGCCGCCTTTGGTTTCTGGCTTCGGGATCCGGAGTTTCAGGCTGCCGAGTCCTCGTCGGAGTCGCCGGCCTCTGCCGGCTCCTCGTCCTCGGCTTGCTCAGGCGCTGAAGTGTCCTCGGTCTCCCCGGCCTCGGGCGCATCCGCGTCCGCCTCTGCCGCCGTCTCAGTCTCTGCACTTGCCTCGGGGTCGGCCGGAGCCTCCTCGGCCTCCGCAGCGGCGCCCTCGGCCTGGGCCTCGCCCTCAACCGACGTCGCCGCCGGCACCACTTCCTCCTGGCTGACGCCCTCGGCGTCGACCGCGGTGCTCTCGCCCGACGCTGCCGCGGGCGCCGCGACCACGTCGTCGTCGATACCCCAGCGCCGCTCGGCGACGCGGGCGGCCTTGCCGATGCGACCGCGCAGGTAGTAGAGCTTGGCCCGCCGCACGTCCCCGCGCGCCGCGACCTCGAGTTTCTCGATCTTCGGCGAGTGCAGCGGGAACGTCCGCTCTACCCCGACGCCGAAGGACTGTTTGCGCACGGTGAAGGTCTCGCGCACGCCGGAGCCCTGGCGCCGCAGCACCACGCCCTCGAAGACCTGGATCCGTTTGCGGTTGCCCTCGACCACCTGGAAGTGGACACGCACACGGTCTCCCGGATCGAAATTCGGGAGGCCCTGCTTTAGCTGGGCGCGCTCAATGCTGTCGATTACGGAGCTCATTTGACGAGAAAAAACCGCCGGACCCAGTGCGGGAGCCGCGCGGTCGCGGAATGGTAGCCCAAAGGGGCTAAGCGGCACCTTAAGGGCTGCTCAGCGCGAGCTCTTTTTCTCCTGCTCGTAGGCCTCGGCCCGCTGGCGACTCTGCTCCAGACGCCATTGGCGCACCTTCTCGTGGTCGCCGGAGAGCAGGATCTCGGGCACCTCCCAGCCGCGATAGTTGGGCGGACGGGTGAAGTGCGGGTACTCGGGCATCCCCTCCAGGGCGTGGCTGAAGGACTCCTCGACGGCGGAGTCCTCGTGGCCGAGGGCGCCGGGGAGCTTGCGCATGATCACGTCGGCGACGACCATCGCCGGCAGCTCGCCGCCGGCGAGGACGTAGCGGCCGATCGAGAGCTCGTCGTCGGCGAGGTGCTGGTGGACGCGGTCGTCGAAGCCCTCGTAGCGGCCGCAGAGCAGGGCGACGTGCGGCTCGGCGACCAGTTCGTCGGCGATCGGGTCGTCGAGCACCGGGCCCGTTGGCGAGAGCAAGACGATCCGCGGCCGTGGTCCTTCGCCGTAGGCGGCCTGCAGCGCCGCGTCGACGACGTCGACCCGCAGCACCATCCCGGCGCCGCCGCCGTAGGGGGAGTCGTCGACCTGGCCGGCGCCGAGCGGCGTCGTCTCGCGGTAGTTGATGAGGTTGAGCTCGTTGCCCTCACGCAGCGCGTTCTGGACCGAGCGCTGCGACCGGAACCAGTCGAAGGCCTCCGGGAAGAGGGTGAAGACGTCGAGTCGCACCCTCAGTCGAGGATGTCGACAATCACCCGGCGGTCGATCCGCACCGCGGCGGCCTTGGCGATCGTGCGGATCGCGTTGGCGATCCTCCCACCCTTGCCGATCACCCGGCCGAGGTCGCCCTCGGCGACGCTGATCTCGTAGATGAGGTCGCCATCCTCTTCCAGCTCCTCGACCACAACCGCCTCTGGCTCCTCGACGAGGGCCTTGACGAGGAACTCGAGCAGCTCCGTCATCGGCGCGAGCTGCCTAGCTGCCGGAGGCCTTGATGCCCTTGGTCCGCAGCAGGGTCGCCACGGTCTCCGAGGGCTGGGCGCCGTGCTCGAGCCAGTGGCGAGCGCGCTCCTCATCGATGTTGATCGTCGAGGGCTCGGTCTGCGGGTTGTACTGGCCGATCGTCTCGATCGTGCGCCCGTCGCGGGGCGAACGTTTGTCGGCGACGACGATGCGCCAGATCGGGTTCTTCTTCGAACCCACTCGTCTAAGTCTGATTCGGACTGCCATAGGGTCGGGCAGATTAGCGTCTTCGCATCTTGGGACGCGGTGCGCGCTGGTTCCCGCCCGCCAGCTGGGACATCTGCTGCGGGGTCGGCATCTGCCCGTTGGCCATCGCTTTCATCATCACTTTCATCTGGTCGAACTGCTTGACCAGGTTGTTCACCTGCTGGACTTTGGTCCCGGAGCCGTTGGCGATCCGTTTGCGGCGGGAGCCGTTGATGACCCCCGGATTGGCCCGCTCCTTCGGCGTCATCGAGAGGATGATCGCCTCGACCCGGTCGAGCTCGCGCTCGTCGACATCGGCGTTCTTCAGCTGCTTCATTGCCCCCATCCCCGGCAGCATCCCGATGATTCCGCTCAGCGGGCCCATTTTGCGGACCTGCTTCATCTGCTTGAGGAAGTCCTCCAGGGTGAACTGGTCGCGACGCATTTTCTCCTGCATCGCCTCGGCTTCGTCTTCGTCGACCTGCTGCTCAGCTTTCTCGATCAGGCTGAGCACGTCGCCCATGCCGAGGATGCGCTGGGCCATGCGGTCGGGGTGGAACTTGTCGAAGTCCTCGATCTTCTCGCCGGTCGAGGCGAAGAGGATCGGCTTGCCAGTCACCGCCTTGACCGAGAGGGCGGCGCCGCCGCGGGCGTCGCCGTCGAGCTTGGTCATGACGACGCCGTCGAACTCGGCCACCTCGGCGAAGGATTCGGCGACGCCGACGGCGTCCTGGCCGGTCATCGCGTCGACGACGAGGAGGACGTCGTGCGGGCGGGTCTGCTTGCGGATCTTCGCCAGCTCGGCCATTAGGTCCTGGTCGATGTGGAGGCGGCCGGCGGTGTCGACGATCAGCACGTCGCGGCGCTCGGCGCGGGCTTCGTCGAGGGCCCAGGAGGCGATGTCGACTGGGTCGGCCTCGGTGCCGCGCTCATACACGTGGGCGCCGGCGCGCTTGCCCATCGTCACCAGCTGCTCGACCGCGGCCGGGCGGTAGACGTCGCAGGCGGCGAGCGCCACGTCTTTGCCCTGTTTGCCGAAGAACTGGGCGAGCTTGGCGCAGGCGGTCGTCTTACCCGAGCCCTGCAGGCCCGCCATCAGGATTACGGTCGGCCCGCTGGAGGCCATCGCCAGCTCCGAGCCGGTACCGCCCATCAGCGCGGCCAGCTCCTCGTTGACGATCTTCACCACCTGCTGGCCCGGGTCGAGGCTCTCCAGCACGTCCGAGCCGAGGCAACGCTCCTTCAGCGTCTTCGTGAAGGCTTTGACGACTTTGAAGTTGACGTCCGCCTCGAGCAGCGCGAGCCGGATCTCCCGCATCGCCGAGTCGACGTCGGACTCGCTCAGTTTCCCGCGCGAGCGGACCTCGGAGAGGGTCGACTGCAGGCGTTCTGAGAGCTGGTCGAACATCGTCGAGTCAGCTTAGAGGGGCTACTCGGCGAGCAGCGCTTTGGCGTAGTCGCCGGGGTCGAAGGGGCGCAGGTCCTCGAGGGTCTCGCCGATGCCGATCAGCTTCACCGGGATGCCGAGGTCGGAGGCGATCGCGAGGGCGATGCCGCCGCGGGCGGTGCCGTCGAGCTTGGTGAGGACGACGCCGTCGACTTCGACCGCCTCGGAGAAGACTTTGGCCTGGCGGAGGCCGTTCTGGCCGGTGGTGGCGTCGATCGAGATCAGGGTCTCGTGCGGGGCCTCGGGGATCTGCTTCTGGATCACCCGGCGGACCTTGGCCAGCTCCTCCATTAGGTTGCTCTGGGTGTGGAGGCGGCCGGCGGTGTCGACGATGACAACGTCGGCGCCGCGGGCACGGGCGGCGTTGATCGCGTCGTAGGCGACCGCACCAGGGTCGGACCCCTCTTCGCCGCGGACCAGCTCCGCGCCGGCGCGCTCGGCCCAGGTTTCGAGCTGCTCGGCGGCGGCGGCGCGGTAGGTGTCGGCGGCGGCGAGGATGACACTGAGGCCCATCTCCTTGCTGAGGTGCCAGGCGACCTTGCCGATCGTCGTCGTCTTCCCGGTACCGTTGACCCCGACCATCATCAGGATTGCCGGCTCAGCGCTGAGGTCCATCGGCGCCCGGCCGGTCGAGGCGACCTCAGCGAGGATCTCGATCAGCCGATCGCGGACGGCGACCCCGTCCATGGGAATGGACCCCGACTCGACCTCCTGCTCCAGTCGCTCCACCACCGCGGCCGTAGTCGGCGCCCCGACGTCCGCGAGGATCAGCGCCTCCTCCAAGAGCTCCCAGGTCTCGTCGTCGATCCGATCGAAAAGACTGGCCGAGATCTCCTCGGTCAGCGCCTGGCGGCTTTTCGAAAGGCTCTCCCGCAGCCGTTTGAAGACCCCACGCCGCTGCTCCGGCGCCTCCTCTTCAGCCGTAGCCACGGCTGAAGGACTCCGCGCCCCCAAGTCAACGATCTCCTGCCAGCTCGTAGCCATGGCGAAGAAAGGTAGCGGGCGCTAGGCGACGGCGGAGAGGGTGCTGCCGCCTTCGTCCTGCTCGTCCTCAGCCACTTCTCGCGGCAACTTCCTCGAAACGACCTTGGTGACGCCGTCCCCGCCCATGCTGACCCCGTAGAGGACGTCGGCGGCGTCCATCGTCCGTTTCTGGTGGGTGACGATGACGAACTGGGCGCGGTCGGAGAAGCGGCGGATCAGCTGCAGGAAGCGGTCGATGTTGGCGTCGTCGAGGGCAGCCTCGACCTCGTCGAGGATGTAGAAGGGGCAGGGGCGGGCGAGGAAGACGGCGAAGACGAAGGCCAGCGCCACCAGCGACTTCTCGCCGCCCGAGAGCAGCGAGAGTTTGCGCGTCGACTTGCCCGCCGGGGTGACCTCGATCTCGACCCCGAACTCTTCGCGCTGCTCTTCCTCCTCCTCGGGCTCCGGCTCGGCATCGCTCGGCACCTCCTGCTCGCCAGCCGGGCGCTCGTCGTCGCGAACCGGCCGTAGGCTGACGCGGCGCAGGCGCCCGCGCCCACCCGGAAAGAGGTGCTCGACCATCTCCTCGAAGTTCTTCGCGGTCGCCTCGAAAGTCGTCTCGAAGGCGCGCTCGATCTCCTCGTCGATGTCGCGGATCAGCGACTCCAGCTCGCGCATCGAGCGCTCGATGTCCTCGCGCCGAGCCTGCAGTGCCTCGACGTGCTCGCGCGCTTCGTCGTACTCCTGCTCGGCCAGCGGGTTGACCGGGCCGATCTGCGCCCGCCGCCGCTCCAGCCGCTCCAGGCGCTTGTCGATCTCCGCCCGCCCCTCGTCGGTCAGGGCCTCGGTGGCCGGGGGGATCTCCTCGCCGAGCCGCTCGGCGATCGAGGCCAGATCGCGCTCGGCCTCCGCCCGCCGGTCGCCGAGGTGGGCGGCCTCGACCTCGGCCCGGGTCAGCTCGTCGGAGGTCTTCTTCATCTCGGCCTGCAGCTCGAACTCCTGCTGCGAGCAGGTGCGCAGTTCTTCGGCGATCTCGTCGCCGTCGTCCTTGCCACCGACCACCTTTTGCTCGATCTGCTCGACCCGGGCGCGGATCGCCGCGCCGGCCGCTTCCGCCGCCTTCAGCGCCGAGCGGACGTCGTCGAGCAGCGCCTCGCCGGCAGCCAGACGTGCACGCATCGCCTCGCGGTGGCGCTCTCCCAGTAGCCCCTCGGCCCGTTTCGCGTGCCGGGAAGCACGCTCGGCCCCGGCGCGGACATCGCCGAGGGCGGCCTCGCGCGCGGCCTCGGCGGCGTCGCCGGAGCGAGCGACGCTCAGTCCCTCGCCCGCGGTCCGCAGCCCGGCGTCGATCTCCCCCAACTCCTCTTCCAGCTTCCGCGCCCGTTCGCCGGGGGCCGACCCCGGGCCGACGTCGAGCGTCAGCGGGCCCAGCTCGGTGCGCAGCTTCTCCAGCCCGGCCTCCACCTCGGCCTCGCGGCTGGAGAGGTTGGCGACCCGCACCGCGACCCGCTCCTGGTCGCCGCGCAGCTTGGTCAGCAAGCCCCAGGCCTGGGTCCGAGCCCGGTCGCGGTCGGCGAAACGCTCCTCGGCCGCCGAGCGGCGTTTGGAGACCTCGGCCAGGCGCTCCTCGAGCTTCTCTCGCACCCCGCGCGCCTGTGCCGCCGCCTTTTCGGCCGCGGCGGCGCGGTCGGCGCCGAAGCGCAGCTCCTCGGAGACCAGTTGCGCCCGCAGGCCCAGCTCCTCGCGCTCGATCCGCGCCCCCAGCTCGGCCGCCTGCGCCTGGCGCTTCAGCGGCCGCAGCCGCGCCCGCGCCTCGCGCTCGACGTCGAGCGCCCGGTCGAGGTTGTCGCGCGCCGAGCGCAACTTCAACTCGGCCCGCCGACGCCGTTTGCGGTGCTTGCCGAGCCCCGCTGCCTCCTCGACCAGCAGCCGCCGCTCGCGCGGTTTCGAGTGCACGATCGTCTCCACCCGGCCCTGGCTGATCACGGAGTGCATCTCGCGGCCGAGGTTGGTGTCGGAGAGGACGTCGGTGACGTCGGTGAGGCGGCAGCGGGCGCCGTTCAGCCGGTAGCCGCTGTCGCCGGCGCGGTCGAGCCGCCGCTCGACGGCAATCTCGGAGAACTCGCTGGCGGCGCGGCCGTCGGAGTTGTCGATCGTAACCTCGACCTCGGCGGCGCGGCGCTGGCCGATGCCTTTGCCGCCGGCGGAGATCACGTCCTGCATCGAGGCGCCGCGGATCGCCCCCGGGCTCTGCTCGCCCAGCGCCCAGAGCACGGCGTCGGTGATGTTGCTCTTCCCCGACCCGTTGGGGCCGACGATCACGCTGACGCCGGGGGAGAACTCCAGGGTCGTCCGCTCCGGGAAGGACTTGAACCCCTTCATCGAGATCGATCTCAGATACATCCGTGCGCTCCTCGCATCCCCCAAAGGCTCTCGCCCGGATCGGACGCAACTGCGGGGCGATTAACCCCCAAGATGCGCCAAAGCCTCCTCGGCGGCGAGCTGCTCGGCGGCCTTCTTGCTCCGCCCTGTCCCCGTACCGACCCGCTCGGAATCGACGACCGCGGCTACCTCGAAGGTTCGCCGGTGCGGGGGCCCAGTCGCCGCGATCACCTCATAGGTTACGCGGGCGCCGCGCCGGGCCAGCAGCTCTTGCAGAGCGGACTTGAAATCGATCCGGGTCTCGGAGGCGAGCTCGATCCGCGGCTCGAACGCATCCGCCACCGCCTCGGCGGTCCGCTCGAAGCCGAAAGCCACATAACAGGCGCCGATCAGCGCCTCGGTCGCCTCCGGCAACGGACGACCGCCTTCGAGCAGGGTCTCGGCCGGGATCGCCGCGACCATGTCGTCGGGCTCGTTCTCGCGCAGCATGTCAGGTACCCCCAGCTGCAGCCCCACGTCGGCGCAGGAGACGCCGCTGACGGTCTGGTTGTGGACCTTGGTCAGGCCGCCCGCCGCCAGGTCCTCGAAGCTCTCGAAGACGCGGGTCGCGACGGCGAGGCCGAGGACGCTGTCGCCGAGGAAGGCGAGGCGCTCGAAGGAATCGACCCGGTGCTCGGTCCAGGAGGAGTGGGTCAACGCCTGACGGCGCAGGTCGTCGGGCAGCTCGGCGATCAGCGCCGAGAGCGGGGCAACCGGCGAGTCTGGGTCCGCTGCCAAGGCCTTAGGCGGGAGCGTGCTCCAGCACGAAGCCGACCGCGTCGCCGACCGTCTTGATGTGGGTCGCCTGCTCCTCGCTGACGGCGACGCCGTAGCGGTCCTCCAGCTCCATCACCAGCTCGTAGAGGTCGAGCGAGTCGGCGTCGAGGTCCTCCTTGAAGCGGGTCCCCTCGTCGATCCGCCCGATGTCGACTTCGAGCTCCTCGGCGAGGTGCTCGCGAACCAGGGTGAGGACCTCGTCGCGCGTCATCTGCGCTGACTTGTTTATCACGGAGTTATCGCCGCCCCATCACGCGCTGTCTTCGGCAGCGAGCGCGCCGCGCCCGGCTCCGCCCTCGGCCAGCAGCGCAGCGGTGCGGCCGACGGCGTCGACCTCGGCGCAGCGGGCGGCGAGGCGGACCGCGTTGGCGATGCCCTCGGGGCCGGCGCTGCCGTGGCCGACGACGGCGATCCCGCGCAGGCCGAGCAGGATCGCGCCGCCGGTGGTGTCGGGGTGGAACTCGCGGCGGAGGCCGTTCAGCGCCGGTTTCAACAGCAGGCCACCGACGGCGGCGACGGGATTGGAGCGGGCGGCGTCGCCGACGGCTGCGGCGACGGTCTTGGCGGTGCCCTCAAGCAGCTTCAACGCGATGTTGCCGGTGAAGCCATCGGTCACGACCACGTCAACCGCTGCGGCGGGCAGATCGCGGCCCTCGACGTTGCCGGCGAAGCTGATCCCGGGGGCCTGGCTGAGCAGGCGGTGCGCCTCGACCACCTCCTCGCGCCCCTTGCCCGACTCCTCGCCGACGGTAAGCAGGCCGACCGAGGGATCGCGGACGTCGAGGACGGCGGCGCTGAAGGCGGCCCCGAGAAAGGCGAACTGGACGAGGTGCTGGGCGCGGACCTCGACGTTGGCGCCGACATCGAGGAAAAGCACGGGTTTGCCGGGGACAGGGATCTGGACCGCGAGCGCCGGCCGCTGCACGCCCTTGAGGCGGCGCAGGCCGAAGGTGGCAGCGGCCATCGTCGCCCCGGTCGAACCGCAACTGACCAGCGCCGCCGAGTTGCCCGCGGCGACGTCGGCGGCGGCGCGCACGACCGAGGCCTCCTTTTTCGCCCGCACGGCCGGGACCGGGTCCTCGTCATTGGCGATCGACTCGGTGGTGTCGATCGCCTCGACGCCCTCGTCCCCCGCGAGGCCGAGCGCGCGCTGCGGCCCGAAAACCCGCACGCCGATCCCGTCGGCCGCAGCCAGTCGCGCCCCTTCCGCGAGCACGTCGAAGCCCTGCTCCGCCCCGTAACCGTCGAGGGCGACCGTAACCGCGCGGCCAGGCGCCACGGCTACTCGCTACTCGTCGTGGGTGTGGCCGGCCGTCGGATCTTTGATCCGCTGGGCGACGACCTCGCGACCCGCGTACGTCCCGCAGTTCTTGCACATCCGATGCGGCAGCCGCGGCTCGTGGCAGCGCGGGCAACGGTTGATCGTCGCCTTGCCTGCCTTGTGCTGGGCGCGGCGCTTATCCCTGCGTGCGCTGGAAGTTCTCTTCTTAGGTACGGCCATCGGTCGCGGGATGGTACAGGGCTCGGGCCTCAGTAGAGCGCCCGCACCACCGCCAGGTCGTCCGCTTGCCAGGCGATCTCGCCGTCGCACCACTCCGCCAGGTCACTTGCGGTCTCCGGGAAGTCGTAGTCCTCGTCGATCGGCGTGACCTGTACATCGGCTTTGACGACGTCGCCGATCACGAAGGAGCGGGCTTGCTCACGGACCTGGCGGAAGAGGTTCTTCTTCTGCTCCGCCTGCAGGTGGTGGATCGAAAGGACGCCGATGACGAGGTCCCAGGGGCCCTCGGGCAGGGGGTCCTCCATCCGCGCCAGCTGCACGTCGTCGTAGTTCGCGCGCGCCCGGAAGACCATGTCGGCGCTGGAGTCGAGCCCGATCACCCAGGCATCCGGATAGGCCTCGAGCAGGCGGCGGGTCGTTTCCCCCGTCCCCATCCCCAGCTCCAGCACCCGCTCGGGCGGGAAGGGAATCGCCGCAATCGCCTGCTCCTGCAGTTCGTCGTAGCGCGGGACCTCGGAGCGGATCAGCTCCGAGTAGGTGTCCGGTTTCCAGTGGAATTGGCTCATTTCGTAACCTCGGGTGGAAGTCGTCCATCGTAAGTCCCAACGCAGCGGAGGTGCGGAAATGGCCCAAGAGCCAATGACGACCATCGATCTATCGCGCCTCTCGCTTGCCCATGGCGAGGGCAAGCGGCTGGAAGTGCCGGTCGCGCTCGAGCCCTTCGAGCTGGCAGGCCAGACCTACAAGCCCGAGCCCTGGTCCCCGACGGTGCGGCTCGAGGTCTCCCGCCCCAGCAACGGCTTCGCCTTCCGGCTCAACTTCCCGGTCCACCTCGAAGGACCGTGCATGCGCTGCCTCGAGCCGGCCGCCCTCGACCTCGAGATCGAGGCGCGCGAGATCGACCAGGCCGGGACCGACGATCCCGAGCTGCGCAGCCCCTACGTCGCCGATGACGAGCTCGACCTCGGCCGCTGGGCGCACGACGCCACCATCCTCGCCCTCCCGACCCGCATCCTCTGCCGCACCGACTGCGCCGGCCTCTGCCCCGTCTGCGGCGAGTCCCTGAACGACAACCCCCACGAGCACGAGGCCGCAACCGACCCACGTTGGTCAGCACTCAAAGATCTAAAGCTCGAGTAGTGCTTTAGGGCTGCTGGTCGAGCTCGGGCTGCGGTTCCTCCTCGCGCCCGGCGAGCCGGTCGCGGCCGCGCTGCACGGCGGCGAGGAACTTCTGCAGGTTCACTTCAAGGGTGTTGAGGATCTCGTCGGCGTAGTCCTCGGCGCCGAGGCGGATTTCGCGCTCGCGGGTGCGGGCGTCCTCGACGATCTCGTCGGCGGCGCGCTCGGCCTGCTTGGTGACCTCCTCGTCGGAGATCAGGCGGGCCTGCTGCTCGCGGGCCTCGCGGACGATCCGCTCCGCCTCGCGTTTGGCCTCCGCCAGCATCTCCTGGCGCTCCTTGACGATCCACCGCGCCTGCTTGATCTCCTCGGGGATCGTCGCGCGCATCTGATCGAGGAGGTCATAGATCTCCTCGCGATCCACGCGCACCTGATCCGTCAGAGGGACGGGACGGGCGTTGTGGACGACGTCGTCCAGCTTGTCAATGAGGACCAGAACGTCCATTTTCAGGTCGTAAGCCTACGTGTATGCGGGGGTTTTGGTGTGGATGCGTGCGAAGAAGCAGTTTTTTGCAATGCGGCGCCCAACGAGACGGACTGGTCCTTCACAGCCTACCTGTCGCCCAGGCGGTCAGCCAGCGCGGTGGCGACCGACGCTGGAACGAGGTCGGAGACGTTGCCCTTGAAGGTGGCCATCTCCTTCACTCCGGTGGACGAGAGGAAGCTGTAGTGGGGCGAGGCGATTACGTAGATGCTCTCGATCCCCGGGTCGAGCTTGCGGTTGAGTTGGGCCATCTCGAACTCGTACTCGAAGTCGGAGATCGCCCGCATCCCCTTGACGATCGCCTTGGCCCCGTTTTCGCGGGCGAACTCGACCAGCAGGTTGGCGAAGATCTGCACCTCGACGTTGGCGAGGTCGGCCGTTGCCTCCTCGATGAACGCCTTCCGCTCCTCGGCGGTGAAGAGAGTCTTGTCCTTGCGGATCGGGTTGTTGACGACGCCGACGACGACGCGATCGAAGACGTTCGAGGTGCGGGTGATGATGTCGAGGTGGCCATTGGTGACCGGGTCGTAACTGCCCGGGCAGACGACCGTCCCGTTGCGCTCGCTCACTGGGCGGCCTCTCTGTAAATGGTGACGTCGGCGGCGCCGTAGCGGCGCTGGCGCAGCGGCTCCAGCGAGTCGACCCGCAATGGTCGGCGGGCGCCGCTCTCGATCACGGCGCGGCCGTTCGGGGCAAGCAGCATCGGCAGGTGTTGGTTCAGGTCACGAGACACAGGGTCGGCGAGTCTATAAGGGGCATCGACGAAGACGAGGTTGAACTTTCCCGCTGCAGGTGCCAACGAAACCTGGTGTAGCCAGCGACCGACGTCGGCGCGGACCAGCTCAACCCGCTCGGCGAGGCCAAGGCGCTGGACGTTGCCGAGCGCCGGCCGCGTGTCCTGGTCGACGAGGACGGCGCGCTCGGCGCCGCGGGAGAGCGCCTCGATCGCCAGCGCCCCGGTGCCGCAATAGAGATCGAGGACGCGGGCCCCTTCGACCCGGTCGCCGAGGGCGGAGAAGATCGCCTCGCGGACGCGGTCGGAGGTCGGCCGCACCTTCCAGCCTTTGGGGGCGACGAGGCGTTGTCCCTTGAGATCTCCGGCGATGATTCTCATCGACAGAGAGCTTCGCTCATAACGGGATCGGGTCGGCGGCACCGGCGCCGAAGCGTCGGTGGGCGGCGTCGAGGAGTGGGCCGAGGGCTGGGTCCGAGAGAGAGCCGTGGCGGCGCAGCAGCGCGATGACCTCGCGCTGAGCTTCGATCAGCTGCGGCCCGTCCTCGGGCAGCTTGGCGACGGCGAAGCGGGGCAGGCCGCTCTGGCGAGTGCCGAGGATCTCCCCCTCGCCCCGCAGTTCGAGGTCCTTCTCGGCGAGCTTGAAGCCGTCGCTCTGCTCAACCACCGCCTGCAGCCGTTGCTGAGCCAGCTCACCCGCCTCTTCGGCGAAGAGCAAGCACTGGCTCGGGTGCTCGCCACGGCCGACACGGCCGCGCAGCTGGTGCAGCTGCGAGACGCCGAAGCGCTCCGCCCCCTCGATCACCATCACGGTCGCGTTGGCGACGTCGATCCCGACCTCGATCACGGTGGTCGAAACCAGCACGTCGGTCTCGTGGGCGGCGAAGGCGCGCATTGCCTCTGCCTTCTCCTCCGATCGCATCTGCCCGTGCAGGAGGCCGACGCGGAAATCGTGCAACTCCCCCGCCCGCAGCCGCTCCGCCTCGACCGCGGCTGCTTTACCCGCCATTTTCTCCGACTCGCTGACCAGCGGGCAGACGACGAAGGCCTGGCGCCCCTCGCGCAGCTGCTTGCGCAGGAACTCGAAGGCTTCGCCGCGCTGCTCTTCGGAGACGAGGTGCGTGCTGATCGGTTGCCGCCCGGCCGGCAGCTCGTGCAGGGCGGTGGTGTCGAGATCGCCGTAGGCGGTGAGCGAGAGCGTGCGCGGGATCGGCGTCGCGGTCATGTGGAGGACGTGCGGCGCCATCCCCTCCACCCCCTTCTCGTCGAGGGCCCGCCGCTGGCCGACGCCGAAGCGGTGCTGCTCGTCGACGACGCAGAGGCCGAGGCGGGCGAACTTGACGGTGGGCTCGATCAGGGCATGGGTCCCGACGAGCAGGCCGAGCTCGCCGCTGGAGAGGCGGTCGAGGGTTTCGCGGCGGCGCGGTGCCCGGGTCGAGCCGGTCAGCAGCGCGAACGGCGTCGCCTCTTCGGCGAGCAGCCTGCCGAGGGTGATCGCGTGCTGCTCGGCGAGCGTCTCGGTCGGCGCCATCAGCACCGCCTGGTAGCCGGCTTCCAGCGCCCGCAGCATCGAGTAGAGGGCGACGACGGTCTTGCCGGAGCCGACCTCACCCATCAGCAGTCGCTGCATCGGCTCGCCGGAGTCGAGGTCGGTCTCGATCTCGTCGAAGGCTTTGAGCTGGTCGGCGGTCGGCTCGAAGGGAAGCGACTCGAGCCAGCGGCCGACGAGGTCGCCCGGCTTGCCGAAGCGCGGCGCCGGGCGCGCCGTACGGTGGGTGCGCTTGCGGGTGGCGAGCAGCGCCTGGTGGAGGAAGAGCTCTTCGAAGCCGAGGCGCTTGCGGGCCTCGTCGACTTCCTCCGATTCCTTCGGGAAGTGGACGGCGCGAAGGGCGTCGCATACCCCGGCAAGCCGTCGGCGGGCTCGCAGCTCGCTGGGCAATCCCTCGATTGCGTTCTGGGCCAGGTCGACGGCCTGGGCAACCCAGTCGCGGATCTGTTGGGGGCGGATGGTTTCCGTCGCCCCATGAATAGGGACCATGGTTTCTGGCTGCGGGGCCTGACGAGGGCTGATCGGGGACCCCTGCGCAGGATGCTCGGGGTCCCCGGCGCCCTCGCCACCCGCAGAAGAAAGGAGCTCCCATTCACGAACAGCAAGACCCCGGCCTGAGTATTTCCCCGTGAGGAGAAGCTCCGTGCCGGGGGTCAGCTTCGAGGCGACCCAGGGTTGGTTGAACCACGTCGCGCGAACGTGGCCGGTTTCGTCGCCTACTTTGACGCTGACCATGCGGAGGCGGCCTTTGCGGAAGGGGCAGGGCTGGGCGCCCTGGACCTCTACTTGGACAGTTGCGGTCTCTCCCGGCTGGAGATCACCCAGCTGCCGGATCCGCAGATCGCGGTGGCGTCTCGGAATGTGGAAGAGGAGGTCGCCGACGGTGCGGATGCCGGCTTCGGCTGCCGCTTCGGCCGTTTTCGGACCGATCCCTTTCAGGGCACCGAGGCCCTGCTCCAGGACGCTCGCGCGTGGCCAGTGAACGGGGGCGTCGAGCAGGTCGCCGCGCTCTAGCTCCCGGGCGCCGGCGAAGGAGCGGACTACTGGGCGGCCAGGAGCCACCACCAGCTCGGCTGCCCCCCCTCGTGGGTCTCGACCTCGACGCCGTCGGGGACGTGGACGTCGATCTCCCCCAGCGCGATCGGCGCCCCCTCGCCGGCGATGATCGTGACGATCTCCGCCTCCTCGGCGAGGGGCTGGAGGGTCTTCTCCAGGGTCGAGCCGGCGCCGCCGTAGGCGACGATCTCGCCGTCGACGAAGCCGACCGCGTCGCCCTTCTTGAATCGCCCCTGGGCGTCGTCGCGGGCGGCCGGGGCGACGCCGCCGATCGCAATCCCCTCGATCGCCGCCCCCAGCCGCTCGGCGTTCTCATCCAGTGAGGCCTCGGGGTCGAGCTCGACCAGGGCCAGAAGGCTCGCCTGCTGCGACGTCGCCGGCACCACCCGCGCCGGCTTGTCCGACAGTTCGCAGGCGCGCTCGGCGGCCATGATCACGTTCGATGAGCTGGGCAGGACGAGGACCTCGTCGCTGGGAACGCTGTGGATGCCCGCGAGCAGCTCGTAGGTCGAGGGGTTGAGGGTCTCGCCGCCGGGGACGACGTGGGCGCCGAGCCCACCGAAGAGCCGCTGCAGGCCGTCGCCGGCGGCGACCGCGACCACCCCGGTGCGCCCGACGGCGCCGAGGCGAGCCTCGCGTTCGGCCACCTGCTCACGCATGTCGGCGACGTCGAGGTTGGTCACCTCGCCGACCCCGTCGAAGACCGCGACCGCAGCCTCGGGCTCGTCGGTGTGGACGTGGACCTTGAGGGTGACGTCGTCGCCGACGACGAGGACCGAATCGCCGAACTTCTCCAGCCGCGGCAGGTAGGTGCGGTTTTCGAGCCCAGTCCCCGAGACGATGAAGTTGGTGCAGTAGCGGTAGCGGCTGTCCTCGTGATGGGGCAGGCTGCGGCGCGGCGGCTCATGGTGCGGGACCTCGGGCAGCGCCGCCCCATCGCCGCGGAGGCCGGCGACGACACCGGCAAGGATGAGCACGAGGCCGTGACCGCCGGCGTCGACGACACCGGATTCGCGCAACACCTCCAGCTGCTCGGGCGTGCGGGCGACCGCGCGCTCCCCGTCTTCGATCGCTTTCTCCAGCACCTCGGCGAGCACCGCGTCCTGCTCCTCGGCGCTGACGTCGCGGCCGAGCCGTTGCTTGTCCCGCTCGAGCCGGGCGAGCTGGCGGGAAAGCGAGTGGGCCATCTCGCGGAAGACGGTCAGCATCGTCCCCTCGGCCGGCTCCCGTACCGAGTCGTAAGCGGCGTCGGCGGCCTTGGCGAAGGCGGCGGCGACGAGCGTTGGGTCGATCAGCTCGCCGGGACGGCTGGCGAGCTCCTCGGCGGCGCCGCGGACGATCTGGCTGAGGATGACGCCGGAGTTCCCCCGGGCGCCCATCAGCGCCGCCCGCGCCAGCGCTTGGACCAGCTCGGTGCGACCGACCTCGTCGACTTCCTGGCCGTCGAGATGGTCGAGCTCTTCCATCACCGCGCGCAGCGTCATCGCCATGTTGTCGCCGGTGTCGCCGTCGGCGACCGGGAAGACGTTGAGGTCGTTGACCTCCTGGCGGCGCGCCTCCAGCGAGGCATAAGCAGAGCTGATTACCCGTCGGAACCGGGCGATCTGGGGTTCGGGCATCTCCGAAGAATCTATTCCCCAGCCGCGACGGGTAGATGTGTCACACGCACCCGCCTGCAGCATTGGTACGTTGCCCGTTCCAATGCGTCGCTTTGCCAGTTGGATCACCAGTCACCGCAAGACCGTCATCGCCGGGTGGATCGTCGCCCTGATCGCGATCGGGATGGCCGCGAGCTCGGTCGGGTCGGATTTCTCCGAAGAATTCAGCCTGCCCAGCTCCGACTCCAAGGACGCCCTCGACCTGCTCGAAAACCGCTTCCCCGCGCAGGCGGGCGACACGGTGCAGATCGTCTACAAGGCCGAAGGCGGGGTCGAATCGCCGGCGGTGAAGCGCGAGATGGAAGGCGTCTTCAAGAAGGTCGTCGCCCTCCCCCACGTCAGCGAAGTCTCCAGCCCTTACGAAAAGGGCGGCGCCGGGGCGGTCAGCAAGGACGGCGAAATCGCCTACGCGACCGCCCAGTTCAACGTCACCACCGACAAGCTGAACGACGGCGAAGTCAAGAAGATCGTCGACACGGCGCAGGCTTCGAGCGGCGACGGGCTCCAGGTGGAGGTCGGCGGTTCGCCGGTCGAGGAAGTCCGCGGCGAAGAAGAAGAAGAAAGCTCCTCGGAGGGGATCGGAGTCCTGGCGGCGATCGTGGTTCTGCTGATCAGCTTCGGCTCGGTGGTCGCGATGGGGCTGCCAATCCTGACGGCGCTGTTCGCGCTCGGGGTCGGGATCAGTGTGATCACGCTCTTCACCCACGTCTTCAACACGGCGAATTTCGCGCCGCAGCTGGCGTTCATGATCGGGCTCGGCGTCGGGGTCGACTACGCCCTCTTCATTCTCGCCCGCTTCCGCAACGGCCTCGACGAGGGGCTCGACAAGCGCGAGGCGGCGATCGCCGCCGTCGACACCGCCGGCCGGGCGGTGCTCTTCGCTGGGATCACGGTGATCATCTCGCTGATGGGGATGCTGCTGCTCGGGCTCCCCTTCCTCTATGGAGTGGCTACCGCGGCGGCGATTGCGGTCCTCTTCACGATGATCGCGGCGCTGACGCTGCTGCCGGCGCTGCTCTCGCTGGTCGGCAACTGGGTCAACCGGCTGCGCATTCCCTTCCTCGGCAGCGGCGCCCGCAGCATCGACGAAAACAGCTGGTGGTTCCGCTGGAGCGGCCGCATCCAGCGGCGGCCGTGGGTCGCGGCGCTGATCTCCGGCGGCATCCTGATCGTCCTCTGCATCCCCACGCTCTCGCTGCGGCTCGGCACCAACGACGCCGGGACCGACCCGGCGGGGACGACGACGCGCGAAGCGTACGACCTGCTCGCCGAAGGCTTCGGGCCGGGCTTCAACGGCCCGTTCGTGCTCGCCGCGGAACTGCCGGAAAAGGGGAACGACGAAGCTCTGCAGGACCTGCGGACGCAGCTGAAGAGCGAAGAGGGGGTCGAGGAAGTAACCGACGTCACCCTCAACCCGGACAAGACCGTCGGCGTCTTCCAGCTCTACCCGACCACCTCGCCGCAGAGCGTGGACACGACCGACCTGCTCGACCACATCCGCAACGACGTAATTCCGCCGGTGGAGGAATCGACCGGGGCCCAGGTCCACGTCGGCGGCATCAACGCGATCTTCGAGGACTTCGGCAACGCGATCTCCGGCAAGCTGCCGCTCTTCATCGGTGTCGTCGTCCTGCTCTCGGCGCTGCTGCTGATGATCGTCTTCCGCTCGCTGCTGGTGCCGCTGAAGGCGGTGCTGATGAACCTGCTCTCGATTGGCGCCGCCTTCGGGCTGATCGTCGCCGTCTTCCAGTGGGGCTGGGGCGCAAGCCTGATCGGCGTCGACGCCACCGGACCAATCATCTCCTTCTTCCCGATCTTCCTCTTCTCGATCGTCTTCGGGCTCTCGATGGATTACGAGGTGTTCCTGATGTCGCGGATCCACGAGGAGTGGGAGCACGGCAAAGACGCAAGCGAGGCGGTCCACCGCGGGCTCGCCCTCACCGGCCGGGTGATCACCGCCGCGGCGGCAATCATGGTCACCGTCTTCGCCTCCTTCATGCTCGGCGAAGACCGGGTGATCAAACTCTTCGGCCTCGGCCTCGCCTCGGCGGTCTTCATCGACGCCGTGATCATCCGCTCAGTCCTGGTCCCGGCGATCATGCAGCTGCTCGGCAAGCGCGCCTGGTACTTCCCGGACTGGCTCGACCGCGCCTGCCCCAAGCTCCACGTCGAGCCGGCCGAGGGCGACCCCTCGCCGACGGGTGAGCACCCGGTCGTGGTGGCCGCGGGGGCGGGCGATTCGGACGGCTAGCGACGCAGGGCCGCGGCGACGTCGGCGGCAACTCGGTCGGGTTCGTCTTCGATCTGCGTGTCGGCGAAGCGGAGGACGGTGAAGCCGCGCTGACGTAGATCTAGCTCACGCGCGTGGTCGTCCTCGAAGGCAATTGAGCCGCGGTGGTAGGTGAACGAGTCGACCTCGACCACGAGGCGGTGGTCGCGCCAGAGGAAATCGACCTCCCAGCGGCCGAGCTTGACGTTGGTCTCGGGTGGCGTGAGGTGGTGGATGAGGGCGAGGAAGTCTTCCTCGAGGTCGCTGCGCTGCCGCTTGCGCTCTGCTCCTTGGAGGTGGATCCCTTTGAGCTCGGCTTGGCGCTTTGCGCGACGGAAGAGATATGGGGCCACCGTTCCATCGAGGTCGTCGATCGTGCGTTGGATCGAGGTGACGGGGATGTTGTGGCGGCGGGTGAGAAGACCACGTTGTGTGAGCGAAGGGCATCTATGCAAACGGATACCTTGGCGCGAGCGTCGTTTTTGCTGGGTGGGGATGGAGACGTGGACCGGGCCGTCGATCGGACGCAGCAGCTCCCAGAGCGCTGCCGCGGAGCTATGACTCAAGACCGCGCCTTCCCCGCAGGCGAGGACGGCTGCCATCCAGCGCGTATGGAGGTTGGGAGCGCGGTGACCTACCGTGTAGACACCTTGGTAGATGCGATGCAATTGACCTTTCGAAGCTCGCTTCGAGGCTCCTCTTCTTCCCAACCCCGCTTCTTCGAGTTGCCGCAACGTGACGACGCCGTGTTGCCGCGAAGCGATCTGCGCCACTCGAGAATCTTCGGTGTTGCGTTTGTCCCCCACTAGGAGACAAAGGGAACAGGGCCTCGAACTCGCCCCCTTTACGTGCTGCTTTTAGTCGCTCTAAGCGGCCTTGGTGACCTTGCCGGCCTTGAGGCAGCGGGTGCAGACGTAGGCGCGCAGGGGGCGGCCGTTCTCTTGGATCCGGACCTTTTGGAGGTTCGGGTCGAAGCGGCGCTTGGTGGCGACCATTGAGTGGCTTCGGGACTGGCCGAACGCTGGTCCCTTGCCGCAGCTGTGGCATACCTTGGCCATGAGGACGGCGGATGGTACCGGAGTCAGCTGATCTGACGCTTGAGCAGGGCCATGCGGGCGATGGTGAGGGCGGCGTTGCGGCCCTGGTCGCGCTTGTCGCCGCCGGAGCGGGCGAGTGCTTGGTCCATGTTGTCGCAGGTGATGACGCCGAAGGCGCAGGGGACGCCGGTCTCCAGCTGCACCTGCTGGATGCCGCGGGCCGCCTCGGCGCAGACGAAGTCGTAGTGGTCGGTCTCGCCGCGGATGACGACGCCGAGACAGGCAACGCCCGCGTAGCCGTTTTCGGCGAACTGCTTGGCGGCGAAGGGCAGCTCGTAGGCGCCGGGGACCGAGACCTCGGTGACCGAGGAGGCCGGCACGCCCGCCAGCTCGAAGCCCTGCCGCGCCCCGTTCAGCAGCCGCTGCGCCAGGTCCTCGTAGAAGCGCCCGACGCAGACGCCGAAGTGCAGGGGAGCGAGATTCCCCCGCTCCTCCTCGTTGAACTCCTCCAGGAACGCGCCGGCTTCAGCCATCGCCGTCCTTGGCGTCGCGCTCCTCCTCGTCGTGGATCATCTCCTCGTCGAGCGCCAGTCCCTGGTGATGCAGCGAGTGACCCATCTTCTCGCGCTTGGTCCGCAGGTAGGCCTCGTTGTGGGTGTTGGGGGCGGACTCGATCGGCACCTGCTCGGTGACCGAGAGCCCGTAGCCCTCGAGGCCGACGATCTTTTTCGGGTTGTTGGTGAGGATGCGGATGCTGGTCAGGCCGAGGTCGCCGAGGATCTGCGCCCCGATCCCGTAGTCGCGCAGGTCGGCGGGCAGGCCGAGCTTGAGGTTGGCCTCGACCGTGTCTGCCCCTTCCTCCTGCAGTTTGTAGGCGCGCAGCTTGTTCAGCAGGCCGATTCCGCGTCCCTCCTGGGAGAGGTAGAGGAGGACGCCGCGCCCTTCCCGCTCGATCATCGAGAGCGCCGCTTCCAGCTGCTCGCCGCAGTCGCAGCGCATGCTGTGGAAGACGTCGCCGGTGAGGCACTCGCTGTGGACGCGGACCAGCACGTCCTCGGCGCCGTCGACGTCGCCCTTGACCATCGCCACATGGTGTTTGTCGTCGACCAGGGAGCGGTAGCCGACGGCGGTGAAGTCGCCGAAAGCGGTCGGCAGGCCGGTGTCGACGACGCGCTCGACCAGCTTCTCGGTCCGCCGCCGATAGGCGATCAGCTCGGCGACGGTGATCATCTTCAGCCCGTGCTTCTCGCAGTAAGGGATCAGGTCCGGGACCCGGGCCATCGTCCCGTCGTCGTTCATCACCTCGCAGATGACGCCGGCCGGGGTGAGGCCGGCGAGGCGGGAGAGGTCGACACTGGCCTCGGTGTGGCCGGTGCGCTCGAGGACGCCGCCATCTTTGGCCCGCAACGGGAACATGTGGCCAGGCACGACGATGTCGCGCGGGCCCGAGTCGGGGTCGATCGCGACCTGGATCGTGTGGGCGCGGTCGTGGGCGGAGATCCCGGTGCTGACGCCACCTGCGGCCTCGATCGAGACCGTGAAGGCGGTTTCAAGCGGCGCCTCGTTCTTCGCCGCCATCAGGTTGAGGCCGAGCCGTTCGCAGCGCTTGGCGGTCATCGCCAGGCAGATCAGCCCGCGCGCCTCCTTGGCCATGAAGTTGATCGCCTCCGGCGTCGCGAACTGCGCCGCCATCACCAGGTCGCCCTCGTTCTCGCGGTCCTCGCCGTCGCAGACGACGACCATGCGGCCGGCGCGGATCTCCTCGATCGCCTCCTCGATCGACGCGAACGGGCTCTCGCCCGCCGCCGCACCTTCCTCTTGTCTCTGGGTCTCGGCCATCTGGCTCACGCCTACTCCTTTCCGGCGAATGGTGCCACCAAACGCTCCACGTACTTGGCCACGATGTCGCACTCGACGTTCAACTTGCTTCCCGGCTCGGCTTCGCCGAGGTTCGTCCGCTCCAGGGTCTCAGGGATGAGGGAAACCTCAGCCCAAGAATCGCCCAAATCCGCGGTGGTGAGGCTGACCCCGTCGAGGGTGATCGAGCCCTTGTCGACGACGTAGCGGAGGAGCTCGGGTGCGAGCTCGACTCGAACGCGGCGGGCGAAGCCGTCGTCTTCGGTTTGAAGGACGGTGCCGACGCCGTCGACGTGGCCCTGGACGATGTGGCCGCCGAGGCGGTCGGAGGCTTTCATCGCGAGCTCGAGGTTGACGCGGGTGCCCTGGTCGATGGCGCCGAGGGCGGTGACGTCGAGGGTCTGGTTCATCGCCTCGGTCTCGAAGCTGTCGGCGTCGATAGCGGTGGCGGTGAGGCAGCAGCCGTTGACGGCGACCGAATCGCCCTCAGCGATCTCGGGAGCGAGCTGGGTGGAGATGCGTAGACGGGCGCCGTCGTCGTCTCGATCGACCGTCGTCACGTTGCCCACGTCTTCTACGAGCCCCGTGAACACCTCACCACTCCTTGTAACGGGCCGTGATCACCACGTCTTCGCCTACCTGCTCATTGGAGGATTCGAGAGCAACCAATCGATGTGCTGCGTCGCCGCCGCTGTTCGATCCGCCGAGAAGCATCGGTGCCACGAAGGTACGGGATTCGTCGATTTGGTCGACTGCCGCGAAGGCGGATGCGAGGGTCTTGCCGCCCTCTAGGAAGAGGCTCGTGATGTTGCGGCGGCCAAGGTCGGCGAGGGCTGCGTCGATGCTCGTGGCAACGAGGACCTCGGCGCCGGCGGCTTCGAGGGCACTGACCCGATCACTTGGGGCATCGGGGGCAGCTACGACGAGCACGGGTGCTTGATCGAGGGTCTTCAGCAGCTGTGAGTCGAGGGGCAGGCGGGCTTGGGAGTCGAAGACGACGCGGAGGGGTTGGCGGGCGTCCTCTATACGGGCAGTTAGCAGCGGGTCGTCGGCGAGGGCGGTTCCTATACCTACGGCGATCGCGTCGGATTCGGCGCGCCATTTGTGGACCAGGTCGCGACTTTGCTCGCCGGAGATCCAGGGGCTGTCGCCAGGGGCCGTCGTCGTCTGCCCGTCGAGGGACATTGCCATCTTGAGGACCACCAGGGGCAGGCCGGTGCGAGCGTGTTTGCGGAAGGGCTGGTTGAGGCGGCGGGCGGCGGTTGCCTCGGCACCGGAGGCGAAGTCGACCTCGACGCCGCCGTCGCGGAGGATGCCGGGGCCGCGGCCGGCGGCCTTCTCGCTCGGGTCCTCGGAGGCGATGACTACGTGGGAGATCCCGGCCTCGAGGATCGCCTCGACGCAGGGCGGCTGGCGGCCCTGGTGGGCGCAGGGCTCGAGCGTCACGTACATCGTCGCCCCGGCCGGATCCTCGCCGCGCTCGCGACAGTCGGCAAGCGCGGCGCGCTCGGCATGGAGATCGCCGAGTTCCGCGTGGAACCCCTCGCCGATCGTCTCGTCGTCGCGAACAACCACGGCGCCGACCAGCGGGTTGGGGCTGACGCGGCCCCTGCCGCCCTCGGCCAGCTCCAGCGCGCGGCGGAGATGCGCTTGATCAGTGGAAGTGAGCTGGGCTTTCATCGACCGATTGACTCGTCAATCAACCAGGATTCTACCCCCTGGGTGGCGTAGCTATAGAGGTTTGGCCTAATACGCTGACGCCCTTCATGAAGCTGATCATCCAGATTCCGTGCCTGAATGAGGAAGAGACCCTTCCTCAGACGATCGCCGACCTGCCGCGCGAGATCGCCGGCATCGACGAGATCGAGCTGCTCGTCATCGACGACGGCAGCACCGATCGCACGGTCGAGGTGGCGCGGGAGTGCGGCGCCCAGCACATCGTCCGCCTGACCAACAACCGGGGCCTTGCCGCCGGGTTCCAGGCCGGGCTCGATGCCTGCCTGAAGCTCGGCGCCGACGTCGTCGTCAACACCGATGCCGACAACCAGTACAAGGGCGCCGACGTGGCGAAGCTGGTGGCGCCGATCGTCGCCGGCGAGGCCGACATGGTCGTCGGCGACCGCCGCGTCTCCGGGATCGAGCACTTCTCCGGCAACAAGAAGCGACTGCAGCGGCTCGGTAGCTGGGTCGTCCGGCGCGTCTCCGGCACCGAGATCACCGACGCCACCTCCGGCTTCCGCGCCTACAACCGCGAGGCCGCCCTGCAGCTGCTGGTCGTCGACAACTTCACCTACACGCTGGAGAGCCTGATCCAGGCCGGGAAAATGCTCGTCGCCGTCGACGAGGTCGCGATCGAGACCAACCCGCAGACGCGCGAGTCGCGGCTGTTCGCCTCGACCGGCGCCTACGTGCGCCGCAACGCGCTGGCGATCCTCCGCATCTACACCCGCTACGAGCCGCTGCGGGTCTTCGCCACCGCCGCCGCGGTCGTCCTCCTGCTCGCCTTTGCCGCCTGGCTGCCGTTCCTGCTCGATTGGATCCTCAACGGCGACAGCACCGGCCACATCCAGTCGCTGCTCCTCGGCGCCGTCCTCTTCATCGTCGCCGTCCAGCTCTTCGCCCTCGGCGTGATCGGCGACCTCCTCGCCGGCCAGCGGGTGATGACCCAGCGCACCTTCGAGCGCGTGCGCCGGGTCGAGCTGGCGCTCGGGGTCGAGCCTTCCCACTACGAGCCGGGCAGCAAGGGTGAGCGGTGAGCGAGGTTGGGCAGAAGGACCGGCCGGCCGAAAACGGGGCCGGGATCGCCAGCTCGGCCGACTACGGCAAGACCGCGAGCTTCCTGGCCATCGGGGTCGGCCTCACCGGGCTGATCACCTACGCCTACTTCCTGATCGCCTCGCACGTTCTCTCGAAGCCCGACTACGGGCAGATCACGGTGCTCTGGTCGGCGGTCTTCATCACGATCTCGACCCTCTACCGGCCGATCGAACAGCTGCTCTCCCGCCACATCTCCGAGCGGCGCACGAAAAAGGAATCAGTCAACGAGCCGATGCGGGTCGCCTCGACCATCCAATTGGGGCTCTCGCTCTTCTTCGCGGTGGTCGCGCTGGCGCTGCGCGGCCCGATTCAGAACAGCCTGCTCGAGGGCAACGAAACCCTCTACTGGGTCTTCTTCTCCTCCGTCCTCTTCTATGCGGCGAGCTACTTCGCCCGCGGCTTCCTGGCCGGCGAGCAGCGCTTCGGCCTCTTCGTGGCGATGATCCTCTCCGAATCCTGCTTCCGGACGGTCTTCGCGGTGATGGTCGCGATCGGCGTCCTCAGCGGCCAGTCGGCGGTGGCGATCGGGATCACCGCGGCGCCGGCGCTGAGCCTGCTGGTGGTGCCATTCGCGTTCGCCCGCCGAGCGCAGAAGGAGAAACAGGCGGCCGAGGCGACGCCGGCCGCCCCCGGAGGCGAAGCGGAGGAGGCGGCCCCTGACGAGTTCTCCTTCGCCGAGGGAGGCGGCTTTGCTGCCGCGGTCCTGGTGATCATGTTCAGCGAACAAGCCTTCCTCAACGCCGGCCCGCTGATCACCCGCGGGCTGCAGGGCGCCGCGGCGGCCGGCTTCATCTTCAACGTGCTGATGATCGCGCGGGCGCCGCTGCAGCTCTTCCAATCGGTCTCGACCAGCATCCTGCCCCACCTGACCAGGCTCCACGCCTCGACCTCGGAGGACGCCGAGCGGGAGTTCCACCACACGGTGCGGATGGTCCTGCTCGGCCTCGCCGCCTTCACCGGCATCGCCTTCCTCTTCATGGCGGTGGCCGGACCGAAGGCGATGCAGCTTGCCTTCAGCAACAAGTTCACCTACGACCGCGAGGGACTGCTCCTGATCACCGCCGGGATGGGCCTCTACCTCTCCTCGGTGACCGTCAACCAGGCCTGCATCGCCCAGGGTCAGGTGCGGCGCGCCGCAGCGCGCTGGATAACCTGCGCCGGCCTCTTCATCGCCTGGAACTTCGTGCCCCTCGTCGGCAACGAGTTCCGCCGGGTCGAGATCGGCTTCCTGCTCGCCGCTGCCGTCCTCTTCTCGCTGCTCTACGTCGTCTACCGCCACCCGCACGGGCGGGCGGAGGACATTCCCCAGCCGGGCTCGGGCGAGGAGCTCGAGGCGCGCCTCGCCACTCTCGACGAGAACGTCTGAGGGCCTCGCCTTTAGGGTTCCCCGATGGGAGCCCATGACGCCCACCTGATCCTGATCGCCGGCGCCCTTCTGGCGGCAGGGATCGTGGGAGCGCTGCTCGCCGACCGGCTGCGGGTGCCGGGGTTGCTGCTCTTCCTGGCGCTGGGGATGCTGGCCGGCTCGGAGGGAATCGGCGGCATCCACTTCGACGACACCGAGCTGGCGCGGACGTTGGGGACGATCGCGCTCGTCCTGATCCTCTTCGAGGGCGGGCTGACCGCGGGCTGGTCGGAGATCCGGCCGGTGCTCGGGACCGCGGCCTCGCTGGCGACGATCGGCACCGCGATCACGGCCGTAATCGCCGGCTTCGCCGCGAAGCTCCTGTTCGGCCTCAGCACCCTGGAAGGGATGCTGGTCGGCGCCGCGATCGCCGCCACCGACTCGGCCGCGATCTTCGCCGTGCTGCGCCGCTCGACCCTGGAGAAGCGCCTCGCCCGCTCGCTCGAGGGCGAGTCGGGGATGAACGACCCGGTCGCGCTGCTGCTGGTGATCGGCTTCATCGAATGGATCCAGCAGCCGGGTTACGGACTCGCCGACATGGCCGGGTTGCTGGCGCTGAAACTGGCGCTGGGGATCGCGATCGGCGTCGCGCTGGGGCGGCTCGCGGTGATGGCGCTGGACCGGATCCAGCTGCCCAGCGACGGGATCTACCCAGTGGCGACGATCGCGATCGCCGCCCTCGCCTACGGCCTCGCCGAGCTCGCCCACGGCTCCGGGTTCCTCGCCGTCTACCTGACCGCGCTCGCGCTCGGCTCGGCTCGGGTTCCCGCCCGGCGCACCGTCGTCGCCTTCCACCAGGGGCTGGGCTGGGTCGCCCAGATCGCGCTCTTCATCCTGCTCGGGCTGCTCGTCTTCCCCTCCAGCCTCGACGACGTCGCCCTCGACGCGCTCGCCCTCTCGGCCGTGCTGATCCTCGTCGCCCGCCCGATCGCCACCTTCGCCGCCACCGCCCTGGCGCCCCTGAACGCACGCGAGAAAACGATGCTCGGCTGGGCGGGCCTGCGCGGGGCGACGCCGATTTGGCTCGCCACCTTCCCGGTGGTGGCCGGGATCGGGGCGGGCGACGAACTGTTCGCGATCGTCTTCTTCGTCGTCGTCAGCTCGACCCTGGTCCAGGGCGCCAGCTTCGAGCCCCTGGCCAAATGGCTCGGCCTGACGACCGACGAGCCGGCGCTGCCACGACGGCTGCTCGAGTCGGGGCGGATCCGCCGCATGGGCGGCGACGTGATCGCCTACCGGCTGCCCCCCGGTGCGGCCGCCGCCGGCCATCCCGTGCGCGACCTCGAACTGCCGCGCGAGGCACTGGTCAACGTGATCGTCCGCGACGGCGACGCGATCCCGCCGCGCGGCTCGACCGAGCTGCGCGAGGGCGACGAGCTCCACATCCTCGTCCGCAGCGAGCTGCGCGAGGAAGTCGAGGCGATGACGAAGAAGTGGGCGCAGGGGCCGATCGGGCGTGAGGCACCGCCGCCGTTGCCGCGACGGGCGGCCTCACAGGTCTTCACGGTGCGACCGGCGCGGGGTGGCGACGAGCTCGGCAAAGAGATCGACGGAATCCCGATCCTGACCGTGCTGCGCGACCGCGGCGAGCGTGGCGCCTATCTGGTGGCGCTCGCCGACGGCCGATTCGCGGTCACCGGCGCCGGCTTGATCGCGATCGGCGGTCGCCGGGCGCTGGCGGGATGGTGCGAGGGACGAGTCGACCGCGAGGACGTCGACGCCGCCGAGCGCGCCTGGTGGCAGGAGGTGACCGGAGCGCTGATCGCGCGCGGACGCTCAGGCGGCGCCGGCGGCAGCAGCGATCTCGGTGTAAGCGGCCGCGGGGTCGTCGGCGCCGAAGACGGCTGAGCCGGCGACGAAGAGCTTTGCTCCAGCAGCAGCGAGGGGGCCGGCGGTATCGACGTCGACGCCGCCGTCTACCTCGATCCTTGCTTGGCCGACGAG
>Ga0207640_10000074_pt1 | contig 78164 bp, 88 predicted proteins | sample KBSCornC42_FD_184300 | JGI IMG/M metagenome (GOLD analysis project Ga0207640, IMG submission 184300) | Corn rhizosphere microbial communities from Kellogg Biological Station, Michigan, USA - KBS Corn C4-2 (SPAdes) (version 2) | ecosystem: Host-associated > Plants > Roots > Rhizosphere > Soil ... | reverse complement strand
GATCCCGTCGATCTGGTGGGAGAACTCGCCGCTGGTGATCCAGGAGGCCTTCTTCCACCGCCGCCCGATCATCTGCAGCGACGTCGGCGGCATGGCGGAGAAAGTGCGCGACGGGGTGGATGGGCTCCACTTCCGCGTCGGCGACGCCTACAGCCTGGCGCGAACGATCGAAGAAGCGACGACGAACCCACGCCTGTGGCGCTCGCTACGGGAGGGGATCCGCGACCCCTATGCGATGGACGCGCACGTCTCGCGACTGATGAACCTGTACGGAGAGCTGGTCGAGCAGCGGAAGGGGGTGACCGTAGATGCCTGAGACGGTCAGGGAAAGGACGAGCACGCGGCGACGAAGCCGGCGATCGGAGGCACGGTCCGCCCGTCTTGCTGTCGACGTTGAGTTGGTCGTCGATAAAGAGCGCGTCGAGCTGCAGCCGACCAAGCAGGCCAGTGAGCCCGACGGGAAGCTGAAGGCGCTCCTGCGCGACGAGCTGGCGGGGCTGGACGCCGAGCAGCGCACCGCGATCGTCGACGAGCTCGCCTCCTCGCCATTGCTGGAAGAGCACGGCTCGCTGGAGCTGAGCGGCTCGTTGCACGAGATCCGCGAGGTCCTGCGCGAGCGGCTGCCCACCTGCATGGTCGAGGCGCGGCAGCCGGTCGGACTTGCCGTCGAACAGATCCTCGCCGTCGACGAGCGCTCGTTCTGGGTCAGCGGCTGGATGCACGACGAGGACGGGGAGGGCGAGGTCACCTTTGTCTCGCCCGAGGGCGCGCGGGTGCCGGTCACCGCCGATGCCTTCCGTTTCGAGCGGCCCGACGTCGTCCAGTTCTACGCAGGACTGCACGGCAACCCCACAAGGGACCACGGCTTCACCGCCTTTATCGAGCTGCCGGCACCGAGCCTGTTGTCCAGCGGCTGGATCGCCGAGCTGAAGACCTCGCAGGGGGTTGCGGTCGAGATCCGCTGCCCCGACCCGGAGCTCGACCCGCAGGCGGTCCGCCTGAAGATCCTCGGCGAGCTCGGCAACCGGGGCCCGGTAGGCGGACCGCTGGCTGCCGAGCACGGCCGTCGAGCTCTGACCCGCCTGCAGGAGCGGATCGTCGGCGAATCGGAGGTCGACTCGATCGACGTCTACGGTGAGCCCCTGGCCACGCCGGCGGTCTCGATCGTCATTCCGCTCTACAAGCGGCTCGATTTCATCGAGCACCAGCTGCTTCATTTCTCGTCCGATCCCGATCTTGCTGAGGCGGAGCTGATCTACGTCCTCGACTCGGTCGACCAGAAAGAAGAGCTCGCCGCCAAAGCGCGTGAACTGTTCGCCCTCTACGGGCTGCCGTTCAAGGTCATCAACTTGACTTCGGGGGCGGGCTTTGCCGGTGCGAACAAGCACGGGATCGAGGCGTCGAAGGGTGGCCAACTGCTGCTGCTCAACTCCGACGTGATCCCGGATCGTCCCGGCTGGCTGAGGGGGATGCGCGAGTTCTACGAGTCGCAGGAGAAGATCGGCGCCCTCGGCGTGAAGCTCCTCTACGAGGACGACTCGCTGCAGCACGCCGGCCTCTACTTCCACCGCACCGCGGGCTCGGAGCTGTGGGAGAACGCCCACTGCTTCAAGGGCCTGCATCGCACCTTCGAAGCGGCCAACATCGCCAGGGCCGTCCCGGCCGTGACCGCGGCCTGCATGCTGGTCGACCGCGACCGCTACGAGGAGGTAGGCGGCCTGCCGCTCCACTACGTCCAGGGCGACTACGAGGACTCCGAGTTGTGCCTGCGCCTTGCCGAGGCGGGCTACGAGAACCGGTACTTGCCGGCGGTCGAGCTCTACCACCTCGAGGGCCAGTCCTACGTCGCCGATACTCGCCGCGTTCCCAGCGAGTACAACATGTGGCTCCACAGCGAGATCTGGGGCGACCGGATCGAAGAGCTGATGAGTGAGTTCGATCCATTCGACGAGGGGGAGCAGATCATTGAGTAGTGCCGTCGACACCGACCTTTCACGCGATATCTCCAGTCGACTTGTCTGGATGCTCGGTTCTCCCCGCACGGGGAGTACCTGGCTGATGCAGCTGTTCGCCGAGATCCCCGACATCTCTGTGATCGACGAGAGCTACATCCCTCTTCATCTGGTCCCGATCGACCACGCCCTCCAAGAGGGGGAGTACTTCGAGCAGGGACCGCGGAAAGAGGACCCGCACTACTTCTTCGCCAAGCGGTACCTGCCAGAGCTCTTCCCGGAAATGCGATCACTTTTCATACGCGGCCTGCTGCGGCAGCTCGAGGAGCTGGGCCAGAAGACGGACCCGCGCTGGATCGTGATCAAGGAGCCGAACGGCTCACATGCCTCGGATTCGTTGATGTCGCTCTTCCCCGAGGCACGGTTGCTCTTCCTCGTGCGCGACGGTAGGGACGTGATCGACTCGCTGATCGACGCGATGCTGTCGAAGGATTCCTGGTGGCAGCAGAGCCAGAGCTCCGACGAGCCGCGAATCGTCAGCGAGCGGATGGCCTTCATCAACCACCACGCGAAGCTTTGGCTGCAGCGGACCCAGTCGACCGAGCGCGCTTTCGCGGCGTTACCGGAGGAGCAGCGCCATCGGGTCGGTTACGAGGACCTCCTCGCTGACACCGTCACCGAATTCACTGCGATGCTCGACTGGCTGGGTATGGACGTGCCGGCGGATCAGATCGAGGCAGCGGTGGAGAAACGCTCCTTCAAGGCGATCCCGGACTCCCAGAAAGGACCTGGCAAGAGAGCGCGAAGCGCCAACCCTGGTCAGTGGAAGGAGCGGCTGCGGCCAGGTGAGATCGATCTCGTCGAACGAGTCATGGGCCCGAAGCTGCAGGAGCTGGGTTACGAGGTCGAGGGGGCCGCGCAGGCTCAGTCCGGGTGAAGACGCCGCTGCCCGTCGCGGCTTCCATCGCCCAACGGCCTGGCTACGGCGGGCACGCCTGGGCTTTCTTGCATTTCGTGCTGGGGTTCGAGGAGCTCGGCTATTCGCCGATCCTGATCGACCGGCTCAGCGCCGAGATGGCGACGGACGCAGATGGCGCCCCCTCGCCGACGGCGCTGGAAAAGGGAAAGAAGTGGTTCGGAGAAGTGACGTCGTCGCTGGGGCTGAGCGAGAGCTCGGCCCTCCTGCTCGACGGCGGCGAGACGCTCGGGATCGAGAGGGAACGATTGCGCCAGTTGGTCGCCGCCGCCCCCTTCGTGCTCGACGTTATGGGCTTCCTCGAGGACCCCGAGCTATGCGAAGCGGCACAGCTGCTGGTTTTCCTCGACGTCGACCCTGGCTTCACCCAGATCTGGCAGGAGACGGGAGAAGCGGACCTCTTTGGGAATCACGACCGCCACATCACCGTCGGTGCCAACATCGGTTCCCCCGATTGCTTGATCCCAACCTGCGGCTGTGACTGGATCGCGATCCGACCCCCGGTCGTGCTCTCGCGCTGGCCGGAGTCCCACCCCGCCTCCGACGCCTTCCGTAGCGTCGCTACCTGGCGCGGGCCCTATGACCCTGTTTGGTACGAAGGCACGAAGCTCGGCCTGCGCGTTCACGAGTTCCGCGGGTTCGCCGACCTGCCGGGCCGAGTCGAAGCTCCATTCGAGGTCGCGCTTGATATCGACGATGCGGACCACGAGGACGCCGAGGCGCTGCGTGAGAAGGGATGGACGCTCCCCGATCCCGCCGTCGTGGCCGGCAGCCTGTCCTCCTACCAAGACTTCGTTCGCTCCTCGGGAGCTGAGATCTCAATTGCAAAGAACATCTACGTCGACACGCAAAGCGGCTGGTTCAGCGACCGCAGCGCCTGCTTCCTCGCGAGCGGCAGGCCGGTACTCGCCCAAGACACCGGGTGGAGTGGACAGCTGGAGTTGGAGGGGCTAGTGCCCTTCACCACCCTTGAGGAGGCAGTGGAGGGAGGGCGCCTGATCCTGGCGGATCTCCCTGGGCGCGGCGAAGCCGCCCGTTCGTTGGCGGAGGATGTTTTCGACTCGAAAAAGGTGCTAGGTGGACTGCTCGCCGAGCTCGACGCAGGCTGAGGGAGGAAGGGTGCAACGGCTTAACTGGGGCTGTGGCGACCACCTCGGTGCCGGGTGGATCAACTCCGACATCAAGGACGGCGGTGGGGTCGACCTCGTCGCCGACATCCGCGAAGCGCTGCCGCTCAACGATGCCAGCATCGACTACGCGGTGAGCGTCCATGCGCTGCCGGAGCTCTCGATCCCGGAGATCGAGAAGGCTTTGGCGGAACTCCTGCGGATCTTGAAGCCGGAAGGTGTGCTGCGACTCGTGCTTCCCGACTTCCGCCTCAGCATCGCTGCCTTCGCCGAGGGGCGTGAGGACTTTTTCAAGATCGAGCCGGACGCAGCCAGGACCTCTGAGGGTCGCTTCATCCGCCACATCCTCTGGTACGGCTACACCCGCACCCTCTTCACGCCGGAGTTCACCCAGGAACTCTTGGAGGGGGCGGGCTTTGTCGCCGTGCGCACTTGTACCTACGGGGTCACCCAGAGCCGCTTCGCCGAGATCGTCGAGCTCGACAACAGGCCTGACGAGAGCTTTTTCATCGAGGGATCGAAACCTGCGGGAAACCGCCCGGGTTCCGCATACAATGCCGCCGTGGTCCAGCCGCCGCCGATTACGGTCTCGGAGATCGTCCATCTGACCCCTAGCGACGACCTTCGGGGGCACTTCCGGATCGAGCAGTCTGGCTCGACCCTCGAGCTGCTCGGCTGGGTGCTCGGCTCCAAGGCCCCGGTCGACCAGGTGAGCGTCGTCACTGGTGGCAAAGTGGTGGCGCGTTCCCCCGCGGTGCTTGAGCGACCCGACATAGCGCAGGCCTATCCCGACGCCGAGGGCGCGGACACTTGCGGGTTCAAGCTGGTGCTGGAACCGCTCGGTGAGGGCACCAGCAGCCTGTTGGTGCAGGCCGAGCTCCAAGACGGTAACGCGGCGCCCTTGGGGGAAATGCAGGTTCATACGGCGGGTCGCCGGCGGCGTAAGGGGATCTTCGGATTCAGCAGGTGAGGGAGGCATCGCGGGCCACGGTGTCGGTTGTGATCCCGTGCTTCAACCAGGCCCACTACCTCGCCGAGGCAATCGAGAGCGTGCTGGCGCAGACGCTGACGCCGGCGGAGGTAATCGTCGTCGACGACGGCTCCGAAGACAATTCCTATGAAGTCGCCGCTCGGTACGAGAAGGTAACGCGGATGCGTCAGCAGAACCGTGGGGTGGCCGCCGCCCGGAACGCCGGCTGGAAAGCGACGAGCGCCGATTTCCTTGCCTTCCTCGACGCTGACGACCGGCTCCTGCCGGAGGCGCTCGAGCTGGGTGTCAACGCTCTTGTGCGCCGGCAGCAGGTGGCGTTTGCCTCTGGGTTCTCGCGGGATGTCGGCGACGACGGAAAACCCTTGAAGGGACAGCGGCAGCCTTTCGTCACCCAAGACCATTACCAGCGCTTGCTCGAAGACTGCTTTATCTGGTCGGGCTCTTCGATCGTCTACCGGCGCTCGGCGCTGAAAGCAGTCGGTGGCTTCGACGAGGGCCTCATCGCCGCCGATGACTACGACCTCTACTTGCGAATTGCGCGACGGTCTCCGATCTATTGCCACGAGGCTGTGGTGACCGAGTACCGCCGTCATGGAACCAACACCACCCGGAGCCCGGCGGTCGTCCTTCGATCGCAGTTGGAGGTATTGGGGCGACAGCGGGGCAGCGTTCGCGACGGCCGAGAGCGGGAGGCCCGGCGGCGGGGTATCCGCAAAACGCGACGCGAGCATGGGCGGGCGCTGGCGGAGCGGATCGCCGAGGACTGGCGCCGGCGCCGGCGCCGGCAGGCTTTGCGCGGCCTGAGAACGCTCATACGCCGGGATCCGCAGGGAATGAGCCACCTTTTGGAGGCAGATGGCTGAGTCAGCCCCCCTTGTCAGCGTCGTCCTGCGCACCTACAACCACGCGCCGTTCATCGCCCAGGCGATCGAGAGCGTGTTGATCCAGCGGACCGACTTTCCCTTCGAGCTGGTGATCGGGGAGGACTGCTCGACCGACGGGACGCGCGAGATCGTCGAGGCCTACGGCAGGAGCTATCCGGACATCGTCCGGCCGGTATTGCCGGAACAGAACGTCGGGCACGGGGAGATGCTGCGGCGGGCGCTGGCGGCGACGAGGGGGGAGCTGATCGCCTACCTCGACGGCGACGACTATTGGACCTCGCGCGAGAAGCTGGCGAAACAGGTCGCTTTCCTGCAGTCCAACCCGGATTGTCACGACTGTTTCCACGACGTCAGCCTCATCTACGACGAAGCGGGCGTCCCCTCGGGGACGGTCTCGCCGCGGCTGGCAGAGGAGCATTTCGGGATCGAGCAGATCCTGATGGACTGCTTTGTCCCTGCCCCGGCGATGATGTTCCGCCGCGCGGTCTTCGAAGAGCTGGAGCGGGAGGCGTTCGACTCCGCTTGGCTGGACTGGATCATCCACGTCCAGTCCGCCACCCACGGGCCGCTCGGCTACATCCCCGAGGTGTTGGCCGCCTACCGGGTCCACCGCGGCGGCATGTTCTCGGCTCTCGACCGCATCAGCCAGCTGGAAGAGGACGACCATTTCTACGCTCGGTTCCTGGCCCAGCTGCCGGACCAGCGGGTGCTCATCAAGCGCTGCCTCGCCCATCGCAAGGCGCAGCTGGCGATCGAGCGCCTGGGAGTGCCGTTCGAGGCCTGCGTCGTCCTCGCCGACCCGCGGCGCGAGTTCCGTCCCTACTTCAACGGTCGTCACGCCCGTGCCCTGCCGCGGCGCGAGGGCAGGGAGGTGACCGAGCTGCAGGCGATCCGCGAAGCCGCCGCAAGCCTGCCGCCGGCGGTGGAGGACTACAGCTCGGGGGGCACGCTCGCCGAGGGATCGCGGAGCTGCTTCCTCGTCGTCCCCGCTCCTGCTCGTGCCTGGCTGGAGGAACACGAGGACCTCTGCGACTACCTGGCCAAGAACGCGCGGATCGCCTGGGAGGACGAGTGGTTGGCGGTATATGAGATGGCGCCACTGGAACCCGCCGGCGCCCGCGGTAGGGCGCGCGACGTACGGCAGGTGAGCGTGAGGCCACTGCGCGGCCACTTGCCCTCAGAGCTCCCCGCCGTCTTCTTCGAGGCCCCCACTGAGGAAGCGCTGCTGCCGTCGCATGCGGTGATGGTCGCGGGCTGGGTCGTCGGCAATGGCAGCGAAGCGAGTGCGATTGAGTTCGAGCACGACGGCGAGGTCGTGTGGCGGGCGCCGGTGGGACGCGAGCGGGCGGACGTCGCCGAGGCTTTCTCGGGCGCCGCGGTGGGAAGGCCAGGCTTCCAGACCACCCTGAATGCCTGCGATCTGCCGTTCGGGGCGTGCGTCACGGTTTCCGCGGTGTTCGCGGACGGCAAACGGATGCCCGTCTGCGAGCTGACCTTGAGCGAGCCGAGCGAGGGCGGTGGGTCCGACGGCGATGGCTGAGGCGCCGAGGGCGAGCGTCTTCGTCCTCACCCACGACCATGTCGACTGGATCGGTCAGGCACTCGACAGCGCGCTGGCGCAGCGGGCGCCGTTCGAGTTCGAGCTCCTCGTCGCCGACGATTTTTCCACCGACGGCACTCGGGAGCGAGTGCTCGAGTACGCGGCGCGGTACCCGGACCGGATTCGTACCTTCCTTCCCGATCGCAACCTCGGCGTCGCCGGCATCTGGCTGCAGGCGGCGCGCCAATGCCGCGGCGAGTACATCGCGATCCTCGAGGGGGACGACTACTGGACCTCGCCCGACAAGCTCGCCAAGCAGGTGAGCCTGCTCGACGGCAACCCCGGCTGGAGCACCTGCTTCCACCGCGCCACCCTCTTCTTCGACGACGGCAGCCACCCCTCGCGCCCGGCAACGCCGGCCTTCTCGAAGGGCGTCTTCGACCTCGACGACATCCTCCGCAGCTGCTTCATCCCGTTCCTCACCGTCGTCTTTAGGCGCGACGTGCTGGCGACGGTGCCGGAGTGGCTCTTCGGCTACCGCTGGTTCGACTGGCTCTTCCACATCTGGTGCGCCCGGCGGGGCGCGATCGGATTCCTCGATGAGGACATGGCCGCCTACCGCGTCCATGCCGGCGGCAACTGGTCGGCGCGGAGCAGGGTCACCCAGTTGGAAGAAGACCTCAACGTCTACGACCGGCTCGTCGAGGAGATGTCCGACCGACGCGAGCTGATCGGGCGTTGCGTAGAGAACCGCCGCTGCCAAATCGCAATCGAGTCGGCGGGAGTGGCAGCCGGGACGCCGGTGGCGCTGATCGAGCCCGACGATCCCGAGGAAGAGCAGCTTCTCTACTTCAACGGCCGCGAGGCGGCAGCGCTATCGAGCCGCGCTCGGAATCCCACGGCGGAGCTGGCGCAGTTGGTCGATCGGGCAGCTGCGGCCGAACCGCGGCTCCACTACCCAGTGCCGGAGGTGGAGCCGCGCCCGGCGCAGGCCGGCAGCTGTGCCGTAGTGGTTCCGCGCTCGGCCGGGTCCCTGCCAGGGTCCCTCGAGGCTCTCTTGGGTGAGAATCCGCTCTGGGCTGACGATTGGTGCCGGATCTGGGAACTGGCTGTAGATTCCACCGCCTCAAGAGGTCGGCGGGAGGAAGCGGCGGGAGAGATGGGCGCGCTGGTGGAAATCGCAGAGGTGTCGCTGGTCGAGCCGCTCCCCGAGGAGCTGCTCGGCCGCTTCGTCGACGAGCCGAAGCCTGGCGCGGTGCTCGACGCCAAGACCGTCGACGTGATCGGTTGGGCGCTCGGCTCGGAGCGACCGGCGGTGGCGGTCGAATTTTCCTACGACGGCAAGCCTTTCTGGCGCGCGAGCCTGCGGGCGGAGCGTCCCGACCTGGGCGAGGCCTTTCCCGAGCGGGAGGAGGCGGCGCGGGCTGGATTTCGCACGACGCTCAACCTGCTCGGCACGGCGGCGGAGTTTGAGGTCGAGGTGGCGGCGGTCCTGAAGGGCCAGCGGCGGGTTCCGATCGCGACGATCCGCGGCCGCCACAAGTGGCGCCGCGACCGCTCGCCCGCCTTCGCCGAGCTGGTCTCGGTGGTCATCCCCTGCTACCAGCAAGCCCAGTACCTCGGAGAGGCTATAGAGAGCGTGCTCGCCCAAACTTATCCCCACCTGGAGGTCGTCGTCGTCGACGACGGCTCGACCGACAACGTCGCCGCGATCGCCTCCCGCTACCCGGGTGTTCGCTGCATTCGTGAACCGAACTCGGGCCCGGCGGCGGCCCGAAACGCCGGCATCCGCAACAGCAACGGTGACTTCCTGATCTTTCTCGACGCCGATGACCGCCTGTTGCCAAAAGGAGTCGAGGCCGGAGTGCGGGTGCTGGGGGAGCGGCCGGAGTGCGCGGCGGCGATCGGCACCTACCGGCGCACGACCTTCGACAACCAACCGCTGAACACGCATGAGCAGCCCGCCGTGAACGAGGACCAATACGAGCAGATGATGCGCGACAACTGGGCCGGCTTCCCGGCCCGGGCGATCTACCGGCGCTCGCTGCTCGAGCACGTGCGCGGCTTCGATTCCTCGATCGACGCGGCGGCCGATTTCGGCTTCAACCTTGCCGTCGCCCGCGAGTTCCCAATCGCCAGCCACGAGGCGATGGTCGCCGAGCACCGCGAGCACAGCCGTAACCTCAGCGCCGATGCTTCCGTGATGCTGAGCGAGACGCTGGCGGCGATGCGCAAGCAGCGCCCCTACCTCAGGGGCGACCGCGAGCGCAAGCGCGCCTACCGTGAAGGCATGCGGAACTGGAAGCGCTACTGGGGCGATCTCTTGGCGGTGCAAGTCGCACGGGCAAGGCGGGAGCGGCGGTTTGGTGAGGCTTTGCGCGGCACCGTCAAGCTGGCCCGCCATCGACCCCGGGCGCTGCCGCGGGTGTTCGGCTCTGGCGATACGGCGGCGGTCTGAGCTGAGCGTGCCCGTCGCGATCGTCGCCGGAGCACTCGCCAACAAGCCGGGCAGCGGGGGGGAGGCGTGGGTCCGGCTCTCCTGGATCCTCGGTCTGCGCCGGCTCGGCTTCGACGTCTGGTTCGTCGAGCGGCTGCCGTCAGCCGACCCGGCGGGTCGGCGGTACTTCGAGGAGGTGGTGAGCGAGTTCGGGCTGGAGGACCGGGCGGCGCTCCTCGACGAGGGTGGCGAGGCGCTCTTCGGGATGGGAGAGGAAGGGCTGGCCGAGGTCGCCAAGGAAGCCGAGGTCATCTTCGACATCAGCGGCCATCTTGGCGAGGGGCCGATCTTGGCCGGCCCGCGTTGCCACGTCTACGTCGACCTCGACCCTGGCTTTACCCAGGTCTGGCACGCCGACCCAGGTATCGACTTCAACGTTGCCGGTTACGACCGCTACTTGACGGTAGGTCAGAACATCGGCAAGCCCGGTTGTCCGATCCCGACGGGCGGAATCGAGTGGGTGCCGACGCTGCCGCCGGTCCTGCTGGAGGAATGGGAGCCAGCGTCGCGACCATCGGGCAGGCTGCGTTTCACCACTGTTGCGACCTGGCGAAGCCCTTACGGCAGTCTTCTCGTCGGCGGGCAGGAGATGGGGCTCAAGCACCACCAGTTCAGGCGCTACGCCGAGTTGCCGCGCCGGGCGCCGGGCGCCGATTTCGAGGTTGCGCTTGCCATCCACCCCGGCGACGCCGCCGACCTCGAGCTGCTGCGCGAAAACGGCTGGAAGGTCGTCGACCCGGTTGAGGCGGCGGGGACGCCGGCGGCCTTCCGCGACTACGTGCGTAGCTCCGGCGCCGAGTTCTCGGTCGCCCAGGGCGTCTACGTCGAAGCGCGGACGGGCTGGTTCAGCGACCGCACCGCGGCCTACCTCGCCAGTGGACGCCCGGCGGTCGTGCAGGACACCGAGTGGCAGGCGACTTTGCAAACCCCTGGTTTGCAAAGTCGCCCCGCGCTCCTCCCATTCGACGACCTGGAAGCAGCGGCGGTCGGCGCCGAAGACATCGCCGGCGACTGGGACGAACGCTCGCGGGCGGCGCGGGCCTTCGCCGAGGATCACCTCGATTCCGACCGTGTGCTCGGGCACTTGCTAGCGAGGATCGGAGTGGAGGGTTAGCGTGCGCCTCCCGCGCCTCGCTATTGCGCTCGGTGTCGGCTTGGCTGCGCTTCTCTTCGGCCTTGCGACGAGCTCGGGCGGCGGTGTGCGAGCACGACCGCTTGCCGGCGCTCGAGTCTCAATCGTCGGCTCCCCACAAGTTGTCTTCGACTGGAGCCGGGAAGCCTGTGTGTCCGGGGGGTATCCGGACCAGCCGGCGAGAGCCTTCCGGGACTTCCATGGGCGCGTCCAGCTTCTGCTCTCCCACTACGTGAACCACCGCCTGATCGGGCCTTCGCTGGACCACCTGCGGCCTGATTGCGATCCCGTCATGAGCTCCTCCGAAAGTCCCAACCCTTCGTCGTTTGCCGATCGAGAATGGATCGCCTCGATTTTCACCCGCAACGGCAGGACGATCTGGGCACTGGTCCACGACGAGTACCAGGGCAACCGCCACCCGGGCCGGTGCCCCAGCGGGTCCTATTACCGCTGCTGGTACAACGCGGTGACCCTGGCGCGCTCCAGCGACGGCGGACGAACCTATAAGCCTGTTCGCCGCGGCTCACGACGGCTTGTTGCTGCACCGTCCTTTCGCTACCGACCGGACCTAGGCTCGCGCGGCGTCTTCGCTCCCAGCAACATCGTCCGCGGCCGCGACGGCGCGTACTACACCCTCGTTCGCGTCCGCGACCTCAGCGGTCGGCAGGGCGTCTGTGCAATGCGGACCACGAGGATCTCCTCCGCCGCCGCATGGCGGGCTTGGGACGGAGAGGGATTCCGCCTTCGATTTCATGATCCGTACCAGTCGCGCGACCGCCGCCGCATCCCCTGCGAGCTGGTCGAACCCGGGGCGATCGCGGAGATGACCGAAAGCCTCACCTACAGCCGTGCCCTAGGCCGATACCTGCTTGTCGGTCTCGCCCTTCCGGGCCCCTGGAGCGTCGGCGCCAAGGTGCGCGGGCTCTACTACTCGACCTCCGCTGACCTGGTGCACTGGACCCCTCGAACTCTGATCGCGCCCGCAGTGACGAACCACAACCATCGCTGTGGGGGACCATCGGCGATGGCCTATCCGTCGGTAATTGACCCGACCAGCGTTTCGCGCACCTTCGCCACCAGCGGCACGGAACCGTTTCTCTACTACACCCTGCTCCATTACGACCACTGCCGGCTGACTACCGACCGTGACTTGATGCGGGTCCGGTTGGCGGTCACTCCATAGTGCGCTCATGAGCGAACGGCTGAAGGTCCTTCTCGGTGGCATGGTTGCCGGCGATCCCCGCCAGGGTGGAGCGAGCTGGGCGGTTTTGCAGTACGTCGCGGGGCTCTCCGAACTGGGGCACGAGGTGGTGCTGGTCGAGCCGGTGGCGGTGGAGACGCTCGAGCCGGAGGGAGATGTGGTGCGCTACTTTCGTTCCCTGCCGCTGCTGGAGGGGCGGGCAGCCCTGCTGGCACAGAGCGGAGAGGAGACGGTAGGGCTGCCGTACACGGCTCTGTTGGAGTTTGCGCGTGGTGCCGACCTGCTGCTGAATATCTCTGGCATGTTGCGGGACGAGCGGTTGCTGGAGGCGGTGCCTGTACGAGCCTTCCTCGACCTCGATCCCGGCTTCAACCAGGTATGGGAAGCAACCGGTAATGGGATGGGCATCGATCGCCATACCCATTGTGTCTCCATCGGAGTCCGGATTGGCGCGGAGGATTGCCCAATCCCCACCCTGGGTCGCAACTGGATCCCGACGTTGCCGCCGGTAGCACTGGGGCACTGGCCGCAGGCCGATGAGCCGCCGCGCCGGGATGCGTTCACCAGTGTTGGCCACTGGCGCAGCTACGGCTCGATCGAGCACGACGGCGTCCACTATGGCCAGCGCGCACACGCGCTGCGCGATCTGTTCGAATTGCCACGGCGAACCGAGGCTCGGTTCGAACTCGCGCTGGGGATCCATCCCGACGAGGTAGATGACCTGCGAGCGCTGCGAGAGAACGGCTGGGTACTGCTTGACCCTTACGAGGTGGCCGGCAGCCCTGCTGCTTACGCCGCGTTCGTCCGTGGGTCGAAGGCCGAGCTAGGAGCGGCGAAGAGCGGGTACGTCAACTCCCGCAGCGGCTGGTTCAGCGACCGCAGCGCCGCCTACCTGGCGAGCGGCCGACCGGTGGTCGCACAGGACACCGGTTTTGCCGAGCTACTGCCCGTGGGGGAGGGACTGCTGCAATTCAGCACCCTCGACGAGGCGGCATCAGCGGTAGACGAGGTGAACGCCGAACCCAAACGCCACGGCCGCGCTGCCCGCAGCCTGGCCGAGGAGATCTTCGACGCACGCAAGGTTCTCCCACGCCTGTTGGAGCGATTGGCCGTGCCGGCCGACGAAATATGATCAGACCCTTGGGGAGCATCGTCATTGACCAGGTCGAGGTAGAGCGCGGTTCGGAATTCGACGAGCACGGCCACGGTCAGGTGCGGGGCATCGCCGATGGCGAAAGCTTGATGGTGCAAGGCTGGGTAGTCGGAAAAGGTTCGGTGCCGATAGGCATCGAGTTGAGTGACCAGGCGGGGAAGAAGATCGCCGAGGTGCCGATCAACCAGCTCCGTCCGGACATCGCCAAGGTGTTCGACGACATGGTTGGAGCCTCAACCTCAGGATTCAGGGCGACTCTGCGCCCGAGAGGATCGGGGGGTCGGATCCACGTCCTTGTTGCCTTCGATGACGGTGCCAAGATCGAGCTCGCGAACCTCGACTGCAGGGTGGACGGCGGCGAAACCGAGGTCGACCGTGCAAGTTGGACGGTTGAGACCGAGGATCGCGAGAGCGAAAAGGTGATGTTCGGCAGAGAGGGGTGGCTGTATCTGCGCCGGGACACCAACGACAGCCTCGGGCAGCACACCGGGAGGGTCAGGTTTGAACCCGGGCAGCTGGCGGAGTGGCGTACGGTCCTCGAAGGTCGAATGAGGGAGAGCGAACGTTTCGGCGCTGTCTGGTCCTGCGTGGTGGCCCCCGACAAGGAGTCGGTGTACCCCGAGTTTCTGCCCGAGAAGATCGTTCCGGCCGAGCGTCGTCCCGTTCATGAATTCCTTGACGTCGCCGCCGAGGTGGACGCGCCCGTCATCTATCCCCTCGACGACTTGGTGGCAGCCAAACGCGATTTCGATGTGTATCCGAAGACCGATACCCATTGGAACTACCGGGGGGCATACGTTGCCTATCTGGCCTTTTGCGCCGGCGTGCGGAGGCAGGGCCTTGAGTTGGAGGTGGTCGAGGAAGGCGACGTCAGCTGGGCGAATGGCCAGACCGAGGGAGACTTGGGCAGCAAGGTTCGCCCTGAGCCCATCGTCGGCGCCACTATCGGACCAGTTCTAAAGGAGAATCGTGCGCACCTGGTGTCCGACAACGAAGTCACCAATCACGGTCGGGTGCTGTGCTTCGAACAGGAGCAGCCCGGACCCCGGTGTGTGGTTTTTGGAGAGTCCTTTACGCCCTTCATGCTGCCGATCCTGAAGGAGACGTTCCAGCGGCTGGTCTTCGTGCACACCAGCATGTTTGCGACGGGAATCCTTGAGCAGGAGCGTCCCGACGTGATTCTCAGTTTGCCGACGGAGCGTTTCCTGATCCGAGTGCCAGGCGACGCGAGGGCCGACGCCGAATTGCGGGCGACCGTGCTTCGAAAGGGCGGGGAGCTCCCATGGCCGGCATTGGCCTAGGAGAAGGGATCCCCTTCAACCGGCCGTTCGTCGCCGGCAACGAGCTCACCTACCTCGAGCAGGCGATCGCCGCCCGCGACCTTGCCGGCGGGGGGGAGTTCACCGAGCGCTGCCAGGGTTGGCTGCGGGAAATAACCGGCTCGCCGCTGGCGCTGCTGTCGCACTCGGCGACGGGGGCGCTGGAGGCGGCGACGATGCTGGCCGGACTGGGGCAGGGGGACGAGGCGATCATGCCCTCGTTCGGCTACCCGACGATGGCAAGCGCGGTGGTCAGGCAGGGGGCGACGCCGGTCTTCGTCGACATCGAGCCGACGAGCCTGAACATCGACCCGGACCGCGTCGCCGAGGCGGTGGGGGAGCGGACGCGGGCGATCTTCGCCGTCCACTACGGCGGCGTCGCCTGTGACATGGAGCGGCTGGACGAGATCGCCCCGGAGCATGACCTGGCCCTGATCGAGGACGCGGCACACTGCCTGCTTGCCGAACAGGACGGCCGCGCGCTCGGCTCGCTCGGCGACCTCGGCGCGATCAGTTTTCACGAGACCAAGAACGTCACCTGCGGCGAGGGCGGCGTGCTCCTGGTCAACAACCCGGCGCTGGCCGAGCGGGCGCAGACGATCTGGGACAAGGGCACGAACCGGGCGAGCTTCCTGCGCGGCGAGGTCGACCGCTACACCTGGGTCGACGTCGGCTCCTCCTTCGGGGCCAGCGACCTCACCGCCGCCTTCCTTCTCGCTCAGCTGGAGGCCGCGGAGGAGGTAACGGCGCGGCGGCGTGCGATCTGGGTCCGCTACCACGCCGGCTTCGAGGACCTGGAGCGGGAGGGCCTGGCGCAGCGCCCGGCAACGCCCCCGGGCTCGGTCCACAACGGCCACGTCTACTACCTGCTGCTGCCGAGCGCTGAGCTGCGGGCGGCCTTCATCGAGCGGCTGCGCGAGCAGGGCATCGCCACCGCCTTCCATTTTGTTCCCCTCCACAGCTCGCCGGCGGGCGAGCGCTTCGGCCGCATCGCCGGCTCGCTGGAGCGGACCGAAGACCTCGGGGCAAGACTTGTGCGGTTACCGCTCTTCGCCGACCTCGGCGAGGGTGAGGTCGAGCGGGTGATCGAGGGGGCTCACAGCGCGCTGATCGACCTGGCACGGCGATGAGTGCACCGAGCGACCCCGAACTGCGCGCCGCGCTCGAGCGAGCGCTGGCCACCGTCGGCCTCGAACCGGAGGGTGCGATCGAGCGTCGGCCCTCGCCCTACCGCACCAGCTTTCCGATCGAGGAGCTGGAGGTGGCGCTGGTCGACCACGGTCCGGTGCGTCTCGGCTGCAAGCGAATCGATTGGGGTGAGCTCGGCGGCGACGCGCAGCTGGCGAAGCCGCGGTTCCTCCATGACCCCGAGCGCGAGCCAGCGGCCTATCGAGCGCTGTTGCCGCAAGGCCCGCCGGGACCGCCGCGGTTCTTCGGCGCGGTTGTCGAGGCCGACCGCAGCTGGCTCGTCGTCGAGTGGGTCGAGGGGCGCGAGCTCTTCCAGGTCGGCGAGCGCGAGCTCTGGGAGCAGGCGGCGCACTGGCTCGCGCGCTTTCACGCGGCGCTGGCCCCGGAGCTCGATCGCCACCGTGTCGAGGGGCGGCTGATCGACCACGACGCCGCCTTCTACCGTGGCTGGATCGAGCGGGCGGAGCGCTTCGCCGCCGAGCGCGGCGATGGCTCCGCAGCCGCTATCGCCTGGCTGCGCGAGCGCCACGAGCCAGTCGTCGAGGCGCTTCTGGCGCTCCCCCGGACTGTCCTCCACGGTGAGTTCTACGCTTCCAACGTGCTCGTCGCGAGCGCATCGGATTCCGGCCCCTCCCCAGTGGTGAAGAAATCGGATGCGCGGGTTGCGCCGGTCGACTGGGAGCTCACCGCGGCCGGTCCGGGTCTGAGCGACCTGGCGGCGCTGGTCAGCGGCTGGCCGCGGGAGGATCGCGAAGCGATCGCCGCCGCCTACGCCGCCGAGCCCGGGATCGCGCCTTTCACCGCCGCCGACCTCGACCTCGCCCGCCTGCAGGTGGCTATCCAGTGGCTGGGCTGGGCACCGCCGCAGTGGCAACCGCCGCCTGGACAGCGCCACGACTGGCTTGCCGAGGCGACCCAGCTCGCCGAGGAGCTGCGGCTATGAGCGACGAGCAGCGCTTCCTCGTCATCAACGCCGACGACCTCGGCCTCTCCCAGGCCGTCAACGACGGCATCTTCGCGGCGCACGAGGGGGGAATAGTCACCAGCGCCAGCCTGATGGTGAGGCAGGGGGCGGCGCCGGCGGCGGTCGAACGCGCGACCGGCCATCCCGACCTGGCGGTCGGCCTTCACATCGATCTCGGCGAGTGGAGCTACGCCGACGGCGAGTGGACCCTGGCCTATTCGCACTGCGATCTCGACGACGCCGCCGACGTCGAGCGCGAGTGCCGGGCGCAATTGGAGCGCTTCCGCGCCCTGCTCGGCCGCGGCCCGACCCACCTCGACTCACACCAGCACGTGCACGAATCGGAGCCGCTCAAAGGGGTGGCGGAGGCGCTGGCCGCCGAGCTCGCGGTGCCGCTGCGCAACCGGGCGATCCGCTACGAGGGGGGCTTCTACGGCCAGAGCGGCAAGGGCGATCCCTATCCCGCCGGCATCGCTCCCGAGCGGCTCTGCGAGCTAATCCGCTCGCTACCACCAGGCTGGACCGAGATCGGCTGCCACCCGGCGGCTGGGCCGGTCCCGACCTCCTCCTATGACGCCGAGCGCCAAATCGAGCTGGCGACGCTTCGCGATCCGCAGGTGAAAAACCTGCTCAATGTGATGCACGTCCGACTGTGCTCTTTTGCACAGGCAAATCGTCCCTAGCGGCGTACCTTCGGGGCATGATTCGTCCCGCCCCACCCGCACCGTTCAAGACCGCGTTCCTCGTCTTCGCGATTGCCCTCGTCGTCGCCCTCGCAGTTGCGGCCGCGCCGCATCCCTACTAGCCGCTGAGCAGACGCGGCAACCCTCGAAGGAGAGTCGGTCGCCCTCGGTAAAGTCTATCTATACTGGATAGTAAAGTCTATCTATACTCCTTGGTATAGTCTATCTATACCGTGGCTCAGCTGAATCCCTTCATCTATGACGATCCCGTTCCTTCCGGCGAGCTCGTCGACCGCGAGGAGGAGCTGCGAAAGCTGCTCGCACTGGCCGAAGGGGCCCACAACACCCGCCTGCAGGCGCCGCGTCGCTACGGGAAGACGAGCGTGCTGATCAAGCTCTGTGAGGAAGCGGAGCGGTCCGGGTTTCGGACCGTCTACGTCGATTTCCTGCTCGCGACGACGCCGGCTGAGGTTTCGAGGCGAATCGAAGAGGCCTACGTCGCAGCCCTCAAAGGGCCGGTTCTTCAGCTCTTCGACAAGATGCGGCGCAGCTGGCGGGGGCGGATCAAGGCCGCTCCGGGTGGCGTGGGCGGTGAATTCGAGTATGCAGGCGAGGGCGGGGTCATGCAGCGCCTGGCAGACCTGCTCGATCTCCCCGGCAAGGTCTTCGAGGCGAGTGGCGAGCGGACGATCGTCGTCTTCGACGAGTTCCAGGACTTCCTCCGAGCCGAGGGCGGGCTCGATGGGCTGCTCCGCAGCAAAATCCAGTTTCACCGCGAGGCAGCCAGCTATGTCTTCTCGGGTTCGGAGCAGGCGCTTCTCGACGAGTCCTTCGATACCCGGGAGCGGCCGCTTTTCGACCAAGCACGGCCGATCTATCTCCCGCCGCTTCCCGAAGCCGCTCTCGGCGACTACGTCGCCGACCGTTTCTCCAGAACCGGAAAAGACGCGGGCGAAGCGCTCGACCTTCTTCTCGCCCTGGTTCGTGGTCACCCCCAGCGGGCGATGCTGGTCGCCCATCATCTCTGGGATTGCACCGCTGACGGCGAAACGGCGGACGCAGACACGCTTGCGCGGGCGTTGGGTCAGGTCGATCGCGAGACGAAGGAGCGGTTCGAGGCGACCTGGCAGGCCAGCGCGGGCAGCGGGAACAAGCGCCGGGTCCTCAAGGCGCTGGCGATCAGCGACGAGACCCTCTTCAATCAGCGGACGCTGATGGCGTTCGACCTGAACAAGGGGCAGGGGCAGTCGGGGCTGCAGGGGCTGATCCGGGACGGCGAGGTGGTGCGGGCCGACGGGCAACCGATCCTCGTGGACCCACTCTTCGAGCGGTGGATCCGACTTCAGGACGAAGGGTCGTCGCCCAGTACCAGCGCGCAGTAGCCGTCGGCGATTTCCGTTGCAGACAGACGGCCGCCGGGCCGCACCCATTGCGGCGTGTAGTTGACCATGCCCAGCAGGGCGAGGAGGGAGAGGCGGCGGTCGGCGAAGGTCATCGAGCCGTCGGCCTCGCCGCGGGCGAGGACGTCGTCGAGGATCTTCTCGAAGGCTTTGCGTTGGGAGCGGACGTGGCGCCAGCGGGCCTGGCGCTCGATCGCCTGGCGCTCCTGGGTGAAGACGAGCATGTGGTGGCGGTGGGCGACGACGTGGGTGACCCAGGCCTCGACCAGGTCGCGCAGTTGCTGGACCGGGGGCGCTTCGGCGGCGACGATCTCGCGCGCCCGGGCCAGCAGCGGTTCCAGCAGCTCGTCGCAGATCGCGATCAGCAGGTCGTCCTTGCCCTCGATGTAGTGGTAGAGGCCGCCGGCGGCGAGGCCGGTCGCCGCGGTCAGCTCGCTCATCGAGGTGCCGTCGTAACCTCGCTCGGCGAAGAGCTTGGCGGCCGCGTCGACCACCTCGCTCCGCCGCGCCTCGTAGCGGGCGCGCAGCGCCGGCCGGGTCGGGGGAGAGGGCAACGGCATCGCAACAAGGTAGCCGAAAACCGAACGAATCTTCGAATTTAGAACGACAATTCGGTAACTTGTGGAAATGGACTTTGAACTCAGCGACGAGCATCGCCTGATCCAACAGACCGTCCGCGACTTCGCCACCGGGGAGGTGGCGCCGGTCGCCGAGGAGCTCGACCGCGAGAAGCGCTTCCCTTACGAGATCGTCGCCAAGCTGGCCGAGCTCAACCTGATGGGGATCCCGTTTCCGCAGGAGTACGGCGGCGGGGGAGGGGACTCGCTCGCCTACGCGCTCGCGGTCGAGGAGCTGACCCGCATCGACTCCTCGGTCGCGATCACCCTCTGCGCCCACACCTCGCTCGGCACGCAACCCATTTATCTCTTCGGCGACGAGGCTCAGAAACAAGAGTGGATGCCGCGGCTTTGCGCGGGAGAGATCCTCGGCGCCTTCGGCCTGACCGAGCCCGAGGCCGGCTCCGATGCAGGCAACGTTCGCACCAAGGCCCGCCTCGACGGCGGCGAATGGGTGATCGACGGTGCCAAGCAGTTCATCACCAACGCTGGCACCGACATCTCCGGCGTCGTCTGCATCACCGCCCGCACCGGCGAGGACGAGATCTCCAACCTGATCGTCGCCAACGGTACCCCCGGCTACGAGCAGGGCGAGCCCTACCGCAAGATGGGCTGGAACGCCTCCGACACGCGGCCGCTGACCTTCACCGAATGCCGGGTGCCCGAGGAGAACCTGCTCGGCCCGCGCGGGATGGGCTTCCGCCAGTTCCTGCAGGTGCTCGACATCGGCCGTATCGGCGTCGCCGCAATGGGGGTTGGCCTCGCCCAGGGCGCCCTCGACGAGGCGCTCGCCTACGCCAAGGAGCGCCAGGCCTTCGGCCAGTCGATCTCCCGCTTCCAGTCGATCCAGGCCAAGCTCGCCGACATGGCGACTGAGATCGAGGCAACCCGGCTGCTCGTCTACAAAGCGGCGCGGATGAAGGACAAGGGCGAAAACTTCAGCCTCACCGCCGCCCAGGCGAAGCTGAAGAGCGGCCGCCTCGCCGTCCGCTGCTGCGAGGAGGCGGTGCAGATCCACGGCGGCTACGGCTACATCGAGGAGTACCCGGTCTGCCGCTTCTACCGCGACGCCAAGATCCTCACGATCGGCGAGGGGACCGACGAGGTGCAGCAGATGGTGATCGCGAGGGCGTTGGGTGCATAGGTGATTGCCTGATGTCCCTGCCGACCGCCGTCCGCATCCGCGAGGTCGGCCCGCGCGACGGCTTTCAGAACGAGCCGGAGACGATCGCCACCGACGACAAGGTGCGGCTGGTCGAGATGCTGGCCCGGACCGGGTTGCGGCGGCTGGAGGTGACGAGCTTCGTCCGCGCCGACGTGGTGCCGCAGCTGGCCGACGGTCGCAAGGTGCTGGAACGGGCCGAGATCCCTGAGGAGGTCTCGGTTTCGGTTCTGGTCCCGAACGAGCGCGGTCTGGAGGCGGCGCTGGAGGTGCGCGACCGAATTGACGAGGTCAACGTCTTCCTCTCCGCCTCGGAGACCCACAACCGCCACAACGTCAACCGCTCGGTCGAGGAGTCGCTCGCCGCGCTGGAGCGCGTGCTCGCACGCGCGACCGATGAGGGACTGCGCTGCGAGGGCGTGATCAGCACCAGCTTCGGCTGTCCCTATGAGGGCTATGTGCCCTTCGAGCGCGTCTTCGAGATCGCCCAGCGCCTGGCGGCGGCGGGCGCGGTCGAGATTGGCTTCGGCGACACCACCGGGATGGCCAACCCGGTCGAGGTCGGCGAGTTCTTCCGCCGCGCCGCCGAGGAGCTGCCCGAGGTCGAGCGCACCGCCCATTTCCACAACACCCGCGGCCAGGCGCTGGCCAACGTGCTGGCAGCGCTCGAGGTCGGGGTCGACTCCTTCGAGTCGAGCTTCGGCGAGCTCGGCGGCTGCCCGGTCCCGCCCGGCGCCACCGGCAACATCGCCACTGAGGATCTGGTCTCGATGCTGCACGAGATGAGGATCAAGACCGGGATCTACCAGGAGAAGCTGCTCGCCGCCGCGCGGGCGGCGCAGGAAGTGCTGGGGCGGCCGCTCGGCTCGCACACGCTCGTCGCCGGCCCGGTCGAGTGGCACGCCGAGCGCGATCCCTTCAAGGAGAACCCGCCGCGATGAGCATGACCAAGGGCACCGCCGAGGGCATGCGCGATAAGCACCTGGAGCTGATCGCCGAGCTGGAGGCCGAGCTGGAGCGGGTCCACGCCGGCGGCGGGCCGAAGGCGGTTGAGCGCCATCGCGGCCGCGGCAAGCTGACCGCGCGCGAGCGGATCGAGGGCCTCTGCGACCCCGGCACGCCGTTCCTCGAGCTCTCGCCGCTGGCCGCGCACGGAATGTACGACGACGCCGCGCCGGGGGCGGGGATCGTCAGCGGCATCGGCACTGTCAGCGGCCGCCGCTGCGTGATCGCCGCCAACGACGCCACCGTCAAAGGTGGCACCTACTACCCGGTCACGGTCAAGAAGCACCTGCGGGCGCAGGAGGTGGCGCTGCAGAACCGGCTGCCGTGCATCTACCTGGTCGACTCCGGCGGCGCCTACCTGCCGCTGCAGGACGAAGTCTTCCCCGACCGCGAGCACTTCGGCCGCATCTTCTTCAACCAGGCGACGATGTCGGCGCGGGAGATTCCACAGATCGCCGCGGTGATGGGCTCCTGCACGGCCGGCGGCGCCTACGTCCCGGCGATGAGCGACGAGACCGTGATCGTCCGCCACCAGGGGACGATCTTCCTCGGTGGCCCGCCGCTGGTGAAGGCGGCGACCGGGGAGGAGGTGACGGCGGAGGAGCTCGGCGGCGGCGACGTCCACGCCCGCAAGTCCGGCGTCGCCGACCACCTAGCCGCCGACGATGCCGAGGCGCTGCAGATCCTGCGCGAAATCGTCGCCACGCTGCCGCCGAGCCCGGCGCCGCCCTGGGAGCGGATCGAGCCGCGGCCGCCCGCCGGCGACCCGGAGGAGATCCTCGACGTCGTCCCGATCGGCTCGCGGGCGCCCTGGGACATCCGCGAGGTGATGCGCCGAGTCGTCGACGGCGGCGAGCTGCGCGAGTTCAAGGAGAGGTACGGGAAAACGCTGGTCTGTGCCTTCGCCCACCTCGACGGTCACCCGGTCGGGATCGTCGCCAACAACGGCATCCTCTTCTCCGAGAGCGCCCTCAAGGGAGCCCACTTCGTCGAGCTCTGCGACCACCGCCGGATTCCCCTCGTCTTCCTCCAGAACGTCAACGGCTTCATGGTCGGCTCCAAGTACGAGGCGGGCGGGATCGCCAAGGACGGGGCGAAGATGGTCGCCGCCGTCTCCACCGCCCGCGTCCCCAAGCTGACCGTTATCGTCGGCGGCTCCTTCGGGGCCGGCAACTACGGCATGTGCGGCCGCGCCTACTCGCCCCGCTTCCTCTTTATGTGGCCCAACGCCCGGATCTCAGTGATGGGCGGCGACATGGCCGCCGCCGTAATGAACGAGGTAGGCCAACCCGAGATCGCCGCCGAGCTGCGCGACCAGTACGAAGTGCAGGGGAGACCCTTCTACTCCAGCGCCCGCCTCTGGGACGACGGCGTAATCGACCCCCGCGACACCCGCAAGGTCCTCAGCCTCGCCCTTGAAGCCTGCGCCAACGCCCCGCTCGGCGACCTGGCCGCCCCCGTCTACCGGATGTGATCGGCGGGCTGCTCAAAGCCCTTGTGGCGGCGGCGGCGGTTGCCGCGAGTTCCGTGAGCAGTCCAGTGCCTTCGCACTGCCCACCCGGACATCTCGCCTGCCGGGAAACGGTCGGGACGATCGTCTACGTCGAGCGGGTCGATCCCGACGGCGATGGGGATGCCCATTTCGTCATCCGCGACCCTCAAGGGATCACCCTGCCGGGCCTGACCGCGATCGACGTTCGCGCCGGCCTGCGCCCACACCCGCTGCCCGGCCCGGGCGACCTGATCAGCGCCGCCGGCCCGGTCCAGACCGGCTCCTACGGCCAGCACCAGATCCACGCGTTGGAGCTGCACGTGGCGCCTTAGACTCGCCACCGTGCGCCGTCGCCTCTCCCAAATCGACGTCTTCGGCAGCGGGCCGTGCTCGGGCAACCCGGTGGCGGTGGTGCTCGACGCCGAGGGGCTCTCGGGAGAGGAGATGCAGAGGTTCGCGCGCTGGACGAACCTCTCGGAGACGACCTTCGTGCTGCCGCCGAGCAATCAGGGGCCCGACTACCGGGTGCGGATCTTCACGCCTGTCCTGGAGCTGCCGTTCGCGGGGCACCCGACCCTTGGCACCTGCCACGCCTGGCTCGAGGCCGGGGGAGAGGTGCACGACTCCGCCGAGATCGTCCAGGAGTGCGACGCAGGGCTGGTGCGAATTCGTCGCGACGAGGATCGGCTCGCCTTCGCCGCACCGTCGCTGGTGCGCTCCGGTCCCGCCTCCGAGGAGGATGCGGCTCGGTGCGCGGCTGCGCTGGACCTCGATCCCGCCGAGATGCTCGCGATCGAGTGGGTCGACAACGGCCCCGGCTGGATCGCGGTTCTGCTCGAGAGCGCGGAGCGGGTGCTGGAGCTGCAGCCCCGGCAGCTCGACTTCGACCTCGGCGTCGTCGGCTTCCACCCGCCCGGCTCGGAGGCGGCGATCGAGCTCCGCGCCTTCTTCCCAATCAACGGCGTCGCCGCCGAGGACCCCGTCACCGGCAGCCTCAACGCCTCCGTCGCCCAATGGCTGCTCGGCAGTGGCCGCCTCAGTGCCCCTTACGTCGCCACCCAAGGCAGCGCGATCGGCCGCGCCGGCCGCATTCACGTCGACCAGGACCAGGACGGAACGATCTGGGTCGGCGGCCGCTGCGAGACAGTTGTCGCCGGAGCGGTCCACATATAGGAGGAGCCGGCCCCTCAGGACCGGCTCCGGTACTGCGATTGCCGCTTTCGGCTAGCCGAAGTAGGCGATCATGATCCCCATCGCGTCGTCGATCAGATGGTGCCCTTCCGGCACGTTGTAGATCGTGTGGAGGCGCAGGGTTTGGCCTTTGGTGACGGAGGCAATCGGGTTGCCGGTGCAAACGCCCATCGAGGAAACATGTTTGCGACCGTCCGGGGTTTCGTAGCCCGGGCCGCCGTAGCCCGCCACCGAGTTGCACAGCAACGTGCCGCCGGTGCTCTCGTTGGTGAGTTCCTCGTTGACGCCGTGGTCATGGATGTGACCGGCGGCGGCGATCAGTTTGCCACCGAACGTAGCTTTCCAGTCGTAGTGCGTGTCGCTGAACCCGATCGGCACTTCGATGTAGGAGTTGAGCGAGCATTGGGCCTGGTCGAGCCAGACCGGGTGCAGGGCCGCGCGGCTGGTCGCGTCGGTGCCGGTGGCGTACTTCCAGGTCATCCGGATTTTCACCGTTTTACTGGTCGTTTCCCAGTTCATCAGGTCGAAGACCATGTTCCAGGTCTCGGTGCTGTTGACCTTGTAGCCGTACGGCAGGCTGGTGAGGTCGATCGCGGTGCGCTCGTCGCCGGAGGCGAAGAAGCGTTCACCGAGCAGACCAGGGCCTTTGCCGGCGCAGGTCGCGTCGGCCTTGCCGCTCGACTGGGCGGCGAACATCGCGTGGTGGAGCATCGGACCCTGGCTGATCGTCGCTTTCGTCCCGTCCGTATAGACGAGGTCCGGGGTGACGCCGATGATCGTGCAGCCGGTGCACGGCTTGGCGATGTTGTTGACGATCTGGTTGGTGATCATCCCCGCGTTTTCGTGGTCGTGCGGGTCGCCGTTGCCGGCCGGGATCGTGTACGGGCCGTAGTCGATCGTTTTCGTGGTGATGGTGGCGTTCGCGGTCGCCGGTAGGGCGAAGACCGCGAGGGCGCAGACGAGCAGCGCCACTCGCTTGATGGCTTGCATCTAGTACTCCCCTTTTCTAGAGATCGGGCGCCTCCCTTGAGGAACCCATGAACGTTCAACGACCCTAGAGCAGTCAGCCGTCCCTGGTCAACCGGGGGAATCCCACATTCCTCCATGTGGTGACAGAAGTCGCAACTTGACACGTGACCAAATAGTCACCTATAATTTAGACCATGGACGAGGTCTTCAAGGCGCTGGCGGATCCGACCCGCCGCGAGCTGCTCGACCGGCTCTTCGAGCGGGACGGGCAGTCGTTGAGCGCCTTGGAAGCGGATCTGCCGATGTCCCGCTTCGGCGTGATGAAGCACCTGCGGGTGCTCGAGGAGGCAGGGCTGGTGACGACGAGGCGGAGCGGCCGCGAGAAGCTGCACTTCCTCAACCCCGTCCCGATCAGGCTCATCCACGACCGCTGGGTGGGCAAGTACGCGCAGCCCTGGGCCTCGGCGCTCAGCGAGCTGAAGAAAGAACTAGAGGAGGACAAGAAATGACTGAGGACCAGGCTTACGCCGTGGTCGGCGGGCGCGGCAGCATGACCGTGTTCGAGATCTACATCAAGACGACGCCGGAGCGCCTCTGGAAGGCGATCACCAGCGAGGAGATGCGTAAGCGCTACAGCTTCGGGGTGGGGACGGCCTCCGACTGGACCGAGGGCTCCGAATACAAGTCCGGGGTGCCGGGGGTGATCGACATCGCCAGCGGCGAGAACGTCGAGGTCGACCCGCCGCGGCGGCTGGTGCAGAGCTTCAACGCGCTCTGGAGCGACCAGGTCAAGAGCGAAGGCACCTCGCGCGTCACCTGGGAGATCGAGCCGGTCGGCAGCTCCTGCCGACTGCGAGTCACCCACGACCAGCTCGGTGAGGATGCCAACAACGAACTGTACGGCGGCTGGCCGATGATCCTCTCCGGCCTGAAGACGCTGCTGGAGACCGGCGAGGACCTCGACACCCCGGGCTCGCTGCGCTACTCAGGCGCGGCGGGCGCCTGATCCAGTTCCGCCACCAGCTCCTCGACGCGGGCGGCGATCTCGTCGCGGGTCGTCCGTATCGCGTCGAGGGGTTGGCCCTTCGGGTCGGGCAGGTCCCAGTCGAGGTAGCGGCGGCCGGGGATGTATGGGCACTTGTCGCCGCAGCCCATCGTCACCACGACGTCGGCCCATTCGGCGTCCTCGGTGGTAAGGAGCCGCGGTTGGCGCTCGCCGATCTCGATCCCGAGCTCGCGCATCGCTTCGGCGACCTCGGGGTGGACGCGCTCGCCGGGCGTGGTGCCGGCGGAACGGGCGCCGTGCCGTCCGCCCGCGGCGCGTTCGAACAGCGCCTGGCTCATCTGCGAGCGCCCGGCGTTGTGGAGGCAGACGAAGAGCGCGTTAGCCATTGCTGCTGCAGTTGCAGGACTCGGGCTCGCAACAGCCCGGGAGCCAGGCGCCCAGCGGGTCGAGGGCTCCGGGGACGACGTAGTAATAGGCCCAGAGCCCTTGCCGCTCGGAGGCGACGATGCCGGCCTCGCGCAGAACCTTGAGGTGGTGCGAAACGGTCGGCTGGGAGAGGTCGAAGAGGGGGACGAGCTCGCAGACGCAGACCTTGCCGGCGTGCTTGCGCAGGACGTCGACGAGCTGCAGTCGGATCGGGTCGCCGAGGGCCTTGGCGATCGTCGCCATCCGCTCGGCCTGCTGGGCGGAGACGTCGGGATAAACCAACGGCTCCGAGCAGCACTCGCCGGCGGCCCGCTTGGTCTTGGGTGCCAGCTCTAATTCGACAGACATCTATTTACATATATCTATTGAAATCATGTCTGTCAATGGAATAGGGTGGCCGCCATGACGGAGGCACCCCTGGCGCGACGCCTGCTGGCCGAGTTCCTCGGTTCCGCCTTCCTCGCCGCGACCGTGATCGGCTCCGGGATCGCGGCCGCTTCGCTTTCCCCGGGGGACACCGGGCTGCAGCTGTTCGAGAACGCCGTCGCCACCGCGGCGGGTCTCTTCACTTTCATCCTCATGTTCGGCCCGGTCTCCGGAGCGCACTTCAACCCGGTCGTCTCCCTCGTCGACGCCGCTTTCGGCGGCCTGCGCTGGCGCCACGCCTTCGCCTACATCCCGGTGCAGATCGGCGGCTGCATCGCCGGCGCCGTCCTCGCCAACGCGATGTTCTCGCTCACGGCGATCAGCATCTCCACCCACCACCGCGCCTCTCCCGCCCACCTCCTCGCCGAGGTGGTGGCGACGCTCGGACTGCTGCTGGTGATCTTTTCGCTGGCGCGCACCCGCCGTGGCGAGATGGCGCCGGCCGCGGTTGGCGCCTACATCGGTTCCGCCTACTTCTTCACCAGCTCGACCAGTTTCGCCAACCCGGCGATCGACGTCGGCCGGATCTTCTCCGACACCTTCGCCGGGATCGCGCCGGCCTCGGTGCCTCCCTTCATCGCCGCGCAACTCGTCGGCGCCGCGCTCGCCTTCGCCGTGATCCGGGCGCTCTACCCAGACCTGACGCCCGACGAGGCGGCCGAGGTGATGATCCCGCACGAAGAGCCGGCGGTAATTTCCGGCGCCGGCGGCTGAGGCGTCGGCCGCGGCGGGATAAGGGAGGTCGGGTTTCTCGGCCGGACGCGGCGGGGTAGCCGAGGCGCACCCGATCAAGGAGAAATGAGTAGATGAGCCAACCGACCCTGGAGGAAGCCCGCGAGATCAGCAAGTGGCGCCCCGAGCTGGGGGTGCTCTCCGTCTATCTCGGCTTCGATCCCGCCGATCGCGGCGGCGCTTGGCGGACCGAGCTGCGCAACGGCCTCGACGCGATTCTGGATACCCATAAGGAAATCGATCACGAACCGCGGGTGGCGCTGCGCGCGACCGTGAAACGGGTAATGGAGCGTTTCGAAGACGGCGATCTGCGGCCGCCGCCGCGGGGCGAAGTCGGCTTCGTCGCGGTCTCCGAGAAGGAGGGGGCCGACCACTGGTGGGGGACCGGGGCGCCGCCGCTTGCCGACGCTTGCGTCGAGTACGCACCTGAGCCGATCGTGGTGCCGCTGATCGACCTCTGCTGCCACGGCGCCCCCCGCGGTATCGCCCTGCTCTCCTCCGAGCGGGTGCGGCTGCTGCGCTGCGCCGAAGGCACTCTCGACGAGCTCGAGGACTGGGAACTCAGCGTCTTCAGCCTCGACTGGCGCGAGCGCAAATCGCAGAGCACCAGCAACCCCGCCCGCGGTCACGGCGTCAGCTCATCCGGCCATGACCAGTTCGACGAGCGGCTCGAACACAACCGCCAGCGCTTCCTCACCGAGTGTGGTGGCCTCGCGGCGCGCACCCTCGAGGAACACGACCTCGACCAGGTGGTGGTCTTCGGCCCCGCCAAGGACCTCGACAGCTTTGACGCCGGCCTCAGCTCGGCCAAGGCGAAGCTGGCGCTCGGCGGCGAGCAGGACCTGATCTCCGTTCCCAAGGGGAAGCTGGGCGACGTCGTCGCCGACGCGATCGAGCGGCTCGACAGCGACCGCGACCGCGCCGTCGTCGAACAGGCCCTGGGCGAGGCCAAAGGCGGCAGCCGCGGCTCGGTCGGCGTCCAGGAGACGAAGGAAGCACTGCTGGAAGGCCGGGTCGACCACCTCGTCTTCGACGCCGCGATCGACGCAGACGCGGAGCAGATGGTCCGTGCCGCCCTCTCCGGCAGCGCCCAGGTGACGATCGTCCGTGACGAGCTCGCCGAGGCGCTGGCCGAGGCCGAAGGGGTCGCCGCGATTCTCCGCTACTGACTGTGACTCGACGCACGGTTCGGCCGAACCTTCGTTCGGGTAGCTGAAGAGCGATGGGATCGAGAGGACGAAACGTAAAAGGAGAACAAGCTTGAGCGAGCAAGAGCGAATCGCCGGTGGCCCCTTAGGCAAGGTGGTCGGTCGGGCGAAGCAACTGGCCGGAGCAGCGTTGGGTCACGAAGACCTGCACCGCGAGGGGCAACTACAAGAGGTCCAGGCCGACGCCCAGGCGGAGGCGGCCGAGCTGGCTGCTGAGGCCGAGCGCAAGGAGCAGGAAGCAGAGATCGAGGCCGAGCGGGCGGAGACCCAGGCTGAGCGTCGCAAGGTCGAACTGGAGGCGCAAGAGATCGCCGCCGAAGAGGAGGCCGAGCGGAAACGGGCCGAGGAGGAGCGTGTGGCCGCGCAGCAGGCACAGGTCGACAAAGCCCAGGCCGAACGCGAGCGCCTTGCCGGCGAAGAGCGCGCCCAGGCCAAAAAGCAGCAGGCCGCTGCCGAGAAGGGCGCGGCGGGAGGAGAGGCAGCCGAGCTGCAGCGCGAAGCCGACCGTGCCGAAGAGGCCGCTGCGGCAATCGACCCGAAGGAGGAGAACTAGATGTCGCTGCTAGCCGTCCCGAAGATGATCTTCGACTCGTCGATCAAGCTGGCGCGGGCGCCTTTCGACATCGCCCAAGGTGTCTTCGGCAGCCCCGAATCGAGCGCCGATCGTCTGCGCAGCCGTGCCGCCACTCTGCGTGATCAAGCCGAGGGGCGGGAGCGCCAGGCCGAGGAGCGCCAGGCCAAAGTCAGCGAAGCGGCTGATGAAGCGGCGGCCGAAGCGCGCCGCAAAGCCGAGCAGGAACGACGCAAAGCCGAGAAGCGCCGCCGCGAACGCGAGGCCCGCGCTGCCAAAACCGAGGCAAAGAAGAAGGAGAAAACCGCGAAAGCGGCCGCCAAAGCCAAACGCACCAACGCCAAAGCGAACAAGGCCGCGCAGCTTGAGAAGCTCGAGGCCAAGGAAAAGAGCATCGAGGCCAAAGAGGCGGCGGCGGCAACCGAGCACGAGGCCGAGCGGTTGGAGGAGGCTGCGGCGGCGGTGAAGGAGGAGCGGAAAAACGGCGACGGCAGCTAGCCGGTTGGGGTCAGTCTCTTACGGGCGGCCCGCACTCGCTGCAGGAGCCTGTCCCGCTTCTGCGCCGGCCCGATCTCCGGGCCGCGGACCACCTGGGCGGTCGCGATGGCGTCTTTGCTGTTGGCGGCGGTTGACTGGTTGTTCATGCGGTTTTTGCCTCTCTATACAAGCGGCGCTGCGGCCGTCGTGCCATTCGTCTGAATAGTTACCCCATGCTTACGTGACCAAACGCTCGTTTGAAGGGATGTCAGCAGGGAAGCAGGGGGGCAGGAGCTAATCCCGTGGAAAGTGCCGGTTTCCAACATCGAGCCCTGGTTTACGAAGGTGCCGACGAGTACCTGGCAGGGACCGTGCCCTTTCTCTGGGCTGCCTTGGAAGCGGAAGAGCCGGTCCTGGTGGCGGTTGGGCAGGCGAAGACCGAGCTGCTTGAAGCTGCGCTGGGCGGCGACGCGGGATGGGTGCACTTCGTGCCGATGGAGGAGGTCGGCCGCAACCCCGCCTCGATCATCCCGCTCTGGCGCAACTTCGTCGACGAGAACGACGGCGGTCCGATGCGGGGGATCGGGGAACCGATCTGGGACGGTCGCAGCTCGGCGGCGCTGGAGGAGTGTCACCGCCACGAGGCCCTGCTTAACCTCGCCTTCGCCAGCGACCCCGCCTTTTCGTTGCTCTGCCCTTACGACAGCGGTTCGCTTCCGGCCGGCGTGGTGGAGCGGGTCGCCGTTTCGCACCGTCATCTCGAGCGTGAGGGCAGGGCCGGGGAGAGCGCGGCGTTCGAATCTGCCGTCGATTGCTTTGCCGGCGAGCTGCCCCCGCCGGCGCCGGCCTCGGAGGTGCTGACCTTCGGCGTGGCCGACCTGTCGGAGGTGCGGGACCGGGTCACGCGCGTAGCGCGGAGGGCGGGGATGGACCGGCGCGGGGTCGCCGACCTCGTCATCGCGACCAGCGAGCTTGCGGCCAACAGCGTCATGCACGGTGGCGGCACCGGCACGCTGCGGCTCTGGCGCGAGGGGAGGGCCATGCTGGTCGAGGTCGAGGACCGCGGCCGGATCGAAGACCCGCTGGTCGGCCGGCGGCGACCCGTGATCAGTCAGGAGGGCGGGCGCGGGCTCTGGCTCGCCAACCAGCTGTGCGACCTGGTCCAGATCCGCTCAGGCGAGCGGGGGACGGTGGTGCGGCTGCACGTACTTGTGGGCGATCACTCGCCGAGGCCCCTCTCCTCGGCCGCTTTGTAGGCGACCTGGAGGAAGTCGGCGATCGTCATCGCCGCGAATAGCGAGGCGACAAAGCGGGTCACGCGGGGGGCGAAGAGGAGGCCGACCGAGAAGGCGGCGATCACCCAGAGCCCGAGGCAGAAGGGGCAGATCAACAGCTCGCCGATCGCCTTGCGGAGGCCGCTCCCGCGCGAGCGCTCCTCGAGTTCCGCCGGGCCGCCCTTGCCTTCAAGTTCGGTGAAGGGCGCCCGCAGCGGGCTCGTCACTTTGTCCTTGGTGAGCACCCGGCTTAGTTTGTGGGAGGCGGCGCCGATCAGCAGCAGCTGCCCGACCGGGACCCGCTCCGGCAGTTCCCGCCCCTGCCGCTTCGCCACCACCAGTGCCGCGGCGACCAATGAGCCGAACAGGCTCATGAAGCCGAGGTAGGGCAGGAGCGGCGGCCGTTTCTCCGGCGGGGCGTAACCCTCGACGGGGTTGGGCAGATCTTCGACGACGTCGCTGAGCTTGTTCTCACTCACCGCCTCCTCCTACCCATCGCAACGCAGGTCCCAACCCCCGCGGCTGGCGGCGATGCGTCACCCTGTGCGCAACGTTAGGATCGCGCCGAAGCTCCGGAGCGGTCCGATCAAACAAAATCCCTGAGAATGCAGCGCTTCAAAGTCAACACCCGCGACCTGCGACCAGGCACGCGCGACGTCCAGGTCGAAGGTGAGCTGGACCTTGCCGTAGCCGGTCAGCTCGACAAGGTCCTCACCACCGCGGTCGAAGAGTGCAGTCAGGTGCTCGTCGGCCTCGAGCGCTGCGCCTTCATCGACTCCTCCGGGATCGCGGTAATCCTCCGTGCTCACAACCGGATGCAGGAGGAAGGGAACAAACTCGCGGTCTACGCGCCGGCGGACCAGGTGCTGCGCGTGCTCTCGATGACCGGTCTCACCGGCAACAGCCTCGTCTTCGACAGCGCCGAGGAGGCCCTCGCGGCGCTCGGCGACGCCTAGGAGGATCGCCCGAAGGCGATCAGCCGAAGCGAGGCTCCAGTCGCTGGAAGGCGCGCCACCAACCCCGGTCGAGTGTCGCGTGCTCGACCGCCTGGAGCAGTGAGCCGTCGTCGTCGTGCAGCTCATAGCTGACCACGGGCAGCTCGGCCTCGGTGTCGACAGCGACGATGCGGGCCATCATCAGGTAGGGCGGGCAGCTCAGCCAAACCTCGCCGGGTTTTGGAATAACTTTTACGTTCGGTGCTGCCATGGGCTCTCGGTACCCAAGGCTTCGACACGAAAACCGCAACTCATCCCCGAAATTCGGGAATTGGCTATCGCGTTCGGGCACGGCGGCAGGAAGGCATGCTTTCGGCGCACCTACGGGGGAGAAGAGGCACAAACCGCGCGCCACACGCGCGCTTTTGCCGGGCAGGCTCGGGCCATGCCCACCGAGTCCGTAAAAACCGTCCCTCAAGGAGGGTTTTTACGGACTCGCGATGACGACCGAGCACTTGCCGAGCTTGCAAGGCACCAGCACGGAGTGGTGGGACGCTGGCAGTTGCTGGATCGCGGTTGGAGCGAGGGAGCGATAGACAAGCGGATACGCAGCGGGCGGTTTCATCGCCTTCATGCTGGCGTCTATGCAATAGGTCATCGAGTTCTCTCAAGACAGGGCTGGTGGATGGCGGCGGTTCTCGCCTCCGGACCAGATGCGCTCCTGAGCCACCAGACCGCGGCGGCGCTCTGGGGCCTCCGTGGCTACTCAGGCGGTGCGGTCCACGTCACCGTGTCGCGCAAGAGCACCTCCTCGAAGCGGATCCGCAGGCACCTCTCCCACATGCCACCCGACGAGCGGACCGAGAAGGAGGGGATACCCGTGACCTCAGTCCATAGAACGATCTTCGACCTTGCGACCTCTGAGGACGTCGACGCCGTCGTCGCGATGATCAAGGAGGCCGAATACCTGAACCTCTGGGACCGCCTCTCGCTTTGGGATCTCTTGGAGCGCTATCCGGGCAGACGAGGCTCGCGGAACCTCCGCTTCGCCCTGAAGCGCATCACCGAAGAGCCCACCGGTCGCAAGCGCAGCAAGCTGGAGGAACGCTTCGCACCTTTCCTCCGCCGGCATCGTCTCCCTTTACCCCGCTTCAACGACTGGATCCCCCTCGACCCCAAGCCCTACCGGGTCGACTGCCACTGGCCGCAGCGCCGCCTGATCGTCGAGCTCGATGGCTGGGAGGGCCACAGCTCTCGCTCGGCCTTCCAGGACGACCGCGCTCGCGATCGCGCACTCAAAGTCGCCGCCTACTCGGTGATCCACCTCACCTGGGCGCAACTTGACTCAGAACCCGCCCAGGTCGCCGCCGACCTGCGCGCCCTACTGCGGCCCTAGGTCCCGTTCAGTGGCTCGATCCGGAAAGCTGACCGAGTCGGTTGCGCCGGCTTGTAGAAAGTCGCCGTCTGGCTCAGCACTCGCCACGGGAACGGCAGCGTCCCGCGCGGGGCCGCGAGGAAGCGGGTGAAGAGGACCGAGGCGCGGCGGCAGGTGATGCCGGATTTCGCCGGTAGGTAGATCAGGTACTGGCCTTTGGGGAAGAAGAGCGGACCCACGTTGGAGCCGGCGTTGACGGTGAAGGTGCCGCTGCAGAGTTTGCCGAGGACGTTGTTGCCGCCACCTTCGCCACCGCCGATGCGGGCGACGGAGAAGCCGGGCAGGCCGCCGCGGGTGAAAGCGGCCTTGCCGGTGCCTTCGGCGACGACGCGCCACGGTTTCGGCAGGACCCCGTCGTAGTCCTCAAGGAAGCGCGCAAGCAGTTTCGTCGAGGCTGGGCAGCTGAGGCCGGGTTCGACGGTGACGCTGTAGTTGCCCGCGGGCAGGTTGGCCGGGCCGATGCTGTCGTTGTGCAGGACCCGGAAGGTGGGGCAGGTCGCCGCCGAGGCAGGCGCGGCCGCGCTCAGCGCCAGCGCCGCGAGGGCGGCGGCCAGCGCCAGCAGGAACGAGACGGCGAGGCGCTTGCCATGGGTGCGGGCGAGATCCACGGCGGGCAACCTACCAGCGCCTCCGGCTGTCCCCGCATACCGGGGACGATTCGGGTTCACGGTCCGCTGCGTGTCTCAGGCGCGCAGCGTCGGCGCGATCTGGTCGAGCTCCGCCAGGTCCTCCGCGGACGGCTCCCAGCGCAGCGCGCCGGCGTTCGCCCGCACCTGCTCCGGGTTCATCGTCCCCGCGATGACCGAGCCCACCGCCGGCTGCGCCGCCAGCCCGGCGATCGCCACGTCGATCATCTCGACACCCCGCGCCTTTGCGAACTCCCGCAGCTCTTCGACGACGTTGAAATGCTCGTCCGATCCCGCTGAACCACCTTCCAGGCCACCGCCCGCCAGGCGCGTTCCCTCCGGCGCTTCCTTAGCCCATAAGTACTTCCCACTCAACAGGCCGCTCTTCAGCGGAAGGTAGGGGAGGATCGAGACCCCGAGGCGCTCGCAGACCGGCGATATCTCGGCCTCGATCCCGCGCTCGAGCAGGCTGTATTCGTTCTGCAGGGTCGTGAAGCGGATGCCCCCGCGTTCGCGGGCCCCCCGATCGGCCTCCTCCAGTTCGCCCGCGCTGAAGTTGGAGCAGCCGACCGCCGTCACCACCCCTTCCTGCACCAGCTCTTCGAGCGCCGCCAGGGTTTCGGAGATCGGCGTCCGCTGGTCGTGCTCGTGGTACTGGTAGAGGTCGATCCGGTCGACCTGCAGTCGCCGCAGCGACCCCTCGATCGACCAGCGGATGTACTCGCGCGACCCCCGCGGCGTCCCCGGCTTTCCCACGGCGCTTTGCGTCTCCATCCCGAACTTGGTCGCGATCATGAACTCATGACGCCGCCCCACCAGCGCCTCGCCCATCATCGTCTCGCTCGCCCCCGCGTCCCCATATACGTCTGCCGTGTCGAAGAAGTTGATGCCCGCATCCAGCGCCGCCTCCACCACCGCTGTCGTTTGCTCGACGTCGAGCCGCGGCCCGAAGTTGTTGCAGCCGAGCCCCACTACCGAGACCTCTAGCCCGGATTCACCGAGACGGCGGGTGGGCAACATGGGGGCGGGGGGTCGAGCTCATCGATTCTTCTTCCGGTCTGACTTCTCTATCGACTACCCCAATCCGTACCATCCGACCCGCCGATGCCCAAACCCGTCAAGCGCAACCAGCGCTACATGCCTGGGCTGGACGGGCTGCGTGCGATAGCCGTCCTCGCCGTCATCGTCTTCCACCTCGGCTTTGACTGGGCGCCCGGCGGCCTGCTCGGGGTCGGGATCTTCTTCACCCTCAGCGGTTACCTGATCACCGACATCCTGCTCTCGCAGCTCTTCCAGCGCGGCCGGATCGACTTCCTCCGCTTCTGGGGCGCCCGCGCCCGGCGCCTGCTCCCGGCCCTGTTCTTGATGCTGGCGATCGTCACCGCCTGGGTGACGATCTTCGGCCCGGCCCAGCCCGATCAGTTCCGCAAGGCGGTCGTCTCCTCGGTCTTCTACGTCAACAACTGGGAGCAGATCTTCGCCAACGTCTCCTACTTCGCCCGCTTCGCACCAGAAGGCCCGCTCAACCACCTCTGGTCGCTCTCGGTCGAGGAGCAGTTCTACATCTTCTGGCCGTTCCTGCTGCTGCTCGGGGTCAAGCTCGTCCACGAGCGGCCGTTGCCCTCCGGCGTCCGCCCGCGCCTCGCCCTGCTGGCGATCGTCTTCGCCCTGATCTCCTCGATCGAGATGGCGATCCTCTACCACCCGAGCCTCGACCCCTCGCGGATCTACTACGGCACCGACACCCGCGCCGGCGGCCTCCTCTTCGGCGCCGCCCTGGCGATGGTTTGGCCGAGCCGCCGCCTCAGCCACCGCATCACCCCGCAGGCGCGCAACACGCTCGACGGCCTCGGCGTCCTCGGTTTGCTGATCATCGCCCTGATGATCTGGCAGGTCGGCGAGTTCGACCGCTTCCTCTACCAAGGCGGCTTCATCGTCCTCTCGCTGGCGACGGTGATGGTGCTGATGCCGCTCGCCCATCCGGCCTGCCGCCTCGGCAAGGCGCTCGGGGTCTTGCCGCTGCGCTGGGTCGGCGTCCGCTCCTACGGCATCTACCTCTGGCAGACGCCGATCATCGTCCTCACCGGCCCCAACAGCCGCCCGCCTGAGGGCCTACTCGGCAAAGCCCTGCAGGTGGCGGCGATCTTCGCCGTCGCCGGCCTCTCCTGGCACTTCGTCGAGGAGCCGATCCGCCACGGCGCGATCGGTCGCTTCTTCGCTCGCCGTCGCGCCGTCGGCTGGAAATGGGAGACCTTCGCGCCGCCGATGCGCGTCGCGATCGTCAGCACCGGCTTGATCCTCGTCATCGCCGCCGCCGGGATGGCCGGTCTCAACTCATCCTCGGCCGAAGGCAACGACGTCCGGGTCGAAGAAGCACGCGCCGCGGGAACCTCGAAGCCGCCGCCACTGACCAAGGCCCAGGCCGAAGACTCGACCAAATCGAAGTGCAAAGCGGTCGTCCACATCGGCGACTCGACCTCCGAGGGGCTCGACAACCCCGAATACCTGCCGAACGAACTGGAGCGGATTCCCAACCGCTACGCCGAAGTCGGGGTCAAAGAAACGCACATGGAGGTGCAGGGGGCGCGCTCGATCGAAGAGCGCTTCGAAGGCGAACCGAACGCCCAGGAAGTCGCCGCCGCCTGGAAGGCCGAAGGCTTCAAAGGCTGTTGGGTGCTGGCGCTCGGGACCAACGAGGCGGCTGACGTCGCCGCGGGGTCCACCATCGGCCTGCGCGAACGGATCGAAAAAATGATGACGATCATCGGCGAGGAACCGGTGCTCTGGGTCAACGTCCGCTCGCTAGTCCCGCCCGGCGACCCCTACTCGAAGGGGGGCATGGTCGAATGGGACGAAGAACTCGAACGCGCCTGCGCCACCTACCCGAACATGCGCGTCTACGACTGGGCCTCAGACGTCAAAGACGAATGGTTCATCGAAGACGGCATCCACTTCACCTCGCCCGGCTACGCCGCCCGTGCCCAGCTGATCGCCCAGGCGCTGGCGCATGCGTTCCCCGAAAAAGGCGAAACCGAAGGCGGCTCCAAGCACTGCGTGGTCAGTTGACGATCTCGACCGGCTCCAGCTCGTCGGCCGGCTCGAAGCCCATAATCCGGCCGTAGAAGTAGAGCTCGGCTTCGAAGCAGCGGATGTTGGTCTCGGCCTTACGGAAGCCGTGCTGCTCGCCCTCGAAGGCGAGGTAGGCGTAGGGGACGCCGTTGCGCTCCAGCGCCGCCGCCATCGTTTCGGCCTGGTTCGGCGGCACGATTTTGTCCTCCAGCCCCTGCAGCAGGATCACCGGCACCTGCAGCTGCTCGACGTGGTGGATCGGCGAGCGCTCGCGGTACAGCTCGGCCTGCTCGGGATACGGCCCGATTAGGCGATCGAGGTAGCGGGACTCGAACTTGTGGGTGTCCTCGGCGAGCGCGGCCGCGTCGGCGACGCCGTAGTAGCTGGCGCCGGCGGCGAAGGCGTCGTGGAAGGTGAGTGCGCAGAGGGTCGCGTAACCGCCGGCCGAGCCGCCGCGGATCGCCAGCCGCTCCCGATCCGCCTCGCCCTCCTGTGCCAGGTACAGCGCCGCGTTGACGCAGTCTTCGTTGTCGACGACGCCCCAGGTGCCGCGCAACTTGTTGCGGTACTCGCGCCCGTAGCCGCTGGAGCCGCGGTAGTTGACGTCGACGACGCCGATCCCGCGGCTGGTCCAGTAGAGGAACTCGGCGTCGAGTGCCGGCGTCGCGTGCGAGGTCGGCCCGCCGTGGCTCTCGACGATCAGCGGCGGCAATTCACCCTCGGGCGCCTCGAACTCCGGGTTCGTCGGCGGGTAATAGAAGCCGTAGGCGACGTCGCCATCGCCGGTCGGGAACTCGATCGGCTGAGGACGGGAGACGTAGGCCGGGTCGACCGCCTCGTCGCTGGAGGTCCGCACGACCTCGGTCTCGCGGCTCTCCGCGTCATAGACCACGAGCGCGGTCTCGTTCGCCGGGCTCGCCGCGGCGAAGGCGACCTTGCTGTCGCGCGCCGCGAGCACCGGGTAGCCAAAGGAGGTGAAGGGCAGACCGAGGTCCGTCGCTTCCCAGCCGTCGGGTTCGAGCAGGAACAGCCGTTCTTCGCCCGCCTTGCAGCGCACGCAGGCGATCGCGCCGCTCGCGAGGAAGGCGAAGGCGGCGCCGCCGAACAGCCACTGCGGGTGCGCGTAGTCGGCCTCCTCCTCGGTCAGCTGTACCAGCGCGCCCTCCTCGCCGCTCAGCTCGGTCCCCGGCTCGCGGGCGCGGTAGAGGTTCCACCAACCGTCGCGGTCGGAGGCGAAGTGGAGGCGGCCGTCCGGTCCCCACTCAGGCTGGAAGATCGACTCCTCCGGCCCGCCCGCGATCAGCCGCTCCTCGCCGCTGTCCGCCAGTGGCGCGACCCAGAGCTCGGTCCCATCCCAGGGCATGTTCGGGTGATCCCAGCAGGTCCAGGCGAGCCATTCGCCGTCGGGGCTGATCCGCGGGGACGAGTAGAAGTCGCGACCGCGCGCCAGCACCTGTGGCTCGCCGCTGCCATCGATCGCCAGCGAGACGACCTCGTTCACCGGTTCGGGCTCAGCGTCGCGTTCGCGCACGCAGACGACGGTGCGCCCGTCCGGCGAGGGGTGCATGTCGGCGTAGCGCAGCGCCCCCGGCTGCGGTGGCTCGGGCGAGATCGCCACCGGCTCGGTGCCGATCCGCTGGCGGTAGAGGCGTTGGTCGACGAAGTTGACGAAGAGGACGAGGTCGGACTCGACCAGGCACCAGGCACCGCCGCCGTACTCGTGAACGCGAGTGCGCACGTTCGTCCCCGCTGGGGTCACCGCCTCCGGCTCGCCACCGGAGGCCTGCCGCATCAGCACCACCCGGCCGCCCTCGTCCGGCCGCCCCTCGGCCCACCAGACGGCGTCGTCCGCGGCGATCGCTGGCGCCCCCAGGCGACGCCCCCCGCGCGCCAGGTTCGCCGCGTCGATCGGCGAGCGCCAGGAGCCGTAGGGGGCGACGGGGGGCATTGCTACTCCTCTACCTCTACCTCGCGTAATTGATGCGTGTCGACGTCGTAGACGAAGCCGCGGACCACGTCGCGGTGGGGGAGGAAGGGGGACGAGCGGACGCGACGAATCGACTGCCGCACGTCCTCCTCGACGTCGCCGAAGGACTCGATCGCGAAGCTGGGGGCGATCCCGGTCGTCTCCTGCAGCTCCATGCGGAAGCCGTCGTCGGTGATCTTCTGCATCCCGCAGTCGTTGTGGTGGATCAGCATCACCTCGCGCGTCCCCAGTCGCCGCTGGGAGATCGCCAGCGAGCGGATCATGTCGTCGGTGATGACGCCGCCGGCGTTGCGCAGCACGTGTGCCTCGCCCTGGCCGAGCCCGAGCGCGGCGAAGACGTCGAGTCGCGAGTCCATGCAGGTGACGACTGCCAGGTGCCGCTGCGGTTCGACGTCGAGGTGCCGCTCGGCGAGCCCGGAGGCGAAGTTGCGATTGTTCTCGAGCAGCTGGTCGATGGTGTCCATGGCGCGGCAGCCTAGATGGTTCGCCCACCGTGACCGAGGCACGGTTTCTCGCTTTCTCCCACGGGTACCCGCCGTGCAGACGACCAGAAAGTACGAGAAGGGAGAAGCATGGAGACCGGAAGCCTCGACAAGGGAATCTTCAGCGACGACAGCGCGGGCACCCGCGAGGACATCGTCGCGCTGCTGACCAAGGCCTACTGGATGGAGATCGAGACGGTGATGAGCTACCTCGCCGCCTCCACCAACCTCGACGGCGTCCGTGCCCAGGAGATCCGCGAGTCCCTGGCCACGGACATCGAAGAGGAGCTCGGCCACGCGAAGGAGTTCGCCAACCGGATCAAGGAGCTCTACGGCGTCGTCCCCGGCTCGGAGGAGTTCCGCCCCGAACAGAGTTTCCTGCAGCCGCCCGAGCACCAGACCGACGTAGTCGCCGTAATCCGCGGCGTGATCGAGGCCGAGAGTGGCGCGATCGAGCACTACACGCGGATCATCGCCGAGACCGACGGCGTCGACCCGGTTACCCAGGACATGGTCATCGCCATCCTCCGCGACGAGCAGGGCCACCGCCGCCTCTTCGAGGGCTTTCTCCGCGAGTACGAATTCGAAGGCAAGGCGTAGAAGCGCGCCCGGCAGCGGCTGCGGTCGCCTAGGCTGCGGCGCATGGCCACCGTCAACGACCTGGAGATCCGTGCCGCGACCGAAGCGGACGTCGAGGTCCTCTTCGACCTAATCCTCGAGCTCGCCGCCTACGAGAAACTCAGCGACGAGGTGTCCGGCGACGCCGAGGTGTTGCGGCGTTCGCTATTCGAGGAGAAGGCGGCCGAGGCGCTGTTGCTGGAGACCTCGGACGGGACCGCGGTCGGCTACGCGATCTTCTTCACCACCTTCTCGACTTTCGAGTGCCGCTCGGGGATCTGGCTCGAGGACGTCTACGTGCGACCCGAGCACCGCCGCGGCGGCATCGGCCGGGCGGTGATGGAGCACCTCGCCCAGCTTGCCCAGGAGCGCGGCCACGTCCGCCTCGAATGGGTCGCCCTCGACTGGAACGAACCGGCGCTCAACTTCTACGCCAAGCTCGGGGCGCAGCGGTTAGACGATTGGAAGATCCTGCGTCTCGAGAAGGATGGGATCAAGCGTTTGGCGGAGCAGCGCGATTGAGGAGTAGGTCGCGCTCGCGGGCGTTGGTCGCCAGTTCGGCTGCGCGCTTGAACTCGGCGGCTGCCTCGTCGTTCCGTCCGAGTTTCTCCAGTAAGTCGCCGCGGACGCTGGGGAGGAGGTGGTAGTTCGCCAGCTCCTTTTGGTCCCCGATCTCGTTGAGAAGCGCGAGACCTGCCTCCGGGCCGAAGGCCATTCCCAACGCCACCGCTCGGTTCAGCTCGACGATGGGGGAGGGTTGGAGTGCTGCGAGTGCCTCGTATAGAGCCGCGATGCGGACCCAGTCGGTTTCGTCGGCTCGGATTGCCTGCGCGTGGCAGGCGGCGATTGCGGCCTGCAAGCCGTAGGGGCCGAGTGGGCGGGGCAGGTCTTCGGCTCGCTCCAGCGCCCGCAGGCCGCGGACGATCAGCAGGGGGTCCCAGCGCCCGCGGTCCTGGTCTAGCAGCAGCACCGGCTGGCCCGCGGGGCCGAGCCGCGCGCCCAGCCGCGAGGCCTGGATCTCCAGCAGCGCGATCAAACCGTGCGCCTCCGGCTCGGCCGGCACTAGCTCGGCGAGGATCCGGCCGAGCCGCAGTGCTTCCTCGCAAAGGTCGCGTCGCACCCAGTCCTCCCCGGCGCTTGCCGCGTAGCCCTCGTTGAAGACGAGGTAGACGACTTCGAGCACGGACGGCAGGCGCTCGTCTAGCTCCGTCCCACGCGGAACCTCGAACGGGACCCGCGCCTCGCGCAGCGTCTTCTTCGCCCGCACCAGCCGCTGGGCGACCGTCGACTCCGGGGCGAGGAAGGCGCGGGCGATCTCCGGCGTCGTCAGGCCGCCGAGCAGGCGGAGCGTCAGCGCCACCCGCGCCTCGCGCGAGAGCAGCGGATGGCAGCAGGTGAAGATCAGCGCCAGCAGGTCATCGCCGATCTCGTCGTCAGCGGCGGCCTCGAAGTCGGAGCGCTCCATCGCGAACAGGGCGCCCGTCTCCCGGGCGATCTCCTCCTGCTTGCTCTGGAAGTTCGCCTGCCGCCGCATGCGGTCGATCGCCCGGTTCTTCGCCGTCGCCATCAGCCAGGCGCCGGGGTTATCCGGCACGCCGTCGCTCGGCCACTTCTCCAGCGCCGCAACCAGCGCGTCCTGCGCCAGGTCCTCGGCGAGGCCGACGTCCTGCACCATCCGCGCCAGGCCCGCGATCAGGCGGGCGGACTCGATCCGCCAAACCGCCTCGATCGCGCGCGTGGCGTCCGTCACCGCTTAGCCGCCGAAGTTCTCCTGCGCGGCATCCTGGATGTCCTGCGGGAAGTCCTCCATCTCGAAGACCCGCCGCACCTCGATCTTGCAGTTCTCGGCCGGGCAGCGGCTCGCCCACTCCAGCGCCTCCTCCTTCGAGCGGGCCTGGATCAGCCAGTAGCCGCCGACGACCTCCTTCGCCTCGGCGAAGGGCCCGTCGGTGATCGTCGCCTTGCCGTCGGTCATGGAGACGACGCCGCCCTCGCTCGGCGGCTGCAGCCCGTCCAGTGAAAGCAGCATCCCGGCCTTCCGCAGCTCCTCGTTGTAACGGCCCATCGCCTGAAATGCCTCCACGTCGTCGGCCTTCGGTCCCCAGTCCTTCTCCTCGATTTCGGGATACATGAACATCATGAAGCGCATCGAGTCCTCCTCGTTCGTGGGCGGCGGTACCGCCCTTTTACCTGACGACGAACGAGCGGCGCCGAAATCGACAAGCGCCTCGATTGCCGCCGACTAATCGTCGCGGGGGGTGATGCGAAAGACCGAGACCACCTCTGCCTGGTGGGCCTCGGGATGGGCGACGTAGGCGCTCGGCCCGCCGCCGAACCAGCCAGCGGCTTCGTTGTCGCCGACGAAGACCCCCGGGTGCCGGTTGCCGTCGGCGTCCTGAACCCAGACCTTGTCGCCCTCCTTGAAGCCGCGTTCGATCGTGTCCTCGCTCATCAGCCGAGTGTATTGCCCCCTGCCGGCGCGACCAGTTCGGTTTCCCGATCCGGACAAGGGGTACGGGTCGCGCGTCCGTTCAAGGGGTACGAGGAAAGGAGTGACGATGGTCGGTGGACTGATTGCCGTGCTGATCGTGATCGCGCTGGTTCTGGTCCTGCTCAAGGTTGCTGTGGCAGGGGGAATTCTCGGCCTGATCGCGATCATCCTGCTCGTCCTGCTCCTACTCGGCCGGCTCTAGCGAGCTAGCCAGGGCAGGGACCGAGGTGCCGCAGCTTGCGCCGGTAGACCCGCATCGAGGAGTGCCGCCAGTCGCCGTGGGTCTGCCGCCGCAAGCTCGGCACCAGCTCGTGGTGGTAGGGCGAGCTGAGGCTCTCGGCGTGCCCGATCACGTCGTGGATACGGATGTTGAACTTGCAGCGAAGCCACTGGGTGAGCCGGAGCGAGGCGCGTAGCTCTCGCCGGTTGTGAAGGGCGTCGCCGTCGCCGTAGCCGACGTGCTCGATCCCGATCGCAGTCCAGTTGAGGCCGACGGTGTGGCGGCAGCGGGTCCGCAGGTTGACGAGCCGGAAGATCCGACCCGTGGAGCCGACGACGAAGTGGGAGCAGACGTTGGGCAGCTCGTGCAGCTCGACGTCGGGCACGTCCGGCGCGAACGTGTTGTAGACGGCGCGAGCGCTGCTGGTCTGCGACATGTGCTCGACGATCACATGCGGGTGGCGCAGCCGCCAAGTTGCCCGCCCGTAATGCCGCTTCGAGTATTCGGCCATCTCGTGCTTGCGTTTGGCCCCGAAGGGAATCGGCCAGTTCGCGATAGCCGGCCGCGAGACCCGCGCGGCGCTCCGCGCCGGACCGCTTGCCGGCGCCGGCGCGGCGGCAAGCAGGAGCGAGGTAACGAGGACGGCGGCAACTCTCATCGCGCCAACCCTAGTCGCGGCCGAAGAGGCTGACCAGCGCCGGGATCAACAGCGTCCGCGCTAGCAGGGTGTCGATCAGGAGGCCGACAAACATCGCGAAGGCGAGCTCGCGGAAGGCCTCGATCGGGATCAGGGCGACGGCGGCGAAGGAGAGGGCGAGGATCATCCCCGCCACCGTGATCGACCGCGCCGCCCGCGAGCCGGCGGTGCGGATCGCCGGCCGCAGGTCCTGCCGCTCGGCCTCGTTCCAGATGCGACTGATCAGGAAGACGTTGTAGTCGGCGCCGAGGGCGAGCAGCAGGATCGCCGTCGCGATCGGGACGAAGAAGGCGAGCTCGCCGTAGCCGAGCAGATCCTGGAAGACGTAGACGGTCAACCCCAGGGCGGCGGCGACGGTGAGGACGCTGACCCCGACCAGGTACAGCGGCGCCGTGCGGCTGCGCAGCAGCACCCAGAGGAGGAAGAGCAAGACGAGCAGCGCCGCCGGCGCCACTCGCTCGAAGGCGCTCCAGGTGTCGGAGTTGAGTTCGGCGGCGATCGAGGTGTCGCCGGTCATCCCCACCTGCGCCGCAGCCAGACCGTTTTCTTCCAGCATCTCCGGCATGTCTGCTTCGAGGTCGGAGAGGATCTGCGTGCCCTCGGCGCCGTCGGGGTCGGCGCCAAGGACGAGGACATAGCGAGCGGCGTTGCCATCTTTGGAGACGAGCACTCCGTATGGCCGCGAGGCGGCCGCTTCCATCGCCGGCCCGATCACGCCCGAGACCCCATGGTGCCGTCCCAGCGCCAGCTGCAGCGAGGCGAGCTGCTGTTGCCGTTCGCCGATCCCCGGTTCTTCCAGCACCAGCATCGTCGGCCCGACCACGCCGGGGCCGAGCGTTTCGCCGGCGACCTCGTATCCCTGCCGCGCGTCGGTCGAGCTCGGCAGGCCGCTGATGATCGGGTTGCCGAGCTCGAGCTTGCGCAGCCCGCTCGCCGCCGCCAGCAGCAGCGCCAGGCAGGCGATCGCGACGATCGCCGGATGGTGCGCCGCGAAGCCGACGACACGCCCGCGCGGCCCGTGCTCCTTCGGGTGGGTTCCGCTCGTCTCCGGGCTCGGGCGGCTGGGCCAGAGCAGGACGCGGCCGAAGATCGCCAGCATCGCCGGGATGAAGGTGAGCGCGACCGCGGCGCCGACGATCACCGCCACCGCCATCCCCGGTCCAAAGGCCGAGAGGAAGCGGACTCCGGAGAGGAGCAGGGTCAGGGTGGCGCCGGCGATCATCAGCGCCGCGGTCGAGATCACCGGCAGCAGCTCGGTCGTCACCTCCCGCACCGCATCGCAGGAGCTGAGCCCTTCCTGCAGGTGGCGGCGGTAATCGGCGACAAAGAAGACGAGGTAGTCGGTGAGGATCCCGAACAGCAGCGCGACGATCACCGGGTCGACCTCGCGCGGGATCGAGATCGAGTACCGCTCGCTTGCCCAGCCGAGAACGTGGTCGGTGAGCTGGTAGGCGATCGCCACCGTCCCCAGGCCGAGCAGCGGGATCCCGACCGAGCGGAAGTAGAAGGCGAGGATCGCGACGACGAGGAGGATCGTCACCACCGTGACCCAGAGCAGGTCGTCGTTGGCGATGTGGGTTTCCGTCTGGCTGGCGGGGACAGCGCCGGTGACATGGACGGTTTGCGCCCCGGTCGTTTTCTGCAGTTCGGCGGCGAAGTCGTCTACTGCTTCCGTCTGGAAGGTTTCCGCCAGCGCCGGGTCGACGTAGAGGTAGACGACCAGGGTCGAGCCGAGCCGTCTCGATTCGAGCAGCCCGGGTGCGTCGAGCAGCGGCACCGCGCGCAGCTTGGCTTCGTAGTCCGGCGCTTCGTCGACCTTGCCGATGAACCGCGCCGCCGCTTTGCCCTGCTCGACCGAGAAGTTCCCCTGTTCGTGCGCGACCACCATCGTCCGGCTCAGCACCGGCAGGCCGAAAGTTTCGATCGCCCCTTCTTCGACCTCGATCGCCTTCGAGTCACTCGGCAGCAGGCTGCCGAGCTCACTCGCTTCGGAGCCGAAGATCGAGGGGAGGCTGAGGCTGGCCCAGATCGCTGCCGCGATCCAGGCGGGGACGATCAGGAAACGCAACGCGACTATCAGGCGAGCAAGCAACCGCACGCCGAGTCTTTACCCTCCCCGGCCCCAGTTTCACGCTAATGGCGCTGGGTACCTACTTTCACCAACTACTCAGAACGAGGAGGCGCAGATCGCGATGGCGGATTTAAACGAGCGCGATTCGAAGCTGGTCCAGTATCTAAGCGAGGCTTATGGCAAGGAGCGTGAACTGGAGGCTGCCCTGATGGGCCACATCGCCTTGACGGCGAAGGGCCCGTACAAGAAACGGCTTCAGCAGCATCTCAAAGAGACCAAAGGCCACGCGAAAGCGGTCGAGCGCCGGATCAAGAAACTTGGCGGCGGCGGCCAGACGCTGCAGGGTGCAGCCGGCAAACTCACGGCGGTGGCGAAGGCACCCATGCACGCGATCCGCGGTGACGGCGAGGCCGAGAAGATGCTGAAGAACGCCAAGACCGAGTACTTCAACGAGCACGAGGAGATCGCCACCTACCTGGCGATCGAGACGCTGGCGGAAAAGGTCCGCGATTCCGAGACGGCCAAACTCGCGCGGGCGATCCGCCGCGAGGAGGAACGGATGGCCACCTACCTCCAAGGTCAGATCAAACAGCTGACGAACGCGGTGGTGCGGGAAGACATCCCGGCGGGGCAGCGCCGTGCCGCTGCTGCGGCGCGCAAAGCCAAAACCAAAACCAGCACCAAAAAAGCGGCGAAAAAACCAGCCGCCAAACGCGGGTCGAAAAAACCAACGGCGAAAAAAGCTCGCACGACTCGCCCAAAAAAATCGACCGCGAAAAAAGCAGCGGGCAAATCGAAATCGAAAGCGCGCGCTAAACGCTAACCGGCGCCAACCGCCAGTTCCCCGGGCGTCTCAGCCAGCTCCGAGGCGGCCCGGGGGCGGATCGCAAGGACGACGAGGTCGTCGCGCAGCGTTCCGGCGCTGCGGCCGACCGCGTCGGCGCGCAACCGGTCGGTCAGCTCCTCAAGCTCCAGCCCCGAGAGCGACTGCGTCATCTCGGCGAAGGACTCGGGTCCCTGGTGGGAGGCCACCGGCCCCGCCTCGAGCCAGCCGTCGGTGCAGAGGGCGAGCGTCTCGGCCGAGCCGAGCGGCTGCTCGTGGCACTCGACGTTCGCCTTCTCCCAGGCACCCAGGACAGAGCCGCCGCCGAGTAGATGCGGCCCGGACTCGGTCGCCAGGACCGCGGGGGGGTGTCCCGCCGAGGCCAGGCTGATGCACCAGGAGCCGTCCTCCGCCCGTACCAGCCGCGCCAACATCGCCGTCGCGAAGTCGTTGAGACCCTCGCCGGCGAAGAGCAGCTCGTTGACCCGCCGCAGTACCTCGTCGGGCTCGGCGATCTCGCGGGTGAGGCCGCGGACGGAGTGGCGGACCGCGACCGATACCCCGGCCGCGGTACTGCCCTTGCCAGCGACGTCGCCAACCAGGATCCAGCAGCCATCCTCGTTTGGCAGCACGTCGTAGAGGTCGCCGCCGACGTCGATCCCCTCGCCGGCGGCCTCGAAGACGACCGAGATCCCCAGGCCCGGCACCTCCGCCGGCCGCGGCGGCCGCAGCCCCCGCTGCAGGTTCTTTGCCACCCGGTCGCGCTCGCGGTAGAGGCGGGCGTTGTCGAGGGCGAGCGCCGCTCGCTCGCCCAGCTCGGAGAGGAACTCGAGGTCCCCGGGGTCGTAGCGGAGGTCGCCGTGGGCGTGGAGAAAGGAAAGGGCACCAAGGGTGCGACCGCGAGCGATCAGGGGCACCACGGCGGCGGAGTTGTAGCCGGCGTCCCGCATCAACTGCAGGTGCTCGGAGCTCTGGGAGACCTTGTCGACCACGTCCGGCGCCTTCAGGTCGCGCCAGATCATCGGCTGTTTCAGCCGCAGCACTTGTGCCACCGGGTGCTCGCCCGAGGGGTCGAGCGGCGTCTGGCGGCGGACCCGCTCCAGCCGCGCCGCCATCTCCGAGTTGGCGCCGGCGGCGACGGTGTCGCCGTACCAGCCGTCCGGGCGGCGGAAGTCGATCAGGCAGATCTCCGCCAGCTCGGGCACGGCAGTGCTGACGATCGTCCGTGCCGTCTCCTCCGGGTCCAGCGAGCTGTCGAGCAGGCGGCTGGCGGCGACCAGGAACTCCTGAGCGCGCCGGCGCCGCACCTCAGCGGTGATGTCGCGGGCGACGACCGAGGCGCCGATCAGCCCGCGCATCGGGCTGCGGATCGGGGAGACGGTGAGAGAGACAGAGATGCGGGCACCGTCGGCGCGGATCCGCTCGGTCTCGTAGGTGTCGAGCCGTTCCCCTTGCTTCACCCGGTCGAGGATCACTTTCTCCTCGTCTTTGTGGTCGGGCGGGACGAGGAAGGAGACGTGACGGCCGATCGCTTCTTCGGCGGTGTAGCCATAGAGGCGGGCGGCGGCTGGGTTCCAGGTGGTGACGATCCCGTCGAGGTCCTTGCTCAGCACCGCGTCCTGGGTCCCGCGCACGACCTCGGCCAGATGCTGGCGGAAGCGCTCGGCCTCGGCGCTTCTCGCCTCCGCTCGGCGGCGGGCGATGAAGGTGCCGAGCTGGTCGGCGAAGCTGGCGAGCAACGCCAGTAGCTCTTCAGATTGCGCTTCGAAGGAGAGGGTGTGGAACTCGGCAACCGCGAGGACGCTCTCGGGGGAGCCGATCGGGATCGGGATCGCCAGTGCTGCCTCCAACCCCAGTTCGGCGGACACGGCGTAGCGGGGGGCGGTGGTGGGGTAGTTGCGGTAGTTGGGGGCGAGGGCGATCTGCCCGGTGTCCCAGGCGTCCCCCGGCAACCCGGTCCCCCGCTTGAAGCTCAGTTCGCGGCTGCGCCGCCAGAGCGGGCGCGCGTCGAGGTCGGGGGTACTCCAGCCGGAGACCAGCCGCAGCGGCTCGGTGTCGTCGACCACTTCCCAGATTGCCCCCGCCTCCCAGCGCAGTAGGTTGGCGACGATTTCGAGGAACCGGGGCGCCACCTGTTCAAGAGACTCGCCCTCGATCAGGCGTGCCGCCAGCTCTCGCTGACTCCTAAGGTAGCGCCACAGCTCTAGTTCCTGAGGCTGTTGCATGCTGTTCAAAGCTACCCCTCGGACGTTCCCGGGCTTGTGACGACTTTTGTCACTCCGCCCCCTGTTTTTCCCCTTGGCCCAAGGGTAGTGGAGCGCTCCACGGGTTTATACGGTCGGGAGGAAAGTCATGTTTCGGTGCGACAACTGTGGAAGTGGGTACTCGGCTCAGGCCGCGTCTTCTTGGGCCGCCTGCCCGAGGTGCTTGGCGAAGGAAAAAGTCCAGGTCCCTCTGACCTTCGAGCTTGGTTGGCAGCGCCAGGGCCCAGGCGGCCAAGTCGGCCCGAGTGGCACTCGGCCCACCGGTTCCCGGGCAGCGTTGCGGTAAGAGCGCTAAGCGGCGTGGGCCGCTGAACTGCCCGTTTCTCTCCCCCGGCGCCCCGGGTAATTGGAAGCTAGAACAACAAGAGCGAGAGAAGGGGTAGTGATGTCCGACGGTGTAAAAGGCAAGAAAATCGCCTTTCTGATGGCGAACGAGGGGGTCGAGCAGGTTGAGCTGATCGAGCCACTGAAGGCCCTTGTCGATTCCGGGGCAGAAGCCGAGTTGCTGGCGCCGGAGCCGGGCGAGGTCCAAGCTTTCAACCACCTCGACAAGGGGGAGACCTTCCCCGTCGATCGGGTCGTCGGCGACGCGGACGCGAGCGAATACGACGCGCTGGTCTTGCCGGGAGGTGTTGCCAATCCCGACCAACTGCGGACCAAACCGGAGGCACTTGAATTCGTGCGGGGCTTCTTTGAGGCGGGCAAGCCGGTTGGGGCGATCTGCCATGCCCCCTGGACGCTGATCGACGCCGGGGTCGCCAAAGGGCGAACCCTGACCTCGTGGCCGAGTTTGCAGACTGACCTGCGCAACGCCGGTGCGGAGTGGGTCGACGAGGAAGTCCACGTCGACCAGGGCCTGGTCACCAGTCGCAAACCGGATGACCTGGAAGCGTTCAACGCCAAGATCGTGGAGGAGTTTTCCGAGGGCGTGCATGAGGGTCAGCGCACCAAGGCCCACGCCGCCTGAGGGCTGAGGCTGCTGAGCGAGAGAAAGGAGAGCAGATGCCACCCCGCGGAGTGAAAAAAGGCAGCAAACGTGACCGCCAGTACAAACACATCAAAAAGAGCGAGAAGGAAGCCGGGCGTTCCGAGGGGCGGGCGGAGGAGATAGCCGCCCGCGCGGTAAACAAGGAAAAAGCGCGTTCGGGGGAATCAAGGTCCTCGTCTAGAAGCTCGACCCGCGGCCGCTCAGCGAGTAGCCGCGGTGGCAAGCGCTCCGGTCACGGCCCCGGCGGTCGCACCCGGGAACAGCTCTACAACGACGCCAAGAAGCTCGGGATCGAGGGCCGCTCGCAGATGAACAAGCAGGAACTTCAGCGGGCCGTCGCCGGCGCCAGTTAGTCGCGGCGGCCGCCGAAGGAGCGGGGTGCGATCGCGAAGAAATTTTCGATCCCACCCCGCCTCGCCTTGCTGTGGACGAGCTCGAGGTAGCCGCACCTGACCAAGGTGCTGGCGTGGTAGGAGACCACCCGTGGGGTCTGGCCGATCTCCTCGGAGATTTCGACCGGGCTTGCCACCCGTTCCCGCAGGGCCTCCAGAATCTCCAGCCGGACCGGGTGCGAAAGCGCTCTGACCATTTCGTGGTCCATTCGCGCAAAATCTTGCCGATCCAGGCGGCGGAGCCAACCCCAGTATTCGGCATTTTTCGGTGTAGAGGTCGGAAAATGCGCGAATAAGGACCGGAAAGCAAGCCTTTTCCGCTGCCCATATCGATGTGACGGTGGACCTTCCCATCTGCCATTGCGTTCAAGCGCAATGACGCGGGGTACCCAGAGGGACGATGAAAAATGTGCGGATCGGCTGTTCGGGCTGGGTGTACGACTCCTGGCGTCAAGGCATCTACAAGGACGTGCCGCAGACCCGTTGGCTCGAGCGCTACGCCGAGATTTTCAACACCGTCGAGGTCAACAACACCTTCTACCGGCTGGTCAAGCGCACGACGGTCGAAGGATGGGTCGAGCGGACCCCGCCGAACTTCCTCTTCGCAGTCAAGGGGAGCCGCTATCTGACCCATATCCGTCGGCTGCAAGGGATCGAGGAAGGAGTCGCTCGCTTCTGGGAGCCGCTGGAGCCACTGCGCGAGAGCGGCAAGCTGGGGCCGGTGCTCTGGCAACTGCCGGCGAGCTTCCACCGCGACGACGCCGTCCTCGCCGCCGCGCTGGAGTTGCTGCCACCCGCCTGCCACTGCTTCGAGTTCCGGCACCCGAGCTGGTTCACGCCCGCGGTGGGAAAGCTGCTGAAGGAACACGATGCCTCGCTGGTCATCCCCCACGACGGCCGCCGCCCCCTGCCGGAGGCAAAGCCGGTGGGGGCGATCGCCTACGTCCGCTTCCATCACGGCGCCCGCGGCCGCAACGGCAACTACTCGCCGACCGAGCTTGACCACTGGCGCCGCCGGATCGCCGCCTGGCGCTCCAGCCGCGAAGTTTTCGCCTACTTCAATAACGACTGGGAGGAATTTGCTCCCCCCAACGCGCTTTCGCTGCGCAAGGGTCTGTCAGCCGCACCGTCGCAGCTGGTGTAGGGCCCCCCGGGCGTGGGGTAGAGACCTGACATGTCAGCAATCAAGAACACCATTGCCCGCAAGGCGGTCAAGGCGACCGCAAAGCACAGCGCCCACGGGGCGGCTTCGAAGCTGAAGCGCGATCGGGTCCGGGCGGTAACTCTGCTCGGCGTCGGCGGCGCTCTCGGCGCCCTCGCCGGTTGGATGGCCGGCCGCAGCGCGGCCGGCCCCTCGGTCAGCTAGAGGCGCGAGCGCAGCATCTCCTTGCCCTGCTCGGCGCCCTTGCGGCTGGTCTCCTGCGCACGGCGGAAGAAGTCCGCCAGGTCGGAGTCGCCATCGCGATCGGCGTCCTCGATGTAGGTCTCGAGTCGCAGCACGTTGCTGAGGCACTGCTCGACGAACCAGATGACGTTGTAGTCCTTGTCCTTCGTACCGGTGATGTGGCCTGCCTCTTGGGTCCCCATCGTCACTCCTTTGGGTCGTTTCCTTTCACCTTGCGGGTACCCGTTTACGACGAGAGGAAAAAACAGAAGGAAGAGGATGCGTTTCGTGCCTGTGCAGCAGGGGTAATCGCCGGGCATGTACCTGATACCGATTGCCCTGATCATCATCTTGGCCCTGATCGCCGTGGCCTGGTCACCGATCTTCGCGCTGGTCTTCTTTGCCCTCGGCTTCATCGTTTTCCTCGCTTACGTGGGGATGAAACCGCGGGCCGACGAAAAACTGGCACCGCCGGAGCAACCGGGGCGGCAGCCGCACCATGAGGATGGGACGCCGACTGGAATCTGGGGGGAGCGTCGTCCATCATGAGTACCGAGATGCGACCCGAGGAAGAGCCGGACCCGATCGCCGAGGAAGAGGCCGAAGCGGCTGAAGCCGAAGCGGGCCACATCGGCGGTGACGTCCCGCCCGATACCGACGACCCCGCCGAGCAGCCGCTGATCGAGGGCGGCGAGGGCGTGGCCGAGGGCTTCGAGCTGGCCGAGCAGGACCTCGAGGACATTGCCGAGCACGGTGACCAGCACCGCTTCCCCGAGGACCTGGCGGGGCAGCCGGAGGAGCCGACCGAGGCCACTTACGGCGAAGCGGATCAAGAGATCCACGAAGACGAGTAGGAGATTCCCATGCCCCACCGAGTGATCGCGGTCGTCACCGATGAGCTTCATGGTGAGGAGCCCATGGAGCAGATCTGCGCGCACGCCAATGGGGATGGGGTGGACGTTCGGGTGGTCGTGCCTGCAATCGAGGCCAGCCCGCTGGAGCACACCCTGGGGGACATCGACGGCCCGCGGCGGCAAGCCGAAGAGCGGCTGGAGCGGGCGTTGCAGCTGCTGCAACGCAGCAACGTGCCGGTCAGCGGCGAGGTTGGTGACCCGGATCCGGTGCGGGCGGCCCAGGACGCGCTGTTAAAAGCGCCGGCCGACGAGGTGCTGATCTTCGAGCACTGCGAATCGCAGGCCCAGTGGTATGACAACGGGCTGCTTGAGCGCGCCCAGGAAGAAATCGAGCCGCCGCTGCGGATGGTTTTCCTCGAGAGCGCCGACGGTCAACCGGACCACGTGGTCGGTGTCGAGGAGACGGGACAAGGCACCGTCAACCCGCTCGCCGGCAAGGAAGTAGGCGGCGGCAACTACGTGCCGGGCATGACCCGCTCCGACCTCGCCGGAATGGTCGCCGGCATTGTCGGCACGATCATCGTCGCGATCCTCGCCGCCGCGGTGGCCGCCGACAGCAGCACCAAGACCGGATGGGCCGCGGTGGCGATCCTGATCGCGATCGGCGTTGCCCTCGCCAACCTCGCCCACGTCGTCGGCCTAACGATCTTCGAGAGCATCCGCTACCGCGGCGGCTTCGCCAAGTTCTTCCGCACCCTCGCCCTGATCGGCACGCCGCTGGCGATCGCGATCAACACCGCGATCCTGGTCTTCGCCGACTAGTGGACGGATAAAACGCCTCGTTGAAGCGGGCATTCGTTTCCCTCCGCAGTTCACGAATGTTCTCTTCGAGGCGGGCGATGCTGTCATCGACCCTTTTGCGGAGGTCGTCGATGCGCTCATCTGTCCACTGTTCTCTTGACATCATCACCGCCATGGGCATAGCGTAGCTCTTTGTCTGCAGCGCTCTAAGGGCGGGCTTCGGCCGGTTCGGAGCGGCGCAGCGCTTCCAGCACCTCCTCGGCCAACTGCGAGCCGTCTTCGGGGCGCAGCGGCGTCGCATTGACGCGGAAGACGACGCCATCGGCGTCGAATTCCTCCAACGAGACGCTCGGCTTGTAGCGGGTGGGCACGGTGATCGCCTGCAGCAGCCGTTCCTCGACCTGCTTCGGCCTCGTGTCGGCCGGGAAGCGGACCCGCACATCGACTTTGTCGGGCTCGCGCAGCGGCACGACGACGAGGCTGAGGAGGACGTTGTTGGGGACCATCAACCGGTCAGCTCCCTGGCTGAGGGTGGTGTAGAAGAGGCCGAGCGAGGAGACGGTGCCCTCGAGCGAGCCAGCGAGGGCGCCGCCGACCAGCCGCACCCGTTCGCCGACCCGAAAAGGCCGGGTGCTCTGCAGGACGATGCCGGCGAAGATCCCGCCCAGCGCCTGTTGCGCGGCGAGGCCGAGCAATACCGCGGTGAAGGCGCCGCCGACGGCGAGGGTGCTGGCGGTGACGCCGGCGATCCGCAGCGCCAGGACCACGACCGCGGTCATCGCCAGTAGGCGGATCACAAAGCCGGTGGTCCCTGCGGTGGCGGGGTCGAGCCGCCGGTAGAGGCGAGGGGAGAGGCCACGCGCCAGCCAGTGCGTCGCCGCCGAGCCGACGACGATCAAGATCACCACCGTCCCAGCTCGCACCCACTGCCCGTATCCGGGCGCGATCGACTTGCGGTTGTAATAGACGAAGAGCGTCCCGGCGATCAGCAGCAGCGCCACCAACAGTCCGCCGAACTGCCGTTTCGAGAACCGCGGCGCCAGCTCGTCACCCAGGCCGAGGGCCTGCCAGGCATGGCTGCGGGTCTCGAACAGCTCCCGGGGGAGCCGAGGACGGCGAGGCTGGGGGGACACCACATCCGGCTACCCCGGTGCGATGGCTCCTATTCAGCTAGCCATCGCAGCCATGGCCTCGTCCCGGGTGGTGTGGACCGGGATCGAGAGCTCAAGGCCGGTGATTTCCAGCACGCGGCGGACCTGGTCGTTCTGACTGCAGAGAACAAGAGCGCGGCCGTTTTCGCCACTGTTCAGGCGCTGCCAGGCGCGGACGATCAGGGCGATCCCGGTCGAGTCGATGAACTCGCACTGGGAGAGATCGATGAGGACCGAGCCCTCATCGCTCTCGAGGGCCCGGTCGAGCGGGCCCTCTAGTTCCGGGGCAGTACTGAGGTCGAGCTCGCCGCGCACGGAGATCGTGCGAACGCCTTGCTCAAGATCCCCGACCTTTACCTCGAAAGGGGCTGGAGTCACGGGATCGATGCTACCGCAGGACGGCGAAGCGCCTGCATCCTGTTTTGCTCCCCTCTGGCAGGGGTAAGCAGCACTTGATGCGAGGCAGCAGGTTATGCTCGCAACTCCGATGACGAGCCTCGAGGCTGCTGGGGGCAGGCTGCGACTTTGAATACCTCAACCAACGATTCCTCGGGGCTCCAAATGTCCCTTCCGGCCCGGGCCGAGAACGTCGCTGTCGTACGTCACGCTCTCGCTGGCCTGGCCGAACGACTGGGGATGGACGAGGTCTCCCTGGCCGATTTGAAGACGATCGTCACCGAGGCATGCATGAACGTCGTCGTCCACGCCTACGCAGGCATGGAGCCCGGCCCGCTTGAGGTCGAGGCCGAGAGCGATGGTGACGGCCTCACGGTCGTGATCCGTGACCACGGGTCCGGCATCCGGCCGCGTCCCGATGTGGAGCGGCCGAGCCTGCGGATCGGGCTGACGCTGATCGCCGCCCTCTCGAGCAGCTTCGAAATCAAGGGCGGGGCCGACAGGGGCACCGAGATCCGCATGCATGTGCCGCTGTCGGCGCGGGAAAACGGAGCCAAGACCGGCTCCACCTTCGCTGTCGCCGCTGATGAGGAGACCCGGATCAGGGTCGGCCCGCCGGAGATCGTCGGGCCGGTGCTGAGCCGCGCCCTCTCCGCTTTGGCCGCCCGCCAGGACATCAGCGTCGACCGCCTCTCCGACACGATGCTGCTCAGCGACGCGATCTCCGCCCGCGCACCCCAGGGCTTCAGCGACGGGCACGTCTCGCTCACCATCGCCGAGCTTCCCGCGGGGATCGAGCTCAAAGTGGGGCCGATGACCAACGGTGGCGCCGAGCGCCTGCGCGCCAGCTTCGAGCTGCCGGAGGTCGGGGGCTCGCTGGAGAAGCTGACCGACGAGCTGCGGGTCGAGGAGGGCGACGAAGGCGAGTACCTCGTCGTCGGCATCTCCTCGCTGTCGAAGCGTTAGTCGCCGTCGGCGGCGGCGCTCTGCTCGGCAACCTCGGTGCGAATCCGCTCCAGGGTGCGCCGGAGGATGCGGCTGACGTGCATCTGCGAGTGGCCGATCCGTTCGGCAATCTGCGACTGGGTCAGGTCCTCGACGAAACGAAGCTGCAGGACGAGCCGCTCGCGCTCGTCGAGATGGGGGAGGGCGCCCTCGAGCGCCAGCTTGTCCTCGACCAGCTCATAGCCCGCGTCCTCGTCTCCGACCCACTCCGACGCGGGCGATTCTTCGGAGTCCTCGCCCCCGACCGGCCGGTCGAGGGAGAGCGGGCGGCGGTTGTGGTTGGCCTCGAGCACTTCGAGCACGTCGGTGGGGTCAACTTCGAGCTTCTCGGCGATCTCTGGCACCGAGGGAGAACGCTGCAGTTGGACCGTCAGCTCGGAGATCGCCTTCTCGACCTCGGCCATGCGGTCGTGCAACCCGCGCGGAACGCGCACCGTCCAGACGCGGTCGCGGAAGTGCCGCTTCAGCTCGCCGAGGATCGTCGGCGAGGCGAAGGCGGTGAAGGGAGCGCCGCGCTCGGGGTCGAAGCGGTCGATCGCGTTGACCAGGCCGAGGCTCGCGACCTGGAGTAGGTCGTCGAAGGACTCGCTGGCGCCGCGGTAGCGAAGCGCCAGGTTTTTCGCGAACGGCAGGTAGCGGCGGACGAGCTCTTCGCGAATCGCCGGGTCGCGGTCTCTGACGAACCGCGCCCAGAGCTCGCGCTCGCTGGCTAGGCCCTCACCGGGGCCGGGGGACAACTGGTCTTTGCGGGTGTCTTCGCTGTTCACAGCACTGATCGATTAGGCGGCGTTACTTAAGCAAACGTCGCTGCCCTGTGAGCGTCAGTCCGAGGCCGTGCAGCGCGACGGCATTTCACCGTCGTGGCAACCATAGCGGCATGGCAGGGCGGGCTTCAGCTCAATCTCCTGCGGTCGTCTTCGCCCGTGAACTGGAGCCTTCGGCCGGAGCGAACTCGCCGCCCGAGAGGCGTTTCGCCCGGCCCTGGGAGACGGCCTCGCGCAGCGCTTCGCGGAAGCGGCCGGGGCCCCAGTAGCGACCGCCAACGCGGCGCGCCAGCTCCTGGCGGTTGGCGCTGCCCTGCTCGCGCAGCGCGTTCTCGATGATCGCGACCTCGCTGTCGAGCGGGACGGGGGGGTGTGGACCCGACACGCCCATCGCCCGGGCCGAGGAGAGTGGCCCCGGCCCCGGCCGCCAGCGCCCAGGTGCACGCCGTCCCGAAGCGGGGCGGGGGGAAGGCTCGGCGGTCTCGGGCCGGACGCTCTCGGTCCCCTCCGCGGTTAGCGGTTCGGCCACGTCCTCGAGCTGTTTCTGCTCGGCTCGCACGCCGAACAAGAGCTCAGCGATGCCGCCGATCGACATCACGACGGCGCCGATGAAGAATCCGATCGCGACCTGGTCCTGACTGCCGCTGGCAATCAGGTGGCCGAAGAGGATCGGGCCGACGATGCCGCCGGCGGCGGTCCCGACTGCGTAGAAGAAGGCGATCGACAGTGCCCGCGTCTCCATCGGGAAGATCTCGCTCACGGTCAGGTAGGCGGAGCTGGCGCCGGCCGAGGCGAAGAAGAAGATCGCGATGATGAAGGCCATGAACGACCAGGTGGTGAGGCCGCCGCCCAGCAGCATGACGCCGAGGACCGCGGTCAGTACAGCCGAGATCAGGTAGGTCCCCGTGACCATCGGCTTGCGCCCGATGGTGTCGAAGAAGCGCCCCAGCAGCAGCGGACCCATGAAGTTAGAGGCGGCGAAGATCGCGATGTAGATCGGGATCGTCCCCGAGTCGACTTCGAAGAATTCTCCGAGCAGGGTGCCGAGGTCGAAGGTGACGGCGTTGTAGAGGAAGGCCTGGCCGACGAAAAGCGAGAGCCCGAGGATCGTCCGCCGCGGATATTTCTGGAACGCCGTGCGGGCGATCTCGCGGAACGGGATCCGCTCGCGCTGGTGGACGACGAGCGAGCGGTCGGGCTCGGAGAGCTTCTGTCCGGTCTCCTCCTCCACGCCGCGCTCGATGTTGGTGACGATCTCCTCCGCCTCCTCCTCGCGCCCGTGGATGAAGAGCCAGCGCGGACTCTCCGGTACATGGCGGCGGACGATCAGGATCCCGAACGCCAGCAGGGCACCTAGGGCGAAGGCGAGGCGCCAGCCGACATCAGTGGCAAAGAGGGTGGTGTCGAGCAGCGCCACCGCGGCGAAGGCACCGGCCGCGGCGCCGACCCAGTAGCTGCCGTTGATGATCAGGTCGACCCTGCCGCGGACCCGTGCCGGGATCAGCTCGTCGATCGCCGAGTTGATCGCCGCGTACTCGCCGCCGATACCGGCGCCGGTGAAGAAGCGGGCCGCGTAGAAGTACCAAGCGGTCCAGGAGAAGGCGGTGGCGATGGTAGCCACGATGTACAGCCCGAGGGTGATGAGGAAAAGCTTCTTACGCCCGAGCCGGTCGGTCAGCTGGCCGAAGAAGAGGGCACCCAAGCAGGCACCGCCGACATAGAAGGCCGCCGCAGTACCGATTTGGCTGGCATCGAGGGTAATTCCGCTGCCTGGTTCGGTCAGGCGGTCGCCGATGCTGCCGACGATCGTCACCTCGAGGCCGTCGAGGATCCAGACCGTCCCCAGGCCGATGATCACCAACCAGTGGAAGCGCGACCAAGGCAGTCTGTCCAATCGCGCTGGGACCCGGGTCTCGATCGTCCCGGTCTGGTTCTCCCCGTTGCTCATCGCCGCTCCTCTCTCCTCCTGCGGGTGGTCACGACACCCACCCTCATTCCCTAAAGGAAAGGGAATCAATCCTTTGGCGCCAGCAGAAAGAAGCTGCGGCGCAGAGGGCACGGCTCAGCGCCACCCTGGCGGCAGGGGCGGCGCTGAGACTGCTTCAGAGGTGCTTAAGAGGCGGCGGACTTCGCTTCGCTCGCCGCAGCCTCTTCGCTCTTCTTCAGCTCATCTGCGGTGGGCGACTTGAAGTGCATCAGGTGCACCTTGGCGAGCGTCCCGGTCTCGCTGGCCGCGGCGATTCGCTTGGAAGCTTCGGCCTGGATCTCGATCAGGCGGTCGAGGGCTCCGTCGAGCAGGTCGGAGACGTCGGACCAACCCTGCTGGTCGAGGACCATCGGGGTCCGGCTGATGTGCATGTCGTCGATCTCGTCGAGAGTGCCAGCTTTGGAGGCAGCCTCGAGATCTTCGAAGGCGGACTTGAGAACGGCTCCGGCGATCCCTGGTCGAAGCCCTGCGGGCATGTGCTCCCACTGGTCATCGCTGAGGAACTGACGGCGGGTAGCTCGGTAGAAGTGCTCGGTAGCGCCACGTCGCTGCTTGGTGTCAACGAGCTCGATGCAGTCGTATTTCTCCAGCACGCGCACGTGGTAGGCGACGAGGTTGAGGCTCTGGTCGAGCTGTTGGGCGAGCATGTTAGGGCTCGCAACTTTCTCGTTCAGGATGATCAGGATCTGAACGCGCAGCGGGTGGGCGAACGCTTTCGCAACGATCTGTTCGACGCCGTCTTTCTTGTTTTTCGTCTTCGGCAAGGCCTTTTGTCCTTAAGGGTCGGTTCCGGGGGTTATTGGCCGATAACAAGACTTTACATCTTGTCAATCAGGATTTTCACAACGGTCCCGCGTTTTCCGAATATTGACGAGGTTTGCTGGTCTTCCCTTGATTGCTGGAATCAATTAGAGTATTAATTGGTCAGCCGCTTTAGAGCGGCACGCCGCCCGGAAAGGCGGCGGGGGAAATCAGGGAAGAAAAGGGAGGTGGATCATGCAGATGGCAACCGCGCGGGTCATTCCGTCTTTCACCATCAAGGGCAGCTGAGCTGCCCCAGCCTGGAGACGGCGATCGGGGCGCTGAGAACCATCCAAGGATGAAGCCTTGGAATTGCCTCAAATCGTCGCCGCGATCGCCGTCCCGGTTGCTTTCGCCTTCTACCTCTCGTTACCGGTCCAGTAGCTCGTTGAACCGCAACGCCGCCCGCGTCGGGGCGACGAATTCCGTCCCCTGGTGGAGCAGGCCGACGGCGGCCAGGTCGCGGACCGCCCGTTCGATCCCGTCGTGCTCGGCGAAGCCGCCACGGCCGCCGCAGACTTCACGCAGCAGCTCCTCCAGCGTCAGTCGGGTCGGGTGCAGATCGAGCAGCTGCCGCAGCACCGCCGACTCCACGCTCTCGTCTTCCGCCCAGGTCGTTCTGTTCTCTTCTCTCTGGTTCATCGTCCCTCCCTTGCCTCAAGTCGCGGCGCTCCTGGAGCTCTCCCCGGCCGCACCGCTGTTTCTTTCCCCTAGCCCAAGGATGTCCCGCGCCCAGGGCGCCTCCACCGCGCTGCGGTAGAAGTGCTCGACCGAGCCGCGGGACGGCTTCGTGCCGACCAAGATGGTGGCACCGCGTTCGGCCAGTACCCGGACGTGGTAGCTGACGTTGCCGAGCGGATGTCGTAGCGCCATCGCCAGCTCGCGCGGGCTGCGCGCCTCGCCGTCCGCCAGCTCGCGCAGAATGCGTCGCCGCAGCGGATGACGGAGCGCCATCAGCAGGTCGTTGTCGTCTGGTTGGTCGAGCGATCCCATGGCCGGCTCGACTATAGGGATCGGCGGAGACGTGTTGTCTGCGCAGGCTTCTGTCTGCGAGAAATCCTGCGGCCGCCGAGCTTCAGGCGTCCTCGCGGACGCCGCCCATCTCGGTGAAGACGGCGGTGTAGTGGCCATCCTCGCGCTTCTCGTCGGCGATCACGTGGGAGACCGCGTTGATCAGCGCCAGGTGGGTGAAGGCCTGAGGGAAGTTGCCGAGATGGCGCCCCGACTCCGCCTCCAGCTCCTCTGCGAAGAGATCGAGCCAGCCGGCCGCCTCGAGCAGGCGCTCGCAGAGCTCCTTCGCCCGCCGCCGCTCGCCAATCTCGGAGAGGGCAGAGACGAGCCAGAACGAGCAGATCAGGAAGGTGCCCTCCTTGCCCTGTAGGCCGTCGTCGGTCTCCTCCACCTTGTAGCGGAGGACGAGGCCGTGCTCGGTTAGGTCCGCGGCGATCGCGTTGACGGTGTCGCGCACCCGCGGGTCGTCGGGCGGCAGGAAGCGGAAAAGGGGGATCAGCAACAGTGAGGCGTCGAGCGCGTCGGTGTCGTAGTGCTGGCGGAAGACCCCGTCGCGGACTCCGCGCTCAAGGATCTCGGCTTTGATCTCATCCGCCTTTGCCTGCCACTCCTCGGCCGTGGAGTGCCACAGCTCGCCCCGTTCGCCCTCGGGCACCCAGCGGGCGAGGCGGGCGCCGCGGTCGACGGCAACCCAGATCATCAGCTTCGAGCTGACGTAGTGCTGGGGCTCCCCGCGAGACTCCCAGATCCCCTGGTCAGGGTGGGGCCAAGCCTCGATCGCCGCTTCCACCTGGTAGCGGATCAATTCCCGGTCGGCCGGGGTGCCGCTCCCCCGCAGTGCTTTTTCGTGGACGTATATGGAGTCGAGCAGCGAGCCCCAGACATCGTTCTGCCGCTGGTCGAAGGCGCCGTTGCCGGTCCGCACGGGCTTCGCGCCGCCGTAGCCAGAGAGGTGGTCCAAGGTCTTCTCCACGAGCTCGCGCTCGTGCCCGATCCCGTACATGATCTGCAGGTCCGGTCGGTCCCTGCAGACGTCGACGATGAAGCGCATGAAGTCGCGTGCCTCGTGGTCGAAGCCGAGCGTGTGCAGGGCCCAGAGGGTGAAGGTCGAGTCGCGGATCCAGCAGAAGCGGTAGTCCCAGTTGCGTTCGCCGCCCGGGGTCTCCGGCAGCGAGGTGGTCGGGGCAGCGACGATCGCGCCGGTGGGGGTGTAGGTGAGGCCCTTGAGGACGAGGGCGGAGCGCTGCAGGTGGATGCGCCAGGGGTGGTCGGGGAAATCGCCGTCGCGCAGCCATTCACGCCAGAACTCTTCGGTCGAGTCGATCCGCTCCAACGCCTCGGGGGCGCTGCGCGGCCCGCCGAGGTCGCCGTCGCTCCAGGTGAGGGCGCAGAAGGCGGTCTCGTCTTCGCGGAGGGTGACCTTGCCGCGGGCGGCTCCGTCGGCGATCTCCAGGTGCATGTCGCTGGTCAGCAGCAGCTCGGTCCCGTCCTCAGCGGCGGCCACCGCTTCGCCGAGCTCGCCGCCGCTCCAGCGCGCCCCCTCGACGCCGTAACCGAAGCGCGGCAGGCACTCCATCTCCATTTCTACCTCGCCGTCGATGCAGGTCATCGTTCGCAGCAGCGAGCGGTCGTTCTCGTGGGCGGTCTCGGGGCGGCCGCGGTTCTGCGACTCATCGCCGCCGGCGGAAGCCCAGTCGGCGATCGTTAGCGCATCCTTGACCACGACCCAGCCGGTGTCGGTCACCCAGGTCGTCTCGATCACCAGCGTTCCCGGCGAGTAGCGGCGGCTGATCGGGACGATCACCCCCTTCGGGCGGAGCCACATGTGGCCGGCGCCGCGGTCGAGCAGGGCGGCGAAAGTGCTGGGTCCGTCGAAGCGCGGAGTGCAGAGCCACTCGACGCTACCGCTGAAAGAGACGAGTGCGGCGGTGTGGCAGTCGGAGAGGAAGCCGTAGCTCCCGATTGGGGGAAACTGGTCGTCGAGGGAGCTCACGGACGCTGCCAAGCTAGCAGCGCGGCTACGCTGAAATCGATGATCGTGCCGTTCGCCCACGTGGCCGGCGTCTTCGCCCCGCTGGAGCTGGTGCCCCTGCTGCTGGCCGCCGTGCTGTACGCGAAGCGCGCCTCGACGCTCGCCGACAAAGGCCGCCCGGTGCCGCTCTGGCGGCAGGTCTGTTTCGCCGCCGGCCTGCTGACGATCGTCGTCGCCCTCGTCTCGCCGATCGCCCACATCGGCGAGGAGCTGGTGATCGCCCACATGGTCGAGCACCTCCTGCTCGGGGACGTCGCGACCCTGCTGCTGGTGCTGGGGCTGACCGGGCCGCTGCTGCAGCCGATCCTCGCGATCCGCTTCTTCGACCGGCTGCGGATCCTCGCCCACCCGCTCGTCGCCCTGCCGCTCTGGGCGCTCAACTTCTACTTCTGGCACGTCCCGGCGCTCTACGACGCCGCCTACGGCGGGGCGCCGGTCCACGCCTTGGAGCACGTCAGCTTCATCTTCTTCGGCTGCCTGATGTGGATGCCGGTCTTCGGGCCACTGCCGAAGCCGCAGTGGTTCACGGCGCCCTGGAAAGTCGGCTACGTGATCGTCGTGCGTTTCGCCGGGGCGATCCTCGGCAACGTCCTGATGTGGTCGGGCTCGGTGCTCTATCCGGTCTACGCGTCGGGAGAGCGCTACTGGCACATCTCGCCGCTCGCCGACCAGAGCACCGCCGGGGTGGTGATGATGGTCGAGGGGACCTTCCTCGGCCTCGGCCTGCTCGCCTGGTTCTTCTTCGAGTGGTCGCGAGAGGGGATCGAGAAGCAGCGCCTGCTCGACCTGGCATTCGAGCGGGGGGTCGAGCTCGACGAGGCGCGGGCACAGCGAGCCGTTGCAGCCGGTCAAGGGAAACGGCTGGAGAAGCAGATCCTCGAAGGCGGTCAGGAGCCCCATGTCGTCGCTCGATAGAGCTCGTGCCTGGTTCGTGACGGGACCGGTTGGGCGCGGCCTTTCCTTCGCGATCGACTTCTCCGTCGCCCTGCGGACGATGCTGGCGCGGCGGCAATGATCGATCCTCTAGGGTCACGCGTTCGATGAAGACCACCGTCAAAGAGCTCCCCAACTCCCGCGCCGAAGTCCAGGTCGAGGTTCCCGCCGCCGACGTTGAGAAGGCGACCTCCCGTGCCGCCCGCGCCCTGGCGAAAGAGATGCGCTTGCCCGGCTTCCGCGCCGGTAAAGCGCCGACCTCGCTGGTGATCCAGCGGGTCGGCTTCACCACCGTCCTGCAGGAGGCGATCCGCGAGGCGCTGCCGGAGTGGTACGAACTGGCGCTGTTCGACTCGAATGTGAGCCCGATCGGCGATCCGGACATCGAGATGGTCTCGACCCCGGACGATGAGGGGGAGTCACTCGAGTTCAAGTTCACCGTCGGCGTGCGGCCGGCGGCCGAGCTCGGCACTTACAAAGGGCTGGAGGTCGGTAAAGAGGAGAAAGAGGTCCCCGACGAAATCGTCGACACCGAGGTCGAGCGGATTCGCGAGGGCTTCGCCCGCCTGGAGCAGGTCGATCGCGCCGGCGCCGAGGGCGATTCGCTGCTGATCGACTTCGAGGGCTTCGCCGACGGCACCCCCTTCCAGGGGGGCGCGGCCGAGGACTACCTACTGGCGCTCGGATCGGGCCAACTGATCGAGGGCTTCGAGGAGCAGCTGGTGGGGGCGAGCGCGGGGGAGGATCGCGAGGTCAAAGTCACCTTCCCGGCCGATTACCAGGCTGAGCACCTGGCCGGTAAGGACGCACTCTTCAAAGTCAAGGTCAAAGAGGTGCGGGAGAAAGTCTTGCCGGAGCTGGACGACGACTTCGCCTCCGACGCTTCCGAGTTCGACACGTTGGAGGAGTTGCGGGCCGACATTCGAGAGAAAGTTGGCACCGCGCTGAGCAGCCGGGCCGAGGAAGACTTCCGGATCGCGGCAATCGACGTGGCGGTCGAAGAAGCGACGGTCGACGTCCCCGCCGAGTTGGCGACGGCACGGGCGACCGAACGCTGGGAGCGGATGGAACGGCAGCTTGCCGGTCGCGGTATGGACCCGAACGCCTTCCTACAGATGCAGGGCAAAACCCGCGAGGAGCTGATCGAGGAGACGAAGCCCGACGCGGAAAAAGAGCTGGAACGCGAGGCCGTGGTCACGGCGATCGCCGAGGCGGAGGGGATTTCGGTCTCCGAGGAGGAGATGATCGAGGCGCTCGAGCACAGCGCCGAACACGAACGGACGACCCCGGAGAAATTGCTGGAGCGACTGCGCCAAAGCGGCCGCGACTCGATGGTCAGCGAAGACATCCGCGCCCGCAAAGCGATCGAGCTGGTCGCCGATGCGGCCAAACCGATCCCCAAAGAGGAAGCCGACGCCCGCAAGGAGCAGGCCGAGGCGCGGGAGAAAATCCTCGCGCCCGAGCAGGGGCAGGGCAAACCCAGCGAGCTCTGGACGCCGGGCAGCGACTGACGTTTTCCCGGTAGGGGGAGGGGTGGGTGTCCCTCTCGCTTCCTGGGTTCCTCGCCTTTAACTGGCCGTCTCTCGCTGAGTGGGCTGTGCGAGGAACAGGACGCCGGGCGCGAGAGGGACACCCACCCCTCCAGCAGGCTCCGGCAGGACCCTCTACCGCCTTCTATAGAGTCCGAACGATGAGTCCTTTGGTGCCGATGGTGGTTGAGCAGACGTCGCGTGGGGAGCGGGCGTTTGACATTTACTCACGCTTGCTGGGTGAGCGGATCATCTTTCTTGGCACGCCGGTCACCGACGACATTGCCAACCTGATCGTGGCTCAGTTGCTGCACCTGGAGTCGGAGGACCCGGACAAGGACGTCAGCCTCTACGTCAACTCGCCGGGCGGTTCGGTCTATGCCGGGCTGGCGATCTACGACACGATGCAGTTCATAAAACCCGACGTGCAGACGATCTGCGTCGGGGTCGCGATGAGCATGGGGGCGTTGCTGCTCAGCGGCGGCGCCGCCGGCAAGCGGATGGCGCTGCCGAACTCGAAGATCCTGATCCACCAGGTCTCGGCCGGCTTCCAGGGCCAGGCGACCGACATCGAGATCCACGCCAAAGAGATCATCGAAGTCCGCCGCCGCCTCGACGAGATCATCGCCCAGCACACCGGACAGTCGTTCGAGAAGGTCACGAAAGACACCGAACGCGACTACTTCATGAGCGCGGAGGAGGCGAAGGAGTACAACATCGTCGACCGCGTGATCGAGCACCACTGAGGCGCGCCGCCGCTCTAGTCGTCGCTCTGGTGGCTCTCGCCGCCGTCCCCGCCTCAGCGCAGATCTCCAGTCGCGATGGCGGCGTTCCCTATTACGGCCACGTCTTCCCGGTGCAGGGACCGCACGGGGTCCGGGGGGCGGTCGGGACGTACCACGCGCCGCGCAGCGGCGGGCGCATCCACGAAGGCTTCGACATCACCGCCGCCTGCGGGACGGCGCTGGTGGCGGTGCGCAACGGCCGGGTACTGCAGCGCGGCTACGACCCGGTCCTCTACGGCAACTACCTACTGCTCCACGGCGAAGACGAGGGGCGCAGCTACTTCTACGCCCACATGCCGCGCCCGGCCCTGGTCCATAGGGGAGAGCGGGTGTGGGAGGGCGAGCGGGTCGGCTCGGTGGGTGAAACCGGCAACGCCCGCGGCCTCGGCTGTCACCTGCACTTCGAGATCCACGTCCATGGCGTCGCGATCAACCCGGAACCGGCGCTGCGCCGCTGGGATCGCTACTCCTAGCCGTCCTGCCGCAGCGCCCGTTCGAACCAGAGGTCGGCTTTCGGGTTCTCGTTGTAGGCGGGGACCTCTCGGTAGCCGGAGGAGCGGTAGAGGCCGACGGCGGGGGTGAGGTAGTCGGAGGTGTCGAGGCGGACGGCGCGACAGCCGTGTTCGAGGGCGATCTCGTCTAGCCGGGCGAGGATCTGGCGGCCGAGACCGGTGCCGCGGAAGGCGGGGGCGACGTACATGCTCTTCACCTCGGCGATCTCGGTGTCGAGGTAGCGGACGCCGCCGAGCCCGGCGGGCTCGGCGTCAACACGGGCCAGCAGCAGCACGCCGCTGGGCGGCGTCAGGTCCGTCGGCGGTCCCTTTGCGACCTCCTCATCGAGGTCGATGCCAGCCTCTTCACGGTCGTAGACGAGCGGCCCGTCAGCCTCGCGGACGAAGTCCGCATAGAGCCTCCGCACCTCCGGATCGTCTCGGCTGATCGGCTCCAAGATCAAAGTCACGCAATTGACGCTAACGGGTTGCAGAATTTCTCCATTCTGCGCGCCACAGGCGCGTTTCCGCCTGGCACAATCCCCTCCATGACCGGGAAGGAACTGTCTGCAGTCCTAGCCGAGTGCGCCGCCCGCACCGAAATTGCGCGGGCCGGGGTAGAGGAGGCGCGGAGGAAGCAAGAGGCGGCCACCGCAAAGCAGAACGAGCTCACCGCGATGCTCGAGGAGCGTTGGGCCGAGGCCGACGCACGCTGGCAGGAGGAACGGGTGGTGATGCAGGAAAGTGCTCGCAAGACCGACGCGATCATCGCCGAGCTGAAAGAAGGGCGAGACGAGCGGCGAGCGCTGATCGAGGCGATCTTCAGGGTGATCGACCGGCTGGACCGGCAGCAGCCGCCTCCGCCGCCCGATCTGCGGTCCGTCTGAGCGCTCCGTTCACACCCGCAGTTCGTAGCTGACCCACTCCGAGCGCACGGCGCCGGTGGAGTCGTAGAGGCGCTGGGCGGTGTGGTTGTCGGGGGCGGTGGACCACTCGACGAAGGGCGCACCGCGCTCGCGGGCGACTTCGGTGGTCGCCTCGATCAGGGCGCGGCCGATTCCCTCGCCGCGGGCGTCTTCCGCTACGTAGAGATCGTTCATCAGCACCGACTCGACCGCCTCCAGCGAGCTGAAGTGCCAATAGAGGCAGGCGTAGCCAATCAGGCGTTTATCGCGGCGGGCACCGAGCAGGAGCCCGTCTTCGCTCGGGGCGAGGAAGCGGCGGAAGAAGGCGCGATTGCGCTCCTCGTCGATCTCCTCCACCTCGTAGAAGCGCTGGTAGGCGGCGATCAGCGGCAGCAGCTGCTCGAACTCATCGTCGGCGATCGGCGCGATCTCGATCTCAGCGGCCATTCGCCCACGGTAGCGCCACGCAAGGCCGCGCTCATGTGAAGGGACAGCCGAGCCGATGCCGTAAACGTCCCTCACGAACCGGTGCGGGTCCCCGTCTAAGCTGTTGGGACGCCGCCGGAGGCAAGAGATTTCGTCCCGAATTAGGAGGGGATTCCGCTGGCACGTCCTTCAGACTCGAATGAGCAGCTCCTCTGCAGCTTCTGCGGCAAGTCGCAGCGCCAGGTCAAAAAGCTGATCGCCGGCCCCGGCGTCTACATCTGCGACGAGTGCATCGACCTCTGCAACGAGATCATCGACGAGGAGCTGACGGCGCCACCGGCCTTCGAGCTGGAGAACCTGCCGAAACCGCGGGAAATCCACGACGTGCTGCAGGAGTACGTGGTCGGCCAGGACGCGGCTAAGCGCGCCCTCTCGGTCGCGGTCTACAACCACTACAAGCGGGTCCAGATCGCCCAGTCCGACGAGACCGACGTCGAGCTGCAGAAGTCGAACATCATGATGCTGGGCCCGACGGGTTGCGGCAAGACGCTGCTGGCCCAGACCCTGGCGCGGATCCTCAACGTCCCCTTCGCGATCGCCGATGCGACCGCGCTGACCGAGGCCGGCTACGTCGGCGAGGACGTCGAGAACATCCTCCTGAAGCTGATCCAGGCCGCCGACTTCGACGTCAAGAAGGCGGAAACGGGGATCATCTACATCGACGAGATCGACAAGATCGCGCGCAAAGCCGACAACCCGTCGATCACCCGCGACGTCTCCGGCGAAGGCGTCCAGCAGGCGCTGCTGAAGATCCTCGAGGGGACCACTGCTTCGGTGCCGCCGCAGGGCGGGCGCAAGCATCCCCACCAGGAGTTCCTGACGATCGACACCACCAACATCCTCTTCGTCTGCGGCGGCTCCTTCGCCGAACTCGACAAGGTGATCGAGCGGCGGGTCGGCGACCGTGGGATCGGTTTCGGCGCCGAAATCTCTTCGCGCGAGAAGAAGGACGCCGGCGAGTGGTTTGAGCAGGTGCTACCCGAGGACCTGGTCGAGTACGGCCTGATCCCCGAGTTCATCGGTCGCCTGCCGGTGATCACCGCGATCCATCAGCTCAGCCGCGACGACCTCTGCACGATCCTGACCGAGCCGCGCCACGCTCTCACCCGCCAGTTCCAGCGCTTCTTCGAGTTCGACGACATCGAGCTGGTCTTCTCCGAGGACAGCCTCGAGGCGATTGCCAATAAAGCCCTGGAGCGGGAGACCGGCGCCCGCGGCCTGCGCTCGATCCTCGAGGAGACCCTGCTCGACGTCCAGTTCGAACTGCCTTCGCGCCGCGACGTCACCAAGTGCGTCGTCACCAAGGAGACGATCACCGAGGGTCGCCGCCCGACCCTGGTCACCGAGGCGGTCCAGCAGGACATCGGGCCTGCCGACGAGGGGCTCAGCGAGGAATCTGCTTAGGCCTTCCGATTTTGTCCCCGCCATAGTGGGGACAAACTCGGAAGCGTCTATCTAGACTCGCCGCGTGGACGCGGCGCAGCGGAAGAAACTCGAGGAAACCACGCGGTACGACCCCTCCGAGGTCGAGGGGCGGATCTTCACCGAGTGGATCGAGGGCGGGTATTTCCACCCGACGGCGGAGGGGGCACCGGAGGAGAATTTCTCAGTTGCGATCCCGCCGCCGAATGTGACCGGGGTCCTGCATATGGGGCACGCGCTGAACGGCTCGATGCAGGACGCGCTGGTGCGGATGAACCGGATGCGCGGCCGCAACACGCTCTGGATCCTCGGCACCGATCACGCCGGGATCGCCACCCAGGCGGTGGTCGAGAAAGAGCTGAAGAAAGAAGGGAAATCGCGCCACGACCTCGGGCGCGAGGCGTTCGTCGAGCGGGTCTGGGAGTGGAAAGCCGAGTACGGCTCGCGGATCGTCGAGCAGTACAAGCGGCTCGGCGCCTCCTGCGACTACGAGCGCGAGCGCTTCACCCTCGACGAGGGCTATGTGAAGGCGGTGTACCGGGTCTTCAAGCATCTCTTCGACAAGGGCTACATCTACCGCGACAATTACATGGTCAACTGGGACCCGGGCTCGCACTCGGCGATCTCCGACCTCGAGGTCGAGAACCGCGAGGTCGAGGACGTCCTCTACTCGATCGACTACCCGGTCGAGGACTCCGACCGGGTGCTGACGGTCGCCACCGTGCGCCCGGAGACGATGCTCGCCGACACCGCCGTCGCCGTGAACCCCGAGGACGAGCGCTACCGCGACCTCGTCGGGCAGCACGTGATCCTGCCGCTGGTCGGGCGCCGGCTGCCGATCATCGCCGACGAGCACGTCGACGTCGAGTTTGGCACCGGGGCGCTGAAGATCACCCCCGGCCACGACCCCAACGACTTCGAGATCGGCCGCAAGCACGGGCTCGAGGAGATCGGCGTAATCGGCCCCGACGGCCGCATGACCGAGGAGGCGGGGAAGTTCGCCGGGATGACCGCGGCGGAGGCGCAGCGGGCGGTGGTCGAGGCGCTGCGTGAGGAGGGTCGGCTCAGCGGCGAAGAGCCCTACGTCCATTCGGTCCCCTTCTCGCACCGCTCCGGCGAGCGGATCGAGCCATTGATCTCGCTGCAGTGGTTCTGCCGCATGAACGAGCTCGCTCGCCCGGCGATCGAAGTCGTCGAACGCGACGAGGTGCGGATAACGCCGCCGCAGTGGAAGCGCGTCTACCTCGACTGGATGGAGGAGATCCGCCCCTGGTGCGTCTCCCGCCAGCTCTGGTGGGGTCACCGGATCCCCGTCTGGTACTGCGACGAGTGCGGCGAGACGATCGTCGCCGAGTCCGAGCCCGAGCGCTGCGGTGCCTGCGGCGGCGAGCTGCGCCAGGAGGAAGACGTGCTCGACACCTGGTTCAGTTCGGCGCTGTGGCCCTTCGCCACCCTCGGCTGGCCCGATGACACCCCTGAGCTGCGCGCCTTCTACCCGACCAGCTTCCTGACCACGGCGCGGGAGATCCTCTTCCTTTGGGTGGCGCGGATGATCATGATGGGGATCGAGTTCCCCGGCGCGATCCCCTTTAACGACGTCTATGTCCACTCGGTGATCCAGGCCCGCGACGGGCGGCGGATGTCGAAGAGCCTCGGAACCGGGATCGACCCGCTGGACGAGATCGACGTCCACGGCGCCGACGCGCTCCGCTTCGGCCTGCTGGCGATGTCCTCGACCCAGGACGTGCGCTTCTCCGACGCCAAGGTGGAGCAGGGCCGCGACCTCGCCAACAAGCTCTGGAACGCGAGCCGGCTGATCCTCCTCGGCGCCGCCGATGTGCCTCCAGCGCCGCGGCCGACCTGCGTCGAGGACCGCTGGATCCTCTCCAGGCTGGAGCGGACGATCGCCTCGGTGACCGAGAAGCTCGAGACCTACGACTTCGCCCACGCGGTCCAGGAGGCCTACTCGTTCTTCTGGCGTGACCTCTGCGATTGGTACCTGGAGATCGTCAAGCCGCGCCTCTACGACGGCGAGGAGGACGTCTCGGCGACGCTGCTCTACGCACTGGAACGGATGCTGGGGCTGCTGCACCCGACGATGCCGTTCGTCAGCGAGGAGATCTGGAGCTACCACCCGGCGCGGCAGGGACATCTCGCCGTCCACCCTTTCCCGGTCGCCGACGAGTCGCTGTTCGACACCGCCGCCGAGGAGGACGTCGAGGGCGGCATCCGCTTGACCCAACGGTTGCGGGCCTGGCGCGACCTCGCCGGTGTCCCGGTCGGGGCGACCCTGCCGGCGGTGATCGACGGGGTCGAGCCGCCGGACTTCGTCGCCCGCCTCTCGCGCTTCGAGTTCGACGGGGTGGGGGCGGAGCCGGTCGCCTCGATCGGGCCGGTGCGGGTGCTCGATTCCGACCAGCTCGACGCCGAGGCCGTAGCCGAGCGGCTGGAGAGGCGCCGCGAGGAACTGCGCGCCGAGGTCGAGCGCGGCGAGCGCAAACTCGGCAACGAGGGCTTCGTCGCCAAGGCGCCGGCCGAGGTGGTCGAGGAGGAGCGGGGGAAGTTGGAGCGCTACCGCAACGAACTCGCCGAGCTGAACTAGGCGGCGCGGACGCGCAGCGGAGCACCCGCCGACGGATCTTGGACCCAGACGCTTACCTCGATTCACTGGAGCCGGTCGGCTGGCGACTCGGCCTCGAGCGGATGCGCAAGCTGACCGCCGCGCTCGGCTTCCCCCAGCACCGCTTCGCATCGATCCACGTCGTTGGCACCAACGGCAAGTCCTCGGTGACGCGGATGACGGCGGCGCTGCTGGAAGCGCACGGCCTCAGCGCCGGCGCCTCGATTTCGCCGCACACCGATCGCTGGTCCGAGCGCACGCTCGTCCGCGGCAAGGAGATGGCGCCGGAGGCGTGGGCGCGGGTGGTCGAACAGGTGGCGCGGGCGGCGGAGGGCGTGAACCGGACCCTCGAGGAGGGGGAGGCGGTAACCCAGTTCGAGGCGGCTACCGCGGCCAGCTTCGTCGCCCTGGCAAACGCGCGGGTGCAGGCGGCGGTAATCGAGGCGGGGCTCGGCGGGCGCCTCGACGCAACCAACACGATCCCCTCCAAGGTGACGGTGCTGACCTCGATCGGTCTCGACCATACCGAGTGGCTGGGGGAGACGGAAGCCGAGATCGCGGCGGAGAAGCTAGCGGTCCTGCGCGACCAGACGACGCTGGTGCTGGGTGAGGTCTCCGAGGAGGTGCGGGCGCTGGCTGGGGAGACGGCGCGCGAACGGGGTGCGGGGCTGGTTCAGGCTCCAGCAGATCCGGGGCCGGAGGTGCGCCTGCGGGCGCCCGGGGAGTTCCAGCGCCGCAACTTCGCGATCTCATGCGCCGCCGCCGAGGCTTTCCTCGGGCACCTCGACCACGAGATCGCAGCGCAGGTCGCCGCCAGCGTCACAGTGCCGGGTCGACTGGAGCAGATCGCTGAGCGACCGCCAGTCTTCGTCGACGCCGCCCACAACCCGGCTGGGGCGGCGGCCCTGGCGGAGTCGCTGCCCGCCGTCGCTGGAGGCAAGCGCATCGTCGCCTGCCTGGCGATCCTCGCCGACAAGGACGCCCAAGCGATGATCGCGGCCCTGGCGCCTGTGCTCGAGCGCGCCATCTGCACCGAGCTTCCCACTGCGGCCCTGGAAGGTCACGGCCGTCCCGGCGCCCACTCCCGGCCCGCTGCCGAGCTCGCCGCCGCCTGCTCGGAGGCGGGGCTTGCCGCCGAGTCGGAACCGGGCTTCGAGGCGGCGCTGCGGCGTGCCGTCTCGCTCGCTTCTGAGGAGCCCGAGGGCGTGGTCCTGGTCGCCGGTTCCCACTATGCAATCGCCCCCGCCCGGGCGGGGCTCGGCGGCTGACTGTGCGAGGATTCCGCCATGGATCGCCAGCGCAGCGCCGGTTCCGAACTGATCTCGATGATGGGTCTCGTCGCCGCCGTGGTGGCGATCGTGATCCTCTTCTTCTTCGGCGTCGGCTACCTGTTCGGAAGGCTGTTCCTCTGAGAACAGGGTTACGCTCAGCGACGGCGAAGTAGACTGCCGCTCCCTCAGCGGCGCCCCCCAGACCTATGTCTCTAGCGATCTTCGGCATCACCAACGACGCGCTCAATCTGGTCGCGACCCTCTTCCTGCTGATGCTGGTTGTCCTTTGGCTGGCGCTGATCGTCTACACCTATCTCGACGCGCGCCGCCGCATCTCCGACCCGTTCCTGGTCGCCTGCGCCACTGTCGCCTCCTTCTTCCCCTACATCGGCACGGCCGTCTACGCGATCGTGCGGCCGCCGGAGTTCCTGGAGGATGCGCACGAGCGCGAGCTGGAGATCGAAGCCGCCGAGCTGCGGGTACGGCAGTTGCGCGACCAGTCCTGCCCCAACTGCGAGTACCCGATCGAGAAGAACTTCCTGCGTTGCCCCAACTGTCAGCGCCGCCTCAAGGACCCCTGCCCGACCTGCAGCAAGCCGGTCGACCCGCGCTGGGGCCTCTGCCCCTACTGCGAATCGAACCTGAGTGGGGGCGGCGGCGAGCAGCGGCCGCGCCGTAAACGTCGTGACCCCGAAGAGCGCCAGGCGCCGCCACAGAAACGCCAAGCAGCGCCGCGCCGCAAAAAAGCTGCGCCGGAGGCGAGTGAAGGGGCCCAACCAACCAAAGAGCAAAGGAGCCCCAGCCGTGAGCCGGACCCTGATCCTCGTCAAGCCTGACGCCTTCGAACGCGCCCTCACCGGTGAGGTGATCGCCCGCTTCGAGCGCAAGGGGCTGCGGATCGCTGCCCTGAAGTCGATGCAAGCGAGCGAGGAGATCGCCAACGAGCACTACGCCGAGCACACCGACAAGCCTTTCTTCGGCGAGCTCGTCTCCTTCATCACCGGAGGCACCTTGGTGGCGATGGTGCTGGAGGGAGTCGAAGCGGTGAAAGCGGCCCGGCAGCTGATCGGTGCCACCAACCCGGTCGAGGCCGCCCCCGGCTCGATCCGCGGCGATTTCGCGCTCGAGGTGACCTTCAACATGGTCCACGGCTCCGACTCCGACGAGTCGGCCGAGCGCGAGATCGGGATCTGGTTCCCCGAGCTCTCCTGACGGGCTGTCTCTGAAGGTAGTCCTTGCATCCGGGTCTCCCCAGCGGCGGGAGATCCTGCAGAAGCTGGGCGTCGAGTTCGAGGTCGTCGTGCCCGGGGTCGAGGAGCTGACCCAGGGCGATCCCGAGCACCTCGTCGTCGAGAACGCGCGACGCAAGGCCGAGGCCGTCAGCAGTGATGGCCTGGTGATCGCCTGCGACACCGACGTCGTCCTCGATGGCGAGGTGCTGGGCAAGCCCGCCGACGCCGCGGAGGCGCGCGCCTACCTCGACCGCATGAGCGGCCGCGCCCACGAAGTGATGAGCGGGCTCGTGGTGATCGAGGACGGCGAAGAGCGCAGTGGGCTGGAGAAGACGACCGTCGTCTTCAAGGACCTCAGCGACGAGGAAAAAGATCGCTACGTCCGCTTCGGCGAGTGGGAGGGCCGCTCAGGCGGCTACGCGATCCAGACCCTCGGCTCGACCCTGGTCGAGCGTCTCGAAGGCAGCGTCTCCAACGTCGTCGGCCTCCCGGTGGGGTTGCTGGCGGAGTTGGCACCCGCCCTTTTCTGAGGAAACCCTCACATTTCCGGGGAAATCTTTAGGCGCGATTTGGTGCCTTTGCGATCATGCGTGCTCTGGAAATCAAGGAGACCGACAGGTGAGCTTGTTCAGCCGGATCCGCCTCGGTGGCCGCGACATGGCCGTCGACCTGGGCACCGCCAACACGCTCGTCTACGTCAGGGGGCGGGGAATCGTCCTTTCCGAGCCCTCGGTGGTCGCGATCGACTCGGTCAGCGGTCAGGTCCACGCGGTTGGGGTCGAAGCGAAGCGGATGCTGGGCCGCACGCCGGGCACGATCACCGCGATCCGCCCGCTCAAGGACGGCGTCATCGCCGACTTCGACGTCACCGAGCAGATGTTGCGCCACTTCATCGCCTCGGTCCACTCCAGCCGCTTCGCCCACCCGCGGGTGGTCGTCTGCGTGCCCTCCGGGGTCACCGGGGTCGAGAAGCGCGCGGTCGAGGAGGCCTGCCTCTCAGCCGGCGCCCGCCAGGCCTACCTGATCGAGGAGCCGATGGCCGCCGCGATCGGTGCCGGGCTGCCGGTTGGTGAGCCGACCGGCTCGATGATCGTCGACGTCGGCGGCGGCACCACCGAGGTGGCGGTGATCAGCCTCGGCGGCATCGTCGTCTCGCAGTCGATCAGGGTCGGCGGCGACGAGCTCGACGATGCGATCGTCGCCCACTGCAAAGCCAAATACAAACTGGCGATCGGCACCCAGACCGCCGAGGAGGTAAAGCTCGAGGCCGGCTCCGCCTCACCGTTGCCGGAAGAGGTGCGGACCGAGATCCGCGGTCGCGATCTCGTCTCAGGGCTGCCGAAAACGGTCGAACTCAGCTCCGAGGAGGTGCGCGGAGCGCTGGAAGAGCCGGTCAGTCACATCGTCGCCGCGGTCAAGGAGACCCTCGACCGCACTCCCCCGGAGCTCGCAGGTGACATCATGGACCGAGGCATCACCCTCGCTGGCGGTGGTGCGCTGCTGCAAGGACTGGAGCAGCGCCTGCGCGACGAGTGCCAGATGCCGTGTCAACTGGCAGAGTCGCCGTTGACGTGCGTGGCGGTTGGTTCCGGCATCTCCCTCGAGGAGGTCGAGACGATCCACCGCGCCGGCAAGAACAACGGAGCGCGGCCCAGGCTGTAGATGATGGCTTTAGCCGCCGCTCATGCGAACCCCCCAACTTAGAACCCCACTGTGTACCGAAAGCAAGTACGCCGCCGCCGGGCGGTGCTCGCGCTGTTAATCGTCGGCTCTTTTGCCCTGCTCACCGTCACCTACGGGCAGGGCTCCGACGGCATGCAGCGGGGTGTCAGCACGATCTTCTCACCGCTGCAGTCGGTCGCCGACCGGGCGCTGAAGCCAGCCCGCGACCTCGTCAACTGGTTCGACGAGACCTTCGACGCGAAGGGTCAGAACTCGCGCCTACACCAGGAACTCGAGCAGGCGCGCAAACAGGCGGTGGGCTCGCAGGCGGCGATCGCCGAAAACGCTCAGCTGCGCAAGCTGGTCGGCCTCAACGACAGCGGCGCGATCCCCTCTGGGTATACGCCCGTGACCGGCCGGGTGATCGCCCGCTCGCCGACCGTCTGGTTCGCCGACGTGACGATCGACGTCGGCTCCGGCGACGGGGTCCGTGTGGGCGACCCGGTCGTCAACGGCGACGGCTTGGTCGGGTCGATCGGTGCGGTTACCGGGGGCTCAGCCCAGGTCACCTTGATCGCCGACCACTCCAGCGCCGTAGCGGCGAAAATCGTCCCCGGCGGCGTCCAGGGGGTGCTGAAGCCATCGGTCGGCGATCCCGGCGACCTGATCCTCGACTTCCTCGACAGCGAAAAGCTGGTCGGCAAAGGCCAAGCGGTGGTCACCTCGGGCTGGCGCGCCCAGGGACTCGAGTCGGGCTACCCGCCGAACCTGCCGATTGGCGAAGTGACCAAGGCCTCGCTGGAAGAGCAGGAGGCCCAGCAGCAGGTTCACGTGCGGCCCTATGCCGACCTGCGTGACCTCGACCTGGTCGAGGTCCTGACCGGAGGCTCGCGCGGGTGATCCTCACCCCGAACATCCTCGCCCGCTTGGTGGCGATTGTGATTGGCGGCGTCGTCCTCCAGCTCTCGTTTTTCTCCCAGGTGACGCTCTTCCACGTCAGCCCCGACGTGTTGCCGGCGCTGGTGGTCGTGCTCGGCCTCTTCGGCGGCAGCCTGACCGGTGCCGTCTGCGGCTTCTCGGTCGGCTTCCTGCTCGACTGCCTGCTGATCGCCCCGCTCGGCGGCGGTTCGTTGGTCCTGCTCACCACCGGCTACCTGGCCGGCCTCTTCCGCGAGCGCTTCGAGATCCACAGCCCCCTGGTGCCGCCGCTGCTCTGCATGGGCCTGACCCTGTTCGCCGAGCTCGGCTTCGGCGCCGTCGAGCTGACCCTGGGGGTCGACGCGCCGATCAGCCCGCTGGTCATCCGCGACACGCTGCTGAAGAGCATCTTCGCCTTCTTCCTCGGCTGGGCGATCTACGCGCTGCTGCGGCGGGTGCTGCGCCCGGCCCTGGTCGAGGAGCCGACGGTAAAACGCCGCCGGCGACCACGGGTCCTGAGGCCGAGCCGCGGCAGGCGACCGAGGACGATGGGAGCCTAGGACCGTGTACCTGCGCAACGACGACCGACCGCAGGGCAGCCGCCTCTCGCTGCGAGTGGCGGTCCTCGGCGGCGTCGCCGTCGCCCTCTTTGCGGTCCTCTTCTTCCGGCTCTGGAACCTGCAGGTGCTCGACGGCGACAAGTACCTGGCCGAGGCGAAGAACAACCGCACCCGCGAGTTCAAAGTGATCGCCCCCCGCGGCGACATCCTCGACCGCGAAGGCAACGTCATCGTCGACAACCGCACCAGCCTGGCGCTGCAGCTGAACACCGAGAAACTGCCCGAAGACCCGGCCGAAGAAAAGGCCGTCCTCGCCCGGCTGGGCGAGCTCGCGCACATGTCGCTGCCAAAGGTGCGCAAGACGATTCGCGAAGGCGAAGAAGTCGCTGCCGGGGCGCCGGTGACGCTGCGCCAGGACGTCGGCTTCTACCTCGTCGCCTACATCGAAGAACACCAGCGGGAATTCCCCGGGGTCAGCGTCCAGCGCGTCTTCGTTCGCCACT
>Ga0207640_10000073_pt1 | contig 79417 bp, 87 predicted proteins | sample KBSCornC42_FD_184300 | JGI IMG/M metagenome (GOLD analysis project Ga0207640, IMG submission 184300) | Corn rhizosphere microbial communities from Kellogg Biological Station, Michigan, USA - KBS Corn C4-2 (SPAdes) (version 2) | ecosystem: Host-associated > Plants > Roots > Rhizosphere > Soil ... | reverse complement strand
CTGGCGCTGTGTGGCGGCTGTTGCTCTTGCGCAACCTGCCACATCTACGTCGAGCGCGGCCCCGCCGAGGCGCGGGTGCCGGGCAGCAGCGACGAGGATGACCTGCTCGAGGGTGCGGCGCACCGCCGCACGGACTCCCGGCTGTCGTGCCAGTTGATCCTGACCGAGGCACCGGGCGAGCTGATCGTCCGCATCGCTCCGGAAGACTGACCGTATGGCGAATTTCGACAAGCGGGATGTTGTCATTGTGGGCGCCGGCCATGGCGGTGCGCAGGCGGCGATTGCGCTGCGGCAACTGGGCTTTGCCGGCTCGATCGCAGTCATTGGTAACGAGCCCGAATTTCCCTATGAGCGCCCGCCGCTCTCGAAGGAATATTTCGCCGGCGACAAGACGTTCGATCGCATCCTTATCCGCCCGGCCGCTTTCTGGGCCGAACGCAATGTCGTGATGCTGCTCAGCACCGAGGTCACCGCGGTCGACGCCAAGGCCAAACGCCTGAGCTTCGCGAACGGCGGCACCCTCGACTATGGTACGCTCATCTGGGCAACGGGCGGCGCACCGCGCAAACTCACCTGCTCGGGCCACGACCTGAGAGGTGTGCATGCCGTGCGCACCCGCGCGGACGTGCTCAAGATGATGGACGAGCTTCCGACCGTCGGCCAGGTCGTCGTCATCGGCGGGGGGTATATCGGTCTTGAAGCTGCGGCCGTACTTACGAAGTTCAGCAAGAAGGTCGTGCTTCTGGAGGCGCTCGATCGCGTGCTCGCCCGCGTCGCCGGGCCCGAACTCTCGCGCTTCTACGAGGCCGAGCACCGCGCGCATGGCGTCGACCTGCGCACCGGCGTCCAGGTCGAGTGCATCGAGGAAAAGGACGGGCGCGTCTCCGGCGTGCGGCTTGCCGGCGGCGAGGTCGTGCCGGCAGACATGGCGATCGTCGGCATCGGCATCATCCCCGCGGTCGCGCCGCTGATCGCGGCGGGCGCGCAAGGCGGCAACGGCGTTGTCGTCGACGAATATTGCCGCACCAGCCTGCCTGACATCTACGCGATCGGCGACTGCGCCGCACATGCGAACGGCTTCGCCGATGGTGCGACGATCCGCCTCGAGTCGGTCCAGAATGCCAATGACCAGGCAAGCACCGCCGCCAAGGTGATCACCGGTAACTTGGAGCCCTACAAGGCCACACCCTGGTTCTGGTCGAACCAATATGATCTCAAGCTCCAGACGGTGGGGCTATCGAACGGATTCGACCAGACCGTGGTCAGGGGTGACACCGCGACGCGCAGCTTCTCGGTCGTCTACCTCAGGAACGGCCGGGTGATCGCGCTCGACTGCGTCAACGCGGTGCGGGACTATGTCCAGGGCAGGAAGCTCGTGGAGACCCGCGCCGAGATCGCCCCCGAACTCCTCGCCGACGCCACCAGGCCGCTCAAGGAGCTGATCGCGGTCTGAGAAGCGGACGGGAAGTGGAGGGCAAGCGACCCGGAGGGCCATTCGAGTGCTTTTTGCCGACCAGGAGAGCGCATGTGCTAGACAAGACTTGTGCGTCGCTTGAGGCGGCCGTTGCAGGTATCGAGGATGGCGCTTCGATCATGATCGGCGGCTTCGGCACTGCCGGTATGCCCGATGAACTGATCGACGCGCTGATTGCGCGTCGTGTCGGCAGCTTGACGCTGATCAGCAACAACGCCGGCAATGGCGAGAGCGGAGTCGCGGCACTGATCCGTGAAGGACGCGTGCGTAAGGTCATCTGTTCATTTCCACGCCAGCCGGACTCGCATCATTTCGATGCGCGCTATCGCGCCGGAGAGATCGAGCTGGAGTTGGTGCCTCAGGGCAATCTTGCGGTCCGCATCGAGGCCGCCGGCGCCGGGCTGGGAGCGATCTTCACGCCCACGGGCTATGGTACGATTTTAGCCGAAGGGAAGGAAACGCGCGAAATCGACGGACGCCGCTTTGTTCTCGAATATCCGATCAAAGCGGATTTCGCGCTGATCAAGGCGCATCGCGGCGACCGCTGGGGAAATCTTACCTATCGTAAGTCGGCACGCAACTTCGGCCCCATCATGGCGATGGCGGCCAAAACCACGATTGCTCAGGTCGCCGAGGTCGTTCCGCTCGGCGGTATCGATCCTGAGGCGGTCGTCACGCCGGGCATCTTCGTCCAGCGGCTGGTCAAGGTCCCGATACTGTCGAATGCCGGGCTGGCGGAGCGGGTGGCATGAACCGCATGAGCAGGGACCAGATCGCGGCACGGGTGGCGAAAGACATTCCCGAAGGGGCCTATGTCAATCTGGGTATCGGACTGCCGACCAAAATCGCCGACTTTCTTCCGCTCGACCGCGAGGTGCTGCTGCACAGCGAGAATGGCGTGCTCGGCATGGGGCCGGCTCCGGCGAAGAGCGCCGAAGACCCAGAACTGATCAATGCTGGCAAGCAGCCGGTGACGTTGCTCGCCGGAGGTGCCTTCTTTCATCATGGTGACAGTTTCGCGATGATGCGTGGCGGCCATATCGACATCTGCGTGCTCGGCGCTTTTCAGGTTTCCATCCATGGAGACCTTGCCAACTGGCACACCGGCGAGTCCGGGGCGATCCCGGCGGTAGGGGGCGCGATGGACCTGGCGATCGGAGCCAAGCGCACCTTCGTGATGATGGAACTGCTTACGCGGTCGGGCGAGAGCAAACTTGTCGAACGGTGCAGCTATCCGGTCACTGGACTGGGATGCGTGTCGCGCGTGTACACCGATCTCGCCGTGCTCGATGTGGGCATGCAGGGCGCGCGCGCGGTCGAACTCGTCGATGGTTTGAGCATCGAGGAACTGCGTCGCCTGACCGGGGTGACGATCGCCTGGGACGCGGTGGCGAGCGATCGAGGCAGTCCATGAGTGAAGCGTTCATTTGCGATGGCGTGCGAACGCCGATTGGTCGCTATGGCGGCGGACTGGCGAAGGTGCGCGCGGACGATCTCGGCGCCGTGCCGATCCGGGCGCTTGTGGCGCGTCACCCGGGCCTCGATCCCGGCGCGATCGACGAGGTGTTCTTCGGCTGCGCCAATCAGGCCGGCGAGGATAATCGCAATGTCGCGCGGATGAGCGCGCTGCTCGCAGGCTTGCCTGCACAGACTCCGGGGGTGACGCTCAATCGCCTCTGCGCATCCGGGCTCGAGGCGGTGGGTGCGGCGGCGCGCGCGATCCGGCTGGGCGAGATGGATCTCGCCATTGCCGGCGGTGTGGAGAGCATGACGCGGGCGCCCTTTGTCATCGCGAAAGCGGATGCGGCGTTCGGCCGCGGCCAGACGCTCGAGGACACGACGATGGGGTGGCGCTTCGCCAACCCCGCGCTCGATGAACTTTATGGTACCGAGACGATGCCGCGCACCGGCGAGAATGTCGCACAAGAGCATGGGGTCAGCCGCGAGGATCAGGACGCATTCGCGCTGCGCAGCCAATTGCGCGCGGCGGCGGCAAAGGCATCGGGCTTCCATGCAGGCGAGATCGCGTCGGTCGAGGTGCTGGACAAAGTCGGCGCGGTGTCGGTTTTCGCCGAGGATGAGCACCCGCGTCCGAACACGACGATCGAGGCGCTCGCCAAGCTCAAGCCCATCTTCGGCCCGTCGGGCACGGTGACCGCGGGTAATGCCTCCGGCATCAACGACGGTGCGGCCGCGCTGATGATCGCTGGTGAGGATGCCGCCCGGGCGCAGGGACTGACGCCGCGCGCGCGCATTCTGGGCATGGCCTCCGCCGGCGTCGAACCACGGGTGATGGGGATCGGACCAGTCCCGGCAACCCGCAAGCTGATGGAACGCCTTGGCCTCACCATCGACGATTTTGCTGTGATCGAACTCAACGAGGCTTTTGCCAGCCAGGCCATTGCCGTGTTGCGGGGGCTGGGGCTGCCGGATGACGCGCCTCACGTCAACGCTAACGGCGGCGCCATCGCGCTTGGACACCCGCTCGGCATGTCGGGCGCGCGTCTGGCGCTTACCTTGGTACGTCAGTTGGAGAAGAGCGGCGGGCGGCTCGGTCTCGCCACGCTGTGCGTCGGCGTCGGCATGGGGTTGGCCCTGGCGGTGGAGCGCGTGTGATGCAAGAATTCACCTATACCGCCAATCCCGCGCGCGTCCTTTTCGGCGACGGCAAGATCGCCGCTTTGGCGGAGGAAGTGGCACGCCTAGGTCTCTCGCGCGTACTGGTGCTCTCCACGCCGCAGCAGGAAAGCCAGGCCCGCGGCGTTGCCGACGCGCTTGGCGGGCTTTGCGCGGGGCTGTTCGCAGGCGCGGTCATGCACACGCCGGTTGCGGTGACCGAGCAGGCGCTTCGCGTCGTGCGGGAGACGGGCGCCGATGGGATCGTTGCGTTCGGTGGAGGGTCCACGATCGGGCTCGGCAAGGCGATCGCGTTGCGCACCGACCTCCCGCAGATCGCGGTGCCGACGACCTATGCCGGGTCCGAGATGACTCCGATCCTCGGCGAGACGGAAGGGGGACGCAAGGTCACCCAAAGCACGTCCAAGGTGCTGCCGGAGGTGGTGATCTATGACGTCGCCCTGACTCTCAGTCTTCCGCCGATGCTGTCGGGCACCAGTGGGATCAATGCGATCGCGCATGCGGTGGAGGCACTCTACGCGCAGAGCCGCAACCCGATCATCAGCCTGATCGCCGCGGAAGGAATCGGCGCTCTTGCAAGAGCCCTGCCGCGCATTGCCGAAACACCCGGCGATGTTGCCGCGCGTTCGGACGCCCAATATGGCGCCTGGCTGTGCGGCACCTGCCTCGGAGCAGTGGGCATGGCGCTCCACCATAAGCTCTGCCACACGCTTGGCGGCACGTTCGAGCTGCCGCATGCCGAGACACACACGATCATCCTGCCACACGCATTGGCTTATAATGCGCCCGCTGTGCGGGACGCGATCAAACGCCTGCGTCAGGCCTTGGGCGCGGACGATCCTGCGGCGGCGCTGTACGACCTGGCCGGTGTGGTCGGCGCGGCGCGTGCCCTGCGCGACCTCGGCATGCCCGAGGGAGGGATAGATCGCGCCGTCGATCTGGCTTTGGCCAACCCCTACTGGAATCCCCGACCGCTGGAGCGTGACGGCATTCGCAACCTGCTCAAGCGTGCTTGGGCCGGTGAACCGCCACAGCAAGGCTGACCGAAGCGGAGCAGCGCGTGAACATCAAGCAGGACCTCGGCTATTTCGAAGAGGCGCGTTCGGCCGAAGTCGTCAATGCGCGGGCGGGACCCGACGCGGATCCTCGGCTCCGAGCCGTGGTGGAAATGCTGGTCCGGCACCTCCATGCCTTCGTCAAGGAAGCAGGCCTCACCCCCGACGAATGGATGGCGGGGATCAAGTTCCTGACCGAGACGGGGCATATGTGTACCGAGTGGCGGCAGGAGTTCATCCTGTTGTCGGACGTGCTGGGCGTATCGATGCTCGTTGATGCGATCAATCATCAGCGTCCGCAGGGCGCGACCGAAAATACCGTGCTCGGTCCCTTCCACGTCGAGAATGCACCGCGTTATCCGAACGGCGCCAACATCTGCCTCGACGGCAAAGGCGAGCCATTGGTCGTGCGCGGCAGGGTCGTGGACATCGACGGTAGGCCGATTGAGGGCGTTTCGCTGGACGTGTGGGCGACCAACGATGACGGATTTTATGATGTCCAGCAGCAAGGCATCCAGCCGGATTTCAATTTACGTGGCATTTTTACCACCGAGCCGGATGGAAGCTACTGGTTTCGCAGCGTAAAGCCACGTTTCTATCCCATTCCGGCGGATGGTCCGGTTGGTAGGTTGCTGGCGGCCCTCGATCGGCACCCGAACCGGGCGGCGCACCTGCACTTCATCGTCGAAAAGCCTGGCTTCGAGAGAGTCGTCACGCATATTTTCACGCCCGATTGCGCCTATTTGGCGGAAGACGCGGTGTTCGGCGTCAAAAGATCGCTGATCGCCGATTTTCGACATGTCGATGATCCAGAAGCGGCCAAGCAGCTCGGCTTTCCGGGTCCGTTTTGGGAAGTTGAATGGAACTTCACGCTGGTACCCGCTGAGGCATAGCGCCGCGGGCCAGACAGAACCGGAGCTCGGCCACGGAAACCGCGCCTCATCACGAAGAGACGAAATCGGCACCTCAAGGTCACGGCATTCCCCGCCGATCAGAGTGGCTCCGTCGCACCCTGCTCCCAGGGAGGATGGGGTTGAAAGCTGGCACGCAAAGACGCGGCGAACAGCGAAACCGAGACCGGAGCCAGCCTGACGGCGGGCTGCAACGCATAGATTCCGACGTCGGCCGATCCTTCATAGTCAGGCAGGATCCGCACCAGGCGCCCCTGGGCGAGATCCGGCCCGACGTCCCAGAGCGACCGCAGCGCAATGCCCGTACCGGCGAGGGCAAGTTCCCGCACGACCTCGCTGGAGTTCGTCCCGACCACGCTATCACCAGCGAAGCGCACCGATCGACCCGATCGGCTCAAGCGCCATGGCAGCTGGCCATGCGTGGCAAGCAAGCTGTGGCCGCGGAGCTCATTGAGTGACGCCGGTGCCGGATGCCGCGCGAGATAGGCGGGCGCCGCGCAGAGGACGCGACGGCTGGTTGCGAGCCGGTCGGCATTGATCCCCTGTCCGGGATCGGCGGTGATCCGAATCGCCAGGTCGATGCGCTCGCTCAGCAGGTCCCGGAAATCGTCGGACAGGTCGAGCTCGACCTCGACTTTGGGGTAACTGCCGAGGAAGGTCGCGAGGAGCGGCGCGATATAGAGCCGCCCGAACGACGTAGGCGCCGTAATGCGCAACGGCCCCGCGGGCTCGCGGACACGGCCGGCCAACCGCGCCTCCGCTTCCTCCGCTGCCGCGAGGATCGCGACGATATCGCGATGGAAGCCGACGCCATTTTCGGTGAGCTCGAGCCGGCGCGTGGTGCGTCGGAGCAATTGCGTGCCCAGCCGCTCCTCCAGGCGGGCCAATCTCTTCGACACCATGGCCGGAGACAGGCGCAGCGATCGGCCCGCCGCGGACAGGCTTCCCTTGTCCACAATCCGTGCGAACAGGGCGTAGTCCGGGTCCACGATCTTTTCCTGATAAGAAAAAGTGATTTGCCTTTTGTGCGTCTACAGGCGGTGAAGCGTCACGTCTATAAGGGGGAGCGAGCGGTATGTGAGTTCGGTGCGTGCAGCCGATGGCTTCCCAGTCCGCGACGCAATTCTCGACCGGGCAGGCCGTTTCAGCCCGAGTCTGTTCCGCACCTCGACAAAGGACCGATCATGACCAGGATCACGCTCGACCAGGCCAACGCCATCATCGCAGCGGCATTCGCCAAAGGCACCGAGCTCAAGCTCAAGCCCCTGAGCGTCGTGGTGCTCGACGCCGGCGGCCATCCGATCGCCTTCCAGCGTCAGGATGGCGCCTCGACGATGCGCTTCGAAATTGCCCTGGGCAAAGCTGCCGGCGCGCTCAGCCTGGGGGTCAATTCGCGTCAGATCGGCGACATGGCGGCCGAGCGCCCGAGCTTCGTCGCGTCACTTCATGCTATCGCCCCGCGCGGGATCGTCCCCGCCGCGGGCGGCGTGATCGTTGTCGACGCGGATGGCGGACCGATCGGCGCAGTCGGCATTACCGGCGACCTGTCCGACAATGACGAGGCGTGCGCGCTCGCCGGCATCGCCGCCGCCGGCCTCACGGCGTGTAACTGAGACCGCCATGAGCACGATGCTTCGCAAGGCCGGCCTTCACATTGCCGACGAATTGGTGACATTCATCGAGACCGAGGCGCTGGCGGGCCTCGACATCAGGGCTGATGCCTTCTGGGCGGGGCTTGCGGATCTTTATGCGCGGTTCGCACCCGACAATGCCCGACTGCTCGAACGACGGGATGCGCTGCAGGAGCAGATCGATGCCTGGCATGTCGAGCACGCCGGCACACACTTCGATCCGGCCGCCTATCGGGATTTCCTCAAGCGGATCGGCTATCTCGTCGACGAGCCTGCGGCATTCCAGATCGATCCGGCTAATGTCGATGCCGAGATCGCGTCACGCGCCGGCCCGCAATTGGTCGTTCCGGTTCTGAATGCCCGCTTCCTGCTCAATGCCGCCAATGCGCGCTGGGGCAGTCTCTATGATGCGCTGTACGGGACGGACGCGCTGGACGGCCCGATTCCCACCCGCGGCTATGACGCCGTGCGCGGCGCACGGGCGATCGCCTGGGGTCGCGATTTCCTGGATCGGGCCGTTCCGCTCGCGCAGGGCAGCTGGACCGAGATCGGGCCCGAGATCCCGCCGCTCGCAAACCCGGCCCAACTGGTGGGATGGCGCGGCGACAATGTGCTGTTCCGCAACAACAACCTCCACATCGAACTGGTGATCGACCGCGATCACCCGATCGGCCGTGCCGACCCGGCCGGCATTGCCGACATCGTGCTGGAAGCCGCGCTCACGACCATCGTCGACCTGGAAGATTCGGTCGCCGTCGTCGATGCGCAGGACAAGGTCGCGGCCTATCGCAACTGGCTCGGCCTGATGCGGGGCGACCTGGAGGCGCGTTTCACCAAGGGCGGCCGCACTCTGACCCGCACGCTGGAGCCGGACCGGATCTACCGCGATGCCGAGGGCCGCGACCTGATCCTCCCGGGCCGCTCGCTGCTGATGGTGCGCAATGTCGGCCACCTCATGACCACGCCCGCGGTTCGGCTGGCAGACGGGAGCGACGCGCCGGAAGGCATTCTCGACGCAGTCGTCACCAGCCTGATCGCGCGCCACGATCTTCGTCGCAACGGCCGGTTCGTGAACAGTCACGCGGGATCGATCTACATCGTCAAGCCGAAGATGCACGGACCCGACGAGGCGGCATTCACCAACCGGCTGTTCGACGCCGTCGAGGATCTGCTGGGCCTCGCCCGCTATACGATCAAGGTTGGCGTCATGGACGAAGAGCGGCGGACCTCGGCCAATCTCGCGGCGACGATCTTCGAGGTGCGGCACCGGTTGATGTTCATCAACACCGGCTTCCTGGACCGGACCGGCGACGAGATCCACACGTCGATGCGGGCCGGAGCGATGCTGCGCAAGGGGGACATGAAGTCGAGCGACTGGATCGCCGCCTATGAGGACCGCAACGTTCAGATCGGCCTCGCTTGCGGCCTGTCAGGGCGCGCGCAGATCGGCAAGGGGATGTGGGCAGCGCCCGACCGGATGGCCGACATGCTCGACCAGAAAATCGGCCATCCCAGGAGCGGCGCCACGACCGCATGGGTGCCGTCACCGACCGCCGCCACGCTTCACGCCACACATTATCATCGGATCGACGTGTTCGAGCGGCATCAGCAGCGTCGCGACGAACAGGTCGCATCGCTCGATCGGCTGCTCGCCATTCCCCTGGCCCTGGGCCGGAACTGGTCGCCCGACGAGGTGCGCGACGAGTTGGACAACAATGCCCAGGGCATTTTGGGCTATGTCGTGCGCTGGATCGATCAGGGTATCGGCTGCTCCAAGGTGCCCGACATCCACGATGTGGGGCTGATGGAGGATCGCGCCACGCTGCGCATATCCTCGCAGCATATGGCGAATTGGATCCTGCACCGCGTCGCATCTCCGGAAGAGGCCGAGGGCGCGCTCGCGCGCATGGCCGCGAAGGTGGACGCGCAGAATGCCGGCGATCCGCTGTATCGGCCGATGGCAGGCAGTCCGGCCGACAGCCTGGCCTATCAGGCGGCGCGCGCGCTGGTGTTCGAGGGAACCGGCCAGCCCAATGGTTACACCGAACCGCTGCTCCATCGCTTCCGCAGCGAGCGCAAGAGCCGCGATGCCGGCAAGACCGACGCCAATGCGGAGGATGCGTTCGCGTGAAATACGATCGCGGCAGCTTGGTGGGGGCGTCGTCTAACGCCAAAGCGCTTTACTCTGTTCGCTGTCAGCTCGTCACTGACGTGGTGGCCTGGCCGGGTCGGCGGACTGAGCGCTCAATCCGCGCCGCGCGTCACGGTCCAGCGCGTGGACCTCGGCAGGCAGGCACCGGGCAAGTCCATCATCCCGGTCGATATGTGGGTGACGCCGAAACCGTGAGTGGCGAAACCCTGACGATCCGCGCGTATCAAGCACGCTAAGATCCGACGAGTATTGAGCCCATGTCACAACCGCGCCCCAAGCTTACGCTGCGCCTCGGCAGTAAGTCGCCCGAGCAAAGACAGGCGGACTCAACCGCGCTGCTCGCCCAGGCGATTCAGCAGCGTCTGTCCGTGCGCTGGACCACAATCGCACGCACATACGCGCCGCGCCCCAGATCCTCTATCGCAAGAACGACAGCCTCTACTGCGATGCGGTCGTGGTTGAGCGTAACGGCGCGGCACTCCCCGAGTCGAAGCTCGCCAGCTTCAACGTGGCTGGCCTGGATGGCTTGCTGTTGACCCAGCAATCCTATCCGCCCTGGACCGCGCTCGACCCCGGCGATCCACGCTATGCGGGCGGCGTCCTTGCCCAGGTCGGCGAGTGACCCTTCTCGCGGCTACTCGTCAATCGGCCCTGGCCGCGTCCGTCTCGCAGACGCCAGGGAAATTCTGAGAACGTCGTCCTGGTTCAATGACCTGACCTGGTATCACGCATGTGCCTTCTTTCGCGCTCGCCGGTCGATCACCAGATCAGGGCGGCAATCATCCCGAATGGACCAGAACTATGAATGATGCAGTTGCCGCCGCGACGTCACGAAACATTCTCGTGCTGGGGGCGGGCGAACTCGGTATGCCGGTGCTGCGCAACCTGGCGCGTCGCGCAAGGACCGCGGACGGCGCCAGGATAAGCGTGCTGTTGCGCGCCAGTGCGATCGCATCCGACGAGCCGACCAAGAAGCGCGACATCGCCGAAATACGCGACCTTGGGATCGAGGTCGTCGTGGGCGACCTGGTGAAGAGTTCGATCGACGAGCTCGCGTCGGTCTTCGCGCAATATGACACCGTGATCGGATGCGCGGGTTATGCCGCCGGAATCGACACCCCCATGAAGCTCGCCCGGGCCGCGCTGCAGTCCGGTATTCCGCGCTACTTCCCGTGGCAGTTCGGGGTCGACTTCGAAGCGATCGGTCGTGGCGGCCCGCAGGACATTTTCGATGCGCAGCTCGACGTGCGCGAATTGCTGCGCTCGCAGACCAAGACTGAGTGGGTCATCATTTCGACCGGCATGTTCATGAGCTATCTGTTCGAACCCGAATTCGGCGTTGTCGATCTGAAGAACAGCGCGGTGCATGCCCTCGGCAGCCTCGACACCGCCGTAACGCTGACGACGCCCGATGACATCGGGGTGCTGACCGCCGAGATCGTGTTTTTCGAACCGACCATCCGCAACGAGATCGTGTTTCTGGCGGGCGACACCGTCACCTATGATCAAGTCGCAGAAAAGCTGGAAACCGCACTTGATCGTCCGTTCAGCCGAACTGAATGGACCGTGCCGTTCCTGATGGAGGAGCTGGCGCGCGACCCACAGAATATGATGCGCAAATATCGCGCAGCTTTTGCCCAGGGGCGCGGAGTGGCTTGGGACAAAGCCGGGACGTTCAACCAGCGCCATGCGGTCCCGGTCACCGACGTGGCAGCGTGGATCGACGCAAACCTCGCTCCGCCCGTTGGCGAGTAGCAGCCTGGCAACCGCTCGGTCGCTCCGGTCTGGATTGCCCTACTCTTGTGGGATATTCACTATCCGATCTGCAAAATGTCGGGCCGGATGACCATGAATGGTTGCCTGCTGACCGGCAGCTCGGGGGCCGGCGCGATCATAACCCATGGGTCTGCGAGCCGTGTCGCCGGTGCCATGACCGGATGGACATTGCCATGCTGAGTTCGGTGACGCTCATCTTCTTTTGCCAACTCATGGGCGAACTGGCGACGACGGCCTTCCGGCTCCCCCTGCCGGGGCCGGTCCTCGGCATGATGCTGCTCTTTGCAATCCTGCTCTGGAAACGCGGTGTACCGCGTGAACTTGCGCAAGTCGGCGACGCACTTCTGTCCAACCTGTCCCTGCTCTTCGTACCCGCTGGCGTTGGGATCATGGCGCATTTCAGCCTGCTTCGTCAGGATTGGTTTCCCCTCTCTGTGGCCGTCCTCTGCTCGACACTGGTCACGATCGCGGTGACTGCGGGAACGATGGTGGCAGTCAGCCGTGTGCAGGCGCGCGAGCCTGCGGGCGACTCGGGCTCGGGAGACAAGGTCGATGGCTGATTTCCGGGGCATCTGGGTCTATCTGTCGGCGAGTCCGCTGCTGCATCTGACGCTGACGCTGATGGCCTTCCAGGCCGGCAATTGGCTTTATCGTCGATCCGGGCGCAATCCGATCTTCAACCCGGTGCTCGTCGCCATTCTGATCCTAATCTCCGTCCTGATGGAGACCGGGACGAGCTATGAAACCTATTTCGAGGGCGCGCAGTTCGTGCACTTCCTGCTCGGCCCGGCAACGGTCGCGCTCGCGATTCCGCTTTACCGCCAGTTCGACCATGTTCGTCGCTCGGCAGCGGCGATCCTGGCCAGCCTGCTTGTCGGATCGCTGACGGCCGCTACCAGTGCGGTCGGAATTGCCTGGATCATGGGCGCCAACCGGCTGTCGGTGATTTCAATTGCACCGAAGTCAGTCACCGCGCCGGTCGCGATGGGGCTTGCCAAGCAATTGGGCGGTTTGCCCTCCCTGACGGCGATGTTGGTCGTCCTGACCGGGATTGTTGGCGCGATGCTGGGACCGCTGCTCCTGAATCTTCTGCGTGTGAGAGATTGGCAGGCACGCGGATTTGCGATCGGGACAGCGAGCCATGGTATCGGCACCGCCCGCGCCTTGCAGGTCAATGAGGTCGCTGGAGCTTTTTCCGGGCTGGCTATGGGGCTCAACGCGATAGCAACGTCGATCCTCCTGCCAGTGGCGTGGAAATTGGTCTTCGGCTGACGGCTCGACGAGATGCTCAGGCTAGAGCATCGCGCCGAAAATCGGGGACCGATTTTCGGCAAAGCTATGCGACCACAAAAGCTTAGAGCAGCAAGGCAGTACGCGAGAGCGTCGAGACTGGTCTCGGCGAAACCGCGTTCGACGGCTATCATCGCGCCGCGCTCGCGCTGGTTTGGGTCCGCCGTCGTGCTCACCCGAGAGCTGGCGGCGGCGGACCCGAACCGCCGTCGTGCGTTGAGCTGATGGTGAGAGCGCTTCCTACAGCGCTAGCCACTTCGCGAGATGGCTGCCCGCATCATCGAGTATGTCGCGGGTCGCCCCGGCTTCCAGGTTTTTGCCGCCCTGCAGGAAACAGACCTGATCGGCGGACCGGGCCGCGTCTTCCACATCGTGCGATACGAAGACGATCGGCATCGGCGTGGATGCGCGGATCTCGGCGAGCAACGAGTGCAGTGCTCGCCGGGTCGGATGATCAACCGCCGAGAAGGGCTCGTCGAGGAGCAACACTTCAGGATCGCGCGCCAGCGCGCGGGCAAGCGCGACGCGCTGCTGCTGGCCGCCCGACAGTGACGCCGGCAGGCGATCGCCAAGTCCGTCGAGATGAACCCGCGCGAGCAGCTCGCTGGCGCGGCGTTCGCGTTCGGAGCGGGGTCGATCAAACATGGCCTCCATCACGTTGGCGAGGGTGCTCAGGTGCGGAAACAGTGCATAGGATTGGAACACGAACCCCGCGCGCCGGGCTCGTGCCGGAAGATCGATGGCGTCGGTGGAATCCAGCCATGCTCGGCCATTGCAGATGATCCGTCCATGCCGGGGCCGATAAAGCCCCGCGATCGATCGGAGTATCGTCGTCTTGCCCGCGCCCGAGGCGCCGACCAGCGCGAGTGTCTGATCTGGCCCGACCACAATGTCGACGTCGAGCACGATCGGCCCGACTTGTCGCAGGGTAACGGCGAGGCCGTCAGTCATGACGCCGGCTCTCCCCGCCGAGCAGGAAGCTGACCGTCACCGCCACGAGCGAGATCGCCATCAGCACCGCCGCCATGCGCCCCGCGCCGGCATTGTCGAAGGCCTGGACACGGTCGTAGATCGACAGCGCTAGCGTCCGGGTCGCGCCGGGAATCGAGCCCCCGACCATCAGCACCACGCCGAACTCGCCCAGAGTATGTGCGAACGCCAGCACGGCTCCGGTAACGACACCGGGCCAGGCCAGCGGCAGCTCGATCCGCCAGAAGCTGCGCCATGACGAATGTCCGCAGGTCGCGGCGGCATCACGAAGCTCCTGGCCGACCGCCTCGAACGCGCGCTGGGCGGGCTGGATCGCGAACGGCAAGTTGACCAGCACCGAGGCGATCAGCACGCCCTTGAAGCTGAACACCAGGGCATCGCCGAACAGTGCGGTCCATGCCTCCCCGACCGGCGAAGCCGGTCCCATGCCGACGAGCAGATAGAAGCCGATCACCGTCGGCGGCAGCACGAGCGGCAAGGTCAGCACGGCTTCAATGAACACGCGGCCGCGCAAGCGGGTGATGGCGAGCCAGCGCCCCGCGATGAGAGCGAGCGGCAACAGGATCGCGACCGTTAAAGTGCCCAGAAGCAGCGAGAGCTTGAGTGCCTCCCAATCCATGATGCGGGTCAGCGCGCTTCACCGGGCAGGGCGAAACCATAGCGGACGAATATGCGACGGGCCGCGGGCTGTTGGATATAGGTGTAGAAGCGCAGCGCGGCGGCACCCGCACCCTTCATCAGCACCATCCGTTGGCGTAGCGGCTGATGCCACGATGCTGGCAGCAAAGCATAGTCGGCGCGCGCGGCGAAAGCCGGGTCGAGCACCAGCGAATAGGACACGATCCCGCCCTCTGCGCCGCCGGCGGTCGCGAACTGGAGCGCTTGGCTGACGTTCTCGCCGAGCACCAGCTTGCCGGTGAGCGCCTGCCACAGCCGGACATGCTGGAGCGCCTCTCGCGCACGCGCGCCATAGGGAGCATGTTCGGGGTTGGCGATTGCGAACCGGGTTATCTGACCGTTGGCCAGAGCGGTGCGCAGGCCTGCAAGCCCACTATCCGCCCGCATCGGCGATCCTTTCGGTGCAACCACGGCGAGGCGTCCGATTGCATAAAGGACGCCCGTATCCTGCGCCTTGCCAGCCTTGGCGAGGTCGAGGGCATATTCCTCATCGGCAGACAGGAAGAGCTGGAACGGCGCACCCTGCTCGATCTGGCGGAAGAAATTGCCCGACGAGCCGAAGGTGAGCGTCACATCCTGGCCGGTCTCGCGCTTGAATGCCGCAGCGACCTCAGTCAGCGCCAACCTGAGATCGGCTGCCGCCGCGATGTTCGGCGCCTCTTGTGCCTGGGCCGGCGCCGTTATGCCGAACGCGAGCGCGACCAGCATAGACCATCGGATCAGCTTCTGAATCATGTTCACCGTCGTCCCGCTCTTCGATGTATGTGACAACATACATCGCAACTAGGCTGTGCACCTGTCAACGGATGCGCGACCCGGCGAAAGCGATTATCCGGGTTGAGATATGACGAACGGGACCGACACGGCTGTGTTGAAGGTGAAGGCACAGATTCTGCTGGGCGGTTCGATCGCGATCGGCCCGGGGAAGGCCGACTTGCTCGAAGCTGTCGCGAAAACCGGATCGATCGCAGCTGCCGGACGTGCGCTTGGCTTCAGCTACCGCCGCACCCGCGACATGATCGATACGCTGAACGCCTGCTGGCGGGTGCCGCTGATCGAGACTGTGAAGGGTGGCCGCAGAGGCGGCGGAACCTCGCTGACTCCCGCCGGAGAGGCAGTCCTGAAGCATTATCGCGAACTGGACGCCGCGCTCCAGCGCACCGCGCAGGCTCACGGTGCAGAACTGCTGGCTCTGATCGGACCTGTCCGCAAAGCCGGCTAAGACGCACGCGATGCGTCAGCCCGTTACCGCTTTGCTACCGACGGCGTCGTCGCGCGTTCGGCCGCCTGATCGGCCTCGGCGCTGGCGTTACAGCGCCGTCACGGGTGTGGCGCTCCCGCTCAGGCGAAACCATAGCTCGTCGATGTGCACCTGCTCGATCAGATTGTCGGGGAAGCAGCGCGCCTGGAAGGCGAGACTGTCATCGAAGCGGCCCGCGGGAATTAATCAAAAAATTTGCTAATCCAGTTGGCTAGCCTGACCTATGGTGAGACTGGGCGGCGTCATCGCATGGCGCCCGCTTCGGCCCGGGTGGCCGCGCATATGTCCAGGCCGCAAGGCTAAAGGCGTCGGCGCATGGCCAGACCATGTTCTCACACCCGGCGCCGCTCGCCCGCTCGGCCCTTTCCAAACAATCCGATTATAATCTTCCTATAATCTGCCCTGCCTTTATCCTCGGCCCGTCATGGCCATGGCATCATCCCAAGGAGTGAAGTCATGAAACAGGATTGCGAAACGGACGACGTCGTCGAACTCGGCTGCGTCAGCACCGACACGAAAGGCGGCACCTGGATCCGCCTCGACACGGAAAATTCGCTGTCGATGGTGGCCGGCCTCGCCGACGACTGAACAACGCGGACGCGCGTCCCCCTGGGCGCGCGTCTCCGCCTTCGCGCATCACGCGCTGCGAGCGCGGCCTTCCTTCCCTCAGGCACCGAGACCCATCAATCAATCGCCGAACATCGGCCCGGGTGGCCGCCGCGCATGTCCAAGCCGAAAGGCCAAAGGCGGCGGCGCATGTCCAGACATGTTTCTCACGCCCGGTGCCACGCGCGATAACTAAGTCGATATAATCGCATTATAATCTTCTTATAGTTTCGGCCTTCGCTACGTTGGGCATCGTCATGGCCATGGCATTCATCCAATGGAGAACAGTCATGAACAAGCAGATCGAAACCAACGAGACGGTCGAGCTGGGCAGCGTGAGCGCCGACACCAAGGGCGGCGTGTTCACCAAGCTCGACAACGAGGGCAGCCTGGCCATTCCCGCCGGCCTCGCCGACGACTGAACCTCGGGGCGCGCGCCTCATGCGGGGCGCGCGCTACCGGGCCGGTGACCCTCATGCACTATCGTATGCGCGATGGCCTCAGCTGGTGCGTCAGCGAAGGCCGTGCGGTCTTTCTCGACCTCGAGTCAGATCGCTATTTTCGCCTCGGTCTGGAGGACGATCGAGCCTTTCAGACCTGGGTTCAATCGGGCGAAGCGAACATGCTCGACCCTGCGGGCCTGGTCCGCACCGGCGTGCTGGTGCCTTGCAGCGCTCCGCAACCCCCGCTCGCGATGACCCGGGTGACCATGCCGTTGGTCGACCTCGCCGATGAGGCCGGCACGCGCGCGCATATCGTCGATATCATGCACGGCCTGCTCGCCCAGTGCCAAGCCGCGCGCGCCATCCGCCGAGGTGCGCTTGCAAAGCTGGTGGGTGGCATCAGGGCCGGCCGAACCCCGCCGCCCACATGCGACCCCGAAGCTGCGGTCAGGAGGATCGCGACCGCCTTTGCCTCGACGCCGCTTTCGTTTCGCAAATCCGGCCAATGCCTTCCGCGCGCGCTCGCGGCCCACGCGATGTGCCGTCGATCGGGCGTAGTCCCGACCTTGGTTTTCGGAGTTCGTGTCGCACCCTTTGCCGCGCATTGCTGGCTCCAATTCGGATCGCACATCGTCGTCGGCGACCTCGAGCAGGCGCGCATGTTCACCCCGATCCTGGCGGTTCCGTGAGACCGCGATATCTGATCCTGGTTCGCGATCGCGCCGCTCGGCCGATTGACGGCGCGCGTCTCGCCGCCGACCTCGACCTGACCCTGGCCGAGGACCGACCCGGCTTGCTGGGGTTCGTCGCGGGCGATTGCCGCGCCTACACGCTCGGCGACGCCCGGATCTTCGGTACGCTGGTGGCCCGTTTCGGGCCGGCCAAGCCGATCGAGAGCGCGACGCTCGAAGCTGGCGGCGAGACCGCCGCACAGAGCACGGAAGACCGTCTTATCAGCCGCTATTATGGCGGCTACGTCGCGTTCCGGCGATCCGAACGCGGCGTCCGGGTCCTGCGCGATCCCTCGGGCGCGCTTCCCTGTTACTATGCCGAAACATCCGAGGGATTTGTCCTCGCGTCGGATGTCGATCTGTTGCTGGCTGCCGGCGTTGCGCCGCCGGCAATCTCCTGGCCCGCTCTGACGCGCTTCTATTATCTGCGCGGCCTGCCGATGCCCGAGACCTGCCTGGTCGGCATCGAGGAGCTGCTTCCCGGCTATGCCCTCACTATCTCCTCCGGCATGGTCGACCAGCGCATGCGTTGGTCTCCCTGGGATCATGTCACCGAGGAGGATGCGCATTTCGACGGTTCGCCGGCCGATCAGCTGCGGCGCATTGCCCGGAGCAGCGTCGACGCGCTCACCGCGCCATATGATCGCCTGCTGATCAGCGTTTCGGGGGGCGTTGATTCCTCGATCGTCGCCGCCTGCCTCGCCAAATCCGGCCGCGACGTCCGCTGCATCACCATGTTCACCGACGACCCCTCGGGCGATGAACGCTTCTATGCGCGCGCGCTCTGCCAGCATCTCGGCCTGCCGCTGTTCGAGCGACCCTACCGCGTGGAGGAGGTCGATATCGATGCGCCGATCAGTCCGCATCTGCCCCGGCCGATCGGCCGGTCGCTGACCCAACCCTATGACCGGGCGCATGTCGAGGTCGCGCAGGAGATGAACGCGGATGCGTTCGTGACCGGCAATGGCGGCGACAATGTCTTCGGTTTCTCCCAATCGGGCGCGGCGATCGCCGATCTTTATATGGAAGAGGGCCTCTCGCTCGCTCTGGTGCGCACCGTCCGGGACATTTGCCGACAGACCGAAAGCGGTCCCGTCGCGGTGCTGCGCGCTGCGCTGCGCGCGAGGCGGCGCGGCTATCGCTGGACGCTGGGACCGATGTTCCTGGATGACGGAATGGTGGCCGCACTGGCGCCCGGCGACCCGCATCAACCCTGGCTGGACGCTCCCCCCGGGACCGGACCGGCCAAGGCCGCGCATGTCGCGGCGCTCCTGCGCGTGCAGCAGCTGCTCGAGCCGGCGCGCAGTGCGTTTGCGCCCGTCATCACGCCTCTGATCTCGCAGCCCATGCTCGAAACCTGTCTCGCCATTCCCAGCTGGCGGTGGCGCAAAGGCGGCCGCGATCGCGCCGTCGCGCGCGACGCCTTCGCGGACGATCTCCCGCCCGCCGTGTCGCGCCGGCGCACGAAAGGCGGGCCCGACGGGTTCGCGGCGATCGTCATGACTCGCTACCGCGACGCGATCCGCGACCGTTTGCTGGACGGCCAGCTTGCTCGCAATCGCGTCACCGATCTTGTCGCGCTGGAGGCGCGGTTTCGGAGCGAAACGCCCTTCGGCGCAGAGGAGACGGTCCGTCTGCTCGATCTGCTCGACACCGAAGCCTGGATCGGCACCTGGCAGCGCCGGGCTAGCGCGGTGCCGGGCCGGACGTCGCGCCGCGCTCCTTCGCCAGTGCCTCCCACCGTTTGACATCGGCCCGCCGCACCGGGTCGTTTGGCACTTCGCCTTTCAGCCAGAAGTCGAACCAGTCGAGCGACCGCTCGTACATCGCGAGGCGATGCGCAGGCTGCCATTTATAATGATGCTCGCCCGGCAGCACGAACATGTCGATCGGCGCGTTGACCTCGCGCAGCGCGGTGAAGGTCGGGAGCGCGCTCAACATTTCTTCGTCGGCGACCTGGACCAGGATCGGCCTAGTGATCTTGGTTGCGTTACGCACCAGCGAGATCTCATCCCAGAAGGCATCTGCGTCCTTGGAACGATCCGATAGTCTGGGATAGCCGATGTCGACGAACAGCCGGGCCGCGGCCGGACCGATCCGCGACAGGAAAGTCTCGTCGAAGCAGCAATTGGTCGTGGCGAAGGCGGCGAACATCTTGCTGTGCAAGACGGCCCAATCGGACACGGTCGCGCCATCGCTCATGCCGGCCAGCCCGATCCGCTTCGGGTCCGCAATCCCACGGTCGATCGCGAACTGGGCTGCGACCTCCAACGCGGACAACTCGCTCTTTCGGTTGGCGAACGCGGTGAGATTGGCGCGCTCGGCCTCCTTGACGTCGGTCCTCTTGTCCTTGCCGGGCGTGAGATCGGGGCGGCTCACGCTCAGAACCGCATAGCCGGCATTCGCATAGACCTGGATCGGGAAGGCATCGCCGGTGCCGCCGCGCAGGAAACCGCGCGTGTCATATTGGACCACGATCAGCGGATAGCGGGCCTCTTTCCGATAGCCGACGGGCAGGATCAGGTCCGCGATCACGGGCAAGCCGAAGCTATTGGAGAGATGCAGCCGCTCTGCCGGACCCAGAGTCAAATTTTGGAATTCGGGGTTGGGGTCGAACAAGACGGAACGACGGCCCGTGTCGGGATCGAGCCGTTCGAGCCGCCGCGGCGTCAGCGATCCTTCGCGCAGGCAGAGCAACGCGGCGCCATGCGGCACGCAGTCGGCAAGCACATCATCGGTCTCGTAAATCCGGCGTGGCGCCGATGGGCCCGGCACCCAATCGTAGATCGCGGTCGCGCCATTGGCCCAGCCTTCGCGGTGCTGGAAACGGACATGGCCGGCTGGAGTCCACCAGGGCCGGAAGGCGTTCGCGCAAATTGCCGCCGCGCAAACGACATCACGGCCCTGCGCGTCCTCCGCTGCTAGGCGGCCGCGGGTCACATAGGAGGCGCCGTCCGGAACCGTGACGTGGGCGCGCCGGCCACCCGGGCCGCGCATTTCGGTCCAGGCGGCTTCCCAGATCGGCGCGCTCGGGAAGGAAGCCGCTTCCGCGTCGGTCGCGGGTCGCGTTTCCCCGGTCGCGAGATCTTGCGCGGTGACGATCCTCGGCACGGGCGCGTGCGGAAAGGGCGTGCGCCGCGTCGCCGGGACGAAGCGGTCGTCGAAATGATGGCCGCGCAGGCCTTCCTGGGCGATTGCCTGATAGTCGGCCACCAGCGCCGGCCGGCTCGTGTAGAGCAGGGTCCGGCCATCCCCGCTCAAACGGAAATCCTCCACATCGACCGCGCTCATACTGAGCGGCCGGCTGCCCGTACCGTCCGCTTCGGCGCGCCAGACCTGCGTCTTGCCGTCGACGCTCTTGAGGAATGCGATCCACCGGCCGTCGGCCGACCAGCGCGGCGTGATCGTGCGCGCCACGCCCATCGGCGTGTCGGCGGCTTCGCGCAGATCGAAGTGGATCCGGATGAATTCGCCACCGCGATCGACCGGCACCGGCTTCGCCCGCGGTTGCAGCGACAGCACGAACATCCCCAGGCAATAATCGTTGCGGGCCGGATCGGCCCGCCGCAGCTGGAATGCCACGCGGCCGCCGTCGGGCGAGCGTGTGAAATAATGCGCCTCCATGCCCGGCGATTCGACCGGTCCGATGTCGCGGATACGGGCCAGGTCGACCGGCGTGAGCGCGCGCTTGGGCGATGACGGGGCCGCGGCGGGGGGCTGCAGATCGCTGCACTCCCCCGCCGCCTCCGCGCGGCACGCCTGGGGCAAAGCGAGCAGGCAGAGACCAACCAAAAGGGACCGCATCGCGCTCACCATGCCTTGCTGACAGAGAGGCTGACGAAGCGTCCGATGGCGGATTGGTTGGTGGAGTCGAACGGGATGAAATAGGGGCTCGAGGTGAAGATGTGCTGCGGATTGCGGTCGAACAGGTTGAGCGCCGACAGCCGCAATTCGAGATTGCTGGTCGCCTTTTTGCCGGGCGCGGTGCGCCAGCTGGCGCTGACGTCGACCGTCGCGAACCCGGACAGCTTGCCCGGCGAGGCGAGCCGGTTGTCACGCACACTGCCGGTGTAATTGATGTAGCCGGCGAATTGCAGGCGATCATGGTCCCAGCTGGCGCCGGCCCGCCCGCGCCAGTGCGGCGCGGTGAAGATCACCCCGCTATTGTCGATCATCGCCTGGCCAGGGATGAGCTGTCTTTTGTCGTCCAGATAGGAGGCGCTGCCGGTCAGCTGCAGCTTGTCCTGCGGCGCCAGGTCCGCCCGGTAATCGGCCGAGAGGTCGACGCCCTGGACCCGGTCGCGCGCGCCATTGCGCAGACTGTCGTCGATGATCGCGCCGACCTGCGACGTGTCGAATGGCCGGCCCGTCGCATTGACGATCGGCTGAGGCAGGCTGGCGATGACGGCCTGCACTTGCGCGGCTGTCGGCGCGAGTTGGACGAAGGCCGCCACTTTCGGATTGGCGAGCGCGCCGAGCACGTCGCTGACCGGGCTCGCGATGCGATCATGATAATTGGTGTGGAAGACGGTGCCGGTCAGCGTCAGACCCTGCACGAAGCGCGGCCGCAGCTCGATCGTGCCCGTCCAGGTGGTCGCGCGCTCGGAACGAAGATTGGGATTGCCGCCGCTCAGCACGAGCACCGTTCCGTTCGGACCGATCGGGGGCGTTGGCTGGGGCGCGAAATAGAATGCCGGGAGGACGCCGCCGGACTCGACTTCGTTGGCCTGGTTCAGGGTCGGGATCTTGAACGAGCGACCCCAACTCGCCTTCAGCGTGATGTCGCGTACCGGTACATAGATCAGACCGAGCTTCGGCGTCGCGACATGCTGGAAGTGGTGATAATCCTCGTAGCGGACCGCCCCGCTCAGTTCGAGCTGCTCGACCAGCGGCATGCGGTTGGCGGCACCGACCAACGGGACGTCGAGCTCCCCATAGCCAAACAGGCTTTCCCTTTTTTCGTGCCCTTGGCGCTGAACGATGCGGGTTCCCTGCGAGACCTGATCGAGCAGCAGGTCGAGCTGGAATATGCGATAGCCGCCGCCCACTGCGAGCCGCACCGCGCCGCCCGGCAGCTCCAATAATGTGCCGTCAGCGGCGACTTCGACATTGTCGAGCCGATTGTCGTAGCGCACCCTGCCGGGCGTGACGTTTCCCGCGCTGGCGATCGAGGTCTTGAGTTGGGTCAGGCTGTCCGAATGGGTCCCTGACAAAGTTGCCTCCCAGCCCGCTGGCAAGGTCAGCCGAAAGGACGGGGTGATTGCGTAGGATCGGACGCTCGGCCGCGTGATCGAACCCGTGACGCTCGCTGGCGCCTTGGCCGAAAAAGGGCTCGCCTTGTACATCGTGCGATGCGTGAATTCGGCGTCGAGGTCGAAAGACAGCGGCCCCGCGATCTGCTGATGCCCGGTCAGGATCGCGCTCTCCTGCGACTGCTTCGCGATCAGGGTCTGCGAGCCGTCGAGCGCGCTGGTGATCGCACGTTGCGAGGCGTTGATCGGCTTATTGTGGCTATAGTCGGCGGCGATCATGAAGCCGCCGTCCGCCCAGCGCGCGCCGGTCACCGCATCATATTGCTGCTGGAAGTCGCCGCTTTGTGTCGCGGCACCGAGCCGGGCGGTCGTCTCCAAACCTTGATAGTCGCGGCGCAGCCGGAAATTGACCACGCCCGCGACCGCATCCGAGCCGTACAGCGCCGACGCCCCATCGGCGATCACTTCGACCCGGTCGATCGCGGCGAGCGGGATCGCCGAAATGTCGACGCCCTGGACGACGCCGTCATAGGCCAGCCGATGGCCGTTGATCAGCGTGAGCGTCGCGTCCGCGCCGAGACCGCGCAGGTTGAGCGTCGTCGAATTGTTGATGTTGCTGTAACCGCCCTGGTCGCTGCTGCCCGCGATTCCCGGATTCTGCCCGCCCGCGAAATTCTGCGTGAGCACCCGTGAAAATTCGGCCATGTCGGTAATGCCCGCATCGACCAGCGACTGACGCGTCGTCACCGTCAGCGGCGAAGCAATCCCGACGCCGCGAATGTGCGTGCCGGTGATCGTCACCTCGTCGACCTGGGCCGCCGATGTCGTTTGGCCGTCCGGCCGAACCCGCACCAATATTGCGCCGTCCCGCGTTTCCGCGGTCAGCCCGCTGCCCGCCAGCGCGGCCGTCACGGCCTGGTCGGGCTGGAGGTTTCCGCGAACGGCGGGCGCGTGCCGGCCCCGCACGGTCTCGTCCGCGAACATGATTTCGATGCGCGACTGCTGCGCGATTGTGCGCAACGTCGTGCCCAGGTCCTGGGCGGGGAGGTCAAAGGTCGTAGCGGCCTGGACCTGCGCCACGGCCGGCGTTTCCGCGCCGGTAACCGCAATTGCGGCCAATGCGAGCCATGCCGCGGTCAGCGTGGTGCCTTCTTTTGTCATCATCCTGTCCCCCTGTTCGGGCCGGCTTGCGGGCCGGCGATGGGAGACATGACGCGGCGTTCGGTCCGACTACGGGGTCGCCCGGGGAAAATTATTTCAGGGCCTGAGCACGATCACCTTCGGGTCGCGCATATCGACCGACCAGCCGAACAAGCCTGACAGTCGGCGGGCGAGCTTTTCCGTATCGTCCACCCGTAGCCGGCCCGAGACGCGTTCGTTCCCGAGGTCGCTGTCCGCCAGCCGGATCGGCCGCGCCGCCGATCGGTTGGCTTCGGCCACGAGCGTGGCGACCGGCACCGAGGCGAAGCTGCGCGCGTCGGCATCGCCGACTGGAGCCGGTGACTGTTGCGCCAGCTGAGGCGAGAATGGCGTCGGCGCGGGGCGCGGCGGAACGATGAACGCGATACTCTCGCCGGCCACGAGCCGACGGATCCCTGCGGCCTGGTGCGGGCGCGGGTGGGGAAGCTCCACGTCGATCGCGCCCCGGATCAGCCGGACCTGAACCTGACCCGGCTTGGTGAGGGAGACATCGAACATGGTGCCGCGCGCGGTGACGCTGCCGCCGCCCGCCATGACGATGAAGGGCCGTGTCTCGTGATAGACATCGAAGCGGGCCGCGCCCTTCTCCAGCACGAGCACGCGCCGGGTCTTGCCGAATGCGATCGCCAGCCGGCTGTCGCTCGCAAGCCGCGCGGTCGATCCATCCTCGAGCCGCGCCAGCCTTTCCTCGCCCGGCTCGGTGATCAGCACAGGGCGGACCGGCGTGCCGATTCCGGAGGCGACTTGGGGCGGGGTGCCATGATGCCGCGTCCCGAACCATATTCCCGCCGCCAGCAGGCACGTCATCACCGCGGCAAGCGGAGCCCGCCACACTTGCCGCGGCTTCGGAATTGCGGCCGGCCCCTCGACCAGCAGCTTGCCCAAGGCGAAGACTTCGCTCGCGCGATTATAGGCTGCGAGATGGTCGGGTCCCTGCGCGAGCCAGGCGTCGAACGCGTCGCGCCGCGCCGCGCCATCGGGGCCGCGCATCCGTGCGAACCAGGTGGCCGCCTCGCGCGCCAACTCATCTGGGGCCAGGTCGGGCGCACTCATCCGCGCAGATCCCGGTCGATGCGGACGATTGCTTCGGCGACATGCCATTCGACCGTGCGAATGCTGATGCCCAGCTGCGCAGCGATCTCCTTGTAGGCCAGCCCGTCCAGCCGATGGAGGAGGAAGACTTCGCGCGTCCGTTTGGGCAAGGCCTCGACCGACGCCCGGTACAGCGCGCGCGTCTGCTCCAGTTCGATCGCCTCGCTTTGCGTCGCTCGCGTCCAGGGTTCGTCATTCCTGGAGAGCGGCACCTCCGGCCCGCGGGCAGCGTGCCGGCGGGCGCGGTCGATCACGAGGTTGCGTACGATCCGGTTGAGGAAAGCGACGGGCTCGCGGGGCAGGGAGCGGGCGCCCAGCAGCCGGGCAAAGGCATCCTGCACCACGTCGCGGGCGTCTTCCGCCGAGCGGAGTTTCGCGCGCAGCCGCCGTTGCAGCCGCGGCGCCTGCTCGCGGTACAATGTTTCGAACCGCGCCTCGGCGGTTGCGGTCGGTGGCGTGGCCGGCGCACCGTCCTGGTCCTGGTCCGATCGCGCCACGGCGTCACGCGCACGTCAGGCGCAGACCGCATCGAGCGGGCGCAGCAAGAGTCGATCGCACGAGAGGAAATCCCGTGCCGGGCTGTGCCTTGGGAATGTCGCCCGACCGTCAGGGACGGGCGCGTATGATGCCTGGCGGTTTTACTCCGCAGCGTGTCGCCGGCGATTGCCTCGCTGCCCGCACAATGTGCGCGCATTGCGGAGCAGTTGCAAATACTGCTGTTCCATACCCCAGAGGGTATATTGCCGTCTTATACCCTGCAGGGTATGCCAGCGCCGAAAGGCTTCTGGCATGACCCAGTTCATCCGCTCCCCCAAACAACTTGGCACGCTCGTTCATACCGCGCGCGTGGATCGAGACCTCACCCAGCAGGCGCTCGCCGATCTGGTCGGGACCGGGCAGAAAACCATTTCGCGGATCGAGAGCGGCTATCCGGGCACCAAGCTCGACACCGTGTTCCCTATTCTCGCCGTGCTCGAGCTCGACCTCACCCCGGCGCCGCGCCGCAAGAACAGCCCCGATCTCGCTAAGATCTTCTGACCAGACGGGTCTCGAACTGCTCCTTGGGACCGCGGCGGACCACATGATCTGTGGGTCACCCTGTCCCGGCAGGATATTGGGGTCCGGCCTCGGTTAGGCCGCCGACGCCGGCTGAAGCGTCTTATTATCCAAATATGACAATTTTCATCTAACTATTTGCCAGATACGGAATGTTAGAACGACAGCGCGAGGTCCATCTCGGCGTGCACGAACGCAGGTTCGTATTGCTTGGCGAGAGACCCCGTCACGCCGACTGACCGAAGGATCTCGCGCCACTCCGCTGCGATGCGTTTCGCCATCTCGCATACGAGGAGTTTCGCCTCCTCCTCGGCGATTTCGAAGAATTCGGAGGCTTGCACCGCCAGCGCAATCGATCGGGTATGGCTGCCGCCTTCGAGGATGGCGGTTTCGAGATGCGGGTTGCGGTCGGGCGCCGGATTGACGTCGAACATCGGGGACATGCGCCACTTGCCCGACCCGACATAGAGGAAGCCGTGATTCTTGAGATGGTCGTCCTTGTTGGAGACGAGGATGGTGAAGATCAGGCGACGATAGAGTTCGCGCAGATCCTCGCGCGGGTTCGGCCCGGCCATCCGGATAAAATCGGCAATCTCGGTATAGGAGCCGAGCGCCGTCCCGGTCTTACCGAGCGCTGTCCGCGCCGAGATATAGGGGATGCGGCCCGAACCCTGGCGATCGAAACGCTTGATCAGCGCCACCGGAAACGGCGTATCCGCCAGTTCAAGCCGGGCGTCCGGCGTTCGTAAGCCGCAGGCTGCGGCGAGGCGCAAGGTCGCCACCTCGACCCGCTCGATCGGCTGCTGGTCATGGACCGAGGTGAACTTGGCGAGCCAGAGCACATCACCCTCGGTCATATTCGCCTTGGGGCGCGCCCCACCCGATCCGCCCGCGCCCGCGAGCGCCGCCAGATCAGCAGCCGAGATTTCCTTTTTCTGCTCATAGTCCCGTGCCAACTTCGTGATCGCTTCGAGGTCGATCAGGCGTGGAACGGCGTCGGCCCCATGGCCGCGGATCAACCCACCCTCGCGATCGAGGAAGCGCAGCGCCCCTTGCCGACACCTGTCGTCCGAGAGCGTCAGATATTCGAACTCGGAAAGACCGCTGCCATAAGCCTGTTCGAGCAGCCGGCGGCCCCAGGTGTCGGGTGCGGCGTCGGCGAAGACGCCGTGCAACGCGTCGCGTGCATGGCCGCCTTGTCCTGACGCATGGAAGGTCCCGCCTTCCAGCGGAAGGTCGGGCTGCAGCGCGAACGCGCGTGGATCAACTGCCCACTCCGCGTCGTAGGTGAAGGTCGAGAATTGCCGCGGTCCGTTGTGGGTGAACCGCAACCGTCCAACGGACACCAGCCGCTCGCCGAGCGCAACCTGCGCGTCGAAGTCGGCCATCAGAAAGCGAGACCCTCCGGGTTGACTGCTTCGGACCCGGCGGCCTTATCGTGGCGTGCCTTTCGATTGCGGTGGCGCACCGCCGCCGCAAAGGTTCTTCCGCGCTTGGGCAGTTGTTCGTCCGCCAGCGCGAGGCCAAGATCGTCATGACGTGCATCGAACAGGTCGGCGAACCGTTCAATCAACCCCAGAACCACAAGAACGTCGGCCAGTGTGCCGATTCCGACCCCTGGATCGCCGTTCTCCAGGCGCACGATCGTACTCGCTGACGTTCCGGCGCGCGCGGCAAGGTCGGCGCGCGCGATACGACGGCGCAGGCGCGCCGCGCGCATATCGTGGCCGATCCTGGTCAAGGCCGCTCTGGATTTCGGCGATCCCATCACAACACTCCAAATATGACACATTGAATCACGTTATGGATCATATATGGATATTAATACTAACTATCAACCGGGAGAAGGGCGGTCCTTCTGGCGTTCCGTCCGCCTTAATTCCCCATGGCGGCGTGACGGATGCAGGCCGCTCCAGCTCCGCTTGCACCGCGCTCCAGTAACATTCGTTACCTTGCATCGTCATGGGATCGGCGCATCATGGCGCTCCCACCAAGGGAGAGTTTGCCATGAAGAAGCTGCTTATCGCTTTCACGACCCTGGCGCTCGTCGGCACCGTCGCCGACGCCAAGATCACCTGCCGCAAGCCAAATGGGCAAATCGGGAAGGTCGGCGTGGATTGTCCGGCCAAGGGCACAGCCGTGGCAGCGGCAGGGGGCAAGATCTCCGTGCCCGACGCGAAGGGCAAATGCCGCGTCGTTGTTCCGGCGCCGGGTACCAAACAGAAGAAGGGTCAGTTCGTCACCTGCCCGAAGTGAGCAAGAGGAGGAGGGCGGCCATTCGTCGCCCTCCCGGCCCGCGCCGGGCGCGCGCCCGCTGTGCTCCGGTCAAGCGGGCGAGCGCGCGATCGGTTCGTTCCGGACAGCCGGGGAGGCGAGACCGCGATGCTAGGACTTGCCGAACAGTCCGGACGCAAATCCACTTAACTTGTCGGTGATACTGCCTTCACCTTGGAGCAGGGTGGAGAATTGCGCGAGCGCGCCTTCGCCGCCGAGATGGCCCACGATGTCTTGCAGTTTGTCGGTCGGGAGCCCGGTCTGGGCCGCCGCCGTCTCGACCGTGTCGCCGGGCTGGGGATGCGCGATCCCGAGCGCGTGGATAGCTTGTTCGACCTGATCCGCGGGCAAGCCGACCTTGCTCGCAAGATTTTCGATATCGACGTTTCCGGTCACCTGGCCAAGCAGGCCATCGAGAATGCTCATCGGGCGTCTCCTCATCGGGTCCGCAAAGCCTATCAGAGCCAAGCCGTCGGCGGGAGCGGACGCTTCCACGACTCGTTCGGTCGTGTTCGATTCCGGATCACCGGAGAGCGCGGCACGGAAGGTCCGCTCGGCGTCGGTAATTCACCTGACCAGCCCCCGGCCTTCGAAATGGGCCGGACCCCGAATGCCCGAATAGCCTATCCGGCCAACCACTTTCTGCACCCGCTGAAGCTCTCCTCGACCCTCTGGTCCCGCCCAGCAGTTCGCCCGCCCGCATCTCCCCATGCTCGCCCGGCGGACGGGCCGCTTTGATGCGGCCCCGCTGCGGCCGGTCGCAAGCCGCGCCGGTGGCGCGGCTCCTCCACGTCGTTGCGGTCCTGCGGATGCGCCGGCCGTCCGTCGCGGGACCGCGGGTTTCGCGGCGGCCGCCGTCCGGACGAGCCGGAATTTCCGGCGGCTTCGGACGGAGGCATGCAATGGGCAGGAACGGCGGCGCCGAACGGGCGAGGATCGCGACGCTGGTCGCGGCGATGGAGGCGGTGGTGGCGGCGATGGACCCCGTTACGCGGGACATCTTCGTGCGGCATCGGCTCGATGGCTGGTCGTATCAGCGGATCGCGAACGAGCGCGGCATCAGCGTCGCCGAGGTCGAACGTCAGCTCGCCAGCGCGGTCGCGACGCTCGATCTCGGGCTCAGGCGCCTCGGCCTGTGAGCCGGACAGGATCGGCCGTGGACCGGATTGCGCTTGCCATTCGGTGCGCGCCTGCCCCATCTCGAAAGTTCGATCATGCGCACCGATCTTGATCATCTTCCGGCCGCCAAGCAGCGCGAGCTCGAACGCGTCGTCCAGATCCTGTTCGAGGAATTTGGCGAGGCGACGGCGATCGCGACCGCCGACTGGAAGAAGCGCGCGCGCATCCTCAAAGTCATCCTCTACGGCAGCTATGCGCGCGGCGGGTGGGTGGACGAGCCGCACACCGCCAAGGGCTACAAGTCCGACTTCGACCTGCTGATCATCGTCAATCATCCCAAGCTCACCGACCGCGTCGAATTCTGGTCGTCGGCCGAGGAGCGGCTCAACCGCGAGCTTTCGGTCACCGGCAATCTCAAGACGCCGGTCAATTTCATCGTCCATACCCTGCAGGAGGTGAATGATGGGCTTGCGCACGGGCGCTATTTCTTCATCGATGTCGCGCGGGATGGGATCGCGCTCTACCAGAGCGACGATACGGAGCTGCCCGAGCCCAAGCCGAAGACGCCCAAGCAGGCGCTGGCGATGGCGCGGGAATATTTCGAGGAGTGGCTGCCAAGCGGCGAGCAGTTTCTCGCCACCGCCCAATTCAGCGCCAACCGCGGTTGGAACAAGAAGGCGGCGTTTCTTCTCCATCAGGCCGCTGAAAGCTATTATCACTGCGTGCTGCTGGTATGCACATTCTATACGCCACACGTTCATAATCTAGGGTTTCTGCGGACACAGGCTGAACGGATCGATAGTCGCCTTATTGATGCTTGGCCGCGCGAAACGAAGGCAGATCGGGGGCGGTTTGAGAAGCTCAAGGAGGCTTACGTGAAAGCGCGGTACTCGCGACACTACCGCATATCCGCCGAGGAGCTGGCTTGGCTGAGCGAATGCATCGACTGCTTGAGCAAGGCGGTCGAAGTCATTTGCGCGGATCGGATCGAAGCCCTCGGTCGCGCGGCGCGTGCCGCCTGATTGCTACTGTTCTTGGATGTCTCCTCGTGGGCCGGTAGCGGCCTGGTAGCTTTCGGGCAGAAACCGCATGAAAGCCGACGTGGATCGGCCTCCAAAAGAACGAGTGGAGGTTGTTGGGTCAAGCCAATTGGCGGCCGCGCGTGCTTTGCGTAATGTTTTGGGGAGGGGGGCGAAATGGCGCTTAAGGATGACCTGGCGGGACAGGTTACAGCCATATTACGGACAGACTGGAAGCGCAGGAAAGGAACGGTCGTCCCAACCGACCAGAGCGTCACGCTCGGAAATGATGCCGTCGAACTCGAAGCCACCGTCCTCTACGCCGATTTGGCGGATTCGACCAAGCTCGTCGATGGTTACAAGGACTGGTTTGCCGCCGAAATCTATAAATCCTTTCTCTACTGTGCTGCCCGGCTGATTGAAGCCGAGGGTGGGACGATCACGGCTTATGATGGCGACCGAGTTATGGCGGTCTATATCGGTGACCGGAAAGACACCGCAGCGGTGACGACAGCGTTGCGCATCAATTGGGCCGCAAAGCAACTGATCCAGCCGGCGATTAAGGCGCGCTACACCGACGCCCAATATGTCCTGCAGCATGTTTGCGGGATCGATACATCGAAGCTCTTCGTAGCCAAAACCGGCATTCGGGGCGCGAACGACCTGGTTTGGGTGGGCCGCGCGGCCAATCACGCCGCGAAGCTAGCGGCGCTCGACCATACAAAGCCGACCTGGATTTCGGCTGACGTCTACCAGCAGCTCGCCAAGGAGGTGAAGTTCGTGGACGGCGTCGATATCTGGCTTCCTCACACGTGGACCCCCATGAATGGCATGAGGATTTACTCTTCGACCTATCATTGGGGGCTGTGACGGTCAGCCCGGCTTCCAGACGGGCGCATGGCCGGTGAGATAAGCGTTCATGATCAGGAACAGCAGCCAGAGCGGTATCGCCGCTGCCGTGGCCCTGAACGAGAGTCCCGCCCATCGATACTTGTGGGTCAAGATCTGCGCGTTCCGCCAATTCTGGCGACGCAGATCGTCGAGAAACTGATCGGCTGTCTCCTTGGCGTCGGCTTCCTGATAATCGGCGGCTGCCATTGCCGCGATATCCCCGAAGTACAGCAGTGACTTGCGGCTAGGGTTCGCGAGGTGCGTCGTGAAGACGAGCAAAGCGAAGAGGATCCCCAGCGCCAAGCTGGCCGCTAAGACTGCGGCGACAGCCAGTGCCGGCCGCGCGCAACCGACGCCAGGTAGGTTTGCCGCGGTGATGCCCGCGAGCGCGATATCGAGCGCAAAGAGGAAGGCGGCGCGTGCCTCGATCCGCGGGAAAAAGCTCTGCAATCGATCATATTGCTTGATCGCGCGCTCGATCTGCTTGTCGGCAGAGCCATGATCAGCTGACTCAGACATAGGGGCCCAACTCCTTTATCGCGTCGCGCAGCTTGTTGCAGGCTGGGGCGATTGCCGCGGCGAGGTCGGGTTTCGGCGCATACCGATAGAACACGGTCTGCAGGCCTTTCACATCCGACGGCAGCTTGAGATCACCGCCCTGCGGCTCCAGCAGAAAGGTGCGATGCCGTCCGAGACGGCCCATGAAGAAGCCCAGCTCGAAAATCACGTTGTCGCGCGGGCTCGGTTGCTCGGCGCCGCGGCTCGTCGTCAGATCGTCTGGAGAGCAAACCGCGATCGCGAAGTCCGACTGATCCAGCTCCCGCTCGAGATTTTCGATGGGATATTTCGCGACCCGGAAGACCCCTTCGCTCCAGGGCTGGCAAAAAAACGGGTCATGTTCGAAGGCATTTTGGACGGCACGCGCGACCTCGATCGATTCAGCCGAGGAGATGATGAACACGCGGATCTGGGGGTGAGGTGCCGACAGCAACCGATTGCGCTCGAGCAAGCGCCGCGCCAGCTCCTTGGCGAAAAAGCGCCACACATCCGGAAATTGTTTGCCCAAGGCGGCGAGCTGGGTTTCTTCGAGGACGGCCACGTCGCTGGGCTCACGTGCGATGACGTCTGCGGATCGCCGCTGCGTGGGCTGAATGGCCGCCATTTCCCCGACGGTATTGCCCGGAAAACGCGTGGCGATATCCCGGCCGTTCGCGCGCACCAGGAAGGAGCCTGACAAGATGAGGAAGATTTGATGATCCTCGGCATCCTGCTGAATGATCGCTTCGCCGGCGGCCACCGACCTTACTGCGGACTGTTCGGCGATGAGAGCCGCCAATTCCCTGTTGCCCTGAACGAATTTCTGTTCGGCCACAGCTTCTGCGAGGCGGCGCTTGCCCTCTTCGCCTTCATATTTCGACATGCACCGACTCCTTCGTTGTTACTCCGGACCCAATATCAGACGATTCGGCACCGCCCGTGAGCACCCTGAGTTTGCAGCTGAGCATCGTCCCGCAACAGCGCGTCCCGATAATTCGCTCGTTTTTCCAGTATTGCTCGAGGGCGGTGCGGCGCCTGGCCTCCTCGACGACCAGTTCGAGAATGAGGCCGCGCTTCGCGCATTTTCGACGCACGACGAGGCGGCTCGGCCGTGAGCGCGTCCTGCATCCAAGCGGACAAGGCCCCCGCCCATTGATCGGGCGACCCGACCGATCCGTCAGACGCAGATCAGGATCGGTAATCCAGCTCGGCTCATCCAGTCGGGCCGCCGCATAAGCCTCGTCGAGACCGAGTTCGCTCGCCAGGATGAGGCATCGTTCGTGATGGAGGCCGGCGTCGCCATGATCGAGCGAATGCTCGGGCGGCCAAACCCCGGTTTGATGGGCGATGGACTGGCAGACGACATATTGCCGGAGTTGCTCCCACCATTGATCGGCGGCCTCGTCGCTCCAGATCTCGATCTTGCGCAGTCCGACGCAGAAGCTCTTATCCCCTTGGATATGGCGCTCGGGGCAGCGCGCCGGGAAGACGGTCCCAGGGATGGCTTCGCCGACCTTAGGCTTGTCGAGGTCTGTGATCGCGAGCTCGACCCCGCTCCCGCTCCAGACCGTGCCGGGTATACGGGCGATGCCGACAAGTCCGGAAGCGCCCGTCGAGACCATCTCGAACCAGTCGGGCGCGCGGGACACGAGCGGAGAGGCCGGCTTGCTCACGCCCGGCAGTGCGCCCGCATCGGTTGCGGCTTGGGCTGGGCATGATCGATCGACTGCGCCGGCACGTGCGCCACATCGTCATGCCCGGTGTTTATATAGGGCGAGCTCATCGTCCCGAACAGGATCGCGGCGGTTTCCGCGGTCAGATTACGCAGTTTGCGATCTGCCATGAAGGCCTGCCGGATGGTCGCCGGCGACGCTGAATAAGCGCTTTGGCCAAGCGCGGTCTCAAGCCCGGTACAACGTTGTTGCTCGGCTTCGGAAAGACAGGTCGCACGACTGGTCGCCGCCCGGACGCTCGCGGCCCCACGCAAGCCGAGGCGGCAAATCGGCGTCGTGCCGAAATCGATCCCGATCGCAATCCCCAGTTCGGCGATGCCGGGCAGCATCGTCTGGCAGAGTTCGAACGAGGAGCGGATGCCGGACGCCGCCAGGACAGCGGTCCGCATCGTCTCGGTCTGATATACCTCACGCGCATTGCCCTCGGCGAGCAGACCATGAATGCAATCGCCGACGAACCGCACTTTGCGCCCCTTGAAATCGTCACGGAGCACGGCGGCCATCTCGGCGCGCATGATGTGCAGGTTGGCGACCGCCTCGGCGACGGCTCCCGAGCGGATCGCCCCGTCAATATAAGCTGTAAAGCCGTCGATATCGGCGAACAGGGACGCGCTTGGCATGCGGACCGCGTTGCTCGGCGGATGGTCGGCAAAGACAATGTCGCTGAGCGGCGGCGTCTTGTAGTGAAAGGTGAAGGCGACCGCAGCGCTGCCGGCGGACTTGCGCAAGCGCAAATCGGTCTGGAAGCTGTCATATGCCGCCTGCAAGCGCCCGCTCGCGGTCGTGTCGTGCGACACTATGACCCGCTGGTCCAGAAACGCCCGCTCGAACGCCTTTTCGAGCGGCCGAAAGTCGCTGGGATCGGGTTGCTGAAGCAAACGGCGCGCGCGTTCGCTCGGATAGACCCCGCCGACATCGCCGGCGGCGAGCTTCGCAGCATGGTTAGCCGGACTGCCGATGAACAGCGGCTCGGCTTCGTCCGCCTTGCCACCGTCGATCGCGACCGCTGGGCCGGTATCGATACCGATACGGACGTCGGTCCGGAATTCGGGATACTCGTGGCCGATCCGTTCGACCATCTCGCGAAAGGCCGCGGCGAAGGCGATCGCGACGCGGACGCGCTCTGCCTCATTGCTGTCGCCGTCGGGCGCGAGCACCACGGCGTGGAGGCGCGGGCCGTGGAAATCGACCCGTTGCATCTCGAATTCGTCGATCAGTGTGTCGCAGGCGCTATAATGGGTGTGGAGGAATTCGAAGGCGCGACGGTGGCTTGCCTCGGTTTCCCGGCCGGCATCGACGAGCACGGAATTGAAGTCGACTAGATTGGCGTAGACGTGCACCGCATTGGTCATGATCGCGCGATTGCGCGGGATTTTGACCAGCACGCTGGCGCTGGAGCTGTCATGGGCCAGGGTCGATACCTTCGCCATCCGCGTATCGGCGAGAAAGCGCACGAAATCCTGTACCACGATGTCGCCCTGCGGCACCGTCTCCTTGAAGCGCTCGATCCGCGCCGCCGCCCGCTCCCGCTGCCATGCCATCTTCGCGACAATCCTTTCCGCGCCTCAGCGCCGTGAAACTTTGGTTTACAAAATCGCGTTATGCTGCCACGCCGATCAGTGACATGGGAATGCCGTATAGCGGGTTCAAGGGGTTTCGGTTTACAAAATCCATCTTATATCGATTTTTGTAAACTGGCGTAGTGAGGTGATGAACCATGATTGGAAGCAGGTTGAAGCTTGCCCGTGCCTCGGCCGGGCTGTCGCTGCGGGACCTCGCCGATCGTATGGGCAACGTGGTCAGCGCGCAGGCAATCGGGAAATATGAGCGGAATGAGGACATGCCCGGCTCGCGAGCGCTCATGGCGCTCGCCTCGACGCTCCAGGTCAGCGAGGATTATTTACTCAGCGACGAAGAGCTCGCCCTCGAAGGGGTGGATTTCCGCAAGCGTCAAAGCGCGCGCGAGGAAGCAACGATCGAGGCGCGCACCCTGCAATTGTTGGAGCGCTACCTCACGGTCGAGGATCTGCTGAACCTCAAGAGCGTCGAGTGGGAACAGCCCCGTAGCGCGCCCTACCCAGTCCATGACATTCGCGATGCGGAAGATGCGGCGCGCTCCGTGCGCGAGGAATGGGGGCTGGGCCATGACCCGGTGCCCAAACTCGCCGAGCTGCTCGAGGAGCGCGGCATCAAGATCCTCTCGATCGATCTCGAGGATATCGACGGACTGGCCGCGCGAGTGATGCGCAAGGGTCGCGATGCGGCGCGCGTCATCGTCATTCGCCGGAATATCTGGGCCGAGCGCAAGCGTTTCACGCTTGCGCACGAACTGGGTCATATGGTGATGCGCCCCGGGCCGGGGCTCGACGAGGAGAGCTTCGCCAACCGTTTCGCCGGCGCCTTCCTGATGCCGGCGGATGTCGTCCGTGCGGAAGTGGGGGCGCATCGCTCCGCGATCAGCATCGGTGAGCTCGTCGCGCTCAAGCTGCGTTTTGGCGCCAGCATCCAGGCGATCGCCTACCGTTGCCGGGATCTCGGCATCATCGACAAAAAGGCGTTCTCGGATCTCTTCCGGCTGTTCGTGAAGCGTGGCTGGCGCAAGGAGCCGTTCGAGGAACCGGAATGCCTGCCGCCGGCCTATGAGGAGCCCAAGCGCTTCGAGCGACTCTGTTACCGGGCGCTGTCTGAAGGGGTGATCGGTGAAAGCCGCGCCGCAGAAATGCTCGGCCTGACTCTGAAAGCCCTCGACCAGCGGCTCGCCGACGCGAACTGATGTCATGCCGTTGCTGGTATCGGACACGTCGGTCATCATAGATCTCGATCGCGGTGATTTGCTTGAGGCCGCGTTCGCGCTGCCGGACGCGCTTGTCGTGCCGGACCTCCTCTTCGAGCGGGAGCTCGACGCCGAGTTCGGCGACCGGTTGCGGGCCCTCGGCGTCGTGATCGAATCCCTGACCGGCGCGGAAGTCGCTAACGCGACCCAGCTCGGTCGCGCGGAGCGAAAGCTCTCGGTCGCCGATACCTTCGCCTTCGCGCTCGCCCAAGGGCGGCAATGGACATTGCTTACGGGAGACGGCGTCCTGCGAGGCGTCGCCGAAGTCCAAGGCGTGGCTGTCCACGGCATGTTGTGGATCGTCGATCGCATCGAAGCCGAAGGCATTTGCGATACGGTTACGCTTCATGGTTGCCTGACCAAGGTGATTGGCCATCACCGGTGCCGGCTGCCGCGCCGAGAGGTCGACGTCCGCCTCAAACGCTGGAGCGCACCTTAGATCTTAACAGGGACCATTTGCTGTTCGGGGCCCTAAGAGAGATCATGCGCCAGCGCCCATCCTCCACAGAACCAGACGGAAATCCGTTTTCTGGAAACCGGCAATCGGTTTCGAACCAAACATCAGTGAACCAGTTTGACCAAGTCCCCGATCGCGAAACCGAAGGCCCCCTGCTCACTCGCGCCGACGTCCTTGCCCACCACTTCGATAATTCCGACGCCCGGAACACTCGGATCGTAAGTCGCGCTGATGATCTTGGCTTGCGTGTGCGGCTTGAGCATCAAGCATTCGCTGGGACCGCCGTCATCACCCACGAACAAAGCCTTGGCTTTGGTCGCTTCACCCGTGCTGCTATATTTGAGGTATCGCTGGAGGGTGTCTTTGGTCAAGCAAACAGGCGCGCCTTTCGGAAACTCAACGATCTGTTCGGCCTTGAACTGCTCGTTGGCTTCTTTGGCCGGTTGCGGTGCCGGCGGCCCGATGTGGCGCATTCCGGCCCGCTGAGCAGTCGCCGGGGTAGGTTTATCATTCGGCGTGGTAGCGCCCGCAAGAACCGCAAAAATCGCGGCAAAAATGCTGAACGTCGCGAACAATGACATTCGCGATGGGACCTGGCCCGTCTTCTTGTTCGTAGCCAGCTTCGGATTGACCAAACCGACGATCATGAGGGCCAGCATGGCAGCCGCGAGCATCCACAGAATTATCGTCAGCAGCTCCTTCATCACATCTTATCGGCGTAGGGATGTGCCGCCAGCTTGGCATTCTCCAACCGCAACGTGGGTCCGTTCGCGCTATAAACGAGCCCAAAATCGCCTATCTCGCTCCACGGGGTCTCGAAATTGATCGAGGCGACGGGGTTAAACCAGCGCTTGCGGGCGCGATCGAATGTGCCGCCCAACTTGTTATGGACGGTGTCGTTGATCTCGCTCGATGGCGGACCGAATTTCGCGACCAACCCGTCTAGGACGTCGTTGACGAGGGACGTCGGTCCCGAGACGACAATCTCGTATAGTTTCCCGTCGAGGAATTTGTAGATCACGTAATCCGTGGAGCGGTCACCGATCATGACCTCCGCTGGGCGGTAGTCAGGCTTTGCTTGGTCAAAATCATATCGGGCCCGTATCCGATAGCCACACAGCACGACCCCGGCGGCTTGCTCATCCTTGTTCGAATAGAAGCTTGAATGCTCGGTCTGAGGATCGCCATCATTTGTGCAGATCGCTACAACGTCTCCGACGGTCTGGAAGCTATAAGCCGCATCCCTGCGAACTGGCGGTGTCATGGCCTTCCACTCGGCAATTGTCATACCGAGTTTCGCCCCGTGAAAATCGTACCATACCGCAGGAGCCCCCTTCGCCGCTGGCTTTGAAGCCGCGCGAGCGACCGGTTTTTTCGGCGGAACAGCCGTCGCCGATGTCGCGCACGCAGCGGCGATCAGAATCCAATTTCTCATGGTGAGCCCCCCCCCAACTCGCCTGATCGTAACGCAGCCGTTCATCCCTGTCACGGGTGAAGCCCCGGAGATTACACTCGTTTTGCTAAGTAGGGGTGAGTTAGAAATTAGCGTAGCTCGTCAGAGCTCAGCTCGAGTTAAATGAGGGACAACAGGAGGTGACCCGGTCCAGCAGCTGACCCAGCATCGAGCGCCGTCCACCTTGCATGCCCAACCGATCGACCACGCTCTTGCAGAGCGCGATCGCCCCCGCGAAAGCGCGTCAGCCGGCGCAGGGTCCAGCAGACCCAGAAATCCTTTTCGACGATCGTGACCGTCAGGTCGCGTCGGGCCGCTGCCTCTTCGATGAAGGCGTGCCGGTCTTTGGTCGGGCGTCGCGCGAATTCATCCATTTCGCGCGCTGTTGATCTTTAGGATCACGTCGCCCATCCATCCCGACATGCGTGGGCGTGCATGGACGAGCGCCTTCATATCGCGGTCGTCGAGCCGGCGCGCGAAGCTGCGGATGATGTCGTCGTCGACATTGTCCCTGCCGAGGTGCGTGAGTGCCTGGAGCACGGCGTTGCCTGTGTCCGAGGCGGTATCGAGCAGCGGCGCACGACTGTGGCGCAGCACGACCTTACGGCCGGCGGCCTGGCCCGTGCGGGTGCGGCCGCTCGTGGCATAGTTCGCCTTGGCGGGCACCTGCGTGGAAAGGCCGAGGCGGTTGGCGGCTGTTGCACCCGACGGCGCAAGTTTGTCGCCGCTTCGCTGCGCGAGCGCGGCGGCGATGCCGGCGGGGTCCGGGCTGAGCGCGCCGAGCTTGGGATGGAGGCGGGGGTAATCGTACAGGCCGCGTCCGATCCGGCGGATCGATCCTGCCTGGACCAAGCGCGAGAGCGCCACATCGACCGATCCGCGCGTGCCGAGATCGATCAAATGCCTGGGCGTGAACACCCAGCCGCGGCCCTTCCCGCGCACGCGCTTCATGATCTGATCGGCTACCACTCCACGAGTCTCCTCCTGTTAGATAATAGCATTCGTTTTTCTAACAAGACATGGGTGATTTCTCCAGCGTAAATGGGCTGCGCTTGGCTCGCAAAATCCGAAGAGAACTTGTTAGAAAAATAGTGCCTAATTTCTAACAGAAAGAGAGGCGGAGAGTGCGGGTGAGAAGGCCAGAGTGAGGGACGATGGGGATGTTGAAGGTGACGACATACATGACATACGCCCGCCGAAATCGCCGTTGAACGATGCCGCCCTCAGCCATTCCCCGGCAGCAGCGCGAGGATTTCCGGCGCTGCTGAGATCCGCCTTCGATGGTAGCGCGCGACTGCGCGCACAAGCTGCGCGCGCGCGTTGGCGCGCACCAGCGTGGCCAATGCCTCGCGCTCGGAGGTGACGTCCACAAAATGATGCGCCTCCACCCGGCGATAGGGCGCCAGCCGCGCGGCGAGGCGCCGCATCGTGCGGGCATGCTCGCGGTTACCGGTCGCGTCGGCGATGCTCAGGAATAAGGCTTCCGTGGCATCGTCACTGTCCGCATGCTCAGCGGGGTCGGACGCGGGCGACGCGCGCATTCGCGCCACCGCAAGGCCCACCACCTCGCCGGCCCAGCCGTAAAGGTCACGCAGTCCCTGTTCGGTCGGACGCGGCACCGAGAAGCCGTTGTGCTGCGGATTATCAACCAGGCCTTCGCCGACGAGACGGTGGAGCGCGTCGCGCACCGGGGTGAAGCTTGTGCCGAGTTCGTCGCCGATGACCTTAGGCTCCAGTGGCGCGCCGGGCGGGCGCGTGCCCTCACGGAGCTGCCGCCTCAATTCCCTATAGACGCGCTCGAAGGTTGGGCCGGGGCTCATCACTCATGCCTCGGCCTTCTGGCGCGCGACATAATCCGCGACCAGCTCTTGCTGGTCGGGGCGGAGCGCGTCGATTGCTCCGGTCGGCGTTTGGCCGTCGAGCAGGATCGAGGGGCATTGTCCCTCATAATTGCCGAGATTGGGGCGGTGCTGCTGGTAGCCGGCCAATGCGGCGAGTTCGGACGGAAATATTCTCGCGATCTCGGGCGGGTAGGCGAGCCATTGGTTCTCGTAGGGCTTGAGCCAGCCGAGGCAGTAACTGATGATCATGCCGCGGCGGATTTCGTCGGTGTGATTGCCGCCCGCGCCATGCAGTGTCGATCCCAGGAACAGCAGCGCCTCGCCCGGCTGGAGTTCGATCGCGACTGGTTCCGTCGGCGGTTCGGGATCGAGCGCTTTTTGGCCATGGCTGTTGGGCCAGACCAGGGTTGCGCCATTGGCCTCGGTGTAGGGCGTGAACGGCCACATCACATTGATCAGATATTCGGTCTCGCCGATCGCGCCGCGCCACATATCCTGGTCGCGATGCGGCAGCTGCGGCAGCGCACCGGGATGGAGCGCGATCGCCTGGGTCAGGTTGAGCTGGATCCGGTCGCACCAGGGCGCAAGGATCGTCTCGACGATTTGGAGGACCATGGGGTGCATGACGTGGTGCTGCGCGCGCGTCGAACGGCTGAGCAAGCGGCCGAACCTCTTGGTCCGCTCGCCATAGAAGCCGCCCTGACAGAACGGCGTTTCGGCAAAGGCAGGCGCCAGATCCCGATCGAGTGCTTCGACTTGGTCGGGGTCGACCAGGCCGGGGATCACGCAATAGCCCTGCTCGAGCAGACTTGTGGTCCAGTGCCCGACTTTGGCGATTTGGGTGCTGATCGGAGTGGCGGCGGGGCCCATTACGCGGCCTCCGCGCGCGGGCAGGCGTGCCGGCCGATGATGCTGGCGCAGTCGAGCCGGGCGTGGGTGTCGGATGCGATCTCGATCCGCAGCGCCGCGAGCAGCATGCCGTTGATGGATTTGGTTGTGCCGAGCGGACGCGCGCTCCACCCGAAGGTCAGGATCTGGCGCAGCCAGGCTGGTTCCGCCACCCCGATATAGGTCGTGATCCGGTTGTCGAGCGCGTAGTCGACCAGACCACGGATGAGCCGATCGCGCGCTTCGCGTCGCTGGAGGGTGGTCAGGTTGCGGTCGAGGCAGAAGCGGGTGATTTCATAGACCGTTGGACCTGTTGGCAGCGGTTCGTCGGTCAGGTCGGCGAAATGGCTGTCGAGCAGATGCGGACCGGTGGTCGGCAGCAGCCGCGCGGAGGCGAGGTGCGTGCCATCCGTTTCCGATAGGATCAGATAATGCGCGTCGGGATTGTCGAACTGGTCGAGTTCGTAACGGCCGGCGAGCACCGGCAGGTCCCATTGCAGCAGGTCGACGAACACCTTCTTGCGGGCCTCGAACATCGCCCGCATCGCCGCATCCGCGGCCTGCGTCTTAAATTGGGCATCGTGCAACATGGTCGGGCTTTCCTTGTGGAGGCCTGATCATCCGCTGCGGGCGGTTGCGACCGCTATTCCCAGAAATGGGTATGTTCAGCGACCCAGCAAATCGACGAAGCTCAAGGTTCCGTCGAACAGCGCATGGACCGCGAGTTGCGTCCGTTTGTAGACGCCGTAGCGTGCCCGTGCCTGCTTCAGGTGCAGGATCACGGTCTCATGACTGATGCCGAGTATGCTTGCGATTTCGGGGTCGGTCTTGCCCCGCGCCGCCCAATAGACGCACTCGCGCTGCCGGTCGGTCAGCTGCGGCCGATTGGGGAGGGGGCTGCGGATCGCCACCAGCCGCCGCGCCGCTTCGAAGGCGAGCCCCCCGACCAACTGCGCGACGTAAAGGCGGTCCTCGCGCGCTTCATGCCCGCTCGACGTCGCGAACGAACAGGAGCCGGCGGATTCGCCTGGGATATGCGCCGGGACGGTAAACCCGTCGCCGATGCCGCTCTGTTTGGCCCGATCGAGGATTTCGCGGTCGCGTGCGGTCACCTGGATCAGGCGGTGGAGCCGCGACCACGGGAAGCCGACGCCGGTCATGTGGCTGGCGCGGTGGACCGGATCCGATGGGCCGAGGCGTTGCGCGTCGAAATATTCCGCCCAAGCGTCGGGGTAATTGTGAAGCCTGATCGCCGGCACCGGCGCGCGTGGTATGTCGAGGTGGTGGGTCAGCGCGAAGTAGCGGAAGCCCAGCTCTATTGCGATGGCGGCCAGGACAGCCGCGAGTTCATCAAGGGTTGTTGCACCGGCAATTGCGTCTGCGAACTCTTCGGCGAGGATTGCAAGACTCATGGGACGCGACACCTGTTCGCGCGCCCGGCCCCAGACTGCCGGAGTCACGCCACCAACGGTGCGCGCCTGGCGACGCCGGTTCCCAGCCGGTGCCGCAGTCACGAATTTGACATATCAGCTGCGACTGGTTCCCGCTCCGGAAATTGCTGCCATTTTCGACACATCGTGGCTCTAATTGGCCCCCGCGATGGCGCGCGCGCTTGAGCCACCCGTCGACTGGCGCGACGGCGCGCAATATCGCTCGCTGCTCGGCATCGATCGAGCCGGTCTTGCCTGGGAATGGCTGCGCCGCGATCCCGCGTACGTCGCCTCCGCCGCGCCAAGTCGGCCTGCTGCCGGCGATCGCGACCTGATCAGAGAGGATCCGGCCGCCCTGCCTTGGGGCCTCCACTTTCTTCGAGGACCCGGATCGGTCGGCATTGGAGGCTCGCTTGATGTGGCAGGCTGAGCTTGACCCGACCGTGGTTGCGGTGCGGGCGATCCCCGCACAGCCCGGCGATCCGGACGGACTCGATCTTGAGCGACTGAGCCCACTCGCCACGCTGGCGCGAGCCGATAGCGGTCAGGAGTATCTCGCTCTGTCTGACGGCTGGCGGCGGCTGCGGCTCGACGTGGTCGAAGGCAGCTTATGCGAAAGTAGGTGCGTTCGTCTCGACTACTACCTGTCCGGTTTCGAGAATCTGGAGCCACGCCTGCGCACGCTCCACCGGCTGGCCGCATTGCGTCGCACCGGGCGGTTCGAACCGAGGCTCCATCCATCACCCTCCGGTCTGCCACGCCGTTTGGAGGCGCTGCAGGTCGCCGATGGATTGAGCACCGGTGGATCCTATCGCGAGATTGCGGTTGCGCTGTTCGGGGAGGCGCGCACTCGGGCCGACTGGCGCAAGGGCTCGGATTATCTCCTTTCTCGCGTCCGGCGCCGTGCGGCCGAGGCGCGCAAGATGTTGAGCGGTGGGTATAGATTGCTTCTCCGCGCCGCGGCGTGATCCCCTGCCTCGTTCCGACGGAGCGAAGATCGCGCGACTTCGCTGCGGCTTTGATGGGCGGCCATCGGTCGTTGGGACGTTGTCGCTTTCCGCATCGGCTTGGCCGACGCCGGTCTTGATCCATACGGAACTGGTCGCCAGCGCAGCGTCGCACATTGCGATTGCAGCACTGACATGTTGGTTGGTTTATGCTGCAATTGCGAACATTGTTCGCACCCGCAATATGGCAGGGCCTTTCAGGCATCCTCTCCTATCCTTCGGGCCGTCCTTCTGGGCGGCCTTTTTTTTGCGCCGGGGGCGATCGCCGAAACGCAACGTTGCGGGCGCACACCGGCGGACGGCTGCGGCGTGTCGGACGATTTGACGAGCGGTTGTTTCCTCTGGCCCGCGGCATGCCGAGGCGGCTGAATGCGGAGCCCGCGCCCCCGATCGGCCAGATCAGGCCGAACGACGCTGGCGATCGAGCTAGTACCTGCGCTTCCTATGATGTGACGGCAGTGAAGAAGGCCGCCTTCTGCTTCCGGCCTAACGGCCCAGATGCGGCCTTTTTGTTCCCCAATTAATCTGTCTGCGCTTTGTCGGACGCCGCGTCTCGCTGGCGCGGCGGCTTTGTAGTTGCGGTCCTCCGGTGCGCGAGGGTGGGCGCGCTCCTGGTTAGGCCCGTCGCGCCCGCCGGCAATCCCTACGCTGCGCTCGGGGTGCTCCATTTCATTCCGCCCTGCCGGTGCCGGCGGGCGCCTTGCCGGTCCTCCCTGGTCGCTGCTGCCGCCCACCCCCGCGTCCGGGGGCCGTGTGGCTTTTGAGGCGGCGTGGAGGCGACGATGTTATTGCTGACCAAGGCGTTGCGCCAAGCCCTGCTGGCGAATGGCGAGCATCGCGACGGGCTGGAGCGCGATCCGGTTCCGGTCGTCAAATTCTTCAATCCGTGCGGGGCCGCGACGTGGCTCGCGACCGAATTGGACGCCGATGGCGACACCTTGTTCGGGCTCGCGGACCTCGGCTTCGGCTGTCCCGAACTCGGCAGCTTCTCGCTCGAGGAACTGGCGGGCGTTCGACTGCCGTTCGGGCTGCGCATCGAGCGCGATCTGCATTTCTCCACCACGCACCGCCTGTCCGAATGGGCCGAAGCGGCGCGGCGGGCGGGGTCGATCATGGCGGGGGAGACGCTCCTCCGCCGGACCCCGACGACAGGGCTTTCCGATCCTTCGGGCGACTGAAGGCGGACGGGCGCGGCGGCCGCTTGCCGCCTTGGCCGGTCCGCTTAGCCTTGAGAGGGAAGAAGCGGACCGGCGCTCCAGACGGAGTGATGACCATGAAACTCGACTTCATCTCGACCGACAAGCTTTTCGTGGACAAGACCAACATGCGCGCGCGTCAGAAGCGCGCGGACCTGTCGGATATCTTGCCGAGCATCCGCCAGCGCGGCGTACTGCAGACCTTGCTCGTTCGGCCCGCAGAGGGCGACCGCTTCGGCATTGTCGCGGGTAAGCGCCGTTTCGCGTGCGCGTGTGTTATCGCGGAGGAGCAGCAGGCGGTTTATCCGGCAGGCGAACCGCTTCAGCTGCCCTGCGCGATCCTCGATGATGGCGACGATGCCGCCGCAATTGAGGCGTCGATGCTCGAGAATCTGGCACGCCTCGAACCGGACGAGGTCAGCCAATGGGAAAGTTTCGTGCGGCTGGTCAAGGAGGGTCGTTCGCCCGAGGACATAGGGCTGACCTTCGGCCTGCCCGATCTGACCGTGCGGCGGGTGCTCGCTCTCGGCAATCTGCTGCCGCGCATCCGCGACCTCTATCGGCGCGAGCAGATCGATGTGGCGAGCATCCGTCACCTCACGCTGGCGAGCAAATCGCAGCTGCAGGCATGGCTTGCTTTGCGCAACGATCCCGAGGCGCACTGCCCGACCGGTCATCGGCTCAAGTTATGGCTGTTCGGCGGCAACGAGATCAGCGCCGAATTCGCTCTGTTCGACATGGCCGCGAGCGCGCTCGAAACGGTCACCGACCTGTTCGGCGAGAAGGTCGTGTTTGCCAATAATGATGCCTTCTGGGCAGCGCAGGATGCGGCGATTGAGGAGCGTCGCGACGTCTATTTGGCGGCGGGTTGGACCGATGTCGTGATCCTGCCGCGCGGGGAATATTTCGCGTCATGGCAATATGAAAAGACCCCCAAGCGGAAGGGCGGGTTGGTCTACGTCGAGGCGCGCGACACCGGCGAGGTCGCCTTCCATGAGGGCTATGTGAACCGGCGCGCGGCGCGTGCCGCGCGTCCCGAAACGCCCGGGCCCAAGCCGGTGCGGCCCGAGGTCACCAGCACATTGCAGACCTATATCGACCTGCATCGCCACGCCGCCGTCCGCGCCGTCCTGGCGGACGCGCCGGGCGTGGCGTTGCGGCTGATGGTGGCGCACGCGATCGTCGGATCGCCTCTGTGGAGCGTGCGGGTCGAACCGCAGGCGACCCGCAACGACGCGGTGCGCGAGAGCGTCGAAACCTGCCTCGGCGAAACCGCCTTCGACGGCTATCGCCGTGCGGCGCTCGACCTGCTCGGGATGGATGCCGAGCGGGCGACCGTCACGAGCAACCGGAGCTATGACGATGGCGCGCTGGCCGAGATGTTCCTGCGGTTGCTCGGTCTGCCGGACCCCGACGTGATGACGATCCTTGGCGTCGTCATGGGCGAGACCTTGGTCAGCGGCGGCGCTGCGGTCGAGGCGGTCGGCGCGGTCCTGGGTGTCCGCATGGCCGATCATTGGCAGGCCGACGGCGTGTTCTTCGACCTGATCCGCGACAAGGAGGTCATGCGCGGCATCGTCGGCGAGGTCGCGGGCGAGGCGGTTGCCACCGCCAACAAGGATCAGAAAGCGAAGACGCTCAAGCAGATCGTGCAGGACTGCCTCGCGGGAGCCAATGGCCGGACCAAGGTGGAGAATTGGGTCCCGCGCTGGATGGCCTTTCCGCCCGCCGCCTACACCACGCGCGGCGGCGTCGGATCGGTCGCGGCGGCTGCGCGGGTCGCGGCGGTGACGCCGATCACGCCGCCGGAAGACGACGCGGTGCTCGCCTTGCCCGCTCCCACGACCGAACCCGAAATGCCGCTCGCGGCGTGACGGTTCGAGGGGCAGCGGGCAAGAGGGAAGACCCGCCGCCCCTCAGGAACCTGCTTCTATAACGGCCGCGCGCCTCCGCCTTTCAGGCGCCGGCGCGCGGATTTTTTTGTCTGAAACGGTGTGGATTTCGTGCCAAGAGGTGTTGATGCTGCTTGCTGCTCTTGCCCTCGTGGCCGCTGGCCGGACTTTCGAGTGCCGCGTCACCAGCGTCCATGATGGCGACACGACGCGCTGTGCTGACGGAACCCGCGTCCGGCTTCAGGGCATCGACGCGAACGAACTGGACGGCAGCTGCCATACGACCTGCGCGCAGCTCTCCGCCTCTGCCGCGCGCGACGATCTGAGCCGTCTCGCGCTTGAAAAACTCGCGCAATGCGTCTCGACCGGCAGGAGCTACCGGCGGGTGACCGCCTGGTGCGCGGTCGCGGGACCGAATGGGAGGGCAGTCGACCTTTCCTGCGCGCAGGTTGCGGCCGGGGCGGCGGTGATCTGGCATCGCTTCGACCCGCAACACCGGCTCGATCGGTGCTCGCCGGGATTGCCGCCGCTGGTCGTCGTGCCGTGATGTCCGACCGCGAATTGTGGGCCTGCGCGCAGCAGGTGATCAACCATCAGGGCCCGGACGTCGATCGCTTCATCGAGGAACGGATGACCGCGCTTGCCAAAGCCGGCGACGATGCCGGGGTGGAGGCCTGGGTGGCGATCGCCAATCGGGTCGATCAATTACGCCGCGTCCCCGACGAGGATGAGGCGCTTCACTAGCCGCCGCGCGGCCGCTTGCGCGTCACCAATTTGCTCGCGTCGCAGATCGTGCACAGGTCCCTGGCGCGCTCGAACCCGTCCTGACCGGCGAGTTCTCGGCTCGATTGGGCGACGCCTTGCCAATCGGTCAGCTCGAGTTTGTCGGCGATGCACTCGTCGCAAATCGGTTCCGGCGCGAGCCGCTCGATCATCCGCCGGACCTGGTCCGCCCCATTGCCATCGCCGCTCATCAGGCGCTGCCTATGGCGCTGCCTTGGTGGGCTCGCAACCCGAATTGCCGCCGGATCAAGTCGGGGCCGAAACCATCTGAACCCTTTATGTCGCTCTGTTCGCGGCGCTGGCGGCGGCCTTTCGATGGGCGGATCTGGCAGCGATTGCGGCGGCCGCGCAACGGCTCCGCCGGACTTTCTTCCCCGGCGTGTTCCACGCCTCCTCGCGCAGCAAGAAAGACCGGCTGCGCCATCCTCCGCTCACGCTTCGGCCCTTCGGGTGCGGACCGCCGCGCCCGCAGCCTGGTCGATCGCCATCGAGGCCGCGCTTTGCGGCGCTCGATCAGACAGGAGACTTATCATGGCACAGATTGGCGCATTCACCCGCGACGAGACCGGCGTTTTCACCGGCGCGATCCGGACCCTCACGCTCAACGTCAAGGCGACCGTCCGGCCCTGCGACAAGCCGACCGACAATGCACCCGACCATCGCGTCTATGCCGGCGCGGTCGAAATCGGCGCGGGCTGGAGCAAGGAAGCGCGCGAGAATGGCACCGACTATCTCTCGCTCAAGCTCGACGATCCGTCGCTCCCGGCGCCGATCTTCGCCAACCTCGTCCAGGGCGAGAAAGCCGGCGAACATCGGCTGATCTGGTCCCGCTGACACCGACACGCCCCGCGGGTTTCGGCCCGCGGGGCAGGGGGCGGCGCGCCGGATTTGCCATAGCTCGCGAGGGACCTTGCAGGCGGGGGCGTCTGCTCGTGTCCGCTTTCCGTCGCACGGGGCTTGCCCGGTGCGTCCCGGCCTCACCCACGCCGCTTCTCCCCCTGTGTCGATTTCGAGACCCTTCGTTTTCGACACTCCGATTGCAGGGCCGGCGCCGCCATTCCGGGGGCACAGGCCGGCCGCGGCATCCCGCTTCGAACCGGCGCCTTGCCGGAGACGGTCCGATGGACAGCGACGATGCGATCGACCGCGCCAACCGCGCCAAGCGCGGTTCGCCCTTCCTCAATACCGACCAGGCTGCCGCCTATCTCAAGATGTCGGGGCGGCTGCTCAAGCGGCTGCGCGTGCGTGGCGACGGTCCTGAATTCCGGCGCCACAGCCGCTTCGTCGAATATCATATCGACGACCTCGACGCTTGGTCCGCCGCGCGGAAAAGCCGGGGCGGCGGCCATGACTGAGCGGCTGCTCCACCTCGGCAGCGGGTGTGTCGCGGTCGCGCTGATCGGCGTCGGCCACCTGCTCCATCCCCGGCCCCGCTTGGTCTGGAACAGCTCGGCCAGCGCGCCCGAAGGGCTTTATCGCGTGAAACCCGATGCGCCGGTCGCGGTCGGTGACATGGTGATCGCCAAGGTACCGGCGCGATACCGGGGTCTCGCCGCCGCGCGGCATTATATCCCGGCCAACGTGCCGCTGGTGAAGCAGGTCGCGGCGGGTGCCGGCGACCAAATCTGCGCGCTGGGTCACGACCTCTACCGCAACGGCATCTGGCTCGCGGCTCGGCGCACCGTCGATGGCGCGCGTCGGCCAATGCCGGCCTGGCAGGGGTGCGTGCGGCTTGGGCAGGATCAGTATTTCCTGCTGATGGCCGTCAGTCCGCTTTCGTTTGACGGTCGCTATTTTGGGATTTCGGACCGCCGTGACATTGTCGGCAAGGCGGATCTGCTGTGGGCGCGCTGATCCCGGCCGTGCTGCTGGCGAGCGCCTTGGCCCCGGTGTCCGCGCAGGCGAGCCCCGTCGATCGCTGGCAGGCGCTCATCGAGCAGGCCTCGGTGCGCTTCGGGATCCCGGCGCGCTGGATCGAGCAGGTGATGGTCGCGGAAAGCGGTGGCCTGCCGGTGCTGGACGGGAAGCCGATCCGTAGCCGCGCCGGCGCGATCGGGCTGATGCAACTGATGCCGTCCACCTGGGCGGCGATGCGCGCGCGCTTCAAGCTCGGTGAAAACCCGGACGATCCGGCCGACAATATCCTCGCCGGCGCTGGCTTCCTCCGGCTGATGTACGACCGCTTCGGCTATCCCGGACTGTTCGCCGCCTACAATGCCGGTCCGGGCCTTTATGCCCGAGCGCAGGCAAGCGGAGCGCCGCTACCCGCCGAGACACGCGCCTATTTGGCTGCAGTGACCGGGGGAATCGTCGCGCAAGCTCGACCGCCAGCGCGACCGCTGTTCGTCGTTCGCCACGACGCGGCCGAGGCGGAGAAGGGTGCGTTTGCTCCTCGATCCGCACCCTTGTTCGCGGTCCAGAAGCGTCTCCCATGACCGCGAGGGTAGGAGGGGCTCGTCTCGAAAGACCCAGCATGACGGGGGCCGGAGCGGCTCTCAAGGCCCGCGGGTGCCCCCCAATTTGCTGCGCAAATCGGTTCCCCCCGCGTCCGCTTCGCGGCGCCTGCGCTGGCGCTCCGGCGGCCCTGACAGCCTCTCCGCCCCCCGTCGCCTCGACGCCGTTCTCGATGGTGAGAATGACAGCGTTGGAGGTCATCATGGGCATGATTCAGAGCATCGGACCGGCGTCGGACCGGGTCTTCCAGGCGCTGCTGGCAGGGCTCGAACTGGAGTTCGGGCATGACGCGGGCGAAGCGCTGGCGCGTCGGTTCCTGGAGGCGGAGGACAGCGATTTTCTGTGGGATGCGCGCCGCGAAGAGCGCTGGCTCGGGCGCTATTTCAGCGTGGACGAGGATGAGATCGAACTCGATCGGATCGCGATTTGCGGGCGGATCGATGGCCGCTGGTTCATGGGCGTGATGCTCGTGGATGGCGATGGGCGGCCGCATGGAACGCTCGGACGTCGCTTCTGCCGCAGCCTGAAGCAGGCGAGAGAAGCGGTGGCCGATGCGCATTGATCGGCTGGGATTTGCTCGGAAGGGACGGCATCGGATCGGTGCCGTCTCTTCCCCTTTTTTGAGCCGGGCAGGGGGCTGGGAAGGGGGGAAGGGAAGACAAGACAAGAGAAAGGCACTGTCTCGCGACAGGTGCCAAGTGATTGTCTGCACATCGTTTTTTGTGGAGACACGGCGCGCTTCACGCGAGACATGCTCGCCGGCATTGGCGGAAATCCGACATTTTCAGCGCGAATTCGCGAGATTTGTGGCCCTGGCGGCCGGTCGCGATGAGCGAAGACGACGAGTTCACCCCACGGCTCGGTCGGCAGCGCCAACAGGGCGGGAAGCGCGCGCGTCGCTATCTCGGCCGCGTGGTTGGCGCGGCGATCCGTTCGGCCGAGAAGGGCTCAATCAGGAGCCGACGCTTCGACGGCAGTCGGATCGGCCGCGGTGCCAGCATGGGCCGGCTGCTCTCCAGTCGCGATCGGTTCGGGGGCATGCGCGCGCGGCGCGCGGTGGTGAAGACGCGCCTGGTGCGGATCGGCACCAAGGGGATGCCCGCCGCGCGCGCGCACCTCCGCTACATCCAGCGGGACGGCGTTACCCGCGAGGGTGCGCCCGGCGAACTTTATTCCGCCGAGCACGACGCCGCAGACGGCAAGGCGTTTCTTCAGCGCTGCGAGGGCGACCGGCATCAGTTCCGCTTCATCGTCTCGGTCGAGGATGGCTCCGAATATCCCGATCTCAAGCCCTATGTGCGCCGGCTGATGACGCAGATGGAGGCCGACCTCGGCACCCGGCTGGATTGGGTCGCGGTGGATCACTTCAACACGGCTCATCCCCACACCCACATCATGCTGCGCGGCGTCGATGACACCGGCCAGAATCTAATCATCGCCCGCGAGTATATCTCGCACGGCATTCGCGAGCGGGCGGCAGAGTTGGTGACGCTCGATCTCGGGCCGCGGACCGACCAGGAAATCGAGGCGCGACTCCGGCACGATATCGGCGAGGAGCGCCTGACCGGTATCGATCGGCGCCTTATTCGATCGATGGACTCCGATCGCCTGGTCACATCGGTCGATCGCGACCCGTTCCAGCAATCGCTTCGGGCCGGTCGTTTGCAGAAGCTTGCCAGCATGGGTCTCGCCGCGAATGTCGGCGGTGGCCGCTGGCAGCTCGCGGACGACTTGGAGAATACGCTGCGGACGCTGGGCGAGCGGGGCGACATAATTCGAACGATGCAGCGCGAACTGAGCGCCCGGAATCTCCAGCGTCCGTGGCTCGGGCGGAGCCTGTTCGGGGCTGGGCAAACGGATCCGGAGCCGGTCGTAGGCCGCCTCATCGCGAGGGGCCTGGCCGACGAGCACCGTGACCGCCATTACCTGCTGGTCGACGGCGTCGACGGCCATGCCCATTATGTTGATATCGGGCGCGGCGATGCCGTCGCGCCGATTCCGGAAGGCGCGATCGTCCGGGTGACAGCCCGGACCCTGGGGGTTCGCGACGCCGACCGGGTCGTCGCCGACGTCGCGGCGGCGAATGGCGGGCGATACACGATCGATCTGCATCTTCGACATGACCCCTCGGCCACGCAGGCGTTTGCCGAAACCCATGTGCGGCGGCTCGAGGCGATGCGTCGTGCGGGCACCGGCGTCGAGCGGGAAGCCGACGGCACCTGGGCCATCCCTGCGGATCATCTCGATCGTGCCTCTGCCTACGAGGCACGCCGTCATCGTGATCGGCCTGTCCAACTGGAGACCCTGTCGGCGCGACCGCTGGACCAGCTTCGAGAACTCGATGCGGCGACCTGGATCGATCGGGAACTCGCGTCTCAATCGCCGCTTGCGATCCGTGACGCTGGATTTGGCCGTGATGTCCGCGCTGCGATGGCAGGCCGGCAGCAGTGGCTGGTCGAGCAGCAACTCGCGGATGTCGATGGCGATAGGATTCGGCTTCGCGCCAACGCGATCCTGATGCTTCAGCGACGTGAGCTCCTTCGTGCGGGCGACGAGTTGGCTGGCGAGCTTGGTAAGCCCTTCGTCGAGGTTCGTGCAGGGAACACCATTGAGGGGCGGTTGCGGGGCCATGTGGATCTCGCCAGCGGTCGCTTTGCGATTGTTGAGAAGAGCCGGGAGTTTACACTCGCCCCGTGGCGACCGGCGCTTGATCGCCAGATCGGTCGTCCCGTCAGCGGCGTCATCCGGAACGAGGGGGTCAACTGGAGGTTCTGGCGCGAAAGGAGCGGGCCACAGATCTCATGAAGGGTGAATAGCGACCTGTCCGCTTTCGGGCTGCGCAGTATCACATCGCCGGTTCGTTCAGCTGAAAGACGACGGCAGCTACGCGCCCTCCTTTCGGCCGCTAGCGGCCGCCATCGGGGTGCCCGATAGCTGCCGTTCGGCCAGAGCTAGGGCTTTAATTATGTGGCAAGTGGAAAGTGGCTCCGATACTTCAGGCCGGTGCCTCTGATATTCATCTATGGCCCTCCGGCGTCCGGGAAGCTTTCAGTGGGTCGCGTACTCGCTGAGCGCACCGGCATCGCGCTGTTCCACAACCACTTAGTGGTAGACGCGGTTGCGGCGGTGTTTCCGTTCGGATCGCCAGAGTTCGTTCGTCTGCGGGAGCAGTTCTGGCTGGATACGTTCGCGGCCGCTGCCCGCTCGGGCCGATCGCTCATCTTCACCTTCGCTCCCGAAGCCAGCGTTGGTGAAGACTTCCCGCGTCGGGTATCCAATATGGTCGAGCGCGAAGGAGGCCTCGTGAATTTTGTCGCGCTGACTGTAGAGGAGGCCGAGCAGGAGCGGCGCATCGGCGACCAAGGTCGCGCCGAGTTCGGAAAGCTTCGGTCATTAGAGTTGTTGCGAGAATTGCGACCGTCGATGAAGCGCTGTGAGGCCATGATGCCCCGACCGATGCTGGTAATCGATTCGTCCGCGACCAATCCCGGTGATGCAGCGACCGCCATTGTGCAGTTGCTCGACAAATGACGCCGAATGTCTGCCCTGGAGGCGTCCACGAGCATCCGTCTTTTCCCTTTTAGAGCGGCTGCAACCCGCCCTATTATCAGTCGGTCGCGGTGATTGGGCATTTCCCCGAAAGCGGACCTTCGTTCAGGCTTCCAGATGATGTCCGCTTGCGACCCAATTGCGGACAACCGATTGAGGATGCGATCTCGCCCATGCTATTTCATCAGGAGCGAGCATGTCGGATGCGGCGCCAGTTATTGAGGATCTATCCACGCGCTGGATGAATGCCTGGGTGAACCTCGACTATGACGTGCTCGAGGCGCTGATCGCACCTGACTTCACGCTCGTCGTCTCCGCCATGCCGGCGGGGCAGATGGCACGGGCGACATGGCTGGCCACCTGCAGCCGCTATCGATGCACCGAGTTCCGCTACAGCGGCGTGCAGGTCAGGCAATGACCGATGATATAGCCGTGATGTCCGCCGTTGCCGAGCAGCAAGCCGAACTGGACGGAGTGGACCGATCGGGCAAGTTCTGGCTGACGGACGTGTGGCGGAGGACGGCGACGGCGCGTGGCAGGTTTGCGCCCGCTATAGCTCATTCCCAGAAAGCGAGGGCCAATCCTCTCTTGCGCTGGATCGCCTTAGCTCAGCGAAGCCTACGCGCTGAGCTTGTCCCTGAGCCGACGGCGGCTTTCGACCCACTAGTGGACAACAACAAGGAGGTTGTGTCGAGATGCCTGCGGCTTCTCCGCCCATACCGCCGAAACTGCCTGCGGCGTTATCCAAGACGAGCGTAGCTTCATCGTCGCGACGATGAGGTGCTTTTACGGGAATGACGCGGTAATTCGCAACTTCGGCCCCGACCCAAACGACCTCGAACTTCCTCGCCCGACCTAATCAAGGCGGGATTGGCAACCCACATATGTTCTCGCCCATATGGTTCTTTCCAACGCGCCGGGCATCGACGTGGCGGCGCGGCACATACTGCCGCCGTGATCTCCCCCTTTAGCAGATTGGAAAAGATTCTCCGGACACGTCGGGCCCTTAGGTCCTGCTCGGCGGTTATTCTGTCTCCGCGTAGATGGTGATCCCATGACCGAAGAGACAATCGCCCATGTCGAAACGAGGGCGCTCATCGCATCCGACCGCGTCCAGGGGACAAAGGTCTTCGACGACGACGGTGGAAAGCTAGGAACCGTCCACAACTTCATGGTCGACAAGCGCACCGGCCAGGTCGCCTATGTCGTGCTTTCGACCGGCGGCTTTCTCGGGCTCGGCCAAGCTTATCACCCCGTACCGTGGTCACTTCTCAGCTATGATGAGGAGCGGGGCGGTTATGTCGTGCAGATTACGACCAGCATGCTGTCGGGTGGTCCGTCCTACAGGCCTGATACCGCTCCCAATTTCGATGACCAATATGGGAGACGAATCGACGACTATTACCGGCTGCCGCCGGGAACGATGTCGCTATGATCGCCGACCGGGATGACGACGCTTCGCCAGCCGGCGTAAACAGCGAGCCTGGAGACCGCGTGCCAAAAGCTGAGCCGGATGCCCGGCTCCGGACCATCGACGACGACACGCTCCTCGATATGTTCGATCACGCCCACGAGATGGGCGATGAGCATTGCGAGGCGATCTCCGCCGAACTGCAATGGCGCGGGATCGAGGTTCCGGCATGCCGCCATGAGCATGCCGCATGACGGATCCCGAATTCGGCGATTTAGAAACCACCGTCGAGGCAGGCGGGAACGCCGTCCCCATACGGATCACGGGCGGCGCGCTGCATGCGATCTGGGGCGCCGGCGTCGGACCTCAGACCGCTCAGGCCATCTTCGATGAGAACGGTCCGCTGTTCGACGAGATCATCGCCGACAAGCTCCTGGCCGGTCAGGTTGTCAACGGCGGGGTCGTGGTTTCGGAAGGGGACCTCGACATGCAATGGGCTGACTAGTCCGGAGTGCGCGGAATGCCCGCACGCCGCTGGCCCGCCTGCCGCCGCCGTTGCGGGGACGTTGCCCTTATCGGTGACCGGCGCTGTTCCCGACGTTCGGCGTTTACGGGCCCGACAAGGCATCTGAACCATTGTCTGAACGTTTACCCTTGGAGATGATCGGGAATGGCGTTTTACCGCCTCTACAGCCTTCGAGAAGGGTGCATCCTGAGCGGACACGACGTCGTCGCTGACGATGATCGCAAAGCCGTAGCCCTTGCCGAGCTGATCCGGCCCCGGCGTGACCGGCAGCTTTGGTATGGCAGCAGATTGGTCTGGTCGCTTCTCGCGCCGCGCAAGCCGGACGGCATGTTTCGCAGGATCAGATCCGCGATAAATGTATGACACCGCGATGGTTGACGCAGGTCGCGCAGCTGGCCGCATGCCGCGCCAGTTGCATATGGGACGGACTGCGCCTTGTCCGTAGCTAGACCGCAGGGCCGATGCGCCCGATGTGAACGAGGGGGCTGGCACGGGCCGGTCAGACACCCCAAATAAGGCGTATCGCGCCGCGATGTCTGAGCAAGGACGCGACTGAGAGAGGTTTTGGGCTCCCGCTTCCCCGCAGGAGTTCCACATGACGGCATCTGCCGCTGCATCTCTTCCCGTTAAAGCCCGCGACCGGGCGCTGGCGAACATCATGCCCCGTGGCGGGGCCTCTCCCCATGAACAATCCTCGCATGCCGAACCGGCGGTCACAAGCGAGACCCCGGCGAGGGCAATGCCATGAGCCGTTGGCACGCGTTTTTCGGAAGGCATTCGGCGGACCTCAAGGGGAGCCGCTGGGATGCGGGCCGTTTCGTTACGGATTGCCTCGTCTGTGGTCTGGAGATGGTCAAGCAACCCGGGGGGCAGTGGGCGCTGTCACCCCAGGTTGAACCGCGCGCCGAAAATTCGCCAGTCGATTAAGGACGAACTTCATGACCCATCAAGCGAAGAAGCCCGATATCCTGCGGCTGAAGCACGCCAGGCTCACCTTGTCCGTCGCGCCCCACAAGGTCGCGGACAACGATAACGATGACCCACCCGCGGTGCCCGCTCAAGCATTCGCGGCGATGACAGTGGAAATCCCACATGGAGAGGCGGACGGACTCTTGATGTGAATGTCCCGCCCGGGGCGGCGCGGACACGCAAAGGGTTCCGTCCTGCCTCATCGGCGATGCAGTTGTGGCGCACTCCGGGTCCAAATGGAGGACCTAACGTATCGGCCAGCTAGGGCCCCGCCGTGGAACGCGATCTGCTCGTTTTCGCGAGAGGGTTGCACCAATATGCTGCACGAGGCTCTCCCAGCTTCTATGGGGACAGCGGCGTCGCTCCCGCTCCGCTCCCGGGGGAAGGCGGCGGCGGTGGGCAAAGGGCCGGGTCCAAGCGCGGATCGTGCGCTTCACGCACCGCTGGTCCCTCAACGTTCGTGAGCGCAGAAAGACATAGCGAGAATATCCCGCCTTGCGCCGGTGGGATGTTTTGCACCGCATATGGCGAAGACGGGGGCGGTTATTGGCCAGCGGACGCACTCAGGCGTACGAGGTAGTCGCGCCGCAGGTCGATCCGCCCCGACGCCCAAAAGGGGATTGACGATGCCGGGAGCAAAATACCCGTAGGCGGAATCTTTCTGGACATACGAGGCCGAGGCGCTCCGCCGCAGCCTCGGTCGCCTTGCGCCGGAACAGATCGCCGGCAGAGGCCATCTTCGTAGGTCAGTTACTAATGGTCGTGAAGAGGAACGATGGATGCGGAAAGGGTAAAAAGACGGGACGGAAAAATCGCGCTTCGGCATTGATGGGCCCGTAGAGTGGCCGGCCGCGTTCTCTCGATGTGGGCCTTCGCCCGCATTGTTCTGGCGGAACAGCCTTCGCCACAGGCAAGCCAGATGGATTGCTACTCCTTCGTTTTTCCGCCAGAATCTCTCGGCGGCCATGTCCATTTCTCAGTGAGGTTGCCGGACCTCGAACAACATATCTTTGTCTCGACCGTTCTCGTGGAAGCTGACGCGGGACGAATGCTAAGCCGAGGGGAAGCGGCGGATTACGTTATGCGGAACGTTCAGCGCTTCGTTGATGCCGCGGGGCGGAAGATCGAGCAAGGTCCAAGGCGGCCCGTCACGCTCGGCGAGGGCGACCTCCTCCCTTGTTAGCTCTGCATCCAAACCACCTACGTATAGACGTAAGCCGGCGCCAAGTCCGTTCCTAGATAACCGCAGGGTGCCTTTCTGCCGGGAAGATCAACGGAAAGCGAACACAGACGGTTGTTCCCGTGGCGGCCGATCCGGACACGGTCATGGTGCCGTCAAGCTGCCGGACGAAGATTGCGACATAATCCGAGCCGTGCCGACCCGAGGCCTTCGATCCACCGCCGGGCTTCGTCCCGACTCCATTATCGGCCACGGTCAGCTGAATCATGTCGCCGGCTCGTTCGATCTTAAGCACCAATAATCCGGCACCCTGGGGGAAGGCATGCTTTATGGCGTTGGTGCCCAGCTCGTTTACCAGCAAGCCGAATGGCACGGCACGATCAGAGTCAATTTCGACTGGTTCCGACTTCACGTCAATTCCGATCGCTGATCCGGGTTCAAGCAGGCTTGCCGTCATGTTCTTAGCTAGCTCGTCCAGATAGGCGTCAAGCCGGATCTTATCGTCGTGATCGGATTGCGAGATCAGGTTATAAAGTTTCGCGATTGCCGATATATGGGTCTCGGTTGCGAGGTGGCGCGCCGCAAGCTCCGGCGGGGCGTCCTTTATCTCCCTGGTCATCATCGCGATCACGACCTGAAGGTTGTTCTTGATGCGATGCGAGATCTCCTTGGTCAGCATCAAAGCGTCGCTCTCGGACTGTATCCGCTGAATGACCTCTGCCTGCAGGCGGACATTCGCCTCGTTGGCGGTGGCCGCGAGTTCATGTTGCCGGAGCGAGCCGAGCAGCAGCGCCTCGTTCATCGCGAGCGTTCTTTCTTGCAGCTGCGCGTTGTCGGTAACCCGGATTACCACACCTACCGTGCGCTTCGCTGCAACGACGGGCCACATTTCAAAGCTGCAAAAAGCCATGGCGGAGCCATCTTGTTCGTCGGGCAGCGCGGGCTTGCCGGTGCGATACACGGTATCGAGTTGCGCGCGATATTCCTGGCCTTGCGGTAGCAACTCGCAGAAGGGCTTTCCGAGCAGATCCTCCCTCGTATTGCCCGTCAGCCGGCAAAAGGCGGGATTGACGTCATGTATCCGATGCGTGGGTCCTTCGGTCGTGGCGATGGGCGCCGCATCGTCCTCGAACCAAGGGCTCGATAATCTGGGGGGCGTGAAATCCCCGGGTCGTGGGTTTGAGCCCATGGGTAATAAATCCTAATCGACTGTGCGGGGTTCCGGCGGGGGCTCGTCTTCTTGCGGCGCGCGCGGCCCGGCTCGCTCCGGGATACCGGTGCTCAACTTGATGTAGTCGGTTTGCCGCGGATGAATGATCACGACGCCTTTGTCGGTGATGATATATTCGCGGATGTCTTTGCTGTGATTGCCGCCGCGCATCTTGACGATGACAATGGTCTTGCGGAGCTGGCCGTCTATCTCGACGTAGCGCAGGCGGATGATATCGTCGGTCAGGAACGATATCGCATAGTGGCTGAACTGAAGTGAGGTGAAATTGTCCTCCACCTCGACCGTGCTCAGGATGGTTATTCCGGCACCGGTGAGTGCGCCGATCATCCGGTATAAGGATTCGCGAAAGTCCGCGCGGAAGCCGGGGGCGAGCGCCATCTCGAAGCCGACCAGTGAATCTATCACCACGCGTTTGGCGCCAACGCGCTCGATCGCGTCCAATATCTCCTGCATCGTCTCGTCCACAGACAGATCGAGCGGCCGCAGATAAAGCGTTTCCAGCGTCCCCTTCTTCTCCGCCACAGCGAGCTTCAGCCCGAAATTTTCGGCACGCTGCGTGTAGCCCTCGGGCCGTTCTTCGAAGATCACCATGATCCCGGGCTCGCCGTTGCGTAGGCCCTCGGCGATGAATTGCGTCGCGAGCGCGGATTTGCCCGTTCCGGACGGGCCGGCGATCAGCAGGCTATCGCCTTCGATCACCCCGCCGCCCAACATTGCATCGAGTTCGGCGATGCCGAGCGACAGACGCCGGCGGCCTGACGAGGCGGGCCTGGTCCGGTTGAGCCCGAGAGTGCGGGAGAAGGCCTGGAGCCCGCCTTCGTTGATGCGGAAAGTATGCAACCCGGGCACCGATGCCTGACCGCGCAGCTTCATCACCTGCAGCTTTCGCACCACCGAGTTCCGCTCAGTGACCTGTGAAAGCCAGATGATCCCATCGACCATGGTGAACAGCGCGTTGTCGCGTATCTCCTCCTCGACATATTCGCCGACGAGGAAGGCCGTTGCCTCCGAACTGGTGAGGAATTGCGCGAGCCTATGGATGAAGGCCTGCACTTCGAAAGGGGCGGCAGCGCTCGATGCCTTGCGTATCAGCGTCCGGAAGGAATCGATCACGACAACGCCCGCATTCGCCATGCTGACCTGGGCGATGATCTCGTCCAGAACCGAGCTCAGATCCTTCTCCAACATCAGGTCGGAGAGGTTCACGAAGCGCACGGCGGTCCCCACCTTCGATTCGTCGAAGAAAGAAAATTGCTGCTGGTAGCGCAGCATCTTGATCGCCGGCTCGCCGAGTACCGTAAAATAAAGGGCGGGCCTCTCAGGGGTCGCGTTGGCGAACGCGAACTGATGCATCAGCGTCGTCTTGCCACACCCTGGCGAGCCGCCGATCAGGTTGAATGAGAATTCCGGGATGCCGTCGCCCAATATCTCGTCGAGCCCCCGCACGCCGGTTGAAAGCGTGTGAATCTCCACCTTCGCCGATCGGCTCCGGTTCTCCTTTGGCAAAGGAGATTTCGCCTTACCTGGCTTTTTCACGGTCATCCTTCCTGCCAATCCCGTTCCGCGAAAGGGATTTGCGGCCAAACGTCGCCTACGACGCGTGAGGTCAAAGTCGGTCCGATGAAGGCGACCAGCAGCCCCAATGTTTGGGCGAGGAGTATGGTCATTCCTTCGAAATATTCGTAAGGCGGATGTTCCGCTGCGAGCGTATCCAGTCCCTCGAACGCGCCCGCCTGATTGACCGTCGCGGCCTTCAGCCAAGGCAGTTCGGTGCGGGCGAGCGCGAGCGACCGGGCAAACAGTGCATGTACGCCGCCGCCGCCCATCAAGGCCGCGAGATGTGGGCGCAGTCTGTCCGCGGCCGGAAATGCAGCCGCGGATCCTGCTTCGGCGGCGTTCCGCATCTCGGCGTCGAGGAGACGCCGGGCGATGCTCCTCATCTGGGGGGTAGCTCTGTTCATCTCCCTCCGCGCTTAGAGCATCCGCTTCGCCCCTCTCGGAAACTTCCGGAGGGCCACACGCCCGTGGCGTGGGAGCAGTCCTGTTGTGAACAAATACCTATAGCATGGGTGACCAGGTAAGGGAATGACCGAGCAGCGAAGCCAGAACTTCCAGCGGATGATCGCAGCGATAAGCGAGAACCTAGAGACCGAACACCAGATCATCTACACCACCTCAATGGTGGATCCGGGCTTGGACGAATCCGACATGACGGTGGGCGAGCGCTACGATTTCAGCAACAAGACGCTCAAGATTGGTTCAAGTCCCAATTAGTCTTGTTGCAGTTGTCACCATCGCAAGCCGGTGCCTCCCGGACATTGTCGCTAGCTTCCCCGTCTTTCTCTAGTTTGCGGCACCCTTGCCAGAGGGGGTGGAGCGGCGCTGCTCGAATAGCGATCTATGCTCAACCTGTCTAAATTGATGCATGGCGCTGGGAGACGCTAAACCCGTAGCGAAAGGCCGCAGCTGTGCCTTAGCGGTTCGACCAGCGAGCGACGCCAAATGTCAGCTTCGAGCGGTCCTGCTTACCGAAGCTGCCAGTCTGTTTTCGGCCCAGTTCGAGAAGAAGAGAACTACCTGAACTAACGTGCGATTTCGGGCACGCCGGCCGGAGTGCGCGCCTTTGGGCCTTCGTGCACGTCGCGGCCGGAATGCCCCAGACAGGTACTCGGTGACACTCCAGAGGCTCTGACTACGAGCGACTAGATCGTCGAATTTAGCAGCCGAGCCCGCACGAACTGATTCTCGTGCCGGCGGAGGCCCGCATGACCCCGACCAAATTGCTTATCGGACAGATTTTTGTCGTGTTCGCCATCGTATTGGCGGGCGTCTGGTTCGCCACTCAGTGGGTGGCGGCCAAACTGGCCTATCAGCCCGAGCTTGGCCCACCCTGGTTCATAGCGCTCGGTCGTCCGGTGTACTTGCCTTGGTGCCTGTTCGGCTGGTGGTTCTCGTTCGAGGCCTACGCCCCCAAGCTGTTCGAGGAAGCAGGCGCGATCGCCGCCGCGAGCGGACTCGCCGGATGTGCAGCGGCGATCTTCGGGTCGCTTTGGCGCGCGCGCCAGCGCAACAATGTCACCACATATGGTTCGGCGCGCTGGGCTGATCCGCGCGACATCCGCAAGGCCGGACTGCTCGCGGGATCCGGCGTCTTTCTTGGCCGCACAGGCCCATACTATCTTCGTCACGACGGTCCCGAGCACATCATGGCTTTCGCGCCGACCCGAAGCGGCAAGGGCGTCGGGCTGGTGGTTCCAACGCTGCTTGGCTGGTCGGGCTCGGCAGTCATCCACGATATCAAGGGCGAAAACTGGCAGCTGACTGCCGGCTGGCGCCAGCGCTTTTCGCACTGCCTGCTCTTCAATCCCACAGACGCGCTCTCAGCGCGCTACAACCCGCTACTCGAGGTCCGCCGTGGGACCGACGAGGTGCGCGACGTCCAGAACATCGCCGACATCCTGGTCGATCCGGAAGGAGCGCTCGAACGCCGAAACCACTGGGAAAAGACCAGCCACTCACTGCTGGTCGGGGCGATCCTCCACATCCTCTACGCCGAGGAGGACAAGACGCTCGCCCGGGTGGCGTCCTTCCTGTCCGACCCGCAGCGCCCGTTCACTGACACACTGCGCCGGATGATGACCACCAATCATCTCGGCACGGCGGAAGCGCCGATCGTGCATCCGGTTGTCGCCTCGGCCGCGCGGGAAGTGCTCAACAAGTCCGACAACGAGCGCTCGGGCGTGCTGTCGACCGCCATGTCCTTTCTTGGCCTCTACCGCGACCCGACCGTCGCGACGGTAACCTCGCGGTGCGACTGGCGCATTGCCGACCTGGTCGAGGGGAAGTCGCCGGTCTCGCTCTACCTGGTCGTGCCGCCATCGGACATCAGCCGCACCAAGCCGCTGATCCGGCTCGTGCTGAATCAAATCGGCCGTCGGCTGACCGAGCATCTGCACGCCGCGAACGGCGCCAATGCGACCTCTCGGCACAAGCTGCTCATGATGCTGGACGAGTTTCCCGCACTCGGCCGCCTCGATTTCTTCGAAACGAGTCTAGCCTTCCTCGCCGGCTATGGCGTGCGGGCTTTCTTGATCGCGCAGAGCCTCAACCAAATCGAGAAGGCTTATGGCGAGCACAACGCCATCCTAGACAATTGCCATGTTCGCGTGGCCTTCGCGACGAACGACGAGCGCACCGCGAAGCGTATATCCGACGCGCTCGGCACCGCGACCGAACAGCGCGCGATGCGCAACTATGCGGGCCATCGGCTCGCCCCCTGGCTCTCCCACGTCATGGTCAGCCGCCAAGAGACGGCGCGCGCGCTTCTGACGCCCGGCGAGGTGATGCAGCTGCCGCCGACCGACGAGCTGGTGCTCGTGGCAGGCACGCCGCCGATCCGCGCGACCAAGCTGCGCTATTTCGAGAATCGGACGTTCAAGGCGCGCGTGCTGCCGGCACCCACGCTTGGCGACGGCGACTATGCCGATCGACCGGCCTCTCGTCCGGACGATTGGGCAGGCATCGTGCGCGGAATCGACGCACGCCTAAGCGCGGGCGCCAGCAGCGAAGGCAACGATACAGGTGGCGGCCTCGAACAAGCGCGTCATCCCGGACAGGAACTCGACCATCGGCTGACTCCCGATCCGATCACCTCCGACCCGCTGGGTTTGAGTGACGACGATGGCGATCTCGCTGCCGATGCCCGGGCGATGGAGCAGGCACAGGCGCTCGGTGCCACATGCGCCGCCTATGCGATCGACGAGGCCGATCATCGCGCCGTCGACCTCCAGCTGGACCTGTGACCATGGTCGACAAGGTCCGCCATCAGCTCTTCCTGCCTCGGCCGGTCAGCGATCGCCTGGAGGTGCTTGCCGCCAAACCCGGCGCGTCGAAGTCGGCGATCCTGGCGGACGCTGTGACCGCCTGGCTCAACCGTCGCGGCACCTCCGAACTGGAGGACCGCTTCGGCATGCGCCTGGATCGGCTGACCGCCGCGATCGGCAGGCTTGAACGCGACGGCCATATCCAGCTCGAAACCCTCGCGCTGTTCGTCCGCTACGAGCTCGCGATCCAGGCGCCGCTCGCCGAGAACGACCATGCCGGGCGCGCCTTGGCCACAAAGCGCTTCGAAGCCTTCGTCGCACAGGTCGGCCGGCAGATCGCCGCCGGCCGCCGCACGCTCGCCGACGGCATCGGCAATATGGCGGGAGGCGGCCAATGATCGCCGGGATTTCTGCGGATCGCCGCCGCGCCATGCTGCGCACCGCGATGGGACCGGCGATCGCCGAGGCGTTGGCCGACCCGCGCGTCATCGAGATCATGGTCAATCCCGACGGCGCGCTACGCCTCGATCGGCTTGGCGAAGGCCGCACCGATACCGACGTCCGCATGGACGCCGCGCAGGTCGAGCGGATAATCCGTCTCGTCGCGTCCCACGCGCGGTCCGAAGTCCATGGCGACGCGCCGATCGTCTCGGCCGAACTGCCGTCACATAGCGAGGGGCGTGCCGGCGAGCGGTTCGAAGGCGTGCTGCCGCCGGTATCGCTCGCGCCCTGCTTCTCGATCCGCAAACCCGCCGAGCGCCTCTACAGCCTCGACGACTATGTCGCCGACGGCATCATGACGATGGCGGCGGCCGACCGGCTGAAGGCCTGCGTCACGCAGCGCTATAATATCCTCGTCGCCGGCGGCACCAGCTCGGGCAAGACCACGCTCGCCAACGCTCTGCTCGCCGAGATGGCCTGGGTCGATGAGCGCGTGATCCTGATCGAGGACACGCGCGAACTGCAATGCCCCGCCGCCGATACCGTCGCGCTGCGCACGCGGCCCGGGATCGTGAGCATGGCGGACCTGGTCCGCTCGACACTGCGCCTGCGGCCCGACCGCATAATCGTCGGTGAGGTGCGCGGCCCGGAAGCGCTCGACATGCTCAAAGCGTGGAACACCGGCCACCCCGGCGGGATCGCCACGGTTCACGCAAACAGCGCGGTGTCCGCGCTCTACCGGATCGAAGGCCTGGTGCAGGAGGCGGTCGTAACGGTGCCACGCCCGCTGATTGTCGAGGCGATCGACATCATCGTCTTCATCTCCGGACGCGGCCTCCAGCGCCGCATTGCCAGCATCGCGCGCGTCGCCGGGCTCGATCCCGACACCGGCGCCTACGCGCTCGCCGACCTCTTGCCCAACCCCAACCCCCAAGGAGACTGACCATGCAGATTGCCCAAACTCCGTCACGCGGTTCGACCTTCCTCGTCGGCGCCGCGATCGGCCTGTCCATCGCGATGTCCAGCACCGCACATGCGGCCGGCACAGGCATGCCGTGGGAGCAGCCGCTTCAACAGGTGCTGGACTCGGTCCAGGGGCCGGTCGCCAAGATCATGGCGGTCGCGGTCATCGTGCTGACCGGCCTGACCTTGGCCTTCGGCGAAACCGCCGGCGGTTTCCGCCGATTGATCCAGATCGTCTTCGGTCTCTCGATCGCCTTCGCCGCATCGAGCTTCTTCCTAAGCTTCTTCAGCTTCGGCGGCGGGGCGCGGATCGCGTGACCCCGGTCGTTTCCAACGGCCAGCATATCGAGGGCTTCGAGGCTCCCATCCATGGGAGCCTTGGGTCGCCGATCCTGCTCGGCGGCGCGCCGCGCGGACTCGCGATCGTCAACGGCACGATCGCAGCAGCCGTCGGTCTCGGGCTCCAGCAATGGGTCGCCGGGCTGATCCTGTGGGCTGCCGGACACAGCATCGCCGTCGTCGCCGCTCGGCGCGACCCAGATTTCGCGCCGGTCCTCATCCGCCACCTCCGCCAGAAGGGCTATCTCGCGTGCTGAACCTCGCCGAATATCGCTCGTCGGCTGATCGGCTGGCGGACCATCTGCCATGGGCGGCGCTCGTCGCGCCCGGCATCGTCCTCAACAAGGACGGCAGCTTCCAGCGCACGCTGCGCTTCCGTGGCCCCGACCTCGAATCCGCCACCGAGGCCGAGCTGATTTCGACCTGCGCGCGGGCGAACAATGTCCTCAAGCGCTTCGGCTCGGGCTGGGCGTTGTTTTTCGATGCCGAACGGCGCGAGGCCTCGGCCTATCCCGACAGCGATTTTCCCGATGCCGCGTCCTGGCTGGTCGACCAGGAACGTCGTGCCGCCTTCCTCGAAGAAGGCGATCATTTTGAGAGCCGTTTCCATCTCACTCTCACCTGGTTGCCGCCTGCCGACGGTACCGAAGCCGCCGGCCGCTCGCTGGTGGATCGGCCTGAGGCCGAGGCCGGTCGAGACTGGCGTGATGCGCTCGCCCGCTTCGTGGCCGAAAGCGATCGCGCCCTCGACTTGCTGGCGAGCTTCATGCCGGAGGTCCGCGCGCTGGACGATGGCGAGACGCTGACCTTCCTGCACGGGGCGATTTCCTCGCGCGCTCATGCCGTCGCAGTTCCGGATACGCCGATCTATCTGGACGCGCTGCTCGCCGACACGCCGTTGACGGGCGGGTTGGAGCCGCGGCTCGGCGATCTCCACGTCCGGACGCTGACCGTGCTCGGTTTCCCGAACATGAGCCGACCGGGCGTCCTCGATCCACTCAACCACCAGGACTTCGGCTATCGCTGGGTCACGCGCTTCATCGCGCTCGACAAGAGCGACGCGACCAGGGCGCTGACCAAGCTGCGCCGCCAATGGTTCAACAAGCGCAAGTCGATCACTGCGCTGCTGCGCGAGATCATGTACAACCAGCCGTCGCAGCTGCTCGACAGCGATGCCGACAATAAGGTTGTCGACGCCGACCTCGCACTCCAGGCGCTTGGCGGCGATCATGTCGCCTTCGGCTATCTGACCACCACGATCACCGTCACGGACACCGATCGCACCCGCGTCGAGGAAAAGGTCCGGCAGGTCGAGCGCATCGTCAACGGGCTCGGCTTCACCACCATCCGCGAAGGCGTCAACGCGGTCGAGGCGTGGCTGTCGTCGCTGCCCGGCCAGGCCTATGCCAACGTCCGTCAGCCGCTCGTCCATACGCTCAATCTCGCGCACCTCATGCCGCTGTCGTCGGTCTGGGCGGGCCCAGCACGCAACGCCCATCTGGATGGGCCGCCGCTAATGTACGCCAGCACGGCTGGATCGACCCCGTTTCGCCTTTCCACCCATGTCGGCGATGTCGGCCACATGCTGGTGGTGGGGCCGACCGGCGCTGGCAAGTCGGTGCTGCTGGCACTGATCGCGCTCCAGTTCCGCCGCTATGCGGCGGCACAAGTCTACATCTTCGACAAGGGGTTCTCGGCCCGCGCAGCGGTGCTCGCGATGGGCGGCGCGCATCACGCGCTCGGCCTTGGCGCCGAAGCCGACGAGACCCTGGCGTTCCAGCCACTGCGCCGGATCGACGATGCCGATGAGCGCAGCTGGGCGGCGGAATGGATCGCGGCACTGCTCGCGCACGAGAAGGTCGCCGTTACGCCCGAGGTCAAGGATGCCGTGTGGTCGGCCCTTGGGAGCCTCGCTTCCGCGCCGCCGGAGGAGCGGACGCTGACCGGCCTGACCCTTTTGCTCCAATCCAATGCGCTCCGCACCGCGCTCGGCGCCTATACGCTCGACGGCCCATACGGCCGGCTGCTCGACGCCGCCGAGCAGCATCTCGCGTTCGCCGACGTGCAGTGCTTCGAGACTGAGGCGCTGATGGGTCAGGCCGGTGTTGTGGCGCCCGTGCTGACCTATCTCTTCCATCGGCTGGAAGAGCGGTTCGACGGCCGTCCGACCCTGCTGATGCTCGACGAAGCCTGGATCTTCCTCGATCATCCGCTCTTCGCCGCGCGCATCCGCGAATGGTTGAAGGTGCTGCGCAAGAAGAACGTCGCGGTGCTGTTCGCGACCCAGAGCCTCGCCGACATCGCTTCGAGCAGTATCGCGCCGGCCATAATCGAGAGCTGCCCGCAGCGCATCCTGCTACCCAACGACCGCGCGATCGAACCGCAGAGCCGCGAGGCCTATGAGGGGTTTGGCCTCAACGACCGGCAGATCGAACTGGTCAGCCGGGCCACGCCCAAGCGGCATTATTATCTCCAGTCCGCGCGCGGCAACCGGCTGTTCGAACTGGGGCTCGGTCCGGTCGCACTGGCGCTATGCGGCGCCTCCGATCCCGCCAGCCAGAAGCGCATCGACGTGATCCTCGCCGAACATGGTGCCCACGATTTCGCCGCCCGCTTCCTCGCGTCGGCCAATCTCCACTGGGCAGCCGACCTGCTCGCCGATTTCCCCAACCCCTGACTTCATCCCGCAACGGAGATCCACGATGATCCGCATGCCGTCCCTCAATACTATCCTCGCCGCCGGCGCTCTCGGCGTCGGCACGAGCGCCATGCTGGCGGTGGGCGTGTTCGTGCCCAGCCAGCCGGCGCGCGCGCAATGGACCGTCTTCGATCCGTCTAACTACGCCCAGAATATCCTCACAGCGGCGCGCTCGCTCCAGCAGATCAACAATCAGATCCAGATGCTGCAGAACCAGGCGCAGAGCCTCATCAACCAGGCGAAAAACCTTACGACGGTCAGCTTTCCGGAGCTGACCCAGCTGCAGCAGACGATCCAGAAAATCGACGCGCTGATGTCGCAGGCGTCGAACATCCAGTTCCGCGTGACCGGTCTCAACCAGCAATATCAGGCGCTCTACCCGACAAGCTTCGACGGGGCGCTGACCAACAACCAGCATGTTGCCGAGGCCCGCACGCGCTTGGCGACGTCGATGTCCGCCTACCAACAGACGATGACCGTCCAGGCGCAGGTCGTCGAGAACATCGCGTCCGACGAGGCGACGCTGAACAGCCTCGTGACCCGCAGCCAGGGATCGCAGGGCGCGCTGCAAGTTCAGCAGACGACCAACCAGCTGCTCGCCCTCGTCGCCAAGCAGCAGTTCCAGCTTCAGAATCTGATGGCCGCCCAATTCCGCGCCAATGCGGTCGAGAGCGCCAATCGCACGCAGGCGCAGACCGACGCGCAGAGCGCCACTACCAAGTTCCTCGGCTCCGGCAACGCCTACACCCCCCGGTAGGCGAAGCCGGACAGGCGACGGCAGGTCCGCCTCCCTTCCGTCGCCGCCGCGGGGCGCGTGGCAGCTCCCCCAGGCGCGCCCCGCGGCACCTTTCCCAGAACCAGGAAGTCCCACCCCGATGAACGACCTCAACATCATCGACCAATTCATGCAGGCCTTCATAACCTACATCGACAGTGGGTTCGGGCTGCTGGGCGGCGATGTGGGCTTTCTCAGCCGCAGCCTGATCGCGCTCGACATCACGCTGGCCGGGTTGTTCTGGGCCCTCGGTGGCGAGGACAATGTCCTCGGTCGGCTCATCCGCAAGGTGCTCTACATTGGCGCCTTCGCCTATATCATCAACAGCTTCTCGACGCTCGCCGACATCATCTTCCGGTCGTTCGCGCAGGCTGGCGTTACGGCGGGCGGCGGCACGATCGCGGCGGCAGACCTTCTCAAGCCCGGCCGTCTCGCCGGCACCGGCTTCTCGGCCGCCTGGCCGCTGCTTCAGCAAGCCAGCCAGATGATGGGCTTCACCAGCTTCTTCGACAATTTCCTGACGATCATCATCCTGCTCGTCGCGTGGCTGCTGGTGGTGATCGCCTTCTTCATCCTGGCCGTGCAGATGTTCGTGACCATCCTCGAGTTCAAGCTGACCTCGCTCGCCGGCTTCATCCTCGTGCCGTTCGCCTTCTGGAACCGGACGAGCTTCCTGGCCGAGCGCGTGCTCGGCAGCGTCGTCAGCTCGGGCATCAAGGTGATGGTGCTCGCCGTCATCGTCGGCATCGGCTCCAACTATTTCACGCAGTTCACGACGGCGCTCCAGGGACACGAGCCGGACATCGGCCAAGCCATGAGCCTCGTGCTCGCCAGCCTCGCTCTGTTCGGGCTCGGCATCTTCGGCCCCGGCATCGCGTCGGGCCTCGTCTCCGGCGCGCCGCAGCTTGGCGCGGGCGCGGCGGTCGGCACGATGCTCGGCGCGGGCGGTATCATGGCGCTCGGCGGTGCCGGTGCGATCGGCGCCGCCCGTAGCCTCGTCGGCGGAGGCCTTGGCGCGATCCGCGCCGGCACCGCGATGGGGTCAGCCGCATCGACCGCCTATACGCTAGGCCAGGAGACCGCCGGCTCCTCGAGCGTCGGCGCCGGGCTCGGCGGCATGGCGCGCGCCGCGGGTGGCGCCGCGAGGGCGCGCATGTCCGCCGCGTTCGGTCTTGGCGAGGCCGCCGAGTCCGGGCGGCAGGCCGCGTGGAACGTCATGGGCGGCAACGCACCCCACGGAACCGCCGCCGAAGGGGGCACCCCCGGAATGCCCGCCTGGGCGCAGGCGATGAAGGCGCAGGCAAACGCGCGCCATCACCGACAGGTCGCGACCCACGCTCTCGCCCAAGGATCGGGCGGCGGCGCCGGCGCCACTCCCGACATCAAGGAAAGGAACGACTGATGCTCTTCAAGCGAGCGGTGCAACGCTATGGACGAACGCCTATCCCCGAGACGCCTTACCAGCGTGCCGGACAGCTCTGGGACGAGCGTATCGGCTCGGCACGCGTCCAGGCCCGCAACTGGCGGATAATGGCCTTCGGATGCCTTGGGCTCACCACCGCCATGTCAGGGGGCGTGTTGTGGCAGTCGCTCCAGAGCAAGGTCGTGCCTTATGTCGTCGAGGTCGATCGTCTCGGCGAACCGCGCGCGGTCGGGGCCGCGGAGGCTGGCTTCCGCCCGACCGATGCGCAGGTCGCATGGTTCCTGAGCCGGTTCATCACTGACGTGCGATCGGTTTCGCTCGATCCGGTGCTGATGCGGCAGTCATGGCTATCTGCCTACGACTTCGCGACGAAGAGCGGCGCCGCGTTCCTCGGCGATTATGCCCGTGCCGCCGATCCCTTCGGCCATGCCGGCGAGAAGACCGTCTCCGTCCAGGTGACGAGCGTCGTCCGCGCATCGGACCGGTCGTTCCAGGTCAAATGGATCGAGACCGCCTATGAGCGTGGCGCGCAGGCTGCGACTTCACACTGGACGGCGATTCTCACGGTTGTGCTCGCGCCGCCAACCAATGCGGACACGCTGCGGCGCAATCCGCTCGGCCTCTATGTCGATGCTGTCGACTGGAGTCGTGAACTCGATCCCGCCGGCGCGAATGCCGCCGTGCCCGCGCCGCCGGCGCGCCCAGCCGCGCTGCCGAACCTGCCGCTCGGATCGCCGCTCGATCCCAGTCTCAGCCAATCCCAACAATCTCAGACGGAGGACCGCCCGTGAAGACACCCCTCACCTTGATGCTGCTCGCCAGCAGCACCGCGACGCTCGGCCAGACGACACCGACATCGGTAACAAACCCGCAAAACCGAACGGCACCGGGGCCCCGTGTTGTAACATCGGCTCCGATCATTGCCGCTCCGCGCTCGCGCGTCTTCATCCATCCTCGCGGTACCGTGCCCACGGCTGCCGAGTTGCGCGTAAGCGCGGCCAACCGGACGGCGACACTGGAGCCGCTGGCCTCCGGTTACATCAATGCGGTGCAGGTGTACCCGTTCAGCGAGGGGGCGGTCTTCCATGTCGTCACCGCGCCCGGTCAGGTGACGGATATTGCGCTCCAGCCCGGTGAAACGCTCGGCGCCGTCGCGGCGGGAGACACGGTGCGCTGGGTAATCGGCGATACCACCAGCGGCTCGGGCGACGCCAAGCGCACGCATGTCCTGGCGAAGCCCTTCGCACCCGGTCTGTCGACCAATATCGTTATTACCACGGATAGGCGCGTATATCACCTCGCGCTGACCAGCGGCGAGCGCACCGCGATGGTGGCGCTGTCGTGGATCTATCCGCAGGATCAGCTTCTGGCGCTCAAGGCGGCAGCCGAACAGGCACGCGCCGCACAGCCCGTCGCGAGCGGGCTGCAGGTCGAGCAGCTTCATTTCGACTACGCAATCTCCGGGGACCAGCCGGCCTGGCGGCCACTGCGGGCATTCGACGACGGCCGGCAGACCTTCATCCAGTTTCCGGCAACCCTGGGAGTCGGCGAAGCGCCGCCGCTGTTCCTCGTCGATGCCAAGGGCACCGCGAGCCTCGTCAATTACCGGGTGCAGGGCCGTTACTACGTGGTCGATCGGCTGTTCGATGCCGCTGAGCTGCGGCTCGGCCTAAAGCATCAAGACGTAGTGCGGATCAGCCGGGTTGGCGACACCGATACGCGGCGGAGGGCGTCATGACCGAAACGGTGATCCAGTCACCCCCAAAGCTCGATCCCGAAACGCTGGCGATCCGTGCCCGACCACCGCGCGCCATCCGCTTCAAGCGGGGCGCAATCATCGCCATCGCAGCCATCGGGTCAGTCAGCCTGATTGCGGTGACGTGGATGGCGCTCCGGCCGCATCTGTTGCGGCGTCCCGATGCCCAAGCGGAACTGTCCCAGCCGAGTGCGCGGCCGAGCAGCGACGTGCTTGATGCCGTGCCATCGACCTACGCCGACGTGCCTCGCCTGGGGCCGCCGCTGCCAGGCGACCTCGGAAAGCCGATCCTCGAACATCAGCAGGCACTGGCGGGGGCCGGCGATCCCGGCAGCCAGCAGCTCCAGCAGACCGAGGCGGCGGAGCACGAGCGGCAGCTTGCCGAACTCAAGGCAGCGCGTGAATCCAGCGTGCTTGTCCAAAGTCGACAGATCTCTGCCGGCGTGCAAGGAAGTGCCGCTGTGGCGGCACCGGCCGGCATGCCCGATGAAACTGGCAAGGTCTCGCTCGATCCCGACCGTGATCCGAATGCCCAGGGTCACAAGACGGCGTTCGTTTCCACGCTCGACCCAAAAGGCGACATCAACCCGCACGAACTGGTACCGCTGGCGTCGCCCTATACCTTGTCGGCGGGGAGCGTGATCACGGCCAGCCTGATCACGGGCCTGCGATCCGACCTCCCGGGGCTCGTTACGGCACAGGTCACCGAGAACATACACGACAGCGCGACCGGTCGCATCCTTTTGATACCGCAGGGTGCAAGACTGGTCGGAAGCTATGACAGCGTCGTTGCCTTCGGCCAGAAGCGCGCGCTGGTGGTCTGGCAGCGGATCATCATGCCGGATGGCAGTTCGCTTAGGATCGACAATGCCCCTGCGACCGATCCGTCGGGCTATGCCGGGCTGCAGGATCGGGTCGATCCTCACACCTGGCAGCTACTCAAGGGCGTCGCGCTCTCGACGCTGTTCGGGGTCGGTTCGGAGCTGGCGCTGTCCGGGCAGAGCGACCTGATGCAGGCGATCAGGATGTCGACGCAGGACAATGTCTCGCGTGCCGGGGACCAGATTACCCAGCACGACCTTGGTATCCAGCCGACGATTACCATCCGTCCCGGCGCGCCGGTGCGATTGGTCGTTCACAGGGATCTCGTCCTTTCCCCTCATCCAACCGGGAGCAATTAAATGGCTGACATCAAGCTTGCACAGCTGCCTGATCGCACGCCGATCAAGCTTACCATTTCTGTGCTGCCCGATCTCCATCAGGCCCTCACCGATTACGCTGCGCTCTATGCGCAACGCTACGGCCGGGACGAGCCAATATCGGAGCTCATCCCGGCCATGCTTCGCGCCTTCATCGACAGCGATCGGGCCTTCGGGCGGCGAGCCGGAACGTGATCCGCGGATCCCGGCCGAAACTTCCCCCGCTTGCGTCACCGACCGACATTGACGCGCGGCTGGAGCCGCTCACGGTTCGCGTCTCCACCGCGGTCAAGCTCACTGGCATCAGCCGGTCTCGCATCTACGAGCTGATCCAGTCTGGGGACCTGAAGGTGAAGAAGATCGGTCGCTCGACGCTCATTCCCTTCTCGGCGCTGAAAGGGTTGGTCGCGTCCGAGGATGACTGACCGACCTCATGCCGCCTCGGCGGCATGAGGGAAATCGCGTCGCGCGCGAGGAGCACCGAAGGCGGGACGCCCTCCATTCTGGACCGCTCGCACCTGCGCTGTTTCAACATTGTCGCGGCGCTCATCCAGATAGTCAGACCAATATTGCATCATCCGAACCCGCTCGGCCCAAAACTCGCCGCGCGCGTAAATCCGCCGCACCGGGTTCTTGTCCTGGTGCGCAAGCTGGCGCTCGATCGCATCGGGATTGAAGAGCCCGCTTTCGTTCAGGAGGCTGTCGGCCATCGACCGAAACCCGTGCGCCGTCATCTCATCTGGTCCGTAACCCAATGCGCGCAATGCCGCGTTGACCGTATTCTCCGACATTGGCCGACCTGGGGTACGGAACGACGGGAACAGATACTTGCCGCTGCCCGTAATTTCCCAGAGCTCGAGAATCATCGACTGGACCTGGCGCGACAGCGGGACCCTCAGCGGCAACCGCCGCTTCATCTTCTCGGGCGGAATGTCCCAGAAGGCATGCTCCCAGTCGATCTCTGCCCATTCCCAGCTGCGCAATTCGCCGGGCCGGACGAAGACGTGGGGACTGATCCGCAGCGCGAACACCGTCACGGCGTGGCCTTGATAGCCTTCGATGCGCCGCATGAGCCCGCCGACTTCAGCCGCCTTTGTTATCGCCGCGATGTGCGTCACGACAGGCGTGGCTATCGCACCGCGTAGCTCGCCTGCCGGATTGGTGGCAGCGCGTCCGGTGTGGATCGCGTACCGGAAAACGCGGCCGAACACGCTTCTCATTCGTCGCGCGCTCTCGCGACGGCCGCTGCCTTCGAGCTGCCGCAGAACGGCCAGGCAGTCCGGTGGCGTGATCTCCGTGATCGGCCTTCTCTTCAGCGTCGCATAGGCCATGTCGAGCAACCAACGGATCTTGCGCAGCGTGATGGGGGCGAGCCCTTCATCGACGCACTTTCGATACCACTCCTCCGCAATCGCGCCGAACGTGTTGGCTGCGGCAATCTTGGCGGCCAAGCGGGCTTGCCGCTTTAACTCGACGGGATCGAGTCCCGACGCGACCTGGCGCCGCGCTTCGTCGCGTCGGGCGCGGGCGTCGGCAAGCGACACGGCGGGCCATTGGCCGCAATGCAACGTCTTCTGCCGATCGAGATTTCGGTAGCGGAAGGTCCAGCACTTGGAGCCGTTGGCTTTTACAACGAGGTAGAGACCATCCACGTCGGAGAGGGTGTAGGGCTTCTCGCGCGGCTTGGCAGCGGCGATTTGCACATGGGTCAGCATGTTGTTGTTCCCAGCTTTGCCGGGAACGCCCAGGAACAACAGAAACAGCAACATTTAGGGATTGCTGGCCCTGGATTCGGCTGGACGAGCCCGGACATGTTGCCGGTGATTCTCGACCCGATTATGCTTGAAAAACAGCCACTTGGTGGACCCCGCCGGACGTTGCCGGAAGGGACTCTGGTGCCCAGAAGAGGACTCGAACCTCCACGCCCTTGCGAGCGCCAGCACCTGAAGCTGGTGCGTCTACCAATTCCGCCATCTGGGCACGGGGTAGGGGGCGGCCTTTAGGGGGCGGGCTTGCGGCTTGTCAACCGCGCTTCGGGCGCTTGCATGGAAACCGGCGCGGAGGCATGGGCGGAGCCACAAGCGCGCATGAGGAAGTTAAGGATGGACGAGCTGGTTGTTCTGTTCGGCGGCGGTGGTTTTCTGGGCCGTTATGTCGCGCAGGAGCTGCTGCGGAGCGGTGCGCGCGTGCGCATTGCGGAACGTGATCCGCTCGATGCCTTCTTCCTGAAGCCGCTCGCGGCGCTTGGCCAGGCCCAGTCGGTTCGCGCCGATATCACCAGGCCGGAATCGGTCGAGCGCGCCGTGGCCGGGGCGGACGTGGTGATCAATCTGGTCGGCGTGCTTAAAGGCAGGTTCCAGGATCTGCACGTGACCGGCGCTGCGAATGTCGCCAAAGCCGCGGCGGCCGCCGGCGCGAAGAGGCTGGTCCATATCTCCGCAATCGGTGCCGACCCGGCCGCGCAATCCGCTTATGCCCGAACTAAGGGTGAGGGCGAGGCAGCGGTGCGCGCCGCCTTCCCGGGCGCGGCGATCGTGCGCCCGTCGATCATCTTCGGGCCGGAAGATGATTTCGTGAACAAGTTTGCGGGGCTGATCTCGCTGGCTTCGCATCTTCCGATCGCGAAGGTCCTGCCGGTCATCCGCCCCAATACCTTGTTTCAGCCGGTGTGGGTGGTGGATGTCGCGCGCGCTGTCGCAAAGGCCGCGCTGACGCAGGTGGGCGAAGGGAAAACGTTCGAACTGGGTGGGCCCAAGCCGATGTCCATGCTTGATCTGCACCAGTGGATCGCCGACGCGATCGGGCGTCACCCGACCTTCCTTCAGGTGCCGGACGTGGCTGCTGCCGCAATGGCGCGTATCGGGTTCCTGCCCGGCACTCCCTTAACCTGGGATCAGTGGCTGATGCTCCAGCGCGACAATATCGTCGGCAAGGGCGCGAAAACCTTCGCCGATCTCGGTATCGAACCTGCTCCGCTCGCGGCGGTCGCGCCCAAATGGCTGGTGCGCTACCGCACGCACGGTCGTTTCAGCCTCAACGCGGCCTGAGACCCAAGCCAGATGGATATCGCCACGCCAGTCCTCCTCGGCATCGTCGAGGGGCTGACCGAGTTCCTGCCTGTCTCCTCGACGGGCCACCTGATCCTCGCCACCAAATTGCTCGGCTACGACGCCGCCAAATGGGAAGTGTTCAACATCGTCATCCAGCTGGGCGCGATCCTGGCGGTGGTGGTGCTGTACTGGCGAACCTTCTGGGCGGTGTTTCAGGGGCTGGTGCGGCGCGACGCAACCGCGATCCGCTTCACGCGCAACATCCTGGTCGCTTTCATCCCGGCCGCGGTGATCGGCATGGCGCTCCATAAGCGGATCGAGGCCTTGCTCGGCGATGCCTTTGTTGTCGCCGTCGCCCTGATCCTGGGCGGCATGGCGATCCTCGCGATCGAATGGCGCGCGAAGAAGGCGACCGTCACGGGCGTCGCCGACATTCCCCTGCCGACGGTGATGGGCATCGGCTTCATCCAATGTCTGGCGATGATTCCCGGCGTGAGCCGTTCGGGAGCGACCATCATGGGCGCGCTGAGTCTGGGGGTCGAGCGGCGCACCGCAGCCGAGTTCAGCTTCTTCCTCGCGATTCCCACAATGCTGGGCGCCACCGTGGTGCAACTCGCCTCGCATCGGCACGAACTCACCGCACCGGGCGCGATCGGGCTTGGGACGATCGCTATTGGCTTCCTGGTCGCTTTCGTGGTCGCGCTGGCGGTAATCAAGGCGTTCGTGTCGATCGTCACGCGCCATGGGTTCGCGCCCTTCGCCTGGTACCGAATCGTCGCCGGGACGGCCGCTCTGGCCTGGATCATCCATGGATAGGTCCGGCTCGAGACTTATTAATGAACGAAAATTGCGCGACGAGGCATAAAATACCAAAATCGTCCTAAAATAAGGACAGGGTTACTGCCCTATCTCTCAATTTATGCGTGACTCCCGGTCGCCGCTCCATCATTGGGGCGGCCGGAGACGTGCATTATGATCGGAATGTTGAGCTTCCCGTCCGTCGGACAGGATTATCCTGAGAAGCGTGCTGCGGGGGAACGCGCCGCGGATTTCGCGGAGATTTCGCGCGCCTATCAGGTCGCTAAGGCGGAAGAGCAGTCGTCGCGTTGCTCGCAATGCGGCGTGCCTTATTGTTCGACGCACTGCCCGCTCCACAACCACATTCCGGACTGGCTGCGCCTGACTGCGGAAGGGCGGTTGCGCGAGGCCTACGAGCTCAGTAACGCGACCTCGACCATGCCCGAGATTTGCGGGCGTATCTGTCCGCAGGATCGCCTCTGCGAAGGCAATTGCGTCATCGAATTCTCCGGCCATGGCGCGGTCACGATCGGGTCGGTCGAGAAGTTCATCACCGACACCGCCTGGGAAGAAGGCTGGGTCGAGCCGCTGACGCCGGGACCGGCGCGTGGCCAGTCGGTCGGCATCATCGGCGCGGGGCCCGCAGGTCTGACCGTTGCGGACCTGATGCGCGCCAAGGGGTATGAGGTCCATGTCTATGACCGGCACGACCGGATGGGCGGGCTGCTGACCTACGGCATTCCCGGCTTCAAGCTGGAGAAGCATGTCGTGATGCGCCGGGTCGACCGGCTGCGCGACGGCGGGGTCGTCTTCCATGAGAATTTCGAGGTCGGCCGCGACGCGACGCTCGAGGAGCTGCGCGAGCGCCACGACGGGATCGTGATCGCCACCGGCGTTTACAAGCCGCGCGCGATCAAGGCGCCGGGCGTCGGCACCGCCGGCGTGGTGGAATCGCTCGATTATCTGACCGCATCGAACCGCAAGGGCTTCGGCGATGAGGTTTCCGCGTTCGACGACGGCACCTATAACGCGCTCGGCAAGCATGTGGTCGTGGTCGGCGGCGGCGACACCGCGATGGATTGCGTGCGCACCGCGGTCCGCCAGGGCGCGGCCTCGGTCCGCTGCCTCTATCGCCGCGACCGCGCCAACATGCCGGGCTCGCAGCGCGAGGTGAAGAATGCGGAAGAGGAGGGCGTCGAGTTCGTCTGGCTTTCCGCGCCCGAGGCTTTCCACGGTACCGAGACAGTCAGTGGCGTGCAGGTCGCCAAGATGCGGCTCGGCGAGCCCGACGCCTCCGGCCGCCGCGCGCCCGAGCCCGATCCGGGCAGCGAATATCGGCTCGATGCGGACCTGGTGATCAAGGCTTTGGGCTTCGACCCTGAGGAACTGCCGCGCCTGTTCGACGCGCCCGAATTGTCGGTCACGCGCTGGGGCACGGTGCGCGTCGACCACAAGACGATGATGACCAGCCTCGATGGCGTGTTCGCCGCCGGCGACATCGTGCGCGGCGCGAGTCTGGTGGTGTGGGCGGTGCGCGACGGGCGCGACGTCAGCGACCGGATGCACGAATGGCTCAAGGTGAAGGCCAAGGCGATGGTGGCGGCATGATCAGGCAGGTCCTTATTGCGGCAGCGCTGGCTGCTACCCCGGTCGCCGTTACCGCGCAGACGCCGGCACCCGCCGCGACGACGACGGCTAAAGCGCACGAGTTGCTAACGGTAATGCACGCCGACGAGCTGACCCGGAAGACGCTCGACACGCAGATGCAGGCGATGACCGGCGGCCTTGCCGAGCGCCTCCTCGCGAACACGCAGCTGCCCGCCCAAGTGGCGCACGATCCCGAATTCCAGGCGATCATGCAGCGCTTTCTCGACCGCGTCGCGGCTCAGACGACCACAGCGTTCAAGGCCAATCTGCCAAAGCTGATGGATACGATGGCGGGCATCTATGCGCGGAACTTCACGGTCCCGCAGATGGACGACATGATCGCTTTCTATCGTACGCCGACGGGGCAGGCCTTGCTCGAGCGCATGCCCACGGTGACGGCCGAGGCCGCAACCGCAGGACGCGACCTGACGATGGGGCCGGCGATGAAGGCCGCCCAAGAAGCGCTTCCGCAATTCATGAGTGAACTCAAAGCTTGGGCGGACAAGCATCCCCAGGCGGCAGGGACCAAGAAGCAATGACCGACTATCTCGCTTCCGAACGCGAACGCCTTGCTCGCGAGGGCATGTATCGCCCCGA